>Ga0190265_10000034_pt1 | contig 166711 bp, 148 predicted proteins | sample Popmic124T_FD_133135 | JGI IMG/M metagenome (GOLD analysis project Ga0190265, IMG submission 133135) | Populus adjacent soil microbial communities from riparian zone of Indian Creek, Utah, USA - 124 T | ecosystem: Environmental > Terrestrial > Soil > Riparian zone | place: USA: Utah...
CCACCACCACCACCACCACCAACACCCACCCCGACACCTACCGCAACGCTAACACCGACCCCCACACCAACGCCGACGCCGACAGCGACCGCGACGCCAACACCGACATCGACGCCAGCAGCACAGGCCATCAATCTCTCGACCCGGATGCGCGTTCAGACCGGTGATAATGTTGGCATTGGCGGATTCATCATTACCGGAACCGCTCCAAAACATGTCCTGATCCGCGCGATTGGCCCTTCGTTAACGCAACTCGGTGTCCCCGATGCGCTCGCTGATCCGGTGCTGGAACTGCACGGCCCGGGTCCGTTTGCCACGATCGTCAACAACGACTGGAGAGACGATCCGGTCCAGGAAGCGGCGATCATTGCCACGGGCATTGCCCCCAGCAATAATCTCGAATCAGCGATTGACGCCACGCTGCTTCCCGGTGCCTACACCGCGGTCGTCAGCGGCAACGGCAACACTTCAGGTGTGGCTTTGGTTGAAGTCTACGACCTCAATCAGCCAGTGAACTCGAAGCTGGCCAATATCAGCACGCGGGCTCTTGTCGGCACGGGTGATAGCATTGTCATCGCGGGCTTCATCCTGGGCGGTAACAGCGGCGATGACAGGACCGTGGTGCGCGGCATCGGCCCGAGTCTCACGGCCTTGGGAATACCTAACGCGCTGGCCAATCCAACGCTGGAACTGCGTGATGGCAATGGAGCACTTCTGGTTGCGAATAACGATTGGCAGGATGACCCGGCCCAAGCCGCGGAATTGATTGCCGCGGGTCTGGCGCCGACAAATCAATTGGAGTCAGGCATAGCCGCGACGCTGCCGCCTGGAGCTTACACGGCGCTGCTCGCGGGACTGAACAATGGCACCGGCGTTGGCCTCGTGGAAGTGTACGACCGTGGGCCGCCATAGGTAAGCGTCAAAGAAGGTAAAGCTACAGTTACCAATGCGACCTCTAATCCCAACCACTTGCGGGGTCGCGTTCGCTCCATTCTTGAGCGCAACGTCGACGACCGGGAGAGCGGTTCTCTCACTATTCTCCATCGCCGTTCTGCTGGCAGGCGGCACGGCGACGGTGCACGGTCAATCCGCCTCCGATGGGTTCGACCCAAACCCGAACAACGGAGTTTATGTCGCGGTCGTCCAACCGGACGGCAAAATTCTTATCGGCGGCAGTTTCACCTCGCTCGCCCCCAACGGCGGAGGGGCGGTCACCCGGAACCGCATCGCCCGGCTGAACACCGATGGCACGCTCGACCTCGCCTTCAACCCGAACGCGGATGGAATTGTCCACGAATTCGCGTTGCAGCCGGACGGCAAGATTCTCGTCAGCGGAGCCTTTAACAACATCGGCGGACAACCGCGTAATTTCATCGCCCGGCTCGATGGCATATCCGGCCTGGCTGATTCGTTCGACCCGAATGCGAATGGCTTTGTCTATTCCATTGCGGTGCAGGCGGACGGCAAGGTCCTGGCCGGCGGCCTTTTTACCAACATCGGTGGACAGCCGCGCAACCGCATCGCGCGGCTCGATGCCACGACTGGCCTGGCTGATTCGTTCAACCCGAATGCGAGCGGCGAGGTGAGGACGATCGCGTTGCAGCCGGACGGCAAGATTCTCGTGGGCGGAGCTTTTACCACGGTGAACGGGCAGACGCGCGCCCGCATTGCCCGGCTCGATGCCACCACCGGCCTGCCCGACTCGTTCAATGCGGGCGCAAATGGCAGTGTCTATTCAATCGTGGTGCAGCCCGACGGCCGGATCCTGGTGGGGGGCTTTTTCTTCAACATCGGCGGACAGCCGCGCGACGGCATCGCCCGGCTCAATGCCGCGACCGGCCTGGCCGATTCCTTTAACCCGGATGCCAACGATGCAGTCACGTCCATCACGCTCCAGCCGGACGGCAAGATTCTCGCGGGCGGAACTTTCACCGTCATTGGCGGGCAGGCGCGCAACCGCATTGCCCGACTAGATACCACCACGGGTCTGGCAGATTCGTTCGATCCGCATGTGGACGGCTCCGTTAGAGCAATCGCGGTGCAGCCAGATGGCAAAGTGCTGGTGGGTGGTTTTTTCCATACCGTCAGCGACCGGCCGCGCAATAACATGACCAGGCTGGAAACCGACGGCGGGGTCGACCAGACGTTGAAGTTAGCCATTGCCGGCGACTACGTCGGCGCCAGCGTCGTGCAGCGGGACGGCAAGATCCTGATCGCCGGTTCGTTTTCCAGCATCTTGGGAGTGGCGCGCGGCGACATCGCGCGGCTAAATGCCGACGGCGCGCTTGACCTGGCGTTCAACCCGAGCGCGAACAATGATGTTCGCGCGCTCGCTGTCCAGACGGACGGCAAGATTGTGGCGGGCGGTTCTTTCAACGGACCGAACAGCATTGGTGGACAGACGCGTAATTTTATTGCCCGGCTCGATGCGGCCACCGGCCTGGCTGATTCGTTCGATCCGAATGCGAATGGCGAAGTCATCGCCGTCGCGATCCAGGATGATGGCCGAATCCTGGTGGCTGGGTTCTTCACGAACATCGGCGGACAACCGCGCAATCGCATCGCCCGGCTCGATCCGGCGACGGGCCTGGCCGATTCGTTCGATCCGAATGCAGACACGCCCGTGTACACCATTGCGGTGCAGACCGATGGGAAAATTCTAACCGGAGGCAATTTCGCCAACATCGGTGGACAAATGCGCAACCGGATTGCCCGGCTGGATCCCACTACCGGGGCGGCGGACTCCTGGAATCCGAACGCGGATCTCCCCGTCAACGCCATCGCCGTGCAGATGGATGGAAAAATCCTGGTCGGCGGCAACTTCGCGACCATCGGCGGACAGACGCGCCACCGGATGGCGCGGCTGGACCCCATCACCGGCCTGGCTGATTCCTTCGATCCGAATGCAGACAACGAAGTTTTTTCCATCGCGATGCAGGCGGATGGGAAGGTCCTGGGAAGCGGCACGTTCACCAACATCGGCGGACAACCGCGCAATTTCGTTGCCCGGCTCGATGCCACCAGCGGGCTGGCTGATTCGTTCGACCCGAGCCCGAACGGCTTGGCAAATTCACTCGCGGCGCAAGCGGACGGTAAGATTCTGATCGGAGGGATTTTCACGACCATCGGCGGACAAATGCAGAATATTTTCGCCCGTTTGAGCAACGATACCGCGGCGCTGCAAGATCTGGCTGCGACGCAGACCACCGTTACCTGGACGCGCGGCGGCTCGAGCCCGCAATTCGCGCGGGTGACCTTCGAGTATTCAGACGACAATGTGACTTTCACTCCCTTGGGCAACGGCACGTCCTCCGGCAGTGACTGGATCCTGTCGGGCTTAAGCCTGCCGGCCGGGCAGAACTTTTACATTCGTGCGCGCGGTTACCGTCGAAGCGGTATCTACAGCGGCTCTGAAAGCGTTACCGAATCGGTCCGGTATGGGCCGGCTGGAACGCCGGCTCCAACGCCCACGGCGAGTCCGACGGCAACACCGCCACCACCAACCCCGACTCCCACACCATCGGCCACTCCAACGCCTTCACCGACACCCACCGCCACGGCTACCGCTCCAATCTCTACGCCAACGCCCCCGCCGCCGTTTTTTGTCCGAATTTTGCGGGAGAGTTTCGATGCGGTGACCCCGCCGGCCTTGCCCCCGAACTGGGTGACTTCTTCTACCGCGGGACCGGCTAATTGCACACCTGCCGGCACCTGCGCGCTCGGCACGGGGTGGGCGACCAGCGCCGGGATTTTCGAGACGCCTGCGAACGCCGCCTTTCATGACGATCCGAGTTGCGTGACCGATTCGAACCTGGACACGCCCTCCCTCTTTATCCCCCACGTGCCAGATTTCCCGGTGGTCATGAATTTCTGGCATTACTACAATCTCGAAAGCGGCTACGACGGAGGCGTGCTGGAAATTTCCATCGATGGCGGGCCTTTCATCGACATCATCACCGCGGGGGGCGCCTTTTCAGGGGGCACCGCTGATTACAACGGCACAATCTCGACGGCGTTCCTAAGTCCGATCGCGGGTCGGCCAGCATGGACGGGTAACTCCGGCGGCTTCGTCAACAGTTCGGTCTCTCTGCCGGCGGCAGCCGAAGGGCACAACGTCGTCTTGCGCTTTCGCCTGGCTACGGATTGCAGCGAGGCGGGCGTAGGCTGGTACGTCGACTCAATCGTCATTGAGTACTTTGTCAGCGACGCCAGCCCAACGCCGCCGCCGCCGACGCCGGGAACGCCATCGCCGACACCAACAGCCACAGCGCCACCACCAACCCCTTCGCCAATCCCCACGCCCTGCGGCGTGACTTTCTCGGAGAACTTTGACGGGGTAACGCCGCCGGCGCTACCAGCGGGATGGACAACGCCCATCCTTGGGAGTGGTGTGCCATGGGAAACCTCCACGAACTTCCCAACCAGCGGGCCGAACACCGCGTTCACAAACCCCGGAACTAATACTGGTTACAGCGACTTAATTACGCCGCAGGTGACGGCCCCGGCGACCGGGGGGATATTGTCGTTTCATAACCTCTTTGTCCTGCACGAGGCCAGCGCTCCTGGTCTCGGCTTGGACGGGATGGTTCTCGACATCAGTATTAACGGCGGGGCGTTTCAAGACATCCTTGCGGCTGGCGGCAGTTTCGTCACCGGCGGCTACACTCACACCATATCTACGGGCAATGGCAATCCGATTGCCGGACGGATGGCTTGGAGCGGCGTGTCGGCTGGGTCCACGCCTGGACCAGCCCATATCGCAACCACGGTGAACCTGCCCGCCGCGGCCAATGGGCAAAACATCCGGTTCAAGTGGCGCGTGGCGAGCGACAGTATCTTTTTCCCTATTCCCGACGTGGTCCGGATCGACAGCATCATAATCACACCGCTCGGTTGTCCCACGCCTACTCCGTCTCCCACGCCATCGCCTCCGCCGGCCCAGGCCTTGAACCTCTCGACCCGGATGCGGGTTCAGACCGGTGATCATGTTGGGATTGGCAGATTCATCATCACAGGCAGCGCCCCTAAACATGTGCTTCTTCGAGCTATTGGGCCTTCGTTGACCCAACTCGGTGTCCCCGATGCGCTGGCTGATCCGGTGATGGAACTGCACGGTCCGGGCAGCTTCGGCACAATCATAAACGACAACTGGAGAGACGACCCGGCGCAGGAAGTTGCGATCATTGCCACCGGTATCCCTCCCACCGATGATCTTGAATCGGCGATTGATGCCACGCTGCTTCCCGGCGCCTACACCGCAGTCGTCAGGGGGAACAACAACACTTCTGGGGTCTCCCTGGTTGAAGTTTACGATCTTGGTCAGGCAGCTGGGAAGCTGGCTAATATTAGCACGAGAGCGTTTGTCGAGACCGGCGACAACATCGTCATCGCGGGCTTTATCCTGGGGGGCAATAGCGGCGGTGACCGGATTGTCGTGCGTGGTATCGGCCCCAGCCTCACTGAGCTGGGAGTGCCTGACGCGCTGCCCGATCCGAACCTGGAACTGCGCGACGGTAATGGAGCGCTGCTAAGCGTGAACAACGACTGGCAGGATGACCCGGCTCAAGCCGCGGAACTGATGGCCGCGGGTCTCGCGCCGACAAACCCGTTGGAGTCTGGCATAGCGGTGGTGCTGCCGCCGGGAGTTTATACCGCTTTGCTCGCCGGACTGAACAGCGGCACGGGCATTGGCTTGGTTGAAGTCTACGACCGCGACGCGCCTTAGGCGGCGGGAGCGGTTGGCGCTCTGGTAGGGCGAGACTCTGTCGAGCCGCATCGAAGACAGTCGTCTACTCCGTTGCTGCGATCGCGGTCGTTTCTCCCACGCGCCGCCAGGCCTATCCATTCGCCACGAGGTCCCTCGACTGCGCTACGCTTCGCTCGGGATGACGGCGTTCGACTCACGCTGGCGCGGCTTGGTTTCTCCGATATAGATCCGGTGTTCGAAGCGCTTCGCGCGCTCATGCGACTTGGCCTCGACCACGTGAACGCGAAAACCCGCGCGGGCGAGCGACACCCCGAACGCCTCCTCGTCCGTCGCCGACCAAAACGCCACGCGGCCGCCGGGTTGCAGGGCGTTTGCGATGCGATTGAAGCCGCGCCGGCTGTAGATTTTCGCGTTCCGCGCCTGGACAAACGAAGTCGGTCCGTTATCGACATCGAGAAGAATGGCGTCATAGCGTGTAGCCTGCGCGCGCCGGATGATCCGAAAGACGTCTTCGGTGAAAATCTTAACCCGGCGGTCGTTCAGCAGAGCGCCGTTCACTTTCATGAGGAATCGCCGATTCCAATCGACCACCTCCGGCAGCAGTTCCGCGACGTGCACCTCCGCCTTTTTCCCAACGATCGACAGCACGGCCTTCAACGAAAATCCGAGCCCCAACCCGCCGATCAGCACGCGCGGATGCGGATGCCGGCGCAAATTTTCACAGGCGAGCGTAGCCAGCAGAATTTCCGAGGTCGTCGACGTGGTGCTCATGAGCTGGCGGCCGTTGAGCTTCAGGAAGTGGTCGCCATCGTGCTCGTGCAGGGTGAACCGCCCGCCGTCGGGCGCGATCGTTTCGGCGAGAGTGCGAAAGGGCTTCATCGTTCCGGGTCACTCTAGCGCATCTCGGCCTGGGGAGCGCACGCGCCTCGCGTGCTGGTTGCGGCGCCTCGCCGCAACGAACTTTCGAACCCGGCGTGGTGGTGGCGCCGCAGCCTTCCGGAAGGGTCGCGCTGGCGGGGCGCCAGCGCCAGCACGCGAGGCGCGTGCGCTCCCCAGGCCGGATTTCAAACGACCTATTGTCGAAACCGAACTAGTCTTTCATCCCTAACAGAGTCTTGATGTCTTTCAGGGCTTTTTTCCGCGCTTTATCGTAGGCGCTGGCATCTGAGTCATCTCCACTGCTGACAAAGGCTTTGAGGGCGCGGGCCTCTTCGAGGACCAAATCGAGAACTTCGATGGTGTTGCTGACGAACTGCGCGTCATTTTTGCTCAACGTGTCCGCATCCAGGAGCTTGTTCATTTGCCCCTTCATGCCAGTGGTGATGTTGATATAGGTGGTGATGAAGGTGGTCGCTTCGCCAGATTTGTAAGTCTTGGCCACGAAAGCATCGGCGAGCGTCCCGACCGCCATGTGCGTGAGGAGGACGGATTGACCCGTGGTGTAGCCGAGCGTGTTCAGGAGCACCGTGTCGTCTTCAGCGGCACGACAAAGAGGGGCGCTCGCGAAAATGAGCACGGTCAAAAGGCTAAAAAGAAGTTTGGAATTCATATTTCGCTGTTATGAGGAGGCGGCGCGTGGCTGTCAAGCGTTTGCCGACGCACTGCCGCGACCGGGCAGCCGGCGGTCGCTCAGCTTCACTCGCCGAAAAGCGGCAACTGCTCGTGCCGGGGTCGCCCGGTTTTCCGCATTGGAGGGGCGAGAAGATCCCGCAGGCCCGAGTTGCGTTCCGTGCGTCGCGTTACGGCTTCGCGGAAAACCGCTTCGCTCCACCAAAGTTCAACCTGCGAGCGCGCTCGCGTTAAACCGGTGTAAATGAGTTCCCGGGTTAGGACCGGACTGTCCCCATCAGGAAGAATGAACAGGACCCGGTCGAATTCCGACCCCTGGCTCTTATGGATCGTCATGGCATAGGCCGCTTCGTGCTGTGGCAAGCGGGCCGGCGAGAATCGGCGCAGGGTGTTCGCTTTGCCGAGAAACCAGGCCCAAAGCTGCTCCGGCTGTTCTCTCGCTCCGGGGTCCGGAAGGAGCACGCCGACATCTCCGTTGTAGAGCTGCAATTGATGGTCGTTTTGTGTAATCAGAATCGGCTTTCCCGCGTAACTCGCGGCGACCTGTGGCGGAATCAGCCTGGCTTCCCGCAAGATCGCTTCGATCTTTCGATTGATTCCTTCGACTCCCATGGGACCGCGGCGAAGCGCCGTGAGGACCCGAAACCTCCCCAGCCGGCCCAAGGCAGCTGCCGGTTCTTGCTCCGCCGCAAAGGCCGAATAGCCCGTTAGAACGGCCGTGGAAAGCTTTGCCGCGATCTCGCGAGGCTCGTTAGCTTCGGAGGAAATGAGGTCCGGGTAGGATCGTTCCCGCAAAATTCGCGCGGCTTCATCGGCATCGCCTTTCCGAACGGCGAGGCAAAGATGATGAATCCCGCTCGATTCGCTAAAGCGGTAATTTTTCTCCAGGGTGACGACAGCCTGGCAAAGCGGACTCGTTGCCGACGCGGCGGCGTCGACGATGTCCGCCAGGACGGCGCCAGGCTCGACGGAAGCGAGTTGATCGCGGTCGCCGAGCAGGATGACGCGGCAAGGCCCCGGCAGTGCATCGAAAAGCTTGCAAAGGAGTGGAAGCGCCACCATCGACGCCTCGTCGATCACAAGAAGGTCAAGCGGAAGGGGGTTCTGCTTATCGTGCCGAAAGTAAACCGAGTTACCTTTGAACCCAAGGAGCCGGTGGATAGTTGACGCGCTTCTCGGCATGCGGGCACTTACTTCATCCGGACACTTAACCAGGCCAAGCCCTGTTCGGACCGTTTCCTCCAACCTGGCGGCTGCCTTGCCGGTCGGCGCCGCTAACGCCACGCGGAGACGCTCGCCTCCCTCTTCCTGAAGCAGGTGGGCCAGGATATGCAGCACGGTGGTTGTCTTGCCCGTTCCGGGCCCGCCAGAGATAACAGTAAGGTTATTCCTGACTGCTGCGTCGATTGCACCGGCTTGTGTCCCGGCGTTGGCTTTGGTCGACGGCCGGTTGCTCGCCGCTTTTTCGCAGAGCACGGCGGCAAGGCGTTGCTCGTAGTTCCAGTAACGGCGCAAATACAGGCGATTGGAGTCATCGACGATCAGCGGCCTTTGGTCGCCAGGTCCGCCTACGGCTTTCGAATGGGCCAGCACCGATCGCCATTCCAAGGCGGTCGGCCACTTAAGGGAGCCAGCCACTCCCACGTCGTCCGAAAGCGGGGGAGCCTTTGTTAGAAGGAGACAAGTATTTCCATTGCGCGTTGCGCGGCTGAGCTGGGCCGCAACCCGGGACATCAGCTCCTGGTCCCCGCCGAATCGACCGATGAACTCGGCAAAGTGACGATCGATCTCAACACACTCTGCTTTCATGGCGTCGCCTCCGAGATCAGCGTGGCAAGGCCTTCGATTGTTTCGATCGCGGGGCGGTCACGAAAGATCCCACGAGAAGGATCCGCTGGGTCGATGCCGCGCAGGAAGACATAATAAACGTCTCCGAAGTGAACCTGGTAATCGTAGCCGGGCAGGCGCTTCTGGAGGAACAGATGCGCGGCCAGGGTGTAGAGGTGGGACTGAAGGTAGTAGTTGTGTTCGAGCATGGCTCGCCGCATACCTTCCGGGCCATAGTCCGCGGCCTTGCTTCCCAGCCAGTTCGATTTCCAGTCGATCAGGTAATAACGATCGTTAAAGCGGAAGAGCAGATCGATAAACCCCCGCAGAAATCCATTCACCGGATCGAAGCGAAGGCTTCCCATCCGCGCGCGAATGTCGCCGGGCAAAGCAGTGCAGCGGTTGATTGTCCTGGCGAGACTCGCAGGTGTCAGGTGGCTCAGAGGATAGGAGAACTCTACTTCCGAAAGCCGATCGCGCCTCGGAATATCGCGCAACCTGATACCGGAATCGAGTTCAACTTCGATGACTTGCTGAAGGATTTGGTTGATGGCCGGGCGATGCAGAGTCTGGGAGAACCCATAAGTCCGAAGCTTGCCGTCAATCAAAGTGGAAAGGTCCCTCAAGTCCTGGAAGTCCATGTTCTCGAGCAGATCATGAAAGAAGTCCCCAACCCGGCGGCCGCGATCAAAAGTGAAGATCGATAACTCGGTTTGGTCGCGCTCAGGCTCGAATACCGCGCGGGGCTCATCGGAAGGGACGGAGTCAACCTCCTCCAGCTCCGTCGTGGCGGCATTGAGGCCGCTAAAACTGGCGGTCATGGCGATCTTCGAAATCTTTCCGTTGAAAAGACGGGACTGAAGGGCCGTGGTTAGGGCCGGCTCATCGCGGACCCGGCCTGGCTCACCCGGCTCTGAAGATGCGGAGACACTTCCCTTCGACGACTGGGCGAAGGCAGTCACCCGGTCGAACAGAGATCCGCCCGCGGACGACTCAAAGAGATGGGCGAGCGGCGATTTCTCGGTCCTTTGCCCGGGAAGGTAAATATAGCAGCGGTTCATCGCTCGAGTGAGAGCAACGTAGAGAAGACGCAGTTCTTCTGCTATCACCTCCTCGCTTTGCCAATCCTGGTGTTGTTTGGCGCCGGCCTTTTTCCCGCGCAGATCAAACGTAAGACGTTTCTCCGGATCATCACGATCGTGAAACAACAGTTCTTTGTGGGCCTGGGACTCTGCATCCGTCCAAAGAAAGGGACAGAAGACAATTGGGTACTCCAGTCCTTTGCTCTTGTGGATGGTGACGATCTGCACCGCGTCATCGTCACTCTCCAGTCGCAATTGGAAGCGGTCTTCCGAGACTTTTTCGCTCTCCCTCTGCTCGCGTAACCATGAACAGACTGCGTCCGGCGCAAGGCTCAGGGTGCTTTCGGCTTCGTGCAGGAGCTCCGCGAGGTGGAGAAAGTTTGTTAAACGCCGCTCACCCGCCGGCAAATTAACCAGGCGTGCCCGCACCTGCTGGGAAACGAGGAGATGCCGGAACATCGCGGTAAAGCAGCCGTCGCTCCACTTTTGCCGCCAATCCGTGAAACGATCGAGCCAGGCCTGTCGCTCCTGGTCGTTTCGGTCGAGGGCGAAAAGCTTCTTTGCGTCAAAGCCGATCAGGGTGGTAGCGAGCGCGGCTTTGAGCAGGCTATCGCGCCGGGGATCGATGACTCCCTGGAGGAACCGCTGCAATTCGCGTGCTTCATCGGAGGCAAAGACACTTCGATCGCTCTGCACAACGCTTCGGATCCCGCGCTCACGGAGCACTGCCTGGAGCATCTCCGCCTGAGTATGTCTGCGAACAAGGATGGCCATGTCGCGGTAGTGAAGTGGGTTTTCGCCCAAACGTGCGCTGGATCCCGCCAACGCGGCGATGTCGTCACTCACCGCTCGGCAGATAAGCTCGGTAGGTCTGTCCTGGGCCGGCCTGGCTTGATCGTCAAGAGGAACTACCAGCCGGAAACGGAGAGCTGCCGTCGCGCCGGAGTTCGTTAAGGGACGAACCATCGGCTTCTTCGGCGCATGAACCTCATGATATTGAATCTGCGGAAAGATGAAGGGCTTCCCGGTCTGAAAAAACAGGCCGTTGATCGCCGCTAGAAGCGGGGGTTCCGAGCGCCAGTTCGTGGTCAGGGTAAAGGTGCGATCAGTTATCGCCGCTGCCTCGAAGTAGGTGAAGATATCGGCTCCGCGGAAGCCATAGATGGCCTGCTTGGGATCACCAATAAAGAAGAGGCGATGGTCCTTGGCGCGGAAGATGGTTCGGAAGATTTCGTACTGCGCCGGATCGGTGTCCTGGAACTCGTCGATCAAGGCCGCGGAGTACTTGCCGCCAATGGCGCGGGCGAGCACGCTGCCTCCCTCCTGCCTGAGCGCGTCACGCAGGCCGGTGATAAGGTCGTCATAGGTGACAGTGTTGGTTCGCGTTTTCCTTTTTGGCAGTTCGGTTTGGCTGAACTCCAGGAACTCATGCGTGAGCTGGTTGAATAACGCCTCCACGGCCCGGCAGAAATCCGAGCTAAGAGTGAAGAACAGGTGCTCAGGCGCGGTCCCCGTTCCCTTCGTCCCCGCGGCAATCGCCTCCGAGCTAACCTCCGCCAGGGCCCGGATGCTTTCCGGAGCGGCAGAATCGAAGTCCGTGCAGGCTTCGGATATCATGGCAAGGAGCTCTTCAATTCGCTCCAGACCGAACTTCTTCTTGTCGCGAGAAAGGCCGCCATGTCCCCGAAGGAGTTTCTCGATCTCGCTGCCACGACTTGTCCATTCCCTCGCCAAAGCGGCAAAGGTCTGCTCGGTAGCTTGTAAAAGGCCGCGGCAGGACTCTGTTTCAGAGGGAGGCAGGATGACGAGATCAGGATGGCTCCGTGTTCTTTCCAACAACTCCACCCAGTCATCCGGCGATCTCTTCCAGGCCATCGCAAGCTTGGGTAAGAGAGGCTTGGCTTCATAGAAACGCAACCGCCAGAAGTCGCGGGCGACTTCTTCAAACAGCGGCTTCGGGTCGGTCACCAGCGTTGTCTCAAAGCGCGTTCCGCTCTCAAACGCATAATCGTTCAGCATCCGCTGGCAGAACCCGTGAATCGTGAAGATTTGCGCTTCATCGAAGCTTTGGATCGCCACATCCAGTTTGTGAATTCCAATGGTCTTATCGCTCGTTTTGAGGAACGCATCGACAATAGGATCCTTCGGGTTGCCGCTGTGAAGATCCTCCAGCGCACCTTGGAGCCGTTGCCGAATGCGATCGCGCAACTCCTGGGTCGCCGCTTCCGTGAAGGTGACCGCCAGGATATCGCGGAGCTGGAGATCTTTCTCGAGGACGAGGCGCAGGATCAAGCCCGTGATTGAATAGGTCTTGCCCGTGCCGGCGCTGGCCTCGATCAAGGTCACACCGGCCTCGAGGGGAGCGGTGGTAATGTCGAATGGAGTCATAGCTCTTCCCGTGCAGCGTGCTGAAGCATTGGCCGGAAAACGAGCCGGGCTAGCGCAGCGAAATTCTCGTCAAGCGCACCGGGGCCGTCGAAGCAGCGGGCGATGAAAACATCGTCCTTTTCTCCCTCGCGCTTTTCGTTCTTGCGCCACATGCCCTCCCATTTTTCGGCCGCCTTTTTGAAAGGATCCCCCTTTCCCGATAGCTCTGCTTCGATGAAAGCCATGCCGCTCACGGGAAAGAAGCGCAGCGGTTGCGTTAATCCCTCCCAGAAAAGCTCGGAGAGTGTTTGTAATTCAGCGTGAGCGGAGGAGACGCCGCCGAAGACAACGACAGCGTCCTTTCCGATCAACACGGTCTCGGGCTTGCCGCCTTCCGCCAGGCCGCATAAGACAAGGTGTTCGATCCACGCGCGGAGATGGTCCTTTGGATTCAGTTTGGCCGTGCGAAAAAGGACGCTCCTCCCCTGGTAAAGGGAATGTATCTTTCCGCCAAGGCGGAAAGTTTTCAGCTGTAGATCGACTTCAACGGGCTCGTCCTTTTTCCCCTGGCCGATGTGGTCCTGAACAACCTCCACCAGCTTCCGCACCTCCAGGGTCATGGAGCGGAGGTGAAGCTCGCCCATCACTCCCGCCGGCAATATTCCGCGCTCCTGGAATGCCGCGGGGGGCAACAGTTCTCCTGTTTCCAGCTCATCCGCCAGCAGTTCCTGCTTAATGCGATACCTTTCGAGGTTATCAAGTTGGAAGGGCTCGTTGTCGCTCAAGCAGTCGTCGCTCTCCCAGAGCGAGAGACCCAGCCGCTTCCTCACGAAGTATTTGGAAGGGTTCTTCCAGAAGTCGATCAACTCTCGCAGCTCCACGCTCCGATTCGATTCCTCGAGCTGGGGCAGGGGATCAGTAATAAACGGAGGCATCCCGGGCGCGTGTCCCGCTCTGGTGCTTCGACTGGCTTCCGCATTCGCCGCCGAGTAACTAAAAAGGCGTTCATCCGGGCCGGCAGCGGAAAAGTAGCGCGGGCTAAACGCTTGCAGCGGATGCTCCGTGACCACGAACTCCCTGGCCGATTTCTTGTCGGGAAAAACGAAGGCGTTATCCAGGTAATCGAGAAGCTCACTCACCACGACGGAAGGAGGGATCTCCTTGTTATGAACGGCCGAGCGTCCGACATAACTGATCAGAAGTTTTTCCCCGGCGGAAAGAAGCGTTTCAAGAAAGGAGTAACGGTCGTCCTGCCGTGCGGAAGGATCGCCCGGGTGCGCCGAGCGGGCCATGAGGTCGAATTGCGCAGGCTGAGGCCGGCGTGGAAAGACTTGATAGTTGATGCCGAGAAGGCAGACGACGCGAGCTGGAATGCTGCGGACCGGTTTTAGCGCGCAGAAGGTTACTCCGCCCGTAAAGAAATGTCCGCGCTGCTCCATCGTGGCGAGTTGCTCGGCCAGGTAATGGCGCACCACTCGAAAATCGACGTTCCCGGCGGTATCGGCGGAATCCCGAAGCGTTCGCAACTGATCGACGGTCGTTCGAAGGAAGTGGACATCCCGGAGCTCTTCCTCGCCGGCCGGGTCGAGAAACTGTTCGATTGTCTCGAGCAGAGGCTCGACCCAGCCAGCCAGCGGGCGCGGGGATTCGAAGTTCTCCGTTAGCCGAAACAAAGCTTCGGTAGCGGAGATAAAGCGTCCCAGGACCTCGGCCCCGTCTCCTTCTACTTCGTCATGAGGCAGGATACCTTCAAAGAGATGCTTCCTGTTGCCTTCCATGGCATAACCGAGAAGCAAGCGATTGAGTCCATGACGCCAGGTATTGGTGCTTAGCGCGGGCAGGCCCGCGCGCGTCCGGTCGGCCGCGTCGACCCCCCAGCGGATCGCGGTGTCGTCAATCCAATCGCGGATCAAAGAAAGATCTTCATCGCTGAACTGAAACCGGCGACGCATGGAACGCGAGCTCAGCAAACCAAATATTTGTGAAGCGGTATAACGGCTGCCAGGCAGTTCCAGGAGCGTGAGGAAGGTGTCAATCGGCAGGCTTTCACTCCGAGGGTGCCGATCAGCCAGGGAGTAAGGGATGCGCATGAGCTCGTTCTCCGGATAGCCGAAGACGCCGCGAATGAAAGGCGCGTACTTCTCGATTTCCGGCGTCATGACAATGATGTCGCGCGGCTGAAGGTTCGGAATGGTTTCAAAGCAATCCAGTAACTGGTCGTAGAGGACTTCAACCTCTCGCATCGGCGAATGGCACGCATGAAGCATGAGGGAACGATCGCCTGGCTTCACCACTGCTCGCGGAACTGCTTCATCCTTATTGCCGGATTCGGCACCTCGGTTGTGCGCGTTGAGGATATCGGACTTGATCGTTTCAAGCAGAGTCGCGGGCGTGAATTCCTTGAACCCTTCGCTCCCAATTTCGATGGCCACGCCCAGGCGTTCCTCCCTTTCAAGGAGTAAGTCGGTCATGTCCGCATCAACCCTTCCCCAGGAAGTAACCAGAGGGTTGCCCGCGTTTGGATCGGAAGCGCTAAGTCCGAGACGCGCCCGTTGCTTCGCCGTGGGATCGTTACCTCGATACTCTCGCGACGGTCTTAGGAGAAACAGGTGCAGCTCCCGGACCCGGGACAGTTGGAAAAGAAGATCAAGATAAGCTGGAGGGATGCTGGCGGGAGCAAAGATTGAAGCGCGCTCCGGAAGATCAAGCTGCCCCGCGTCTGCAAAGCCGCGAGTCCGCAAACGATCCAGGGCTTGATCGAAGCCTCCGATCTCGCCGAGTTGTCGCCATAACTCAGACTGCCATGTCTCGTCGGCGCCCCGGGCTTTTTTTGACACCATCCAGCCGGCCATCATCTCGGGCCGATAGACGCGGTACTGGTCGAAGAGATTCGCCAGCCTGACGGCGAGATGAAAGCGTTTCAAAGAGTCGCCGTCGCTCAGATATTTGGCCACGGGAGCAAAGTCCTTCCGCGCGAGAAGCCGCGAGAGAAGGGAATCGATCTTCCAGGTGAGCAGCTCGAGGGAGATCTTCTCCGCCGGCGCTTCAATCGGCGAAGCTTGCTTCACCGTCCGAGTGATGAAGTCGCCGAGAAAAGGGAATGCGTAGTTTGCGCAGATCCCTTGGCGTTGCGCGATCTGGAGGGACAGCCAGCGCCGGCTGGCCAGACTCTGGACGACGACGACTTCGGGCGTGAAAGGCGAGTCGAGCGGAATGGATACGACTTGGGAAAGCCGATCCGCGAGGAGATCGAGCTGGTTGCTAGTGTGAAGAATCAGGCCGGGCATCGAAATGGATCATGAGTTCCGTGGGGAGCCGCGATTGGAGTCTAACATAAAACGAGAGCGGAGACGTCACGACAGCATCCCCTCATAGGGGGTATGACAACGGCTGTCCAACGCATCAGAATCGACAACACTGGCGCAAGCCCGGAGGGCTGCCGGAGATTAGCCGGTGGCGCAAGCCACCGGACTAATCCAACACATTCCATCCAGCCCCGGCAGGGGCGGCGGAATCGCCGCGATCTCCTTCGCCCCTGCCGGGGCTCGACCCATTCTACACGATATAACCGGTGGTTTGCACCACCGGTTAATCTCCGCTACGCCTCCGGCGTCACTGCCGCCAACGGTATGCTTCCCGCCCTCCACGGTTCTGCTGGCAATCGATCGGCGGGCTGGGCACATTGCGCACAAGTATGCAGAGCTGGTTCATGCTTTTGACGCTGACCATGGTCGCTACTCGCGTGATGGCCGATGGAGTCAGTCCGGCGGCGTTACGGGCCGCGGCAGCGTATTCAGCGAGCCAGGGTGGCAACTCGTTTCTCGTCATCCAGCGCGGACAGACGCTGCTCGAGCAATCCGCTGGGGAATCGCGTAAGATTTACAGCGGCACGAAAGCCTTTTGGGGTCTCGCTGCGCTGGCCGCGGCCGAAGATGGCTTGCTCAGTTTGGACGAGCCCGTCTCCGCCACGATTCCAGCCTGGGCCGCCGATGCGCGCAAGGCGCAGGTGGCCATCCGGCAGTTGCTCGATTTTTCCTCCGGGCTCGAGCCCGTGTTCTATTTACACAACAATAATCCGGGCGATCGCGACCAGATCGCCATTCGAGCCTCGATCGTCGCCAGCCCGGGCACGTCTTTTATTTACGGGCCGAGCGGGCTCCAGGTCTTTCACGAGGTCCTCGAGCAAAAGCTCCGTGGAGAATCGCCGACGCGTTACCTGGAGCGCCGTGTCCTCCGCCGGCTGGGGCTTGGATCGCAGCGTTATCTGAAGGATCGCGCCGGAAATCCGCTGCTCGCCGCCGGCTGGCAACTCAGCGCGCGCCAGTGGGCAAGGCTGGGCCAGCTCGTGCTGGCGGATGGCGCGCCGGTGCTGAGGCCGGGGTCGCTCGCGCAATGCTGGCGCGGCTCGCCGGCTAATCGGGCCTTCTCTCTGGGATGGTGGAATAATCGGGCGGCGCCGGGCGGACGGGAGTTCGATTTCGAAGAGATGCTGGTGCCGAAATGGCCGCGGCAAAACTGGAGCGGCGCGATTCTTTGCCGCGACGCGCCCGGCGATCTGGTGGCCTGCATTGGCTCAGGCTACCAACGCCTTTACGTGATCCCGTCGATGGATCTCGTGGTGGTGCGCCAGAGTTCGGGCGGCCGGTTTTCCGATGGGCGATTCTTGCGGCTCCTTCTGGGAAAATAGACGGCGAACGATTTTCTTAGCGGGCCCTGGGGATGCAAGCCCGGAGGGCTGTAGGAAATTAGCCGGTGGCGCAAGCCACCGGATTAGTTTAACACACACTCTCCAAGCCCCGGACGGGGCGGCGGAAATCGCGATAATATTCCAACGCCCCTGCCGGGGCTCGTCGCATATTGATTCTTAAACCGGTGGTTTGCACCACCGGCTAATCTCCGATGTCCCCTCGGGACAAGGCAAGCGTCGAAGCTCAATCGCCAACTTCCTTCGGTGTCGCGATCATGAGCGACGAACGGCTGGGCTGCCACTGATAACCGAAGCTGAACTCCAAAGGCGGCGGTGCGCTTGCAGCATTCTCTTTGTTCAGGTCCAGCTGCCCATGTTCCAGGAACCGATTGATCGGCCCGATGTAATGTCCCACATGGCGGCGGTTCCATTTGTCCGCGGCGAAAAAGCGGAAAGGGATTCCGGAATCGTCCTGGAGAATCAACTTGCTGTGGGAGAGAAGAAAGTCGCGCACCTGCGAGAAATTGTATGAGTGCATGAGATAGGAGGCGGCTTTGAGCAAAGTCGCGCCCTGGCCTTGTTGCTCACAAAATTTTATGAAACCGGGGTTAACCTTTACCGCCCAGTCCGCCAGGTCGGTGGTGAAGTAGTAGAGCGTTTGCTCCCGGCCACCCGGACCAAAGAAGACGATTTTCACGCCGGGTGTCGTGCCTTTGCCCTCGGGAACAAAACTGCCGGTGCGATCGAGCGCCACCGGCATGACGGAATCGATCGTGCAACCGGAGCGCGCGAGAAAAACGTAGAGGACCGGAAGGGTGCCGTTGAGCTGCGTCTGCTTGAGATCGACCTTCATATTTTTCGTGATGAAGAAGCTGAAGCTCAGCACTGAGTCGAGCGACTTCCGTAGGTTGGCCAGCGCGGAGGCCAGGATGGCGCGCGGCATTTTGTCGATATCAGGCACCGGACCGACTGGTTCGATGCCGCAGAGAATGTAGGTGCTCGCGTTGGGGAAGAAGGCGTTGGCGTAGAGAAAATCCGGGCCGCTGAACATGTAAAACATCGGCCCGTTCTTTTCATACGTCGGGGCCAGGTACTCCGGCGCCCAGGCGCGGATTTTCGAGAGCTGCTGTTGTTCCAGGCGCAGCCACGCGCGGTCGAGCTCGGTCGCGTGCGTGACCCACGCCGCGTCGTTGCTTTGGCTTTCAAGCGCGGTGCCTCTCACTGGCAGGCCGGCGAGAAATTTCGCCGTCGCGTCGGCCATTGGATCCGAGGCAAACGCCTGCGCGCACAGCGCGAGCGAAATGAGGAGCGCAAGCCGTTTCACGAGGAAGATTGGGCTGAGACCGATGCTTCGAGCAATCTCATTTGCGCGTGGCCATCATGAGAAGTCCGCGCTCGATTTGCCAGTGGTAGCCGAAGGCAAAACCGAGTTCGGGCGGCGGCGGGTCCCGGGCGAAAATCGCGGCGAGATCAGGCTGATCGTACTTACCGAACATCTCCGCGTGCGGCACAAAACGCCCGTGGCAATCGACTTTCCACCCTTTCGGAAACGAGCGCAGCGGGATGCCGGAGTCGTCCTGGATAATCACCCGGCTGTTCGCGAGCAAAAAATCGCGCGCGCCGTTGAAGCCCCCGGTGTGCATGAGATAGGACGCCGCCTTGAGCAGGCTTAGGCCGGGTCCTTGCGCGGCGCACCAGGAAAGGAACTTGCTCTTGCCGCCCGAGAGATCGGTCTTGAAGTAATACAAGGTTTGTTTGGGTCCTCCAAGTCGAGCGAACGTGATCTTCACGCCTGGCGCGGGGCTGTTGATGTAGGTGGTGTCCACCACCGTGCAGCCCCGACGCGCCAAAAAGACGTAAAGGATCGGGACCGTGTCGGCGATGCCGCCGCGGCCAAGGTCGGCGCGCATGTCCTTGGTAATAAAGTAATGGGTGTTGAGAATCGTCTTCATCGAGCTGCGCAACGCGGAAAGCTCGCCGCCGAGCGCGTCCGGACCTAGCCGCGTCAGATCGGGCACCTGGCCGACCGGCTCGAGGCCGGCGAGGATGTAGGTGTTCGCGTTTGGATAAAACGCGTGGGCATAGAGAAAATCCGGGCCGCTGAAAAGGTAATACGCCGTGTTCGAGCTTTGGTAATACTCAAGGGCGTTGTTCGTCATCCACAAATGGATCGGACCAAGTTGAAAGTATTCCTTCTTGAACCACGCCTTCTCCATCGAGGCGGCGTGGTTTCGCCAGGCCTCGGTTTGGGTCAGCGGTTCCAGGGGGCCTTGGACCGGCAGGCCAGCGAGGAATTTCGCGGTGTCGTCGAGGGTAGGGGGTCTTTGCGCAAAGGCGGAGGCGGCCAGGAACAGGGACAAAATCAGGACGTAGCGTTTCATGACGGAACTCAGACGGATGCGGGGGTCTTTTTTGCAGAGACAAAATAAACGATCAAACCAAGGGCCATCGTCGCGAGACCCCAGAGCGAAGGAATGCGGGTGGAAGTCTGGCTCAACATGTGGACCAGCATCCACGCGCTGATCGCCAGGAAAATCGCCGGCGTGACCGGGTATCCCCAGACGCGATAGGGCCGCGGCAATGCCGGACGCCGCCAGCGCAGGACGAAGACGCCCAGGACCGTAAGAGCCGAGCAGAGGGTGAGGCTGAATTGGATGTAATTGACCGCCGTCTTGAAGGTCGCCGTGAGCAGCAGCAAAACCACGATGGCGAACTGCGTGAGGATCGCGGTCACTGGAATGCCCCGCGCGTTGCGGCGGGCGAGGGGGCTGAGAACGCGGAGATCTTCACCCATCGTGGCGGTGATGCGCGGGCCGATCCACATCATGGCGCTTATCGCGGAGACCAGCCCGAGGCAAATAAACGAGGCCATTACCTTCGCTCCCGCCGCGCCGAAGATGTGCGCGCCGGCGATGACCGCCACTTGCTCTTGTCCGATCATCTCCGCGGCTGGCGTGGTCCGAAGAAAGACGGCGTTTGTCGCCAGGTATAGGAGCATGACCAGCACTGTGCCCAGTCCGACAGAAAGCGGGATAGTGCGAGACGGATTGCGCACTTCGCCCACGATGTAGGTCGAAGCGTTCCATCCCGAATAGGCATACATGACCCAATACAGGCTGACCGCGAACGGCGCGCTGAGAATCAACGCTCCATCGCCTTTGGTGGGCAGAAACGAGATCGGCTGCGTTCCCTTCACCCAGAAACCGGCGCCGATGATCACGAGAATCAACACGACCTTGAGAATGGTGGACCCGTTTTGAAAGGCGCTGCCCAACGGCAAGTCCCGCAACAGGACGACAGTGCAGATCGTGACCACTGCCAGTGACAGAACGTGGTGGTTTACCCCGGGCACAACTTCCGAGAAGTAAGCGCTAAACGCCATGGCCGCGATGGCAACCGGCGCGGCGAAACCGATCGTGGCCGAAATCCAGCCCGCAAGAAAACCGGCCGCCGGATGATAAATTTCGCGCAGGAAATTATATTCGCCGCCCGAGCGCGGCAGCGCGGCTCCGAGCTCCGCGTAAGAGAGGGCCCCGCAGAGCGCGCAGAGACCGCCGATCGCCCAGACCGCCATGATGGCGAACCCCGTCGGCAAATCCCCGACCTGAAACCCGAGGCTGGTGAAAATCCCGGTGCCGATCATGTTCGCCACGACGATGCAAGTCGCCGTGAGCGGCGAAATGGTTTTGGCGCTTTGAATCGAAGAATCGGAACTCACCCGGCGATGATGTAGGGGGTGCGCGTGGCGGAGTCAATGGCGACGGTGGCAGGAACGCCAGGACCACGAAAAATGTGGAGGCGCTTGTGTCAAGCGCCTGAGAGTTGGTTGGTTAAGCGATTCGGGATCTTGTGAAGCGCTACAGGCTCATGTCGCGTGTTGAAACGTCAGTCTTTCGAGCCATTCCAAGGACCTATTACTCGGGCCCGGCTTAACTAGCTGGCTCACTGAATTACCATCCAAATTCAGCACGAACCTGGCGATTTAGTTCATCAAGGTTATTCACATTCTTGCTAATCAGCGTAAACTTCCAGTCTTTGCTCTCTTTCGGATCATTCGTACAGCTGAACCGTCCGAATCTTAATCGCCGCTCAGCAAAGATTCTTTCTGCGCGCGCCATCGGTGTGTAGTGGCAGAGCAGTCGATCAGAGTCAGAAAAACCGATAATCACTTCCAAGATTTATTTCATCACTAACGGCAATGGAGAGTCTGAAAAGCGGAGCGGATCCACCCACCTTCGCGTCGTCCGCGAGACCATCGTCAGAGACGGGAAAGACGCTTCGTGCGAAGATCTTCGGAAAGGCTGGTTCGTAGATCGCTTCCGGCAGCGATGATCGCGTTAAGCTCCGTCTCTGGAATTGGTGTTTCTGGGTGTTTCGCGAGGTCCTCGATCTCGAGAAAGGGTTGCATCAGCTCCTTCCACTTGAAGTAGAGTTTGACACTTGCGCGGGTAAGGTAAATACCGCCAACCTGAAAGTACCACATTCGGGTCTTCGTGGAAATGGCCTGGAGCACGGCGTACGTCACGGGTTTGTCCCGACCGTATCGAGCGAGTGGCTCAAGCATCGCCCACAGTGTGATATACGCAGCGAGCCGGCTCTCCTGGAGCTTTCTGTCGTACTCAGCGCCGAGATCCAGCCGAACCTTAGCACGGGTGGAAAAATAGGTGATAACGGATGAGAGGATGCCAGCGACGGCGCCGATTAACACTGACTGAAAGGTGTCTGGCATACGGGAGGAGCGGGTACAAACCCCCTATCGAGAATCGCCTATTTCGGGGGACATGGTTTAGAATGCTGGCTTTTCGAAGGGGCTAAGCAAGCCGAATGGAAAGACTCCGTTGTTTGGCGTTCAGCGCGTGGCGAGCAGATAGATTGCGCTTAAGGCCAGGAGGAAATAAGGGACAAGGGTCGCTGCTCCGGCGTAGTCCTTGGCCATGCGCTGGCCGAAGAAGAGGGCGATGATTGAAATCGCGGCGATGACGGCGCCATAGAACGCGAGGGTGGAATCACGTCCAAGAAGGATCAGCACGCACCCAACCGCGCTGAGCGCTCCGGCGGCAAGCTCGAGAAGGGTGATCGTGGTCACCAGCAGCGGCACCATCCCCGCGAGCGGGCTCTTGGAGAAATGTCCCTCCAGCCAGTCGAGGTTCCCGCGGCGGTCCACTACCTTGTCGATGCCCGACTGAAGGAAGAGGATCGCGAGGAAAGCTGAGGCAAAGGCCTGGAGCACGTACATGGCTCCCTCCGGCGTGTGCAGGACTGGCATCCGGCTACGCTAGCACGGGCGCGGAAAAAGCCGAGCCCTCGCAATACGTAAAGTGGGACGGAGCGGGGAACTCCGCGCCTCGTTACAGATTCGATCCTGTTTGCGGCGCTGGGCGCGGCTGGAGGTTCTTCCGGACCTCGGCTGACTTTTTCTCGGCCGCCGTTTTAGCGCTGTCCGGGTCGGTCTTCGGAGTCAATTTTTCAGGATTCTCCAGTGCGAGTTTCCCGGGCGGCTTTGGAACGGCTTTGCCGGTGCGAGCGGTTGTCCGAAGAATCTTGCCGTTAACGAACTTGTATCCTTCCGGATGGACCCATTCGCCCTTCACATACGTCCAGCCGTTGGCTGACTGGGCGATGGTCTCCCGCGGTCCGCGCATTTTCTCGCTCTGGGCCGAATTGCGCTTCGGGCTGGGCGTTGGCGTGGGCGCGGCTGGCAGCGCGATGGCAAAAGTTGTGAGGGCCAGGAGAAAAGGAAGAGTTCGTTTCATTAATATTTTTCGTATTTTTGCGATGTGCCCCCGTGGGACACGTTCGTTCGTTGTTGTCTAGTTTCGGGGGCTAAGGCGGTTGCACCGGGCAATCGCAGAATCGGATTTTACGGAAGCGTTTCGCCGACGCAAAAAATATTTGCCAATGACGTAAAAATAAATCCCGTGGTCGGGAATCTGGTGCGGAACATCTCCGTGGAAGCCGTGGCGCCGAAGCGGGGTATATTCCGGTCAGGGAGGCTGCGGAAATCATTTGCTCAGCGGAAATCTGAGACGATATCTTGCCGCCCCCTTTAGGTTTTGCTGACGCCCTTATGATTACTATTCTCCGCAAACATCGCCAATGGCTGATGATCGTGATCCTGATCCTCGCCATTCCGTTCATCTTTTATTTTGCGCAAACGCCAAACTTCGGCGCCCAGGGCTCGACTGATCTCGGCCGCATCTACGATCGCCAGGTGACGGAGGTGGAATTCCTCAAGAACGTCCGCCTCCTGAACCTCGCCCGGAGCATGGGTCTGAGTTTGAGCAGCGACCTGATGATGACCAACGTGTCGAGTGAAGGGGAAATGTACGCCGAGTTCACGTGGAACCGGCTGGTCCTCCGTCATGAGGCGGAGCAGCTGGGAGTTCGCCCAAGCTCGAGCGAGATCACGGCGTTCGTGAAAACGATGCCCCGTTTCCAGACCGACGGGCGCTTCGACATCAATAAATACACCGAGTTCACTCAGACGATGCTGCCATCGCTGGGATTCAAGGAAGCCCAAATCGAAGAGCTCGTTTCGGATCAGTTGGCGCTCAACCGGGTGAAGGAGTTGGTGGGCGGCGGGATGCAGGCGTCGGAGTCCGAGAGCGTGGAGAACTACGAACGGGCCTACGGAAAAATGCATGTGGCCGTCGTGCGGTTGCGGAATGAGGATTTCGAAAAGGACCTGAAGATCACCGACGACGAGATCGCGAAGTACTACGAAGCGCAACAAGCGCAATTGAAGAGCGAAGAAAAACGCAAAGTCGAATTCGTGACTTTCGTGCTGACCGAGGATGAAAAGAAACTAACGGGCAAGGAACGCGTGGATGCTCTGCAAAAGGTGGCCGACCGCGCCAACGACTTCAGCCAGGCGCTTCTTGAGAAAGACGCGAAGTTCGGAGAAATCGCGGCCCGGTTCCAGAGCCCGATCCTCGCCACCGGGGAGTTTACGGCCGCGGCGCCGGACCCGCAGCTGACGGCCAATCCTCAAGCGACCCAAACTGCCTTCCAACTGAGCCAGCAAACGCCCTTTAGCGATCCCATCCAGGGGCCCGACGGGTTTCACATTTTGCATCTGCTGAGCGTCACCGAGGCGCGTCCGCTCAGTTTGGAAGAGGCCAAGCCGAAAATCGTTGAGACGCTGAAATCCGAACGCCTGCGCGAGCTCGTCTCCAAAAAAGGCGCGGAAATCGCCGGCAAGATTCGCGATGCTCAGAAGATGGGAATGGCGCTTGAAAAAGTCGCTGAGCAAAATGGGGTGAAAGTGGAGCGAATTCCGGCATTTGCGGCCGTGGAAAAACCGACTCCGAAACCGGTGACGGAACCAAACGTACCGGTGCCGCCAGTGCCGCCGGAGATGGATCCCGCCAAGGACGTGCCCGATTTTCGCACCATCAAGAGCGTGGTGGGTGTATTGAACCCGGGGGATGTGACCGATTTCACTCCGGCTAAGGACGGTGGCCTGATTGCCGTGCTGGAAAAGCGCGACCCGGCCGATCCTTCCGGTTATGCGGAAGCGAAGGCTCAATTTGAATCGCGATATCTGGTGGCGAGACGCGCCGCCGCTTTCGTCGAGTGGATGCGCGACCGCCGCCGCACCGCCAAAGTTGTGGTCGCCACCGGGACCGGCTAGGGCGACTGGAGCATCTGCCTGCATGCCTGCGCTGGACGAGCTCTTCGATGACGCGAACGGTGATCTCGCCATCGGCGAGCTTGAGAGCGCGGTCGAAAAGTACCGGCAATGCGTGGAACTGGATCCCACCTTCTTCGACGGCTGGCATGCGCTCGGCATGGCGTTGATGAAAATCGGACGCTTCCCGGAAGCGATCGAAGCGGGCAAGAAATCGACGGAGCTGCGGCCTAACGACCAGATAGGTTGGACGAGTCTGTCGCTCTTCTACAATCGCAACGGCGACATCAAGGAAGCCGAAGCGGCCGGCACGAAGGCGAAGATCCTTTCCTGGGGCGGCAAAATCGCCAGGGAGTGATTGGTCGGGGCGCGCTCACGCTGTCATCCCGAGCCGCGCAGACGGCGAGGGACCTCACCCACGCAGTCGGCGTCACACAAAAGGCAATCACGCATCATCCGAAGTTCACGTTCAATGAAACGCGAAAGCGCTTGAGCAATTGCGGGGTCCCTCGCCGTCTGCGCGGCTCGGGATGACAAACATGTCAAACCTCTCGGGCGCGCGTTTGGAGGATTGGCTACTGAACCGGGTGCAGCGTTAGGTACCTCTCGGCGACGTCGCGCCGGATATCGTAGCGGTTTAGCTCGCAGACCACGCTTAGCTCCGACGATTCGCCGACGTAGCTCTTTAGCAGGGGAAATCCGATTTTTTGCAGCATCCGGTTCGGCCGCGGATTGTCGGACTTTGGCTCGCAAACGATGCTTTGAACGTCGAAGCGCTGGTAGAAATCGAGCGCGGCCAGACAGAAGAGGGGCGGACCATAGCCTTTCCCGCGCAGGTCGGATCGCCACATGTGCAAATGCATGCGACCACTCTTACCGGGCACGATGTCCTTTAAGGACGAATGCCCGATAACCGCTCCATCGACGCACCAGGCGAGCATGAAGCTTCGAACTCGATCGATCGGCTCTGTGAGCGAAGCGGCCAGATCCGCGTGCATCTGCCCGGGCAGTGGCAGGCGATCGGCCGCCACGCCCATGCGCTCGCTCTCGGCGGGCGGCATCTGCGTAAAGTAGGCAACATAGCCGGCGATATCCTCCGCGGCGAAGGGGCGAACTGTCAGCTGCATGGTTAGCCCTCTTCGTTAGCTAAGGCAGGCCTCGCACGAAGGGTCGCGAAGGACACAACGGACAATGTGGAACTGGCGGATTCTGACTAGCAATAATCCCTTGTGAACCGTTGTGCTCGTTGTGCGAGGTCCATTACCAAATGCTGACGCGTTTGTCCGGCGGACGCACCATCGGGGAGCCGTCCGGCAGATCAAAGGCTTTTTGGAATTCCGGTGTATTTGAAAGCGGCCCATTGCAACGGTATTTCGTCGGCGAATGCGGATCGGTGTTGAGGCGCAGCTTTAAGGCTTCATCGCGGATATTTGCGCGCCAAACCTGGGCCCAGCCCAGGAAGAAACGCTGCTCTGGAGTGAACCCGTCGATCTTCTCCGATTTGCCGCCTTTTTTCGCCAGCGCTTTTTGCAGGGCGGCGTACGCCAGTTTTACACCGCCGTCGTCGGCAATGTTTTCGCCCTGGGTGAGCTGGCCGTTAATGTGCATGCCCGGGAGGGGCTCGTACTCCGCATATTGCTGCACGATCTTGTCCGCGCGTTCCTTGTATTTCGCGGCGGATTCGGGCGTCCACCAATCGCGCAAATTTCCCGTCGCATCGAACTGCCGCCCCTGATCGTCGAAGCCGTGGCTGATTTCGTGCGCGATGACCGCGCCGATGCCGCCATAATTGATCGCGTCATCCGCCTTTGCGTTGAAGAAGGGTGGTTGCAGAATCCCGGCTGGGAACACGATCTCATTCATGTTCGGGTTGTAATAAGCGTTGACCGTCGGCGGCGTCATGCCCCATTCGGAACGGTCGACCGGCTTGCCGATCTTCCTTAGTTGGCGCGCGACTTCGAACGTTGACGCGCGCGCCGCATTCAACACAAACGGGCCCTTATCGATCTTGAGCGCGGAATAATCGCGCCACTTGTCGGGATAACCGATCTTGACCGTGAAGGCGGCAAGCTTTTTCAGCGCCTCCTGCTTGGTCGGCTCGTCCATCCAGTCGCGCGACTTGATGCTGTCAGCCATCGCTTCCCGGATATTTTTTACCAGCTCGATCATGCGGGCCTTGGATTCCGGTGGAAAATTATCCGCCACGTAGAGCTTGCCCAGCGCTTCACCCAACGCCTGATCCGTGGAAGTGACGACTCGTTTCCAGCGGGGCTTTAGTTGTTTCGCGCCCGTCAGAGTGTTGCCGAAGAACCTGAAGTCTTCATTGACAAACTCACTCGACAACTCCGCTGCCGCCGCGTGAATGAGATGCCACCGCAGATAAATCTTCCAATCGTCAATCGAGGTGTTGGCAAACACCTGGTTCGCGGCCTTGAAGAAATCAGGCTGGCCAACATTGATGTCGCCTGGGGCCGCCAGCTTGATCTCCTTAAAGTAATCAGCCCACTTCCAATCGGGCGTCAGTTGCTGCAGCTCGGACTGCTTCATCTTGTTGTAATTCTTCTGCGGATCGCGCAACTCGACGCGTGTGCGCGCCGGCACGGCCAGGGAGGTTTCGAGCGCCAGGATTTTTTTGGCGTGCTCCGCCGCGTCCGCCGCGGGTTCGCCCGAGAGCGTCAGCATTTTGGTCACATGCGCGACATATTGCTCGCGCATCTTTTTCATCGCCTCGTCGTCCTTCGTGTAATAATCACGGTCGGGCATCCCCAGCCCGCCCTGATAGGCCTGGCCAATCACCATGGTGCTGTTCTTGTCGTCCTGGCCCGAGGTGAAGCCGAAAAACGCTCCCACACCCATGTTGTGCAGGTGCGCGATTTCCTTCAACACATCCCCGCGGTCTTTCATCGCATCGATGCGCTTAAACTCGTCGGCCAGTGGCGTCGCTTTCGCGGCTTCGATCGTGGCTTCGTCCATCCCGCTGGCATAATAATCGCCGACCTTCCGCACCTCGGGATTGGGCTTGCCCTTGGCCGGGGCCTTGCTCGCCTTTTCCGCCACCACGCGTAAGGCCTCGGTATTTTTCTCGATCAATTGGTTGAAGCTGCCCCAGCGCGATTCTTCCGGTGGTATGGGGGTCTTTTTCAGCCAGCCGCCGTTGGCATAAGTATAGAAATCGTCCTGCGGTTTCACCGACGTATCCATGTTATTTACATCGAAAGCCGGCGGATTTTCGTCGAGCGTGCCTTTGTCCGTTGATTTCGTGGCGGAGCTCTCAGCCGGAATCGCGGGTGGCGGACTCTGCTCGGCGGACGGTTTTGCCGGATCGCGCACCGCCGGTGGCTTCGTGGCCTCCGTGGTCGTGAGGGAGGTGCTGGGGTCGGTTTGCCCGAACAAGTTTCCGGCCGCGATCAGCCCGGTGAGCAGAAGATAGGTAGGCTTAAACATCGGCTAACGAACGGCGAAACCGTTCTGTTGTCCAATAGGGATATGGGAGCAAAAACGCGCCGGAAGGAGGTGGCCGGGCGGCATTTTTCCTGCATGTTGTGGTGCATGATCGCCCCGCGAATCCCCGCCTTTTTCATCCTCGGCGCGATCTCCCTGGCCTTCGCGTCGGGCGCTCTGGCGAAACCCGGCCTTGTGAAAATATCGATGGCGAAAAAAGCCGCGCCGCCGGCTGCCGCGAAAAGCTCCGCCGCAAAATCGCTAACGGCAAAATCCTCCCCGACGCCGTCGCCCAAGCCATCCGTGGATTGGCAGATCATCAAGGTCGGTGCGCGCGATTACCTGAGCGCCGATAATATTGCGAAGTTCTACGGGCTCCTGGGCAATGTTGATTCGACGGGCAAAACCGTCGTGCTCAACAACGGCCGGAACCAGCTCCAGCTCACCCTCGACAGCCGGGAAGCGGTCGTGAACGGAGTGCGGAATTGGCTCTGCTTTCCCGTCATTGCGAAGGACGACAAGTTTCTGGTCTCCCGCATCGATCTCGCCAAGACGATCGAGCCGCAACTGCGCCCGCAAATGATCCAGCCCAAGGGCCAGGTGAAAACAGTCGTGCTCGATCCCGGCCACGGCGGTTCCGATAAAGGCGCTCGCAGTCCTCTCGGGAACGAAAAACAATTTGCCCTCGACGTTGCGCGCAGACTTCGCCCGCTGCTCCAGGCCAGGGGCTTCAAGGTGATCCTGACGCGTGAAAACGATGCCTTCATCCCGCTTCACGTGCGCGCCCACATCGCCAACCAGACGCGCGACTCCATCTTCGTCAGCATCCATTTCAACGGCGCTTCCAACCGCGACGCAACCGGCTTCGAGATTTTTTCGCTCACGCCCCGCGGCGCCCCTTCGACCGGCGACGACGCGCTCGCCTTGCATTTCGTGAACATGCAGGCCGGCAGCCCGGTCGACGCCCAAAGCTTCGGACTTTCCGCGGCCATCTACCATTCGATGCTTGGCCATCTGGCCGAAGTCGATCGCGGAATAAAGCGCGCGCGTTTTGCCGTGCTGCGGCACACGAAAATTCCCGCCGTCCTGGTGGAGGGCGGTTTCCTCAGCGAGACCGACAACAGCAAACGCGTGTCTGATCCAGCCTGGCGCGCGAAATTCGCCGAAGCCCTGTGTGTCGGCATCGAAAACTACCGCAACGTGGTCGAGAAAGAGGAGCGCCCGATGCTCGTCGCCGAATATCGCGCGAAGGATGTCGGTGGGATCACGCTCCTGGACCTGGCGCGCCCGCCTGCGCAGCTGGAACCATCACCCGCTCCTGGCCTCGTCCCCGCCGCGACTCCCGCATCGCCTTCCGAGCGCGAACCGTAATCCAGTTCTCCCTTGGTAGGGCGCCGTAACGCAGCCGAAAGGCGAGGCCGGGCTTTCAAACTCTGTCGAGCAGCTTTGCCAGCCAATTTCCCCTTTTACTTCTTACTTCTTCCTTTATCCTTGGAAAGATTGCGGGGGAGCCAACGGCTGAGAGTGCTCGATTGATTTCGAGCTGACCCCTTGAACCTGATGCGGGTAATACCGTCGCAGGGAGCAAGGATTTCGAAGCCATGCCGCTCTTCCGCGCATGGCTTTTCTTAATTTGTCATCCTGAGCGCAGTCGAAGGATCTCTTACTTTATTCCCAAATGACCGCATCCAAAGATTCTGAAAATGGAGGGACGACCGCCGTGTCGTCCTCTGATCAGCTGCCCAATTCCCGAAAGGTCTACGTTCCCGGCCAACTCCATCCCGACCTTCACGTCCCTTTCCGCGAAATCTCCCTCGCGCCGACTAAAACCATGAGCGGCGAGATCGAAGTGAACGAGCCTGTCCGCGTCTACGACACGAGCGGCCCGTGGGGCGACGCCGGCCAACAGCTCGATGTCACCCAAGGTCTGCCGCCGTTGCGCGCCAAATGGATTCGCGACCGCGGCGATGTGGACGAGATCGCCGGTCGCGCCGTCACGCCGATCGATGACGGATACCTCTCCGCTGCGCACGCCGAGCATTCGGCGCGGCGCAACGGAATGACGAATGACGAATTTCCAATGTCGAATGGGAGCAACGGACATCTCTCAACTTTCAACTCTCAACCATCAACTCGGCGTAAGCCGCTAAGGGCCAAGCCCGGCAACTGCGTCACGCAGTTGGCTTACGCGCGGCAGGGCATCATCACGCCCGAGATGGAATTCATCGCCATCCGCGAAAATCTGGGGAGCGCACGCGCCTCGCGTGCTGCGTTCGGCGCCTCGCCGAACGGCAATCTGAAATCTGCAATCGATCGCAAATCGCAAATCGCAAATCTAAAATCCGAAGTCGATCGTAACTCGCTCTCCCATCAGCATCGTGGCGAATCATTCGGCGCAAACATTCCGCGCGAGATAACGCCTGACTTCGTCCGCGTCGAAGTCGCGCGGGGGCGCGCCATCATTCCCTCGAACATCAACCATCGTGAACTCGAGCCGATGATCATCGGCCGCAATTTCCTGGTAAAAATCAACGCCAACATCGGCAACAGCGCCGTCGCGTCGTCGATCGATGAGGAAGTCGAGAAGATGCGCTGGGCGACCAAGTGGGGCGCCGACACCGTGATGGACCTTTCCACCGGCAAAAACATCCACGCCACCCGCGAATGGATTATCCGCAACTCCCCGGTGCCGATCGGCACCGTCCCGATTTATCAAGCGCTCGAAAAAGTCGGCGGTCGCGCGGAAGAGCTGACCTGGGAAATTTATCGCGACACCCTCATCGAACAGGCGGAGCAGGGGGTTGATTACTTCACCGTCCACGCCGGCGTGCTCCTGCGCTACATCCCGATGACTGCCAAGCGCGCCACCGGCATTGTCTCGCGCGGCGGCTCGATCATGGCGAAATGGATGCTGTCGCATCACCAGGAAAGTTTCCTCTACACAAAGTGGGACGAGATCTGCGAGATCATGGCCGCCTACGACGTCAGCTTTTCGATTGGCGACGGTCTGCGGCCCGGCTCCATCGCCGACGCGAACGACGAAGCGCAGTTCGCCGAGCTTTACACGCAAGGCGAGCTGACCCAGCGCGCCTGGAAACATCACGTCCAAGTGATGAACGAAGGCCCGGGCCACGTCCCCATGCACTTGATTCGGGAGAACATGGAGAAACAGCTCGATTGGTGCGGCGAAGCGCCGTTCTACACCCTCGGGCCGCTCACGACCGACATCGCGCCCGGCTACGATCACATCACCAGCGCGATCGGCGCCGCCATGATCGGCTGGTATGGCTGCGCCATGCTTTGCTACGTCACTCCGAAAGAACATCTAGGTTTGCCGAACAAGAAAGACGTCAAAGACGGCGTCATCGCCTACAAGATCGCCGCCCACGCCGCCGATTTGGCGAAAGGCCATCCCGGCGCCCAATACCGCGACAACGCCATCTCGAAAGCGCGCTTCGAGTTTCGGTGGGAAGATCAATTCAATCTGTCGCTCGATCCCGAGACCGCCCGCGAGTTCCACGACGAGACCCTACCGCAAGAAGGCGCGAAGACCGCCCACTTCTGCTCCATGTGTGGTCCGCACTTCTGCTCCATGAAAATTACAGAAGACGTGCGCAAGTACGCCGCCGAGCAAAACCTTGCCGAAGCAGAAGCTCTCGAATCAGGAATGAAGGAAAAGTCGAAGGAGTTTGCGGAGAAGGGCTCTGAGCTCTACGCCAAAGCCTGACTTGGTAGGGCGAGACTCAGTCGAGCCGAGATGAGCGACGACTCTCCAACAATCCCCCTCGCTGACGTCCTCCGCGCCGCGAACGAGCTCGTTTCCGCCGGCTTGTTCGAAGACTACGCGTTGGGCGGCGCGCTTGCCGCCATTCACTATGTTGAGCCATTCACGACCTATGATGCCGACATTTTCTTTATTCCCACCGTTCAAGATCTTTCGGGAGGAATTCCGCAAATCTACGATGCTTTGCGCGCTAAAGGCTGGAGCGTGGAGGGCGACCATCTGTTGCTGGGTAATTTTCCGGTCCAATTTCTAGTCGCGCACGGGTTGACGGAGGAAGCGGTCCGGGACGCAAAACACATCGATTACAAAGGCGTTCCCGCAAAAGTCTTTCGCCCCGAACATATCATAGCCATCGCCGCGAGCGTGGGGCGCCATAAGGATCTTGCTCGTATTGAGCAAATCATGGAGCAAACGGGCATCGACAAGAATTTATTAGAGACAATCTTGAAGCGTCATAAATTGTCGCTGCCCTCATGAAAGCGGAACTGCGTAGCGCGCTCGCGCGCGAACCTTACGAAGAAAAGATCCGCAAGGTCGGACAACTCGTTCGCCTCGCGAAAGAATTTCCTCGGGAACAAAAGGAGCGGGCCCGTGAATTGGCCGTTCCGGCCACAGCAAGAGAAAGAGCGATTATTTCGGCGATTCGCGACAGCACCGTCCTCAAATTCACGTATAACACTCAACCGCGAACGGTCGAACCACAGGCCTACGGCATCAGCACCGCGGGTCATGCGGTTTTGCGTGCGTATCAACGAACGGGCCGAAGCGACTCCGGCCGGACGAACGGGCTCCGGCTCTTTGAGGTCTCAAAGATGTCGAAGGTGAGAAAGACAGCGGAGCGATTTCTTAGAGCCCGGCCGGAACACAATCCGAATGACAGCGCGATGAAAGAAATAAGGGCGACCTTGCCACTACCGGATTGACCGGGTGCTTCCTGCTTGGTATGGCTGCGCCATGCAGCGCTGCAAGGCGGCTATGTCGAGGCGTTCCGTTATCTGGGGAGCGCACGCGCCTCGCGTGCTGGCGATGGCGCCCTCGCCATCGCGAACTTCTGTGTGCCGTAAGATCGACATGAACGACACCCCAGAACAATTCAACGGCTTGAGCCTGAGCGAATCGGTTCTCTCTTGCGATTAAAATTCGCCGGCAAAGGATGCCGCGTAAGCGAATCTCTAGCCTAACGAATGGGCGAGATCACTCAGCGCGGTCCGCTGCGCCCTAAGCCGAACAATCCCCGTGATGCTGTAGGGGCGGCCGTGTCGGTCCCGATGTTTGTTGAGTTTTGATCAGCGCGCGCAGCGAGGCAGGCTTGACAGCGCGAATTGGAATTGCCGAGCCTCTTCGGCATGAAAATCCCCCCTGGCTTCAAAGCGACACTTATTGGATTGGCGGCTGGTTTCTTTCTGGCCGGCAGCCTCGCGGCGAAAGAGAAGGACCCGGCTGCCGCCGCTCCGACGACCGAAAACCAAGCCCAAACGCGACCTCTGCTCCTCGCGAATGTTTGGAGCCCGTCCATCGATCCGACCGGCTGGTGGATGAGTGAGAAATATGACGGCCTGCGGGCCTGGTGGGACGGCCAAAAGTTATGGAGCCGCAAAGGCAATCCTATTCACGCGCCAGATTATTTTCTCGCGCAGTTCCCGCGCGCCATCGCCTTGGACGGAGAGTTATGGATTGGCCATGGGAAGTTTGAAGAGACCATGAGCATCGTCCGTTCAGAGAGGCCGGATGACCGCTGGAACCGCGTCCGATATATGGTGTTCGATGCCCCGCAGGCGAAAGGCACTTTCGAACAGCGAATGCAATTTCTGCGCGCGACCGTATCGGAAGGAAACCGCTTCCTCAGAGTCGTGGCGCAAGAACGTTGCCAGGGCGTGGCCCAACTTCTCGCCGAGCGCGATCGCGTCGTCCGGCAGGGTGCTGAAGGATTGATGTTGCGCCAGCCGGATTCGGCCTACGAAGCAGGACGCTCGCCCACCTTACTCAAGGTCAAACCTTACGACGATGCGGAAGCGACCGTTGTCGCGCACGAACCGGGGAAAGGAAAATTCGCGGGCAAGCTTGGGGCGCTCCGCGTCCGGGCGGACGACGGCAGGGAATTCTCGATCGGGAGCGGCCTGACCGACGCCGATCGAGAATCGCCGCCACCGGTGGGGACGGTCATCACCTATCGGTTCTGCGGATTAACTGCCAAAGGGTTGCCGAGGTTCCCTTCCTATTTGCGCGTCCGCCGCGATTGACCGCGTAAAAAGGCTACGCCTCACGCGGCTGGCATCCGGGGAGCACACGCGCCTCGCGTGTTGGCGATGGCGCCCTCGCCAACGCAAACTTTTTGTGTTAACGATCGCAAGAGCGATATGAGCACGATCACCGAGATCCAGGAAGCGATCGAGAAATTGCCTTCGAGCGAGAAATCGGCGCTCGCGGCGTGGCTTCAGTCCAAGGAAGAGCCGATCATGTCCGAAGCCGAGGAAGCTGCGCTGCTCGCGCGTCTCGATAAGGCCGCAGCCGAGCTTGATGCGGGCAAAGGCGTTCCCCTCGAACGCGTCCGCGAGAAAATTCGTGGATGGGCTGGAAAATAATTTTCGCACCGCAAGCGCTCGACGAAGTCGAGCAGATCGTCCGCTTCATCGCGCAGGATGATGCCGATGCGGCGGTTCGGTTCGGGATTATCTGGCAAATCGCGCGGAATCATTGGTAAATTTCCCCGACCTCGGAACGCCATATCGCAGGCGAGCCAATGTCCGTCGGCTCTTGTGTAAATCGTATTACATCTACTATCGGATCCGACGGAAGGAGCAGGTGATCGAGATCATGGACTACTGGCATTCCGCCCGACGAGATCCGAGAATATGAATACGCGCTCCGTTCCTCTTCTTTTGACACTGCTGCTTTTCGCGATATCGGCTGTCGCCGTTGACATCCGTGAGTTCAGCGTTCCCACGTTAGAGAGGCTCGGAAACGAACTGATACGAGTGAGCCAGAGTCCCGATCGGGGCGCTTCCGATCTAGCCCGGAAGCGGGCGAAAGAAACCGCGGTAGCCGCTTTGCAAGGCAAGCTCTTCGACACTCGCTACGACTACGTTGTGCTGAGCGATCCCGATGGGAGCCGATTTCTGGTCTACGCTCTCGCCGCCACGAAATACTCTGGCCAAGTCGTTCTGGCCGGCCACTTCCGGGTGACGGTTTCGGCGGACGGCATGAAAGCCGAGCGCGTCGACGCTCTCGCGAAGAGCCTTGCTCACAGCGGCGAAATACAGACGGACACTGCGTTATTGCTCTTGTTTCAAATCGTCAGCAACAAGCCGGTCGAGACCTTAATTTACACTTCGAATCTGGCGAAGAAGGACATCGTCGTCCGCACACCCGATGGAACGATGTGGGTCGTCGGAAAAGGGAAAATGCGAGTCGAGAGGCCAAAGCCGCCCAACAGCAGGTAGGCCGGTCGTCGGGGGAGCGCACGCGCCTCGCGTGCTGATTTCGGCGCCTCGCCGAAACAAACTTTGATTCGGCATACGCGTCCTACCGAAGCAATTCCTCCGGAAAATTCGCGTTCCGTTCCCGTTGCAGAATGCGCCGCTGCCGCCAGCGCAACGTCCGGCCCGGCTTCGCCGGATCCCAGCCTGTCGGATTCGGCAGGACCGCCGCCAGCATGGCCGACTGCTCCCGCGTAAGACCGCGCGCGAGGCGCGGCTCCCATTTCCATTCGAGAAAGATGTGCCTGCGACTTTCAGCGCGAAGCGGCACGTTGAAAAAAAGCTCGACCAACGCAGTGGCAGCGTGTTAGGCGTGGCTCGTGCGTTTGGTTCTCCCCGTCTCAAGAATACTGTTTGTCGCGAGCGTAGTTGCCGTTTTCGCAAAAGTTGGGAACTTGATTTCGCGTTTGTTGTTAGGACTTCTGGTCTTAAGCGGCTGCTCAGCTCCGCTCAAGGAGGTTCGTGACTTCGGAAAAGCCAGCAGCTCTTTCGCAACGGACGGAGCTAAGGGCTATCAATTGCTCAAAGACGCGATGGCGGACTATGAACTCTCTGCCGTCGCGGCAGATTCCACTAAAATCGCGACACCGGACGTTTTCAAAGGCGATAAGGATATTCAGTCGATTCGGCAGAGTGCGACCCGACAGGCTGCAGTATTGGCGAACGTGGCAGAATACGCCGATGCATTGCAGAAGTTTGCCGAAGCCGACTTCAAGAAAGATATCGATGAGAGCGCCACACAATTATATGATTCGCTCACTGGCTTGCAGGCGACCTACGAGAAGGCAAGCGGGGCCAAACTCAATTTGTCAGGCGGCGAGATTAAGATATTGGCTGCTGCCGTTGAAGGGATCGGCGTGCTTGCGGCGGATGCCAAACGCAAGGCTGCTATCAAGCAAATCGTTATGAAAACGAATCCCGCGATCCAGCAGGTTTCGAAACTCCTAGCCGCCCGGTTTTCCGGGTACATTGGGCCGACGATTGAGCAAGACCTAAATACCGTGGAGACACACATGGAGGAGGATTTTAACAATAACTGGAAAGATAAAAGTTACTCACAGCGCCGTGAACGTCTTGAGGCGATCCGCAAGCAGAATGTCTTTAACCAGGGAATCAAGCCGCTCTTTGTTGAGCTAAGCAGAGCCGCGCAAAAAATGGGAGAAGCCCACCAAGGTCTATATGAGGCCGTAAGCTCGAACAAGTTCACCAGCGTCGAGTTCAAAGAGGACGTCGACGCTTTGGTCCAGTACGTAAAGTCGGTTAAGATTTTCTATGAGGGACTGGGTAAATCGACCGAGAAGAAAGCAGAAATGTAATCGAACGACGCAATATGACCCTACAAGAACACATTCGTGATTTGGTCCAAGAATTAAACTACCTTGATCTGGTCACTCCACCTCCAGACGATGTGCCAATTAAGAAAATGGTCGAGCATTTGATTAAAGTTTCGCATCACAGCCTGGCTGTAACCATGCAGCAGGACGATGCAACATTCGCCGAAGCTGACAAAGCGATTAACCAGGCAAAGAAAGACATAAAGGCCGCCGCTGAGGATATTCAACAAATTGCAAAGGCGATAAAGGCGACAGCTGAGGCTGTCCGTTTAATTGATCAGGTGGCAGGACTCGCAGCTGGAATGTTGTGAGGGAGGCAAAAGAAAGCGCCGGTATCAGGAGCAAAACCACGAGCACGATCAGTATCCATTTCTTTCCGAGACCGCGTGAGGCGAAGCCTTTTACGCGGAGACTGCGGTGGCGACCTGAGCGCAACCGGTTGTCGTGAAGCGGGTGACGAAGTCGAGCGAAATCCGAAATTCCCTTCAGCTTTTCCTCGCCAACGCTCGCCCGATTCCGCTAAAAAGACTCACGTGTCCCCCAATGAGCTCTCAAGTTGCCGAGATTCACAGGCTCGCCCCTTCCCTTCTTTCCCCGAAGCGAACGGTACTCTTATAATGCAGCGACTTTCGCTGAAATATTTATTTACAATTGGGATAAGTTATTCACAGCGGCATCCAAGAGTGAATTACCGAGTGCAAGGGTTTTTTAAAAAAAAGTCATTCTCGGCTATTCCCACGTTATTGACATGGCAACAAGCCGTGAGCGGGATCTTGTCAACATCTTGTTTACCAGCAGAGTGAAGACCGTGAATTGGCTGCGCTTTTCAATCTGCTACGCTGTCGGCCCTCGATCCCGTAAGCCAATGGCCTTATCCGACGCGTCAGCACAAATCCTTCTCTTCCCGTACGGTGACACCGTCGAGGAAGCGGCTAAAAAGAAAGCTAAATCAAAGGCTATCACTCCAGCACGGGGTACGTCTGTGGTTCTTTGCGGAACGTACCGCAAGGATCCTGAAGGTTTACGTCGAACATTTGAGCAGTTAAAAGACACCGGATTCATGGTGCTGTCTCCCACTAATCCGTTTGTCGAAACGGAGAAACAAGGTTTTGTCTACATGCAGCGCGAAACCCTCCAGACGCCAGACAAGATTGAAAACAAGCACTTGGATGCAATTCAGCATGCGGACTTCATCTGGTTTTTTGCTCCCGACGGATACGTGGGACCGACCGGCGCCTTGGAAGTTGGCTTTGCTCGTGCTAGTGGAATTCCAGTCTACACGGATACAACCCTCAAAGACCTTACAATCAGGAACTTTGTCGAAGTTGTAGAGTCTCCCTCAACTGTGTTTGAAGCGTTCAAGCAACACCGAGTTCTACCTCCCTCGCCAGCGATCAAGAGTTTTCAGCACTATTATCGAAGAGCGGCTTTGCAGCGCGGCTACTCGGGTGAAAATGCAAAAGACTGCTTGTTACTAATGGTGGAAGAGGTTGGTGAACTTGCTCGTGCGCTACGCAAACGCATGAAGCTGGCTCGACACGGTAAGCCCATTCCAAATCAAGAAGACCTTGAATTGGCAGATGTTTTTCTTTACGTCGTCCACATGGCCAACATCCTAAAAATCGATCTTGCAAGCGTGGTACAACGCAAAGAGCTGTTAAACATTCAAAAACTGATTCATGGCGGATGAGTTAGACGTTAGTTTCGATGATCTTGTAACCTATCGGCAACAGCTTCACAAATTCTGCTCCCTCCATTACGGTAGTTTATTTAGATTTCGGAGCGGAATATCGTTTAAGCTGTACGATGGTGAGACCCTTAAGGGCAAAGGGGTCCATAATCTAACTAGTAGTGCGACGTGCATTGCCTCGTTACTCGGCTGTCCAGACGTACTGCGGCCGCAGTCACAGGTCGACGATATTAATGGTATTGCTCGGGAATTCAGCATAGCCGGTTTAAACCGTCCTCATAAGAGGTGGTGGTCTGAAAAATCGGCGCACATTTACTGCCGATGCCGGGCGCTTCCGTTAGTGGTCAAGCATGTACCAGCGTACAATGAGGTCATTCGGGAACACGTATTACGGATTTTGTGGCAAGTAGAGACCAATCCAAAGCGATCTGCGATCGGCGAAGCTGCGGTGGAGTATGGCAAAGATCCATCAAAGTGGTATCCCGAAAACGCCTTCCATACTTACTGGACTTTGTACCTTTTAGACGCGCTCGAGAACCGCTTTCCTGACGATTTCTCCAATATTTGTAAGGACCTTAGCGGAACCAGCATTGATATTGATCGATTGCGCACGCAGCTGCTTGCTTGGGCTCGACAAACGGCAGGCTATCAAACCGCGTTACACGCTGCGGGTTCTCCCACTCTGGACTCAGATCAACTTGCGTGGTCTCTCGCCATAATAACGAGGTTCGGAGAGGATTTCCAAGCCGATTTGCCGAAGCAAGATTTTCTTCGCTATGCCTTAAAGTGTCTATTCGAACAACAGAACGCGTCCGGGATCTGGCGCCGCGGTGCCGCTCTTTTCCATTATCCGGAGTCCGGAAATGCATATTGCTATGTGTTCGAAACATTTGCGGTTCTGCTGCAAAGCGCTCTCATCCGACGGCCGGAGAGCCTCTTTTTGCGAAAAGTTGTGTCACCATATGTGGGACGGCTCATCAGACTATGGCGTTACGCGACTCTAACGCAGATTCCGCTCGCTGATACTAAGTCGTTGGGTTGGAGCTCTGGTCATCGCGTAATTCGCAAGCAACCTGAAAGCTGGGCGACAGCAAGCGTTTTTTCCTATGCCCAAAGTCTTAGACGTTTACTGGGGATTTGGGCCCGTGAAGCCGCGGGCTCGCAATTGCATGTTTCAACAACACACAGCTCGCGCGCGGAAGCGATAGAGAAGCTGCGAGACCGCGGCGCTACGTGGTCATCGGTCGATAAGTCGACAGCAACCAAGCTAATTACGTCATTTGTAAATCCGATTACTTCCAATGGATCGCCGGATCGATTAGAGCCCGATAGCCTTCTCATTGAAGATGAGCAGGCCCGCAGCGCTATTTTGTTTGGTCCGCCCGGCACGAGTAAAACAACGCTCTGCCAAGCGGTCGCAGATGCGATAGATTGGGATTACGTGGAACTTCACGCGAGTGATTTTGTTGCAGAAGGTCTTTCGAAGGTCCAACTCACCGCAAACAATATCTTTGACCAGCTAATGCAACTCGATCGCACCGTGATTCTCTTCGATGAAATCGATGAGATGGTGCGCGCGAGAGACGTTGAACCTGACGCCTTCGGCAGGTTTCTTACAACGAGTATGCTGCCCAAACTGGGGAAACTTTGGAAGCGTCGCAAAGTTATCTATTTTATTGCGACAAATGACATTCGGTTCTTTGATCCGGCCGTAACGCGGGCCGAGAGATTTGATCTCGTCATCCAGGTACCGCCGCCTTCCTTTAAGCGAAAGATGGCCCGCGTTTTACGACTTCTTAGCTCCATCTCGGACGGATGGACCGCTGTAGGGTTTACGCAGGATGACGTTGAGCAAGCGCTGCGATCAGCAGCCGGAGCCGACAACGGCGATCCAAAAAACCCGACCCCGCTACCTACCGAATATATTTTAGCGAAATTTCTCCTGCTGCGCTACGATCAGCTTCACGAGCTTGCCGCGCTCATCCCTGCACTCCAACGCGGTAAGAGTGATGGAAAAGTGTCGCGCAAACTGATGGAAGAGGCCCTTAGGCAACTCGCTGATCCTTTTTTATGCACTTGCGGTCCGTACAAACATTTTGTCGAATCAGCAAACTACGAGCGGCATGACTTTAGCAAAATGGCCTTATGGGAGGTCGAAGGCGTCTCCCCAGCTAGCATAAAACACCGAATTGTGGAGCGTAATGGCAAACAATGGTATCACTGGGATCCAGCGTTTGACGATATGGGCAAGCTCGGCGGGAAGTGTACAGTAAGATGGCCAGGCGTTATGCGATGCCCATCCATTTCAAAGCGCTCGCCCCGTCCATTTGCTAGAAGTCCCAACCGCAAGGCAACGAAACGACGCAAGGAATAGGCAGGCAGCGCTAGCGAGGGGGGTCGAAAAAGGGTCAGAGTGGGGTTGCCCTGATTTGACGGACAGTGGGCATGGGGTCAAAACCCAAAGGAGCCCACATGAAAACACAGTTATCGAAACCAACTCGCAGCAAGGCGAGTTACACCGACGAATACAAGCAACAAGCATTGGAGTTGTGGCGGGCGAGTGGCCGCAGTGCGGCCAAGATCGCGGCGGAGCTGGGCATTCGGGCCCCGCTGCTCTACCGCTGGGCGCGGACTGAGCGCCTGCCGACCAACACCTCGCCGCCCGGACAGAAGCGCCTCCGCAGCGTCGAAGAACTGGAGGCGGAAATCCGGCTTTGCGTGCGGAGAACGCGAAGCTCCTGGAGCAGCGTGAAGTGCTAAAAAATCACTGGGAAGGGGAGAAAAGGGGTCAGTCAACAAATCTTGACAAATCAAGTTGAATCTAACGCCAGTCTTAGAGCGTCCACGGGCTTCGCAGTCAAGATATGTTGACTGACTCCAATCGTCCCCACTCCCTTTCTGGCCCTCCGCGCTTCAAAACGACAAAAACTGATCTATGGTCTGAGCCACTTCATTTGCGAATTCATCATCGGTGGTAGTCCGACCGCTCAGCAAATGATCTTGATCTGCGAAAGTCACCTTGAAAACAGCGGGGTTGTCACGACACTTCTTGCTGTATTCATGCTCAATCTCTTTGGGAATGACATTGTCGTTTTCGCCCACGAGGACCAACCGTTCGACCTTCGATTGTTTGAGAATGTCGAGAATATGACTGTCCTTCCATCCGTATGTTTCTCGAATCGCCGCTGAGAAGGGATCACCAAAGCACGCCTCTTGCGCCTTCCTACTATATAGCGCTGGCGCGCACAGCACCATTTTATCAATGTTAACATCTGTAGCACTCATTTCCACGGCTGTATGTCCTGCCATACTGAATGCAATCACGCCGATTTTGCGTTCGCCAAACATCCCATTCCTAACAATTCTCGCTTGGTCTCGTCGATCTGACAGAGTCGTCGCAGAGAGGAGGCAGGTGGAGTCGCCATGGCCCAGAAAATCGAACGAAACACATCGATATCCTCGGTTCGCCAGTTTGTATGAAAGAGGCAGCATCCGCTGACCGTCCGCCTCTCCTGCTCCATGAAGGAAAAGAATTTCCCCATTGGTATCACCATCTGGTAGGACCTCATAAATTGTGAAGTCGTAGTTCTTACATTTCGCGCGGCACTTCTTTGCTGTATTCATCATGATGTCTTCTTGGAAGGATCTAATATATTGCGACAACCCTTGTACATAAACTGATGTGCAGCTTCCAAATCCCGACGGACAATTAGTCTTGTGAGCCACCTCCTGCCTTCGTGATTCGAAGCCTCGTAAGCCACCCGGCCGTGAGCAACTCGCCGATTGTTCAGTACGAAGATTTCGCCAGGCGCGAATATTCGCTCTACCGCTTTCTCCTCGAGCGCCGACACCAACTGACCATACGCATCACGAAACTGCTCCTTTGCGCTCTCGCTAAACGCTGTGTGAGCATTCATGCGCATGTTGGTTACGCCGTCCCCGACCGGTGTCAAAATCTGGTAACTAGTCGGAAAAACTTTAGTGTTCTGAAAAGCGTTCGGGGTGATACAATACTCCTTCATCATCAACAATGATTGTACTTCCGGACTCACGTCGGCGTCATCAATAGCGGCAAGTTTTGTAACCGCTCTTTCTTGATTTCGATGGCATCCCCATATGATGAAGTCGGGCGGAAATGCGAAAAATGAGTCTTCTGTATGCAAACGAAACTCGCTCAGATATCCGCCACTGCAGTCCGATACCTCCTTGTAGTCGTCGAGAGGGATTATATCGTTAAAGATTCTACCATCCTGCTGACTCGTGTAGCCGTAGATTTCTCCGAGGTGGAGCGCGCAAAGGCCAGTTATACATTCCATTCTGTTTAGTCTCCGATTACGTCTTTCGTAATGCGTTCGTGGGCTCGGCATGGTCGTTTCAGGGAGACTCCTGATGGAAACGCCGACGGTGCATGCGGCGCCAAGCAGTGTGTCGAGACTTGAGAGAATTCGTGACGGAAGCTGTGATTGAAGATGTAGACCAGAACTTAGAAATTGGTTTTCATTCGAGTCGAAGCCTTCACTTTCGATGTAAACACAGATTTCTTCAATCGCGGCGATTTCCTTTTGGTTCAAACGTAATTCGAAAATCTTCATTTTGGAAGCCTACCCAACTTTCCTTGGAGACACGCAACTTCGTCAAGCTTTATGGCGGAAGAGCTATTCAGGGACCTAAACCCAAATCTTTTCGCGACGGCCAGCGCGTTTCGTGTGGTTGGGCGGGCGAAAATCATAGGGTGTGATGCATTGCGAATTGCACGCAAAAGAATTCCGTGGGAGATCCGAATTACTTCGCCGCTATATGGTTTAAACGCCTTGTTGCTGTCAATGGCCCAGACAAATCCAATGTAACATCCTCTTGGGATACCACGTTTCGCAACAATATGGTCTGCGCGGATATCGTATCCTGTGAGTGTCCCTAGGCGAACGGACTCGGAAGCACGCTTATTAAGAGGGAAGATCATCAAGACGCCTACGGATCTCATGGATCCATCGAAGCGATGTTCTTCAATCATCCAAAAGCAATCGCTATTCTTTTTCATCATCTCGACTCTAATATCGATTGGGACGAGGCTCGTGTCCGCGTAATGATCAAGGAATTGGTACAGGATTCGTAGGTCCTCAATCGCATTGAACCTTCGCGGCTTTATGCTACCTTTCGGAAATTTGCGTGAAGTGACGAAATAGGAGCCGATGAAAAGAGCTATTCCTGCACCAGCAGTGACAGATAGCAAGAGAGAAAAGTGACGAGGCTGAATAGTATAACCAGTAGCGTTCGTCAGAAAATGGGACAGCCTTTCTATTTCTCCGAGGACTCCTAGTTGTCCGGTAATAGTGGAGATGAAGGAGATTGAAAGGGTCAGTACCCCTGCCTTCCGAAGCTTGTTTTTTATTCTTATTCTGATGTGGTGTTTCATCTATGAAGCAGAGGCGGAGGTGGGAGAAACTTTGTTGCTTCGGGTGACACTTGAAAGTTGACCTTGGAAAGAGTTCATCTCGCCCAACACATCTTATTCTATATCAAATCGGCACGAACCACTATTGGACGCCAGGTGGGATTATAAGGCGACTGGGCCCATAAAATGGCGTTCAGGACAAAGGCAAAAGGGGTCAGAGTGGGCTTGCATTGATTCTTCGGACAGTGAATGAGGGATCAATTCCTGTGGTTTAGTTGTAGTTGGGATTCAAAATGAATGGGGCTGCGATAGGCAAGACTGGAGTCGGGTGCGGTTATAGAAGGTTTCGATGTAGTTGAAGATCGTCGAGCACGCTTCGGCGAGGGTGGCCAACCGCTGGTGGTAGACGAGTTCGTATTTTAGGCTGCTCCAGAAGGATTCGATGAAGGCGTTGTCGTAGCAATTGCCTTTTCGACTCATGGAAGCGATAAGACCGTGCTGGGCCAGGACCTGCCGGTAAGCCGCACTGGCGAACTGCATGCCGCGATCGGAGTGGATGACAAGGGCTGCTTTGGGTCGGCGTTGCAGGAGTGCCATGCGCAGGGCTGCGATGACGAGACGGGCATCGAGGATTTGGTGCATGGCCCAGCCGATCACGCGCCGAGTCCAGATATCCAGGACGGCGACGAGATAGAGCCAGCCTTGGCCGGTGAGGATGCAGGTGGCATCGGTGACCCAGGCTTGATCGGGCCGGCGGACGGTGAGGTTTGGGAGCCGGTTGGGTGCGATCGGTCCGCCGTGGCTGCTGTCGGTTGTCCTGGGCCGGTACCGTTCTTTCTCGGGCTCCATGTTGTCGGCGAAATCGGAGGTTATTCACAGTCGTGCGAATAGCCAGCCCCCGAATCAATTTGGATAGGCGACGCTGCTCATCAGTGCACTGGTGACATGCAAAGTAAACGCTTGGTTCAACTCTCCGACATAATTCAACGTTTCCTTGAGTTTGGACAGCAAGCCTTCCACCTGCTCAGGTGTGCAACCGGCAACGCACAGGCCAGCGGCGAGGGCCTTAGAATTCTGAAGATCCATCTCGATCGTTTTCCAACGTTCTGTCATTGAGCGAAGAGCGCGCGCTGACTCGGCGCAGAACAGGGCCAAATCATCGTCCAGATTCAATCCGCGACTGGCAGAGTCGATTCGAATCAAAGCCATATCGTCGAGCAAATCCTGCGTCAATTGTCGAACATCCTCTGAGTTGACCGGGGTAGCAGCAATCTTTTTTAGATATCCCTCTATGATGGTCTCGCGAAAATTACGAGATAGTGTCAGCCAATGGAATAAGCGATCTTCGCGACTTTGCCCCGGCATAGTCGCATCTGGGGTTCTGATGAAGATGATGGTGTATCGTACTTTTGTATCATCGGGTGGTTTACCATCGCCATCTCGAAAGACATCGCGTTGAACAACAGAAGGTCTAAACAGCACGTTGTTTCCCTCGGTGTTCGATCTTACCAGCGGCAGCATAGGACTGGCAGTTCGAACCCCATTCAACATCCTGATGAGTACTCCGACTGACTCAGCCCAAAGCTTCTGCGAGCTCGACAGTGATATTTGAAAATCCTTCCACTGGGAATCAAGTGGGCCGTTTGCAAATATCTCTCGTGCACCATCGCTTATCTCTATCTGAACTCCCGACTCTATTTGTTCGCCATCTTTTATGGCCTGCATTGCATCTACGTTGACTGTGACCGACATGCGTCGCTGTTTTAAAGCGCGATTTCGCTCGTCTGATTTTTGCGGCAGTCCCAACGAAAGCGAATTCCAAAGACTAGTCACGACCGTCGAAAACTCATTTGTCTTTGGGAAATCCGATTTCGTTTCTGCCCCTAGTAGCGCGAGTTCATTTTGTAACGCTCCGACTGAGGAGACGTCCTGCCAGCGATCAAGCGGACTAGGTCTACCAATTCCTGCATTGATACAGATCAGTCGGCGATCTTTGCCCCCGATCTTCGGCAGTCCAGCAAAGAATCCGCATTCGAACAAACACCAATCCCAATCCAAACTCGGGTCGGTGTAGATAAACACCAGTGTTTCACTAGAACGAAGAGCGTCTAAAATCTTTTCGTTCCAAGGAACCCCCGGGGAGATCTCTTCGGATAGGAAAACGTCTTCATCATGCATTCCTAACTGCAGCAGCACCGATTTGAGTGCCTTTGCCAAGGTCCGATCAACCACCTTGTGGCTAATGAAGATTCTGGGGACCATTTGTGCAGAATGAACATTCAGAAACATTAGTCAATTCGAAATCGGAGGTGGTGCCAGAGGGCCATTCGTGGCCGCGTTTAGGGTCTCAGTCGTCGGAATGGCGAACGATGCCACGATTCCATGCTCATCGAGCGAACGGCCGCACCGTGTCCTTCAAATGCGCGTTTCGCGCTTCTGAGAGAAAGGCGAAGGGGGGCAGAGTGGGGTTGCATTGAGATGACGGACAGTGGGCATGGGTCAAAAGCCAAGGAGCCGACATGAAAACACAGTTATCGAAGCCGGTTCGCAGCAGGCGAATTACACGAAGGAATACAAGCAACAAGTTGAGCGTTTTTCGTTGAGAGTTGAGAGATTTCTGCGACGGAAGATTCGGAGTAGAAGAGTATGGGGTCGGAGAATGAAATGACCCTGCGTTGCGCCTCGTGCTCCTCGATCGAACGGCCGCGCCCTGTCCTTGATGGGCGCTTTGCGCGTTCGCGTGTAGCCGGACGTTACAGTTGCCCTGGCAAAAGCCCTCATGGTAGACTTGCCTCATGCCAGCATCCACCGTGACTGAGTATCTGGCCGCGCTCCCTGCGGATCGCCGTGACGCGTTGAACGAAGTTCGCCGGACTGGGAAAAAACTGAAAGCTGAGACTCTGAAATCCTGAACCGGAAGGAGTCAGAGCTTACCGCCGACACTCGCGTTACAAGAACGGAAAGCGGAAAGTAGAAAGCAGCACGAAAAGCGAGCCGCTGGGAAAGGAAGAAGGAAGAATGGAGCGACCGGGATGAGCGACATAGAAGGTAGAGCTGCGCGGGTAGCAGCGAGGGAGTTTGGGAAACGAACGAGTTTCAATTGAGATTTAAGAACTTCTTCAAGGAGTCTGCATCTCACTCGGGAAAAGACGCGCCAGCGTGCGCACCTCATCCTGAAACCGTGGAAACGCGGCGGGCTCGAGGATTTTTCTCGGACGAAAGAGGACGAAATGACCGCCGCTACCTTCGACCACCAGGTCGGGAAATCGCTCGAATTCTTCGAGCAGCAGCGGAACGAGAAAACGCCGTACGCCCGCTTTATCGGCGCACTTTACTTTGAAGCGCGCGCTGAATCTCGGATGCGCCTGGAAGCGAACTCCGATATAGATTGAGAAACCACTTTTAGCACCTCAAGCCCACAAACCACAGCGTTGACCAATGGGTCACACTTTGCAAAGTGTGGACATGACTCCCCCTGGGTCGCCTTCTAGTCAGCCGACGCTTTGGCGGACCTGTCGCGTTGTGGCCAACCGCAAACGCCTCCAGACGCTCGCTCTTTTGATTCGGAAGCCGAATCAGACCGTGTCCGCCGTCGCCGAGCGCACGAGGTTGTCGGTACCGGCTGCCAGTCAGTACTTGCGCGCTTTGGAAGCGCGCGGATTGCTGACGTGCCGCCGCGTTGGCCGCAGGGTAGAATACCGGCCGGCTGTGGGCACGGGCGAGGGAGCTGCCGGAAAAATTATCAACTCGCTACGCATGGTCTTATCGCGGAGAGCGCAGTCCATCGAAGCGATCTTCAAACTGGCCACTGCTTTCACGCATCCTCGACGAATCGAGGTGTTCCGCGCCCGGACAAACGGCGCGGATTCGTTTGCCAAAATACAAGCGGGAACTCATATCCCAGCGCGAGCGGTCTCCCGGCATCTCGCGAAACTGGAGGCAAGAGGCTTTGCCAAGAATGAGATGGCGCAATACGTGGCCACGACCCAATCGCACCCATTCGCTCGTGTTTTAGCGCGTCTAGCAGGCCGCTAGATCACGGTCATACTTTGCAAAGTGTGCTTTAATTCAATTTGGGTAGGGGTTTCGAGCGATCGTGTGGCAGCGCTGAACCCGACCCTTTCCGTTAAAAGTGGGCGCCAACATACTCCCACATCTGGTGATGCCAGTAGGGCCATTCGTGTCCGCCCTTCGGGCCCCAGTCGTCCAGATGATGAGCAATCCCCCGGCTCGCAAGCACGGCGGACATTTGGTAGGTCGGCCCGCTGTTTTCCCACGGGCCACAGCCGGTCGCGAGGTGGATGTCACAACTCCTATACTGATCGAGAGACCACGGGTTGTTCTGGTTGGCCATGTAGTCCACCGGGTTATTGAAGTAGAAGTTGTCGTCATACATCCCGTCCATGGAATCGCGCAGATCGTAAACGCCGGAGAGCGCGTAGCAGCGCTTCACCCGATCGGGATGCTTGAAGAGGGTATTGGCCGCGTGGTAGGCACCGAGCGACGCGCCATAAGTGGTGATCGCGATTCCGGGCGACTGGCACTGAGAGTCGATGAAGGAGAAGACTTCGCTCGCCACGTAGTCGTCGTATTGCGCCTGGAGCCAGCTGCGATGGAAGGGGTGCGCTCCCTTGTTGCTGAACGAATCGCTCTGGACTCCGTTGATGCAGAAAATCCTGATCCGTCCTTGCTCAAGATACGGGCCGAGGGTGCGGATCATGCCCTGGCCTTCCTGTTCCTGTTCGTCGCCCATGCTGGTAGGGAAGGCGATGATGGGCATGCCGTAATTGCCGTAAACGGCGATGCCCATGTCGCGGCTGAGACGGTGTGAATACCAACTGTGATGGTCGCGTTGCATAGCGGCGAGAATACCGGGTTGGCATTTGAGCTCAAGCCCGGTGTGATGATCGCAGCGCCAGTCCGTTCCGCCAATGGACGGGACTCGCCGCGGAGAGCCCGGACGCGTCTATATCGCTCGTCCTGTTCGGTCCATTCTGATTAGCTGATTCCGTGGAGCAAGAGGGACCAACCTCGTCGCCGGCGGAGCGCAAAATCAGGCCGCCGCCGCTCTCGCAGCATTTGCGCGAGCTTGCGGCGAACCCGCACGCGTGGGCCGCGTTGGGGCGGAATCTGATTCCAGTCGTCGGGATTTATGTGTTCGGGTGGTCAGCGGCGCTGAGCGTCTTCAGTTACTGGTTCGACGGGCTGACAGCGCTGGCGGCGATTGTCGCGGCGGTGGTTCTGCGCCTGTTGCGCGAAATGCCAACGAATGTCGGATGGCAGAGCTCAGGGATCGGAGCAAAGGCGGGAAAAATCGTCACCGGCGTGGTGACGTGGATTTTCCTGGTTGGCGTTGTCGCTCTGCCTTACTGGATCGTCCTGATTCCGCTGCACGATATGCTGCTCGGCCATGAACTGCGAGGCGAGCTGGCGAATTCACCGGCGCTTTGGCTCACTTTCGGCGCCCTCGCCGTCGGACATTTCTGGAAAGCGTTTCAGTCAGGCTATGACGTGATGCCCGAGGATCAGTTGAAGCAGCGGGTGCGCTGGGATGTTTATCTCCTGGTGCTGCGCGCGGGCGCGATGTTTATCATGGCGGCGCAGGGTCTCTCTTTCATCCTGGTGCCGTTGATGGCGCTTTTGCTGACCTATATGGAGGTCTGGCCCGAGCGCGTGCTCGGTGCGGTCTTCGGCGATCCGTCACACCTGTGGGAATATGATCCGGACAAAAAGACAAAACGCTGAATGGAGCGTGCGAGACGAGCAACATAGAAGAGCTGAGCGACTTTTCGCGGCGGTCGGGGACAGCGTGGCCGATCTGGCTTGTTCCGCGCGCTACGCTTCTCGCAGGCTGGTCTTCAACGAGGCGTAGCCTCTCGTTCGGCGAACGATTCGTAGAAACGGAGCGCCTCGATCTCGCTGCCAAGCTCGCGCAGCGGGTAGTACCTCTTGGTCGCGCCCGCGCCCGGATCGCGCACGAGGTAGTCGAATCCATGCTTGCCAGCGATGACGACAAAATGGGTGACGCCGCTGCTGAACCGCACGCGAACGATCACTGGATTGCCCCGGGCGAGGTTCGAATCGATCAGCTGATACGAAGGCAAGTCTTCGTAGACGTGCCGGACACGGTCGGGCGCAAGCCAGGCCGCGCGTTCCCAGTAGATCCAGCCCTCCTCGGTGTATCCGCCGACCGCGGTCAGGAACCAGTTTAACTGCTGCGGATCGTTGTCGATGCCGTACGATTTGAATACCATCGCGGCGGCGGCCACGGCGCACCCCGCGCTGCCAAGTGTGCCGTTTTCAGGCACCCCACCGAGCGCATCGGCATCCCACCTTTCGTCTCCCTGGCGGAACGAAGGCACGGGCAGCTCCACGCGCTCAAAATAGTAACGGCCGCCGCGCGGCGAGAGTGGTCGTTTCCAAATCCAGTCGATGTAAACGCCGATAACACCGGCGAGCACGAACAGGACGAGAATGAGAACAAGCCGCTTCAGAGCGTGGAATTTAACGGTAGGCACCGCCGTATTTCAACCAGCACCAAATGGCGTACTGCCCGCGCGCAACTTTGCAAAGGCATCGAATGGGCGACGTTGGTCGCCGGTGAGTGCTATTCCGATTACCGAGAAGCTCCTCCTCAATGCAGGGGGATGGCAGGCGATGAAGCCCGCGCGCGAGCTGCTCAAGAGCGGCCGCGTCTCCGAGGCTAAATACGAGCCGCCGCTGCTGAGCGGCTACGTGCGCGAAGGCGCGAAGAATTACCGCTCCGGCCTGCGAATCAAAAGCGCGCTCGACGTCGAGAATCTCTGCAGCTGTTGGGAGTCGCGCTCGGCGGGGAAAATCTGTGCGCACTCGGTCGCGGTAGGCCTGGGCTATCTGAATCCGTCGGGTGCCGCGACCACCGCGCCAGTCGAGCCGGTGATTCCCGAAGCTCCGGCAGGTCCGCGGTTGGTCGCCATGGGGACCGCGAACGCAACCCCCGCGACATTGCACCTGATCCTGCCGCCCAACTTCCCGGGCGCATGGCAGCGCGGGCAAGTCATGATCGTCGTCGAAGCCGAAGCTTCTGGAAACCGCACGCTTGTCTCCGCACTTCCGAAGAGCGCTACGTTTGCGGCGGACGACGCCGATCTCGTGTTGACCGAAGGTTTGCGCGCGGTCCCGGCGATCTTCGAGAGCGGCATGGCGACCTTGTCATGCGACGGATTCCTGCGGCTGCTCCCCGCGTTGCAGAATCATCCGCGCGTCACTTTCGGCAAGGCCACCCGGGCGACGATCTCCCCGGTCGCGCTGCGGCCGGAGCTTCTGGTGGAGTCGCGCGGCGACGGTGGCATTGAGGTGAAGGCGAATTTTGCGGAGAGCCGCGGCAGGAAGATCGAGCACGAGCACGAGGAGAAGGCCTTGATCCTTTGGAACGCGACCGAGGCGTGGGTGCTGCGGGATAACGAGTTCGTCCGCTGCGGCGAAGCGTTGCCGGCCGGCTCGACGCATCTGATTGAGCGGCCGTTACTGCTCGAGGGCGACCGCGCGTTGCGCTTCGTGGCGTTCGATCTGCCGCGACTGCGCGATGCCTTCGACGTGCGCGCCGGCGAAGGCGTTCGCCTGCCGGAAATCGCCACGGCGCTGCCAGCCTTTGAGCTGCGGCTGGCCGGCACGCTCAACAGCGTCATCGGCGAGCTGATGTGCACCTATGGCGATCGCGCGCCGATCAAAGCCCTGGCCAACGCGCAGGATCAATTCGTCTTCCACGATCCACAAAATGCCGATCGAGTGCTGATGCGGAATCTCGACGCAGAGAACGCGGCTGTCGCTCGGCTCGAGCAGATTGGTTTCGCCCGAACGGACGCCGGGGGCTTCGTGCTGCACGGCCAGCCCAGTGTTGTTCGGTTTTTCGCCACCGATTATCCGAGATTGCAGCGCGACTGGAAGGTCATTCTCACCGCGCAGGTCGAGAAGTGGACCAGCGAGATCGAGCGGGTAACGCCGAAGCTCGAGATTGTCGGCTCGGGTCAGGATTGGTTCGAGGTGCGTTACTCGCTGACCACGCCAGGCGGGGAGGTGTTCTCGAACGCCGACATCCAGCGGCTGCTTCGGTCCGGCCAATCACAGACGCGATTAAAGAATGGCCATCTCGCTGTGATAGACACCGGGGGCCTGGAGGATTTCGAGCAGGTGATCCGCGACTGCGATCCGACGCAAACCCAGCCCGGTCTTTACCGCATCAACCGCGCCCACGCCGCGTATGTCGAAGAGACCGCGCGCGAGCTTGGCTCCGCCATCGCCGATCGTCGCGAGGCACTGAAGAAGTTCATCACCGGCCGCGACGCGTCGCCGGATGCGAAGACGAAACTCGGCCCCCTCGCGGAGACATTGCGCGAGTATCAGCTCGCGGGCTTCAACTGGCTGACGCGCCTCGCGGCGAACAAACTGGGCGGCATCCTGGCGACGAGATGGGTCTTGGTAAAACGGTGCAGACGCTTGCGTTTCTCCGCGCCCATCAAGGCGAAGGCCCTGCCCTCATCGTCTGCCCGACATCGCTCGTGACAAACTGGGAGAATGAAGCGCGGAAATTTACTCCCGAACTCAAGACGCTCGTGCTCGAAGGGGCCGCTCGCGCCGATCGTTTCAAATCAATCGCCGGCGCCGACATGGTCATCACGAGCTACGCACTATTGCGACGCGACATCGAGACTCTGCGAAAATTCAACTTCTCCACCGCGGTGCTCGATGAAGCGCAGCATATCAAGAATCCGGAGACGCAAAACGCGCAGGCTGCCTACGCCCTCCGCGCGAACCATCGCTTCGTGCTGACCGGCACCCCGATGGAAAATTCGGTGCGCGATCTCTGGTCGATCATGAACTTCGCGCTGCCCGGCTATCTCGGGAATCGCACCGACTTCCGAGAAAACTACGAACTGCCGATCGCGCGCGGCTCCGCGCCCGAGGTACAACGCCGGCTCTCGCGCCGGCTCCAGCCGTTCCTGCTCCGCCGGCGGAAACGCGACGTCGCGAAAGATCTGCCCGAGAAAATCGAGCAGGTCGTACCCTGCAACCTAACGAGCCATCAACGCGCCGCCTACGACGCGCTGCTGCGCGAGATTCAGCAAGGTCTCGGCGGCTCCGGCAGGAATGTGAACGCCGGCGCCCAGCGAATGAAAATGCTCACTGGTCTGCTCCGTTTGCGCCAGGTCTGTTGCGATCTGCGCCTCGTCGGCATCGATAAGGAAGAGACCTCCGCCAAGCTGGACCTCCTCGACGAGCTCCTCGAGGAAGCGATCGACGGCGAACACCGCGTGCTGGTCTTCAGCCAGTTCGTCTCGATGCTGCACCTCATCCGCGAACGCCTGGAGCAGCTCGAGATTCCATTCTGCTATCTCGACGGCTCAACCAAACAGCGTCAGGAAGTCGTCGATCGCTTCCAGGGCGACTCCGCGATTCCGGTCTTCCTGATCAGCCTGAAAGCTGGCGGCGTCGGCCTGAATCTTTCCGCCGCCGACACCGTCATTCATTTCGATCCGTGGTGGAATCCCGCGGTCGAGGCGCAAGCCACCGACCGCGCCCATCGCATCGGGCAAACCCGTGTTGTCACCGCCTACAAGCTGATCACCCGCGACACCGTCGAAGAAAAAATCCTGAAACTGCAGGAGAAAAAACGCGCGGCGATCGACGCGGCCATCGACAGCGAGGAACCACTCATGACCGATCTCACGACTGAAGAACTCGAAGAGTTGCTCGCGTAGGGAACCGAGTCAAACCGGATAGCGGAAACCGGAAACTGGAGAGTGACGAAGTTGTAGCGGTGCTTGTGACAAGCACCGAACCCTAAGAAACAGGCGCTTGGCACAAGCGCCTCTACAATGGCTTAGCGAGCGAATGAGGAGAAAACACAGGATGCGGATTGCGGAATTTAATTACAGTCACTCTCCAATTATCTTGACGAGCACTCGCTTGCGCCCTCCGCCGTAGAAAATTTGTTCCCACGGGCCGAGATCCAGGTCGCCTTTAGTGGTCGCGACGGTTTTCGGGTCAAGCGGCTCTGCAGTGGTGCGTTCCTGATTCAAAATAGGCAACGGTTTTTCAGAGGCTGGAACCTCAAGTCCCGCTTTCCGTAGTTATGACAGAAACTTCTTTGGAAAAATTAACCCACCTCGCGCATGAACAAACACCATCCCTTTCACCCGATAATTTACATTCGCGGTTTTGCGGCCACGTCTGGGGAAATCGAAGAAACGGTGGCCGATCCGTATATGGGATTCAATGTCGGTTCAACGAAAGCGAGAACAGTCTGGACCGGTGACGTAAAGAAATTCTACTTCGAATCGCCGCTGGTTCGATTGATGAGCGACCACGATTACGACGACGTCTTCGTCGCAGGAGAAGACTTATTGGCCCTCGAGAAATCGGAGCGAACGATCGACTACAAATGCATCATCATTTATCGTTACTACGACGAAGCTTCGAAGGAGTTTGGGTCAGGTGAGACTCCGCCAATCCAGCATTTCGGCAAAGGCCTGGACGAGCTGATCCTGCGGTTGCGGAACAAGGTCTGCGAAAATCCGGCCAACGAAGTAACGCCCGAGGAGTTTCGGTGTTATCTCGTCGCGCATTCCATGGGCGGTCTCGTCTGTCGCGCATTTCTCCATGGCAAAGACAAAACCGGCCAGCAGCTCGGATCGGATGAGGCTCGCAAATGCGTTGATAAGTTTTTCACCTACGCAACACCGCATAATGGCATCGATCTGCGAATCGTTCGGAACGTGCCAGGCTGGGCTTCATTCGGCGACGTCAACAACTTCAATCGCGGCAGAATGGCGGAGTATTTGGATGTGCCGGCCGGCGACGACGTCTCGATTGTGCACAAGTTTCCGCCGGAACGCGTTTTCAATCTGGTGGGAACTAATCCGTCCGATTACCGAACGCTCGGGGGCATTTCCGCGTGGGCGGCCGGCGAGGCGAGCGACGGACTGGTTGCGATACCAAACGCTACGACGCACGGTCCTGGAGCGAATGGCGCGGATGTCTCATCGCCCCGGGCGTTCGTCCACCGCAGTCATTCCGGCCATTACGGCATCGTCAATTCCGAAGAAGGTTATCAAAACCTGACCCGGTTCCTCTTCGGGGCTCTGCGCGTCGATGGCATTCTGGACATCGACGATATCACGCTTCCTGTCGAAGTGGAGAGGGAGAGGGAGGCCGGTAAGGCGATCAAGGCATCTTACCAATTTGAGATTGTCGTCAGTGTCCGGGGCTGCCAATGGCAGATGCACCGGCGGACGGTGCGAGAAAACTCTGCGATCTTTCGCAGTTACCAGCAGCTCTTCCCTGGAAATCCCGAGGAAAACCGGCCGTCGGACCGGACGCAGAGCCCTCATCTCTTCTCCGTGTTTCTCGATCCTGCCCAAAGCGTCAAAACTTCGGGATCGGTGAGTTTCGGGTTCGACGTTCGTGTCATCGTGCCCGATTACGAAGTCGACGGCATTCTCTTCCTAAAGCGCCACTACGAAGGGGGCTTTATCTATCGCGATTTGATTCTGGTCGAAGCGTTGCCCGACAAGGACGCGGCAGGCGGATGGCGGATCAAATATGGATTTCAAGAGGATAACCCGGGCCTTCCCGGAAAGACGGCTGAGACAAAGCCTTTGGACGGTGAAAGAGGAATCACGTTCGACATCCCCATTGAGCAGAAACGCAAACCTGGGCTGAAGGGGACGCTACGGATTGAGGCCCGTCCCTGGACCTGAGTAGGCCAGAATGATTGCGCGGCTCTTCAAATGACGCAAAGCATCGCCGGCTTAGGCCACCAACAGGGTGACCTGCTTGGTGTGGTGATGTCCTTGCTGGTCCTCCGGCCGGATCAAATTCTCTATTATGTCGGCCTAGTTCTGAGTTGGGGAGCTTCGGCTGCCCTCATTATTACTTTGGTCTTACTCAAGTGCGAGCCCCTGCGTCGAGTTGCCGGGGTCACGCCCCTGGGACTACGAAAGAAAGTGCCCTTCCTGATCGCCGTCGTGTTTGTCGCAATCGTCCAGCAGATCGGGGAACTGCGCGGCTTGGTGGCGAAGCAATTCGAGCGGTATTTCGTGCCGCGAGAGCCGCTCCAACTCGACCAGGTGATCACCAAAATCGAAAGGGATATCGCCAAACAAGGCTCGGAGCGAATCCTTATCAGGCACCTCGGATTGGATTTGACCAATGCTTGGGAACAGGTGAACCCCAAGCTCTTGCAGCATCTCGGCAAGAGGCCGGTGCGCTACGAATTGTTGATTTTGCGAGTTCCGCCGCGACTGCGCGATCCGCAGACAAAACAACTTATTGATGTGAAGCTGGCGCCCGATTACCCACAGGGGATGGCATATGGATTCCCGCTCGACGTGCTAAAGTGGTGTCAGGATGGAGAGAGAATGTTGAAGGACACGGTCATTCGTGACCTCGAGAGTGTGTCAGCCAAGCCCTGTCTAAACTTCGAGTGGGAGGTGCGCCAGTACTCGGAGATCCCGTTTCCGCACGGCTTTCGCACCACGACCGACGCTCGGGGTTCCTTTTATTACATGACATTGTGCCGTTGGGGAGAGGAGACGCCTGTCAGTGGGCAGTACAAGAAATGGGAATGGGCACCTGACAACTACATCGAGCTGAGCGCTCCTAATGAAGATACGGAGAAAATCGACCACGATTTTGCACGGGTCTTTGACGGATTTTTTGCTCATCTCTGGAGCACCAATTACGATACCCGCGTTTTCGGCGAATCCCCCAAACTGCCGCGCTCGCCAGGAAAATGAAACGCGGTCATCTCGCGTTTTTCATCGCGTTTTGTTCCATGCTTGTCGGCTGCGCTTCCTCTGCCGTTGAAGTTTATGGTCACCGAGGCGCTCGCGCCCTCTACCCCGAAAACACGCTACCGGCGTTCAAGCACGCGCTCGAAGCGGGCGCTGATTTTCTCGAACTCGATCTTGGCGTTACCAAAGACGGCCATCTCGTGGTCTGCCACGACTCGCGCCTGAACCCCGAGATCCATCGCCGGATAGATGGCCGGCCGATGCCCCAGCCCGCTCCCTTACTCCAGAAACTTTCGCTCGCGCAGGTAAAAGGGTACGACGCGGGCTCGCTGCGCCACCCGCGCTTTCCTCGCCAACAGCTCGTGCCCGGCACCCGCATACCCACGCTGGAAGAGGTCTTCGCGCTGGTCGCGCAATCCGTCCATCCCACTGCCCGCCGCATCCGCTTTAACATCGAAACCAAGATCGACCCGGCGCGTCCCGGAGAAACGGTCGGCCCGAATGAATTCACGACAATCGCCATCGCGGCATTCCGCAAAAGCGGGTTTTTCGACCGCATCGTTTTGCAGTCCTTTGATCCACGGACTCTCGAGCTCGCGCGTCGGATCGCCCCCAAGCTGACGCGCTCCCTTTTGGTTGAAGATGCCCAGGTGGACATGCTGGTAGAAAGCCGGCGAGTAGGCGCGGAAATCGTCTCCCCGAATTTTCACCTCCTCACGCCGACTCTCGTCGCGCGACTGCACGCCGCCGGCCTCCGCGTGATTCCTTGGACCGCGAACCAAGCGGCCGAGTGGGAGAAACTCCGGGACCTGAAGGTCGACGGCATTATCACAGATGACCCGGCGGGGTTATTGAAATTCATGGGAAGGTAGCCGGAAGAGGGGCACCCTCGCTGCCATGGTGAGGAGCGATGTCGCGGTCTCGCCTCATTGCAGGAAGTTGATGGTTGAGATTTTTGAGCGAAAAAAACGCAGAATTACGAATCGGTTACTCGCCGATAATCTTTACCAGAGCGCGCTTTCTGCGGCCTCCGTCGAATTCGCCGTAGAAAATTTGTTCCCATGGCCCGAAGTCGAGTTTGCCTTTGGTGATCGCGACGACGACTTCGCGGCCCATGATCTGGCGCTTGAGGTGGGCGTCAGCATTGTCTTCGCCCGTACGATTGTGGCGATAAGCGGTGGTCGGCTGGTGCGGCGCGAGTTTTTCCAGCCAGACCTCGTAATCGTGATGGAGCCCGCTCTCGTTATCGTTGATGAAAACAGAGGCCGTGATGTGCATGGCGTTGACGAGGCAAAGGCCTTCGGTCACGCCGCTCCGGTCGACGAGTTCTTCGATCTTGGGTGTGATGTTGATGAACCCGCGGCGGCCCGGGACTTCAAACCAAAGATGTTCAGTGAGCGATTTCAAATCGTCGTCTCCTAAGATTAGGTCGGGCCGTCCGCGCCATTCCAGACAAGTCGATGAAACAGTTTGTCCATCTCCTCCGGCGGCGAAGTCATGCCGTGTTGGACCCACCAGGTCAGCAAAGAGAAAAGGCTGCCCGCCAACCCATGGGCAATGGCGCCGCGACGGTCGGGCGGAATCGCGCGGGCCCGTGGCATTTCGTTTAGCCGCTGCTCAATGCCGCGGGCGAAATGTCCTTGTCCCAGTTCCATCACGTCATGCATTCGGCCCGATTCAACCAAAGCGTCGTAAAACGGACGCACCTCCGCGATATGCGCGAACAATTCCCGCACCGGCGCGACTCGTTCGGACTTGTCGCCAAAACGCGAAAGCGCCGTGGCCATTGCTTCGAAGAAATCTTCGGCGTCGCTGAGGAAGAGATCGTTCTTGTCCCGATAGTGCGTGTAGAAGGTCGAGCGGCTCACCCCGGCGCGATCGAGAACATCTTGCACGGTGATGTTGTCGAACGGTTTTTCCACGAACAGATCCACCAGCGCGTCGCCCAGTCGATCGCGAGTGCGTCGCACGCGCTGGTCTTCTTTTTTATCCGCATCCTCCAGGTTTCTGGACACGGGAGGCTTCTCTGTTCGATTACTGCTCGCGGTCATGCTGGACACTTGGCGAAACGGTCGCCGAAGCTTAAGGCATGAAAGATAATCGTCTTGGCGGCATTGCGCTAATTATCGGAGCAGTGAGCGGGATGATCACAATGAGTCTCCATCCCGTGACCGGCGCTCATCCGATTACCCCGGCGCAGTTCGAAAAGATCGCGATGTTTATGGTCGGGGTTCATGTTCTCGCGATTGCGGGCGTGCCCTTCTCGTTCCTGGGCGCGCTCGCACTGACGCGGCGGTTGGATTCGCCCGGTCGCGTGGCCATGACGGGATTGGTTATCTACGGTCTCGGTTTGGTCGCGGTGATGATCGCTCCAGCGATGAGCGGCCTCGTCGGCACGGAGATTATCCGCAAGATGATTGCGCGCGGCCCGGGAAGCGAACAGTGGCGGACGTTGATGGAGTACAACTTCCTGATCAATCAGGCGTTCGCTAAAATCTTCGTCGTCGCTTCGTGCAGTGCGATTGCGCTCTGGTCTTTTATGATCGTGAAGAATCGCGCGCTTTTGATCGCGGTCGGGATTTACGGGCTGTTACTCGGCCCCGCTCTTGTCATCGCCATGATGACGGGCGGGCTGAGTCTCGATGTGCACGGCTTTGGCCTGATCATTTTTGGTCAGGCGATTTGGTTTATCGTTGCCGGCATTTTTCTGTTCCGGGCGCATCCGAGCGATTCCACGCAAAAAGTCGGTGGATAATTCTAGCTTCGCAGCTCGACGGTGTTCAGAGAGCGATTTCAATCGTGGTCTCTTCTGTGAATATCGACTAGTCGCGGCCGGACCTATTTCGCCGGCGAGATCAGATAGAGGATGTGGACCCTTTGGCTGATCGTTATCGGCGCAAGCCGGTACTGCGTAGGATCCGGTTTTGCCATCTGATTCGCCAGGAGGTTCGAGTCTGACGAAGAGGAAGAGAAAAACCTCGATTGGATTTCAGGAAACGCTCGGGGAGAGACCGCGAAGACAGAGTCGATTTTCATGCCCATCGTATTCAACGTCTTCTCGGCTCGTTCCCTCCCATTCAGCAAGGCCTTGTCCCCCACTTCATCGTGCATCTCCTTTTCGTTCGAGAGCCCAGCCTCGATTTCGGAGACCTCGGTGCCACCGATCGCGAGCAACTCGTCCACAAACTTCGCGAAGACGGTGACATCCCGAATCTTGACCGCGAAAGATCGAGTCACGCTATAGCCGATGATTTTGCCGCGACTGGGTACGTAATCCCCCTCAATCTCGTACTGCGGTTTTGACCGCAGATCGCTTGCCACCACATCCGATTCAGCGATTTTGCGCGCATCGGTCATGGCGAACACCTTGGTCGCTTTTGCCTGGGCCTCCTGATTGGCCTTTGCCTGATCAGGGTTTCGTGCGACCAGGTCGAAGCGCAGCGTTATCATATCGGCCGGTTTTTCGATTTCAGCTTTTCCTTCCACGTAGATGTAGGGCTTATCGGGTAAGCCGCCCTGTGCCAGGGCAAACAGCGGCAAACTCGCGAAGGCGAGGAGAACAAGTTTCTTCATGGCGGGAGCGTGCCCGATTGGAACGGCCGCGGCAAGGCGCACGAACCTAATCAAGCAATTCGACCGGGTCGCCTTTGCGAATCATTCCTTCGCCAAGCACGGCGCCGTAAACGCCGGCCATATTTCCGTGAGCTTGGGCGACTTGTTTCAGGATTGCGGGAGTTTTTTCCGCCGTGTCGGGATCGAGCGTGATCATCATGCAGCGTCCGTCGCGCTGGAGAACGGCAACGGTTACTTTTGAGCCGATGCGTAACGAGCGACCGACGAATTCGTCTTCGGCAAAACCCGCGGACGATGTTAAGTCGACATAAATATTGGCGCGGAAGCGACGCTTATCGACAGCGACCCCGGTTTCCTCGCCCAGTTTTTTCGCCGTCTGCACGGCGAAGATCGACAGCGGACGACAATCGGTGATCGCCTTGTCCGAGCGGAGCAAGGTGAGCTCATGCTTTCCGTCGATGTTTAATCGCAGATGGTCGATCAAAGCCGGGTCATCGATCGTGAAGGTTTTCCCATCCGGCGTTTCGACATCGATCATCAACTCGGATGCGCCAGCCGAGATCGGATTCAGGCCCGACCCCAATTTTTCAGCGTCACTTAAGTTGACCGGCCGCGCGGCTTTCTCCGGATTTCGGAAGCGCGCGCGGTAGCGAATCATCTGGCGTTGATCGCGCCCGGTGAAAAACGGGAAACCTTTTGGATTGGCCGAGCTTTCAAATGCAAAAAGGCGGTCGCCGTAAACTCCCGCGTAGCCGGCGAACATTTCATCCATCTCTTCGCCGCGCATGCTTTTGACGGGATAACGCCAGAGGCTTTCCACTTTTCCGACGATTGGCACGCAAGAAAGTAAAAAGGAGGAAGCAAGAATAGGAAGAAGAAAAATTCAGGCGCGACTGAGCAAGGAGCAGCAAAATCGCTTGTCGAAAAAGCTTCCGCCTTATATATCGGGGCCTGACCCGTTATTACGCAATTGCACCGGCAGCGGTGGAGCAAGAGTAGGGGACGAGGCGGCTTCGGCCGGGCTCGAAGGCACGATGACCGACGCTGCCCAACCATGAATCCCACGAAATGAAAACACGCAGTCACAGTCAGCCACCAGCCCCCCTGGTTTTACGTAGCGTCCTTGCGGGCGCGCTCGCCCTCGCATTCACTCTCAGCCTTGGCGCGGCGCGCGGGGATGAGACCTGTTCTTCGCCTTATCTCGCTCGCATCGAGGGCCAGGAGGAGCTCGTTTATGTCTGGACGCTTGGGGTCGAAGGGTTGGGCGATGGCGCGGACAAGCTCGTGACGGTGGATGTGAAACCCGGTTCGGCCACCTACGGGAAGGTCATCAACAGTGTTTCCGTGGAGGGGCGCAATGAAGCGCATCACGGCGGGTTCACCGACGACCGGCGCCAGCTCTGGCTCGCCGGTCTCGAAAACAGCAAGGTGTTCATCTTCGACATCCATACGGATCCGGCGAAGCCGAAGTTGATCAAGACGATCGGCAATTTCACGGAAACCACCGGTGGCGCCGCCGGACCGCATGGCGTGTATGCCTTGCCCGGACGCGTGCTCATTCCCTGTTTGTCCAACGCCAAGGATAAAGGCGGCCGAACGGCGCTGGTCGAATACGGGAACGACGCCAACTTCATCGCGACCCACTGGCTGCCGACCAAGGACGACGCCCGCGGCGCCGCGAACGCCGAGTTCGCCGACGGTTACGGCTACGATGCGCGCGTGCTGCCGCGGAAGAACGCGCTGCTCACCTCCTCGTTTACCGGCTGGAACAATTACATGAGGGATTTCGGACAATTGACGGCCGATCCCGAGGCGATGAAGAATTTCGGTTCGACCATGGTGATGTGGGATTTTCATGCACGTCAGCCAAAAAAGATTTTCCAGGTGCCGGGCGTGCCGCTCGAAATCCGCTGGGCCTGGGGGGACAAGCACAACTATGCGTTCACCGCGACGGCACTGACCTCAAAGATTTGGCTCGTCTATGCCGACGACAAGGGCGAGTGGCAGGCCAAGGAGGTCGCGCCGATCGGCGACGTGAAAGGTGGGGTCCTGCCGGTCGACATCAGCCTGAGCGCCGATGACAAAACACTCTTTGTCGATTGCTTCGGTGACGGCAAGTGCCGCGTCTTCGACGTTTCGAATCCACATAAGCCGAAACAGATTTACGAGAAACAGATCGGGAAGCAGGTCAACATGGTGTCGCAGAGCTGGGACGGGAAACGACTCTACTTTACCAGCTCGGTCCTGGCGCGATGGGACAAACAAGGCGCGGACAACGAGCAGTTTCTCCGCGCTTATGCCTGGAACGGCAAAGAGCTAAAACCAGGGTTCGATCTCGATTTCACCGCGCTGAAACTGGGCCGGCCGCATCACATGCTCTTCGGCTCGACCAAAATCGGCGCCGCTCGGACGGTCGCCAAAGCCGACTAACCTTTCGTTTCCGTGATTTGATGCGCACGGCGCGAACGATCTGGGGAGCGCACGCGCCTCGCGTGCTGGCGATGACGCCCTCGTCATCGCGGGCTTCCTCTGCATCACAAACCGCGTTGTCGCGTGGGCGCGACAACGAACACGCGAGGGCGCGTGCGCTCCCCAGACTTCCCCTCCTCGTCGTCCTCCTCCTCCTCGGCTCGGAGGCGTTCGCCGCCGAACGCGACCCTGATTACGATTACGATCCACCCATGCCCGGCAGCTACACCTTGCCTGTTGTGAAGGCCGCCGCCGATGGCGCGCTCCTGGATTCCAACGGCAAATCCCTAAACCTCCGCGAACTGACCCACGGCCGCATCACGGTCTTGAGCTTCATCTACACTCGATGCGCGGCAGGCAAAGCATGTCCTTATGCGACCGGTGTCTTGAACCAACTTCATCTGCGCAGCATAAGCGACCAAACCCTGGCAAAAAACATGCGCCTCGTTAGCATGAGCTTCGACCCGGAGTATGACACGCCGCAACGTCTGGCCGCTTATTCCGAAGCTGTCCGCGAAGAAAAATCGGGCTGCGAGTGGCGCTTCGCCACGGCGAAATCGCGCGCGGAATTGGAATCTATCCTTACCGCCTACGGCCAGACCGTGGACCAGCGCCCCAATCCCACCGATCCGCAGGGCCCTTTGTACCACATTCTACGTGTCTTTCTGATCGATCGCGAAGGCCGCATCCGGAACATCTACAGTTCCGGCACGCTCGATCCCCGCCTCGTCCTCGCCGATGTGAAAACGCTGTTGCTCGAGGAAGCAAAATAACGACGATGGTGCGGGGCGAGGCATCCCAGTTTGAATTTCCTCAGGACACGAAGAAGTCTATGGCAATGAAAGAAGCTTTTCCCATCCGCCGCAGTCCGTTTAGGTGCCTGATCCGGCTCACGATGATTTGGGCCGTTCTCGCGCATACCTTGATTTCCGCCAGCGCGGCGGATGACGCGGCCGCGGCTGCTGCTCGAGCAAGTCTCGAGCGCATTCAGGCTCTGCGGAAGGAGCGGCCCGCTGATGGTGTGCTGGTGTTTTATCAAGCGATGACCCACCTCAGCCTCGGCGAACGCGAGGCCGCGCTCGATCTCCTGCTCAGTTTGAAGGGCCGCAAACTCGGGCTTATTCCGGTGCGTGATGCCGGGTTCGACGCCGTGTGGGATGACCCGAAGTTCCAGGCGATTCGCAAGGAGCTCCTTGATCAGGAACCGCAAACACCGGCCGCGCCCGTGGCTTTTCGGCTCGCGGATACGAAGCTGATTCCGGAAGGCATCGCCTACGACCCGAAAGCCAATCGCTTCTTCATCGGCAGCATGCCGCAACGCAAGATCATCGTGACGGATGCGAAAGGACAGGCGCGCGATTTTTCGAGCACCGCCGATAACCTCGATCAGGTCCTCGGACTCGCGGTCGATGTTGGACGCGGATATCTGTACGCCGTCAGCACCAACGGGTTCCACGAGAGCGCGAAAACGGAGCGCCGCAACGCTGTCGTGCGGTACGATCTGAAGGATGGCCGTCTGCTGGATCGCTTCCTTGCGCCGGAAGCCACGCAACTGAACGACCTCGCCGTCGCGCCCGATGGCACACTTTACGTGACCGATTCGCAGACCGGCACTTTGTTTCGCAAGAAGTCCGACGAAAAAAGCCGCGCGCGCACGCTTGTTCGTTTCGGAGAAACGGGAGCTTTGCGCGGCGCAAATGGCATCGCGGTCGCGGCCGATGGAACATTGTATGTAACATTGTCGACCGGGATCGCGCGCGTCGATACAACGACAGGGGCACCGACAAGGTTACCGCAACCGGATACCGTGGTGACCGGTGGCATCGACGGCCTCTACTGGCACGGGGGCGATTTGTTGGGCGTGCAGAACGTTACCAATCCCGGGCGCGTCATTCGCATCGCGCTGGCTGACAACGGCAGCCGGATCGCGGGTCTGACCGTGTTGCAGTCGCATCATCATCCCGACTTCAACGAGCCAACCACCGGCGCGATCGCCAACAACGCGCTGCATGTAATCGGCAATTCGTATGTGGCGCATTATCAGCCGGACGGGACGATCAAGAATGCCGGCGAGCTAAAAGGGACGGCAATCGTTGCCGTGCCGTTGGCGAAAAGTGACAAGTGAGAGGAAGCGTGACTCCGAGAGCCATTAATCCCGGCGTCCGCATCGGCCACGTGCATTTGAAGGTGGCGGACTTGGAACGGGCTCTCGGATTTTATCGGGATGTGCTTGGGTTTGACCTGACGCAGCGTATGGGATCGTCGGCCGCATTTCTCTCGGCGGGCGGGTATCACCATCACATTGGATTGAACACCTGGGAAAGCTCGGGCGGACGGCCTCCGGCCGCGGGAACGACGGGGCTTTATCATCTCGCCATCCTGTATCCGACCCGGACGGAACTGGGTGACGCGTTGCGACGTTTGGAGAAAGCAGGCATTGCGCTGGAAGGGGCCACGGACCATGGCGTGAGCGAAGCGTTGTATTTGCGTGATCCGGATGACAACGGCGTGGAACTGTGCTGGGACCGCCCGCAGGAAGAATGGCCCCGCACAGCGGACGGCGCTCTGGCGATGTATACGAGGCCGCTGGATCTGGATTCATTGCTGGCGGCGGCGGACTGATTCGGAAAAAATCGGGAACTGTTGATGGATTGCCAGCGCCGCAATTCTCGCTTATGAAGGCCGACGGTAAGGAGGATGAATAAGACTTCCCAACTTCGCCTCGCTAAACGCATGGCGCGTCTCGGCACGGAGACGGCCTTCGAAGTTTTGGTAAAAGCACGTGCGCTGGAGGCGAAGGGGCGCGACATCGTTCACCTCGAGATCGGGGAGCCGGATTTCGATACGCCGGGCAACATCATCGGGGCGGCGACCGACGCGTTGCATAAGGGATTCACGCACTACGGACCTTCGGCCGGGTTGCCGCAGCTGCGGGAGACGATCGCACAGTATGTGAGCGAGACGCGCGGAGTCACCGCAACTTCCGAAGAGGTGGTCGTTGTTCCAGGCGGGAAGCCGATCATCTTTTTCACGATCCTCGCGCTGGTGGAAGAAGGGGATGAGGTGATCTATCCGAATCCAGGGTTCCCGATCTACGAATCGATGATCGACTACGTCGGAGCGAAGGCCGTGCCGATCCAGTTGCGCGAGGAGATGGATTTCCGCCTCGACGTCGGCGAGCTCGAAGGGCTGATCAACGAGCGCACGAAACTGATCATCTTGAATTCGCCGCAGAACCCGACCGGTGGCGTGCTGACCAAGGAGGACATCGACGGCATCGCGCGTGCAATCGGCGACCGCGACATCATGGTCTTGACCGACGAGATTTACAGCCGCCTCATCTTCGAGGGCGAACACCACTCCATTATGTCGGTGGAAGGAATGAAGGAGCGCTGCATTTTGCTCGACGGTTTTTCGAAGACTTACGCGATGACCGGATGGCGAATGGGCTACGGCGTGATGCGGGCCGATTTGGCGTCGCACATCGCCCGGCTGATGACGAACTCCAACTCGTGCACGGCGAGCTTCACCCAAGTGGCCGGGATCGAGGCGCTACGCGGACCACAAGACTCAGTCGAGAAGATGTGCGCGGAGTTTCAGAAGCGCCGCGATGTCATGGTGGCCGGCCTAAACAAGATCAAAGGTTTTTCCTGCCGCCTGCCGAAAGGCGCGTTTTACGTTTTCCCGAACATCAGGAACACCGGATGGCCCTCGAAGAAATTGGCTGACGCGCTCCTCGACGACGCCGGCGTGGCCGGGCTGTCCGGGACCGCTTTTGGCGATTTCGGCGAAGGCTATCTGCGCTTCAGTGTGGCCAACTCGATCGAGAACATCGAGAAGGCGCTCGAGCGCGTCGGCGCCTGGGTGGGAAAAAACCTGTAGCTCGCGACGAGCAACGCGTGCTTCCGTTAGTTCATTCATGAGCGATAAGAAAAGAATCTTTGCCACGGCGCGCATTGGCGATGCCGCTGAGAACCTGCTGCGCGAGCGCGGCTACGACCTCGAAGTTTTCCAGGGCCCGGAGGCGCCGCCGAAGAAGTTGATCATCGAGAAAGTACAGAGCGGTATCGACGCATTGGTCACGACGCTGCGTGATCCGATCGACGCCGAGATTTTCGAAGCAGGAAAGGGCACGCTCAAGGTCGTGGCGCAGATCGCGGTCGGCTTCGATAACATCAGCCGCGCCGACGCGAACAAGTACAAGGTGCCATTCGCGAACACGGCCGACGTACTCACCGAAGCGACGGCCGAGTTCGCCTTTTTTATGATGGGGATGCTGGCGAGAAAGATGTCCGCCAGTGAGAAACTGGTGCGGGAGCGGAAGTGGCCGTCGTGGCATCCGTTTCTGCCGTTCCTCGGCGACGAAGTAACGGGCAAGACCATCGCCGTTATCGGCACCGGACGAATCGGGCTGGCCATGATCAAGAAATGCTCGGGGTTCGACATGAACATGCTCTGTTACGACCCGGCGTATCATAACGATGAGTACATTGCGGCCATCCAGGAAATGATGGACCTGCGTCATGCGCGGGGGATTCAGAAGGAGAAGACCTCCATCAATTACGTGGAGTTCGAGGAGGCACTTGGCGGCGCCGATTACGTAAGTATCCACGTGCCGCTCTTGCGCGAAGGCGAAACGGAAAAGCCGACGTATCACCTCATCAACGAGAAAACGCTGAAGCTGATGAAGCCGAGCGCGTACCTGGTGAACAGCTCGCGCGGCCCGGTCGTGGACGAGAACGCGCTCGCCAAAGCGTTAAAAGAAAAAGTCATCGCCGGAGCAGCGCTCGACGTCTTTGAGAAAGAGCCGCTGCCGCCGGATTCGCCGCTGCTCGACCCCGAAATCGCCGACCGCACCCGGCTCTTCCATCACTTTGCCAGTGGCGGGCGGATCACGCGGCTGTCGGTCGATCCCGATAAAGGCATGGCGGGGCGCACGGCCCAGGCGGTGATCGACGTGCTGGAAGGAAACTACGGCGGCGACCCGACGAAAATGCCGTACGTGGTGAACAAGGAAGCGTTTGCGGAAAAGTAGAAGGTAGAAAACGCCGAGATCGCCCGCAGTTCCGATCCGATCCTCGCTCGCGAAGGTTCTCAGATCTTCAGGCCGCAGGCTGGTCCACCTTTCGCCGCCTTCGATTTCCAGTGCCGCGGAATGCAGCGCGACACGACCAACGAAGATGGCCGGGCCCTTTGTCATTCCGAGCGCGGTCGAGGAATCTGTCGCTGTTCGGATTCGGAGTGCCGACCAAATAAGAGCGAGAGATCCTTCGACTTCGCTCAGGATGACAGGAAAAGAACCAGCGGCTTGACGCCAGAGGTTAGACGCCAGAGGTCTTACGCGGAGGGGATCTCCTCGAACTCGCCACGCTCGCGGTCTTTCCGGACGCGGTCCCAGGGAAAACACTTGCCGTTCATGGCGATGTAAACACCGGGTGGCAGCACCTGCACGAACGAGAGGGCGCTGCCGAGATTGAAGAGACCGTCGGAGCTGCCGAACGCGTAGGGGATCATGGCGCCGGTGAGCACGACGGTTTTCCCGGAGACAGCGCGCGCGACCGCGGCGGCAGTCTCCGCCATCGTGTCGGTGCCGTGGGTGATGACGATACGATCGTCGTCGGACTGAAGGCAGTTCTGCACGATGAGGGTGCGATCGGCTTCGGTCATTTCGAGACTGTCGATCATCATCACCGTGCGGATGGTGACCTCGACCCGCGAACGTCCCAGCCGGAGCATCTCGGCGATGTGGGTGTCCTTAAAAAAGAGCTGGCCGTTGCGTTCGTTGTATTCCTTATCAAAGGTGCCGCCGGTGACGAGAATGCGAATGGCCATGGCGAGATTGCGCGGTGCGGAGCGAAGCTAGCGCCCTGGCGGGCTCGCCGCAATCCTTACCCGAGGCAACTGCGAACGAAAGCCGGCTGATGAATCCTGCCGCGCTGGAGCAACGGTCCGGCAGCTGCCGGATCGCCGTTTTCTCCCTGAACTTCGCCCCGACTGAGCGGGCCGGCTACAGCGCCCACCGTAGTCACACGCGCGAACTGGAATCGCGTCGCCCACCGAAAAGTAACAGCGGCGTTACTTTTGCGGACTAGACGCGAGCTGGCTTTACGATGAATGCGCGTGCGTTCGGCAATAGTTTGGAGGGCAATTTTTGGATGAATACAGGCTGTGTGAAGGCGTCGAAAAAATAGCGGCCAGCGCATGACTGGTCTGAGAAGAAAAGAGGAAATGAATATATGAAAAAGAAAATCATAGTGTTGTTAGCCCTGGTGCTGGCAGCGGGCACTCCGCTGGCGCCCACCGCCAGCGCGCTCGATTTGTCGATCAGTATCGGAGACCGTGGGTTTTACTATGGACCGCACTACTGGCACGACGGCTACCAATGGGTTTGGGTGCCTGGTTACCGCTATCGGGGCCGGTGGATTCATGGGCATTACGAGCGCCGTGGCGGATGGCATCGGGCCCACGCGCGGGCCCGTTATCGGCACCATCGTCATTACGATCGCCGCCACGACCGGCGTCACGACGATGATCGCGACCACGACCGGGGTCGGGATCGCGGGCGGGATCGCGGCCGGGGTCGCGATTAGCCGCGCGGCACGCCTTCCAGTCGCTGGAGATCGAGACCCGCATAAGGGGTGATTGGGTTGCCCCGGCAAAGGGGAGCCGGGAAGGGTTAAGATCTCCAGCGCGGGAGGCTTCCTGGGATGTTGCTGTTCTCATCGCCCCGGTAGCAGCGGGATCGCGGCCCTAATACGATCCCCATCCCGCGCAGCAATGTCCGGATTGGGGAGGTTAATCCCAGGATTTCTCTGGACTTGCCTCGACAATTTCAATAGTCCTTTGCCTAAAGGAATGCCCCCGTGCGCCTTCGGCTTGAGCCGAGACCGTCTTAGACGAACGCGTTCCGATGGGGGGTGCCATACAATGAAATACCCCCAATCAGTGTCTGCCTCATTCGCATTCTTGATGCCCCACTGGAAGAGCTAACGCAGATTTTGTTGTATCCCATTCTTCGAAAGGAGCCAGATGAGAATTCGTAAAACGCACCAGGGACTTACGCTTCAAGCCATCGGTGGATCGTACGTCGTGATGCTTGGAATTAGCATGAAGGAGGCAGATTGCGACGGCCTCCTGGGGTTCGCTGTTCACCGAACGGATCACGAAGAACAAGAAGCCTATTGGATGGAAGGCATCAAGACGTTCGAGGAAACAGATCCTGGCTTCGCTCCGGGCGCCAAATACCCAACCAACAAGCAGCCGATCCAGGGCTTCACCTGGTCGGACTTTACCGCCAAACCCGGGCGACGCTATACCTACCGCGTCGAAGCCCTGAAGGGGACGCCTGCGAAGCTGGAAACATATAAGAAGGTCTCGGTTGAGGTTGAGACTGAGTCGGAAGAAGGCGTGAACCACGACGTATATTTCAACCGGGGCGCGGCGGCCTCGCAAGAATACGCCCGACGTTTTGAAAATCGCCGCCCCGATGAGTCCGATCCGGATGATCCGCGTTGGGAGTGGCTTTCCCGCGGCGCCATGGAAGCCATTGAGGGATTTGTCGCCCGGGCGCTGGACGATACGTGGGGATTACGTGTTGCCGCCTATGAATTTCGGCTCGAGGCGTTGGCCGAGTCCCTGCACGAGGCCAAGCAACGAGGAGCGGATATCCGCATCACCTTCGACGCCAACAACAATCCTCCCGATGACAAAGGAAAGGTTTTTCCACGGGGTGAGAATCGAGCGACGGCCAAGAATGCGCAAATAAAGTCACTTGTTACTGAGCGAATCACTAAGCGGGATGTGAAGACGCCTCCTATCTCACACCATAAGTTTATCGTGCTGCTCAAAAACGGTAAGGCTTGCGCGGTGCTGACCGGTTCGACGAATTTTTCCCGGGGTGGCGTTTTCGGACAATCCAATGCGGTTCACGTGGTAGAGGACGCGGACGTGGCCGTCGCCTATCTGGCCTGCTGGGAATTAATTGCCACGAACCCGGATCATAGAAGCCTCCGCACCAAACTATCGACCTTAAATCAGCTGCCCAAGGGCAAGCCTCCCCAGGGGACAATCACCATCTTCAGCCCGCAGGAAACAAGGGAAGCGTTGGATTGGTATGCGAAGCTGGCCAACGAGGCGCAAGGCGCGCTTCTGATGACTTTTGCTTTTGGCATCAACAAGGTCTTTCTCGATGTCTACAAGAAGGGAAAGGCGAAAATTCGCTATGCCCTCCTCGACAAACTGCTGGCCTCGGGCGTGAAGAAAGAAAAGCGACCGGCAGCGGAAAAAGAAATGCGCCATCTTCGTTTCATGAAAGAGAACCGGTTTGCCGTGGGAAACAAGATCACGACAAATGCTTTCGACAGATGGCTAAGCGAAAAGCTCCCCGGGTTGAACACGCATGTTCAGTTCATCCACACAAAGTTCATGCTGGTCGATCCACTGAGCAATGACCCGATCGTGGTGGCGGGTTCGGCCAATTTTAGCGATGCCTCAACTCTGCGGAACGACGAAAACATGTTGGTCATTCGAGGGAACAAACGAGTCGCCGACATCTATCTCGGGGAATATCTCAGGCTTTGGAACCACTACGCCTTCCGTGATTGGCTGGCCTCGAAACCGGATCTCTCCACGGCGCGGCCACAGTTCCTCAAGACCGACAACAAATGGTGGCGGGAATATTTTGGCGACACTGATCGCTCCCGACAGCGGGAGTATTTTTCCTCAACCAAGCCCTGAAAAATTGCTTCAGGCGGTGGGATCCGAGCGAAATCACTTGGCTCTGGCCGCGGAAGGGTGAGGGTGGAGGTCTTATGGGAAACAGCCAAGGCAGGGACAACGTCAGGAAACGCGCCGCCCGCCGCAAAAAGACCGAGCGCCTCGCGGCCGCCAAGAAGGAAACGGCGAAAAAAGTGAAAAAGTAGCGGCTTTTCCTTCTCGGGCGCGCAAAGTCAGGGGTTGAGAAATCTCAGTGGGTCGCCCGCGTTTGCGATTTGCGTCGCGGCGTGACGCAAAGTGCTTTATGCCGCGGACACGTTACGAGGTGATCGTTGACCATGCCCGTGGCTTGCATCAGCGCGTAGCAAATCGTTGAGCCAACAAACTTGAAGCCCCGCCGCAGTAGATCGCGGCTCATCGCATCCGATTCCGCGGTCCGCGCGGGCACGTCGGCCATACGCCGCCAGCGATTCTGTTTCGGCTTGCCGCCGACAAAACTCCACAGATAAGCGTCCAAGCTCCCCGTCTCTTCGCGCAGGGCGAGCACCGCTTTTGCGTTCGCAATCGTGGCCGCGATCTTGAGCCGGTTCCGCACGATCCCGGCGTCGCCGAGCAACCGTTGCACGTCGCGCGCGTTGTAACGGGCGATCTTCTCCGCGCGGAAACGATCAAACGCTTTGCGGTAATTGTCCCGTTTCTTCAGAATCGTGATCCAGCTCAGACCCGCCTGAGCGCCTTCGAGAATCAGGAATTCGAAGAGCAGCCGGTCATCGTGCACCGGGACTCCCCATTCTTCATCGTGATAGGCGATGGCTGGTTCAGTGGTAGCCCAGGGACAGCGTGGCACCCGCCGAGCATGCGCGATTACAGCTGCCCTTGAACAGCCAATTGAGGCGCACCGCGAAAGTCAGCTCGAAGCGGCGAAGCTTTCCCGAATGCCCTGGCAGGGTAAATTCGCCAAATGCCGCGAGAGCGAAAAACGCGAAAACCCAGGGCGGGATCGAACCACGTTCCGGTCGGTGGCCGTATCGTGCTGATCGATCAGGGGCCGCTGCGGGAGGCGGCAGCCGCCGCGTGCACGAGAGCGATGGCGCGCCTGAAGCGCGCGCGCACCGGATGGCATCGTTTTGAACGCAAAGACAAGCCGGCCTTCATCCGCTGGCGGGCGCGAGACTTCGGCGCGCTGCTCAGCCGAGCGCGGGAGGTCGAGGTGCAGATTCGCGATAGCCAGGCGCTCGTGCATGAGGTTGAGATGGAAATGCGGCGTGGTTTTCAAGACGCGCATGGCGCTTACCAGCGGGTAACGTTTCGGCGCAGCAATCCTCAGGCGCCGCTCGAGGCTGGAGCCGAAACCGCGCGGGAAGGCGACACCGCCTCCCGAAAGCTGAGCGAATTCGAAAAGGAAGCGCTCTTCCAGGAATGGGTGCAAAGATCCCTCGGGACAAATCCTGATAAGATGGATGACGAGGCCTACTCGACCACGTTCGAGGCGTTCAAGTCGCACATGTTCCGGAGCCCGCCGGAAACGCCGGCGCCGCGGAACAATTACCGGCCGGCCGGGAAGGCTCGTATCACACCGGAGTCAGAGGAAAAGGGAGAGGAAGAAAGGAAGGTGGATGCGCGGGTGAAGGAGCTTTACCGAATTCTGGTCCGACGATTGCATCCTGATCTGCGCGCCGATGCGAGCGCGGCTGTTTCAGCGCTCTGGCACGAAGTGCAGGAGGCTTATGCCGCCAGCGATGTGCCGCGCATGGAAATCCTGCTCGCCCTGAGCGACATCGAATCGAGCCACCTGGGCAACCAGACAAGCGTCTCCCAGATGCGCGTGGTCCTGACGGAATTAGAGAGAGCGTTGCGTGCGCTGGAGAAGAGCTTGCTCGAGGCCGAGGGCGAAGATGCTTGGAATTTCGCGCAGGCTGGGCCGAACAAAGATTTGCAGGTGCGGGTGGAGCGGCAGTTAAAATCGGAGCTCGCCGCGCGAACGATGCGCCTCGAGATCCTGACGGAAACGATCGCAGGTTGGGCGCGCGGCCCCATTGCCAATCGCAAAATCATCGTGGGGCGTAAAGGTCAGATCGCACGCTGATCCCTTCGCCCAGACCACGACTCGCCAGCTAGTTGAACTTGAGGGCCGCTCGCAGGATAGAGAGAAAGCACGGGAGATATGATTGGCCCAGAACAGGATCCAGCGAGCACGGCGGACCGCGAGATTGTGAATACGCGCGTCTTGAACGCCCCGCGGCAGCTTGTCTTTCGCGCGTTGAGCGAGCCGGAACATCTCGCGCGGTGGTGGGGACCGAAAGACTTCCGAAGCACTCTTCACCAATTCGATTTCAGACCCGGCGCCCATTGGGACATTACCCTGCACGGTCCGGATGGCGTTGATTACAGGAACGAATATGTCTTGCTCGAGGCAGTGGAGCCGGAACGGATCGTGATCAATCATCCTGATCCCGCGCACAACTTTCAGCTGATCATCGTTCTCACCGAAGAAGGTAAAAGCACCCGTTTGACCTGGTGCATGCGATTCGAGTCAACTGAACATTGTGAGCAAGTGAAACCGTTCGTGATTGAGGCAAACGAACAAAGTCTGGATCGTCTCGAAGCAGAGCTCGCGAAAATGAAGCGAATGGAAGGAGGCCGTAATGGCATCACGGGTTGCTTGAGCAAAGCGACGAGTTGATTAGTTGTTTGTCTATGAATCTCAGACTCCGCCGCGGCACCGCTCAAGATGCGGAGACATGCGGCACAATCTGCTACGAAGCGTTCAAGAGCATCTCGACGGCGCATCATTTTCCGCCCGATTTCCCCTCGGCCGAGGTTCCGATCGGGCTGCTTACCTGGATGCTGTCGCATCCCGGCTTTTATTCGGTGATCGCGGAGCTCGAAGGCCGCGTCGTCGGCAGCAATTTCCTGGACGAACGAAATGTTATCGCCGGCGTCGGCCCGATCACGGTCGATCCCTCCGTGCAGAACCAGGCGATTGGCCGCCGCTTGATGGAGGACGTTCATCAGCGCGCCGCGCAAGAGAATTTCCCCGGCGTGCGGCTGGTCCAGGCTGCATTTCACACGCGATCGCTTTCCCTTTACGCAAAGCTCGGTTACGAGGTGCGCGAACCGCTGGCCTGCCTGCAAGGGCCTGCGGTGAATGTGAGCGCTCCCGGCTACATGGTTCGCGCCGCCAGGGAATCCGACCTCGACGCGTGCAATCGTGTGTCCCGTCAAATTCACGGACATGATCGCGGCGGCGAACTGTTAGACGCGATCAGGCAGGGCACAGGCACCGTCGTCGAACATGGCGGCCAAATCACCGGCTACGCGACAGTGGTCGGATTTTTCGGACACGCCGTGGGCGAGTCCAACCGTGAAATCGAAGCGCTCGTGGGCGCCGCCAGGGAATTTGCCGGTCCCGGCTTGTTGCTGCCCGCGCGCAACACCGAACTACTCCGATGGTGTCTCCGGAGCGGCCTGCGGGTGACTCAAACCATGACGCTGATGAGCAGGGGGCTTTACAACGAACCCGCGGGCGCCTTTCTGCCGTCGATTCTATATTGAGATAATCTCCCGCGTATCGCTTCAGCCCGGCTGGTTGCGGTCGTACGGAATAATGTTGTCCCATTCCTCGGCGGAAGAGCGGGCGACGAAGGCCACGACGGGTTCGGTGTCACTCATGTTGAAGACTTCGTGAGGCACGTCGGGTTTGATGTAAATGAAATCGCCGGCTTCGTTCTCCAGCACCTGCTTGAGCCCGGGGCCGAATTCGTGCCGCACCTTTCCTTCGAGAATGTAGAGGATGAGCTCGAAGCCGACATGGATATGGGCATACGCAACGCCACCCGGAGGGATCGTGGCGATGTTGGCCGATAGCTTCGTTGTGCCGACGTTCTTGGCGGACATGCCCTGTTTATAGTGAATGCCGTTCCAATCCCGCCGGGCGCCGCCGCCACGAATGGTCAAGATCCCGTCGTGATCTTCTACCGCGCTGAGTTGGATGCTGTCTTTGTCGTCGTTCATAAGGAGTGATTCGAGGAAAGGTAGAACTAATCAATTCCGATCTCGGGGAATGTCTCGCCGCCACGGTTTCGCGCCGGCTCATTGGAGGTCGACAAAATGATCGAGCCGGTCATTTTGGAAGAATGAACCAAACCGGATCGATGCGTAATCTCATGGCCCGTTCGCTAGTCATCGTTACATTTCTGGCAACCTGCGCCGCGGCTTTGGCCGCCGAACAGATCGCATCGAAGTACACCAGCACGGCGCGCGCAAAGAGCCTTTCCTTCAAGGACCATGGCAAGGTGCCAGAGGGAGGATTTGAGGCGCTATTCCAAGGCCTGGGGGGATATCAACTCGTCCATCTTGCCGGAGACGAGCGGAGTTGGATTAACATCCGGTTCGGCAAGAGGACGGTCGATTTGTATTCGGCCACGATGGAGGCGGGTGGCGGGACTTTTCCTCACAAGGCCAATGATGTTGTCGAATGGCGCGGGTTCGAGAAGGATGGGCGCTTCACTCCCTACGCGATCATTTACCGGCTCGCCGCCGGCAACGACGAGACGCGCAAAATTCACACGCGCCTGGTCGTCATCAAACTGGATCGGGAACATTCCGCTGTGATTGGGCACGCGGAAGGGGCGAACGAGGATGCAGAAGCTAAAAAGATCGCCGACCGCGGGCGTCCCCGATGAGGAGGCAAAGAGACCCCCTCACGTCAGCTCGGCATCCTCGTTCGCGCAGAATCAGCTGGTGGTGGTCGAGGTATCGCGGTTGCCAGTGAAGCCCAAAAACAGGGCCACGGCGGCGATCGCGATATGGAGCCAGATGTCGGCGTGGTTATGTTCCACCATGCCGAGGAGCGGATCGTTTCCGTAATAGAAGCCGATCAACGCCACGAGCAGGTAAACGACGCCGAAGATCTGGAAGTATTTGCGTGCCGCCCCGGCGCCGGCGAAGGCGCAGAGGAACGCCGCGAGGCCGGAAGCGAGGTGGATCGTGTTGTGCACTGGCCCGACCATGAAGATGCCGAAGAGCATCCCGTGGGGAGCGAGCGCAGGGAAAAAGCCGCCGATGCCGGCGACGATGAAGAAGATACCGAAGATGATTGCAGCGGGTTTAAGCATAGGATGATTTCTGTTGGTTATCTGAAGCGGTTCTAACAGCAGCGCCGAACTTTAGGAAGTCGAAAGTGAGGTTCAGCGTGGCGGCACCGTGGTCGAATCCGCCGTGGGTGCGGGGCTCGCGGACACGCTGGCACCATCACCGGCGCCGGTAACGTGCGCATCGCTTGAGAGCGGCGCGGGCCCGACGGGGGTCACGGCTATCGGACGATTCGCCTCAGGTGGCGGACAACTCCCGAATGAGTTGATCGCTCACCTCGAAGTGCATCGAGTCTTCGAGCGAAAATTCGGCGCCCCAATACCACTTATGCTTGTTGAAAATGGGCGCCATTTTCAGCAGTCCAGCCTGACACCTACCGTCGCCGACGTCGTCGACGTCGCTGCCAAAGTATACATCCACCGCAGTGCCCCAACTATGGTTGGAGAAACGACTGGGATTTTGACGCACATGTCGCACACAGCTCATGCCCGCGGTTTGCACCTGCGCAAACACCTCCGGCATTTCGGCTTTGATTTCCGCGAAGATGATCCGCAGGGAGTCCACGGCCGGTTTCCATCCCGTGACGCGGAATGGGCCCACGTCCGCAGTGACCGTCTCCTTCTTCAGCCTCGGGTTGGTGATCGCGGAGCATTGCTTAGTCAGCTTTCCGGGCGCGCCAAAGATCCCCATCATCGTGGCATGGCCGGCGGCGTTCAGGCCCACATTGATTTCGCTGGCAGGGGGCAGCTTCACTTCGCGAGCGAGGTCACTGACCTCGATGGCGGTGAAGCCAAGCGCCTGGGCGGCCGCACGGGTGGATGGGCCGACGCCCCCCTCGGGCGCCAGGCCGTTGGCTTCCTGGAAAGCGATCGTGGCCGCTTGTGTAGCCTTCCCGAAAATACCGTCAATTGGGCCGGGTTTCAGTTTTTGTTTCGTGAGGAAACGCTGCCATTGGGCGACGTCATCGCCGCGATGTCCGAGTCGGAGTGTTCTCATAGGAGGTCCTTCAAGAGAATTACGGGATCCTCCTACGCAAGTTTCCCAAAATCGTTCTTGGTAAGTAACTGATGTGCGTTCCATCGCAACGAACAGGTAGACGAAGGCCAGGAAGAAACGGTCCGGCCGGCCGCCCGTCTTTGCGCGAGATCCTTAATAGCGACTGCAATCAACCGCGATGCTGCTCAATCACGACGAGGGCAATTCCGCCCAAGATGGCTGTCGACGAAAGGAGGAAACGGAACGTGAGCGGTTCGCCGAGCAAGAGGATCCCGCCCGCGGCCGCAAGGACCGGCACGCTGAGTTGAACTGTGGCGGCACTGGCTGCTTTCAGACTTGGCAATGCCGTATACCAGATCACATAGCCGGCCCCGGAAGCGATCGCCCCGGAGATTACGGCGTAGCCGATCCCTGCCCAATCGAGGCGCGACCACGGGAACAACGCGAGGCTGAGCAGCGCAGCCAATGGGACCGCGCGCAGGAAATTTCCCGCGGTAGTGGTGACCGGATCGCCGGCCGCCTTTCCCCGGAGCGAGTAGACGCCCCAGGCCACGCCAGCGCCCAGCATCAAAATCGAACCGCGAAGCGGCGGAGCTGACAGGCCGGGAAACAAGAGCGCAACGAGTCCGCACAAGGCCAGGGCAAGACCCACGAGCTGGATCAGGCCGAGCCGTTCACCCTGCCGCAAGCCCCAGAAGATCATCGTGGCCTGGACCGCGCCAAAGAGCAGCAGCGCACCCGTTCCAGCGGAGAGAACGATGTAGGCAAACGAAAATGCAGCCGCGTAGGCGAAGAGCGCCAGGGCGGAAATCCAGTTTCCGGCTTCTCTCCACGACGCCTTGCGGGCCTTGACGATGAGCCAAAGCGCCACGGCGCCTGAGAGGATGCGGATAAAGGTAAAGCTCGCCGCGTCGATCCCGGTTTCCTTTAGCGCCAATCGGCAGAGCAGGGAGTTTCCCGCGAATGCGACCATCGCGAGCGCGGTCAGGATGAAAAGTCGTGCCGGTTGCATTATTGCCTCGCGAGTGACGAAGGCCACGCCGCGATGAGCAACTACTAGCCGCATTTCAGAAGACTGAAACCTGCTTGGGCCGGCGAGCAGTCGCGCGAGACCATGGCGCCGAAGGGATCGGGACACGGACTTTCAGTCTGTGCGGCCAGCAAAGTTGTCCTTCGCTGCAAAATTGAAAGACAGCGGATAAAATATCCGCTGGCCGCTCAGGCAACATGCCTGTGTTCCATTCGGCTTCGCGTGACTGCTCAGGAGCGCTGACGCGAGCTACTTCCTGAAGATGTCGTAGTACGGAATGAAGCTCCGTTTGATTCGTTCGTTCCGCTCGTCCTCGCTGGTGCGGGGCGCGGTCCCGTTTGTTCGGCCCGTGGAGGTCTGGGCGGTCCTTCGGCGCGTTTTCTTCAGCGCTTCGGACAGCGTGAGCGCCTGGCCAGGCTGAACGCTGCCCTGAACGGTAGCGTTGTCGTAACCCGCGAGCGTGAGCGTGTACTTCACTTCTCCGGGCGGCTGGTCCTTAATCGGCAGGGGCGTGACGCCGAGCTGTTCTTTGTCGCGAAAGACGGCCGCGCCCGGGGGGATGCTGGTGATGGTTACGTCGCCACCGACAAAATCGAAAAAGACCTGCCGCAATTGACCTCTGTTGACAAGGCAGGCGCGCGTTTGCGGCGGCCAGCCGTTGCGCGCGACCTTGACCTCGTAGCTGCCGGTCTCGAACTCTCTTGCTTGCATCGGGGTGGTGCCGGAGATCGGTTGAAACGGGCTGGACTCGCTCCTCATCTCGTAAGTCAGGCCTTCGGGATTTGTCGTGATTTTCAGCGTTCCTTTGCTTCGGACCAGCGTGACGGTGCCAAGGTCTGTCGGCTGGTTTCCTTTTACCTCCGCGGAAATGGTCTTGGGTTCGTAGCCCTCGTGCTGGATCTGCACAGGATGCGGCCCTAGTTTTAATTCGGTAAATACGGCCGGAGCAATCTGCGACGGCGCATCGCCTATTTTGACCGTGGCCCCGTTTGGCTCGGTCTTGACCACGATGCTGCCGCGGGCAGCGGCCAGGCGTTCCACACGATGCGGCTGATATTGGAAAAAATACCAGACCAGGCCACCGGCCAGCAGAGCGGCCGCCGCTCCGAGCGCAGGAAGATTGCGACGGGAAAATAGCGTGCGCCAGGCCGGTGGCGAGACGGACGGCAAATCCAGGTGTTGCGACGGCGGGGCAGGGGAAGTGGAAGTCTGAGCCGGAGCGGGCAGACGCTCATCCCTGGCGGGCATCGTGATATCGGCGGCGGCGCAAAGGCCGAGTTGCATTGCCACCTCGCTCGCGCCGCGAGGGCGCTGCGCAGGCTCTTTAGCGAGGCAGCTGGCTATCGTCGTTTCCCAATTCTCCGGGATTTCTCCTGCGATGATGCCAAAGCTCTCCCGCCGATGGCGCATGAGCGCGGGGGTTTTTTCCTGAATCTGCCCCGCGATGTCGCCGCTAAAGAACGGCGCCCGGCTGGTCATTAATTCATAGAGGGTCGCGCCGAGGGCGTAAACATCGTCGGAGGGGCTCGCAGGCTCGCCCGCAAGTTGTTGCGGACTCATATAAACGAGGGTTCCGCTGACGCTGCTCCGCAGGCTGATCTGACTGACCGAATCCACCAGGCTGCGCGAGATGCCGAAGTCGGTCACCTTCAACTGATCGCGCCGGTTGATCATGAGGTTCGCCGGCTTGAGATCGCGGTGCACAATCGCGGCCTCGATATGCGCGTAATCGAGCGCGCTGCAAAGTTGCCGGACCCACGCGCCGAGCTCCGCGGTTTCGAAAACACCGGTGGGCTGGTCTAGTCGGCGATTCCGCAAGGTATCGCATTCCACATACTCCATGGAGATGCCGGCGATCGTATTGTCCTGCACAAAGTCATAAATGCGGACGATGTTTGGATGGGTCAGCTCGAGGCTGCGCTTGGTTTCCCGTTTTAGCTCAGTCAGACCCGCACGGTCGTTCACGACAATGGCCGGGAGGAACTTCATCGCCACATCGCGATCCAGTTCTTCGTCCCGCGCGAGCCAGACGACGCCCATGCCGCCATGGCCGAGCACGCGCCCGAGTTTGTACCGGTGCAATAATTTCTGGCCCCCGGTGAAAGCATCGACCTTTTCTCCGAGGTCGAGCGCGTCGGGCGGCGGGTGAATGTTCATGGGGCGGCCTCTTTTTAACGATTGGCCTTATTTAAGCAACCTCAAAAAAGCGTTGGGCGCCGGTGAACCCAGGAAGCTCATGGGTGCCGGGCAAGGCGCGGCAAGTCATGACCTCTTGCAAACGCTCCGCGGCGGCGGCACTGGCGAGCATGTCCTGCTGGAGGCGCGCCGCGACCTTCTCCATTCGAAAGGCCTGGTGCAGCTCGGCGCTAAGAACATTGTCCTCGCCGGTGCGCACGGAGCCCGCGATCGTCGCGCGCCCGCGATGAATCAGAACACGAAACGCCGGTTCGGCGGCGCGTTGCAGCTCGCGCAAAGATTGAAGGGCCGCGGCCACCGACTTCACCACGCCAGGGCCGTCGCTCCACAGGACGAGCCAGCCGTCGCCGGTCCGATTTGTCATTACTCCGCCATGCCGCTCAAGCAGATTTCTGCACCGCGCCGCCCAATCGCTGCACAGCCGCGCCAGCGCGATGCCATCGAGCGACAAGGCAAGGCGGCTGGAATCCTTGATATCGCCAATGAGGAACCAGCAATCGCGCTCCTCGTAATGGCGCAAAGTCGGCTCCACCGGCCCTGAAAGTCCCTCGGGCGCTCGCCCATGCTGCGGTCCGCGAAAGATATAGACAGCGGCCGAGCCGAAACGAACCCGGTCACCATCGCAGAGCTCCTGGCGCGTAATCTTGCGCTCGTTGATAAAGGTGCCGTTGGTGCTGTGGCGATCCTCCAGGAAGTAGCTGCCATCATCGTGGCAATCAATGCGTGCATGATAGGAGGAAACGCGCTGCTGGGCATCTCGCAGCGTCAGCGAATTAGCCGTCGCTCGACCCACGGTAAAGTGCCTTTGGAGAGCGATGCGGTTCCCAGCCTCATCTTCGAGCCATGCGGTATTGGCTGGGGGCGCTGGAGGGTCACTGCTCATCGCCAGCCAGACTGCACAGGCCTGCGGCCAAAGAAAAGTCGAAACTCCAGCGAGCCGCCGTTAAATTCTGTTGATCGGCTTCGAGTTCGGGTCCTCGAACCACTTGAAGTATTCGACCACCCCGCGACGGCCGTTTTCGATCAGCATCTGGGTCTTGGCGTCGGAGAGACTGAATTCGGTGGTGCCGACGCCGGAGGCATCGATAAAGATGGTTCGATGCCAGTCGTTTTCGTGAAGGTGCAGGCGATTGGCCATGTCGCCCATGTAGGCCACCAGACAGGCCACATAATCCACGAAGTTGTTCACGCTCCGCGGTGGCGATTTCCAGCCGTCTTTTTCAGCCTGGATTTGGTCCCTGGTATCCACCCGCAGGCCCAGGGTCTCCTTATTATAGATATGGTCGGCGTCGTACTGGGTGTAGGTCGGCTTCACGCCGCCGGCGGGATCGGAGAGGAACCCTTTGAAATCGAAGATATCGAGGGGGTAATTCCAGGTGACGCCGCCATCGACCAGAATGCTGTTATTCGTGTCGCGGATCGCCGCGAAAAACAGGGGAATGCTCATGGAGACGCGGACCCCGAGCCAAATCGGAGTATCGGCGGTTTTGCCGCTATAGACGATGGGGATCTGACCGGACAGATTCGAGCCGGTCACATAAAGCTTTTTGAAGCCCGGCTTCTTTTTCTCCACCAATTCCCATAACTGGCCAAAGGTCAGATTTGGATTGTCCGTGAGCGCGTAAACTTGCTTCCGCATCCACTCGCTGAACTCGTCGCCTTTAAACCAACCGTAATCGGAAAAGACCCGCTTCGCGTCCCGCACCAGGCCGAAGGAACTGTCCATGAACGAGCGAAAATTGGTTCCACCCACGGCTTCGGCCACGAAATCCGAAGTGGCGCCGAGTGCGAGCAAGGCCGCGCTGATTGCACCGGCGGAGGTGCCGGCGATGCGGGTAACATCCTCGACGATGCCGCGTTTCTCCAGTTCTTCCAACGCGCCGGCATAAGCGATGCCCTTAACGCCGCCGCCTTCAAACACCAGACTTCGAAATTGGGACATGGGGAACTCCTTTTCTGATTTTGCCGCGACCCTCGCGGACGCTTCCATTTTTGTAACTGATGAGCCAGCAATCCGGCAACTCAAATCGGCCCCCCGGCTCGGGAGCGATGGCCGCGAGGAATTTCTTCCTCATCCCGAAAGCGCGGGCTAGGCTCAGAACATGAAGACTACATTTTTTGCCCTGGTCGCGGTTATCGGGTCAGCGGCTTCAATTTGCGCGCAGAGCTCGCCGGCATCGCCGGCCGCAAAGACGTCGGCCGTGGAATCCGCCACGCTAACGAAAGAGGAACGCGATCGTGCGGTCGATTACCTTACGCGGACGAAGAAGGATTTTCTGGCTGCGATCGAGGGCGTTTCGGAAGAGCAATGGAAGTTCAAGGCGGCGCCCGACCGCTGGTCGATCGCGGAAACCGCCGAACACATCGCGGTGGCTGAAGAGACGATTTGGAAGCTGGTGAGCGAAAAGATCATGAAATCCCCGGCTGCTCCGGAGAAGCGCGCGGAAGTAAAAGGCAAAGACGAGACCATCTTGACGGTGATTCCCGACCGTTCGAGGAAGGCGCAGGCTCCTGAGCGGCTGAAGCCGACGGGAAGGTGGGCCACCCGGGTGGCGCTCGTGAAAGATTTCGAAGCCATCCGTGGCCAGGAGATCACCTACCTGAAGGAGACGAAAGAAGATCTCCGGAATCATTTCGAGGAGCACCCGTTTCTGAAGACGATGGATGCCTGGCAATGGCTGCTCTTCAACGGCGCGCACGCCAAGAGGCACACTGCGCAAATTCTTGAAGTAAAAGCCGACCCGAATTTTCCAAAGAGTTGATCGCGGCGTCGGACCCGGGGGAACGTGAAACACGAGCTGATTCGCACAACAATGAGCAGCGAGGCATTGCCGGCAATAATTGAAAGGCGTCGGCTTCCTTCGCCCGCCCCGACACCACAGGCGCTCGCCTGGCAGGACGGAAGGTTGTGGATGGGCTCTCGCGACCTGCGCCGCATTTATGCGATCGACGCGGGGACCTGGCAGTTAATCCTGGAGATGGAAGCGCCGGGCATTCCCTGGGCGGCGGTTTCGACCGGGGACGATCTTTGGTTCACTATCGGCGAAGGGCCGGAAGACGATCGCTATCTGTGGCGATACGTCGCCGGAAAGGGCTTTTCGGCGGCAGATAGAATTCCCTGCCCTGACTTCACCGGCTCGTACGTCAGCTACGATGGCGAGCATCTTTACCTAAGCCAGTGGTATAAGCATCGGATTCTTGAACTCGATTCGATTGGAAACATTCTGCGTGAGATCGCGATCGACGCCGAGATATGCGGGCATGTCTTTGTCGATGGTTTGATCTACGTCTTGCGCGGGACGGAGCAGGGGAACGAAGATTGGCGCATCGCGCGCCTGAATCCGCGCCATGAGTCGCCAGCAATCGAGGACCTTGCTCGAATGCCGTTCCCGTGCCGATCGCTGGCCTTCGATGGCGAACACTTTTGGACGAATCATCGGGCTGCCGGCGAGATCGTCTCGTTCGCAATACCGGACGAGAAAAAACGATAAAAAGCGGGATCTGGCAAGCGGACGATCGGGCGGCTTTAAGGCGACTGGCGCGAATGGGAACCATTGGCAAACGACAGATAGCAGTGCTGGACGCGCCTTCGAACCTGGGTCTGAGACCACCGGCCAAGGGTGCGGTTCCCGGAGTTTATAAGCTGCCGTGGGCTTTGCGGCGCCACCGCTTGATCGAGCGGTTGGGAGCGATCGACGCGGGCGCAGTGGTTCCGCCGAGGTATCTATCTCAGTGGACACCGGGAATTGTGCGGAACCAGGAAGCTATCGATGCCTACTCGCATGCACTGGCCAAACGCCTGGCCGAGCTCCGGCAGCGCGGCGTATTCCCTCTCGTGCTTGGCGGCGATTGCAGCATCATTCTCGGCAACCTGCTCGCCCTGCGGCAGGAGGGACGTTTCGGCCTGGCCTACATCGATGGCCACTCCGATTTTCGTCATCCTGGAAACAGCGACCGCGTTGGCGCGGCCGCGGGCGAAGATCTCGCGCTCCTGACGGGGAGGGGACACGCCCTGGCGCGACTCGATCCGCGTGGACCTCTCGTGCGCGATGACGATGTGGTCGCGATCGGAATGCGCGCGAATGACGACTACGTCGCGGAGATGCGCACCGCTGGAATCCAGGTTTTTGATGTGGACGACCTGCGAAAGGATCTCGACCAGGCCTTGGGCAAAATTGTTGGACTTCTCGAACGCGATCAGCTCAATGGTTTCTGGTTGCACCTCGATGTGGATGTTCTTGATGCGGAGATCATGCCGGCAGTCGACTCACCCGACCCCGGCGGTCTCACCTGGCCTGAGCTCGATCGGATCCTGCAAGAACTCGGACGCTCCCCAACGATTGCGGGCATGGAGCTGACTATTTTCGACCCCGATTTGGATCCAAGCGGTTCCCTCGCTGCCGATCTCACCGATCACCTTACGAAGACGATAACTCCTTTCGCTCCGAACCAATGAGACTCGCTTCTTTCAACCTTGAAAACATCTTTGACCGGGCGAAGGCGTTGAACCTGGCGACCTGGGCTGATGGCAAGCCGATCCTTGCCGAGGTTCAAAAACTCAATGGCATTTTGAACCAGGAGGAATATTCCGCCGCCGACAAGCAGGCAATCAAGGCCAGTCTCAAAGCGCTGGGATTGAACAAGGGAGACGACGCCGGGCAGTTCGTTATCCTAAGGCAAAACCGGGGCCGTTTGGTCAAGCGACGCAAGGGCAAGCCCATCGAGGTCGTGGCCAATGGCCGCGGGGATTGGATCGGCTGGATAGAGCTCAAGACCGAGGAAGTGAACGAAATTGCCACGCGCACGACCGCGCAAGTGGTCCGAGACATCAAGCCGGACGTCATGGGCGTAATCGAAGTGGATAACCGGATTGCGCTCAAGCGGTTTAATGAGCAGCTGATCCCGCTGGTTGGCGGCAAACCCTACGCGCACGTCATGCTGATCGATGGCAATGATGAACGCGGCATCGATGTCGGGCTCCTGACTCGGAACGGGTTCGATATCCTGTCGATGTGCAGTCACGTGGACGACCGTCACAAGGGTCAGCGTCTTTTCAGCCGCGATTGTCCCGAGTACGAGGTGAAGCTTCCCTCAGGCCGGCGTCTCCTTCTTCTCATCAATCATTTTAAGAGCAAAGGTTTTGGGAGCGCAGCCGGCTCGAACGCAAAGCGAACCGCGCAAGCCAAGAAGGTCCGCGATATTTATGATGAGCGTCTCGCCGAGAATCCGCTCATCGCGGTGCTCGGGGACCTCAATGACACCCCGGACACGGGTCCGCTTGACCACCTGCTCAAACGTGGTTCGACGTTGAAGGACATCTTTACCCACCCGAAGTTCCAGGACCCTGCCGGCCGTCCTGGCACGTTCGGGAACGCGACCAAGTCGCAGAAGCTGGATTACATTCTTCTTTCGCCAAAACTTTTTGCGGCCGTAACAACCGCGGGCGTATGGCGCAAGGGCGTATGGGGTGGCAAGAACGGCACTCTGTGGCCGCACTATCCTGAGATGGCGCAGCCAATCCATGCTGCTTCGGATCACGCCGCGCTTTGGGTTGACCTGGCCATCTAGAGGCAAGCTTCTTCAGGTTTTCGCCGCGCCGGTATGCGATTCCCGGCCGGCCGCCGCGCGGCCGTCACGGAGCGAGAGCTGGGGGCGTCAGAATCCTCAGCACCTCGTCCATCGCCGTCGCGTTGCGAACAATATCATCCTCCAGGCGCAATTGATCCTGCATTGTCTTCGCCGCGGCGGCGGACAACATCCAGCCCAGCGGCAAGGGCACGTTCGTGTCGCGAAGTCTGAAGTAAACGATGTCTTTAGTCGCCGGCTGCGTTTGGTCCGTCTCGGTAGGCGCCGTGATAACACCAGCCTTGAAGCGCCGTTGCTCGCGTCCAATTGCCTTTTGCGCGTAGGTGCCTCGGGCATTGCGCGTGTTTAGCAGGGTGTAGAGTGGCGCAGTTACTTCACCCATAAAATCCCCCTGCGAATTCATGGGCTCGCTGCGTTTTGGCCCCGGAGCCTCCGGCACTGGCTTGGCTGGAGCAATCGAGATTGCTCCTTTGCGCGGATCATTACTGATCATGATGACCTTCACGTCGACGTTAGTGATTCGGTCCACCGCGCAAACGTCCTTGATGCGCGTGGCGATTTCCAAAGCGGTTGTGGCCGCGGAATTCTCGAAGTAACCGCCATCGACGATGTGGGATCCGTCGGGAAAACGGCCGGCGGGGCTCACAAAAGTAAAGCGGGCGCTCTGGTGAGCCGCTGTGCTAAGCGGAATGTGGCATCCCGCCTTTGTAGCGGGCAAGCTATGCTGGCCGAGTTTGTCGGCGGCGTCCTCCGCATCAAGGAAAACGGTGGTCAGCCGGAGATTGGTGGTGATGATTCGATTACCCTTTTCGACTGACGTCCCGTTAAGGAACAGGGACGGCATCCATTCGCGCGGCCCCGGCTTCCAGAGGTCGACAAAGGATTCGGCCATGCGGTTGTTACCCATCGTATCACGCCACGCTTTCTCCCACCCCATTTCGAGCGCGCGCCCTCGGTCGAAAGAGGGAATGGGAAACGGAAGGAAACGTTGGACTAAATCCGGGTAAAGCATGGCCGCCAGAGTGGGCGAGAGAAAGTCCTGGCTGAGGATGTCGTGCGCTTTGTCTTTGAATTTTCCCGGGTTCGGCTCGGCCAGCAGCGCATCGAAGACAGCCGCGCCGAGGCTTCCGCCGGAAACTCCGCTGATGGCGAAGAGATGCGGCGCAAAGTTGGGATTCGCGTCCTGAATGCCACCCAGAACAGTGGCGGTCCAGTACGCCGCCCGAATTCCACCGCCTTCGGTCGCGACGATAAAAAGCGGGTGCAGCGCCCCAGCCCCATCGTTCTTTTCCGCCAGGGCATACCACGTGCGAAAGGACTGGATAACATCGGGGCGAGTTACTTCCTGCTGAGGTGCTACCCGAATGATATGGTTATCATTCCAAAAGCTGAAAACAAGGGCTAGCACGACAAGGCTGGTGAGCAGGGGAAGCTGCCAGCGGCTGCCGAGGTGAATCAACAAACCGCCGAGACTGATCCAGGAAGTCGCCGCCAAAAACAGGATTGTGCCCATGCCAAGCCATTGCGGCACTGGAACGGGAGCCACGGCAAAGAGAATGAAGAGCAGCAACGAGGTAAGCAACATCACGCTTATCGCGACCTTTGTGCTCCGCCCAAACTGGCCCACCTTGAGCTCTCGCTTTGGCGCCGCGCCAATCCACCTTCGGCGGAAGATAAGCATCAGATAGAAGAGAAGGGCTAGCACCGCGCAAAGACCGGCAAAGAAATGCAGCCAAAACTTTGCCGGCGCCGTCGAATCATAGGAACAGGCCGCCACCAAGAATCCGCAGCCGACGATCAGGATCGGCGCGATTCCCAACACGCGCGGCACATGTATTTCGACCCACTCCCAGCGCCGTCGGGCGCAACGGGGGTCGGCCACTTCGAGGGAGAGAAGGACGCGCGCGGCGTACCAACTGCACAGGGCCCAGAGGATCAACGCGGCAAAAAATCCGCAGACTCGCGGCCAGTACCACTGCCCGCCAGCCATGCCTTCCCCAACGGTGCGCAAGATCTCGGTGCCTTGAGCGACACCAAGAAAGACAGCACCGGCAATGAGAGCGACCAGTAAGCTAAACCGACAGGGTCTGAGTTGGTGGTAAAAATCGCGGAGGCACCACCAAAAGCGCTGAATCAGGTTTCCAGTTTGAGTCTCTTCAGTGTTCATAAGTATAAGCGTGCTAGGTGTGGGACCGATTCGATTCTGGAAAATCCTTCGCTGTTGGTTCAGGTAGAAGCCGGGTTTCCGGCGATTGCTTTCACCGCGGTACTGACTACGACGTTCAAGACAGAATTCCTGAATTGCTCGACCTGAAGCGTCGCCGCATTGGCCGCGCGCAACGCCTTCATCTCGGCGAGCGCCTTCTGTGATTCCACCAGCCAGCGAAAGCCATCCTGGTCGATCTCCTTGTCCGCCAGCTGCTGCACCCATTGGGCCAGCTTGGTTCGCGACTCTTCCAGGAATGCCTCCGCGTCTTGTTTACCCTGTCCGGCGAACTGCTTGAGATCCTGCTCCGCCAGGGGACCCAGCTGACTCTTGATATCGTTAAATATTTGATTGAAGTCTGGCATACGTTTTTCCCTCCTAGGCGCGTGGACGCTTGTCGTTCTCGGTCGCAATTAAATCATCGAACAGGTCGCTTACCTGGGTTTTCGCGTCCTTCACCAAAGCAGGCAAGAGTGAGCCCTTCGATTTCCACATGCCAAAAAGACTGCTCAGCTGTGCCTTGACCTTCTGCCACTGTTTGACGGTCGGGCCGTTGCTCTTCCGCGCTTGCTCGCTGGTGATGGCGGCGTCGATCTTCTGCATGAGTTGATCGACATCAGCCGCCGCGCCGGTGTAAGGCGCGTTGCCTTGTGCTCGATCGATCAAAGCGAGAGCCTCCGTCTTGGTCTGTTTGTCCGTGTTATAGGCGCTCTCGCTGAATTGGGTCGAAGACATCAAGGCTTCGGTCGTCTTACAGCCGAATTGCCCAAAGAGGAGCGAAGCGCAAGCGAGCGCGATGCAGGTGATTTTCACGGGCCGCATAATATTCTTTCTATGTTGTTTTTGGCGGTGGGAAGGCGGTCAGGTGCGTGGAGTTGCCAGCAGGCGGTAGACGCCCTGGGCCGAATCTTTTTCCAAAGTATGGTTGGCTCGTTCGGACGGGCTTTTCCCGCGAATAAGGGCGCGGATATCTTCGAATAACACCGGCTGGTCGTAGGCATGGCCGAACAGGTCGGAGCGCACGGCTGAGGCGTCAATGACATCGACCTTCTCCGCGAGGTCGGAAGAGAGTTCGCCCAGGCGTGAATAGTTGTGCAGGAACGTGGAGAGGCCCAGGGCGCGATCCCGGCTGGAAGCGTAGATCGTCACCTGGCCGCAAAGCGCGCGGGCACGGACGATGTTTTGGCGGAAATAAGCGCGGTTGACGTCGGGTTCGAGCAGGATGAGGTGCGCGAACATCGGCCGCCGAGGATCGATCTGTCCCGCGCGGATCAGGGAAATGTCGCGCAAGGCATAGGTGACGGCCCGAGCGCCCAGACTGTGACCGATGAGGACGAGCGGTGTCGTCCCACCTTCATGGGAGAGCTTGTTAAGAAATCTCCGGATGTTTTCCTGATTCAGCAGGGCGGTCTCTTCATCTTTGAGATAGGCGAGAGCCTTGCTGGCGGAAGCCCAGCTATAAATCGCCGGCCGCGGAGCCACATCGGGTTGAAGCTCGCGCGCAAAAATCGCGGCCCGATGCGCGGCGGTGGCAAAGGTGTTGTTGAATCCGTGAATGTAAACGATCAGGGGACGCGAGTTGCTGAATTGGCCGCGCACCTCGCGGTAAAATTCTCCAGGCGACCATCCCGGCCGACTGTCCAGGGGCGGATCATAGGCGGTGATGCTGGGCTTTGGCGGTGCAATCTCGACCGTGGCGCGGCCATAGGCGACTACTTGCGGATCGCTGGCACGGGGGCCGAAGGCGGCGTCGGGGTTCCGCGGATTATCTAGGGGCGCTCGAGTGGTAGCGTAATAAACGGGTACGGTCGCTGCCCCGCGCGGATCCACCGGCTTCGTGCATCCGGCGCCCCACACGAGCACTAGAAGCGCCCACGGCAGGAACGACGCTCGTCGGTCGCGCGCGTGCTTCCGCGCGGAGCGGAAGCAACGATTCCTGGTGGGGTGGGGGATGTATTCAGCCATCATAGGCAACGCGTGACTTTCGCGCCGACCGTGCACAAGATTGCTCTAGTTTGTAAAGGCCATTCTTCGGCCTTCACGGGGGCAGGTTGATTCTCCTTCGGCCGCCGCCGGTGTGGCAAGTTGGTGACATCCTGCAAGCAGGCGTCTTTATCCTGGCAACGCGCCGACAACGCAGACAATTTTTCTCGACAATCCGTGGTGAAGCCGGCAAATTTCTTTCAATTCGGTTAATTATGCTGGAAGGGAAAGCACCGACTTGCCGGGACCCTCACTTTTTGAAATTCTCCCCCAAGCCTTCACCCGGCCATGCGTCGCCTTTGAACCGAGGCCTCCGTGTTCCGTCCTCCAAAACCCAAATGACATCAGCCCATGCAACTAACCAAAGACGAAATTAAGAACCTTCAGCGCACCTTGAAAGCCAGCGGATTTGATCCCGGACCCATCGACGGCCTCTGGGGCTCGAAGACGGAAGCCGCCTACCAACGCTCGCAGAAGGCGCACGATAACGCGCAACCCTCCGAGACAAATCAACTGCGCACGTTCGATTCGCGTTCGGAAGCCAACATCAAGAGCCTGGTGCCGAAGGCACAGGTGGCCGCACGGAAGTTCCTTGCCGCGGTGCTTGACGCAGGCATTGAAGCCAAGATCATTTCCGGAAACCGCACCTGGGCCGAACAAGACGCTCTCTTTGCGAAGCGGCCACAGGTGACGAAGGCGAGAGGCGGCTTTAGCAATCACAACTTCGGCATCGCCTGGGACATTGGAATCTTCAAGGGCGGCGCCTACTTGCCCGAATCGCCGCTTTATGCGCAAGCCGGCCAGATCGGAAGGCAGCAAGGCCTGGAATGGGGCGGCGATTGGAAGAGCTTCAAGGATGAACCCCATTTCAACCTGAAAACAGGCAAGACGATGGCGGAATTACGCGCGGCATTTCTAAAGGGTGAGCCATATGTGTAAAACGCAAGTCAAACCGATCTCCAGCTGCATCTCCGAACCGCGGCGCGGCAAGGCTTTCGGCGCGCTCGGGGTGGGAACTATGCGAATAAGCCTGTTTCTCCTGGCAGCGCTCGTTGCTTCGGTTCCACTGCCGTCGCGGGCTGCGGGATTCAGCGGCACGGTTGAGTTCACGGCCGAGGAGAAGGCGGCGCATCAACGCCACCTGGGAACGATCACGCGCGTCGCCCGGCGTTACCTGGAGGACATCTACCGTGACCACCTTGCCTTCCATCGCCGACACGGTGTTTCGAAATATTATGGCGATCGCAGTGTGCTGCTGAATACGCGCGCGAAGCGCATCGAGGCGCTGCAACGAGCCGGCGCCCCCGTTTCGCTGGTCGATCAGTTGCAGCCGACCAGCTGCATTGGACTCTCGCTCAACGCGCTCAGCGCCGGTTTTCGCTCGCCTGGAGATGCGAACCTCGAGAGCGCGTTGCAAAAGATTCAGCGGTTCGCTCGTGCCAACGCGCTCGACGGCAGCGCCGTGCTCCTCGCGCTGCAGAAGCTTGGCTGGAAAGTCTGCTTTTGGAATCCGAGCCCGCAAGACAACGCACGCTGGGATGCCGAAGAGCGTAATTGGGCGAGCAAAGGCTGGCACGCGTTCCGGTATAACACCGTCATGAATCGCGGGAATTACTACTTCAACAAGGTTGACGACAAGTCGCTCCTCGTAGGGTTTGGCACAAATGTGCCCGGCACGTTTCGCAGCGCGCCCTTCTTTATTGGCGTCGCCCACACCGGCTATCACGTATTTCCCGGTTTCGAAGGTGGCGTAATCGAAGCGCATTCCACCAGAGCGTTGTCGTCCGTGAACAATCTCGAAAAAAGCCCTTTCAATCCTCTCGGCAACGGGGGAGGTCCACGCTGGACCCCGACGGAGAAATATCGTTCTGGCCTCATCGCACTCCCTCCGCGATGAGTTTTCCTCGTTGAGCGCGGCTGGGCCGCAATTCTAACCGTCGCGCGTCACCGGCGGCCTTTTTCGCCTTTCGCCCACACAGCCCGCCAAAGGCCGTCGGTTAAGAGAACTGCCTGATTCATCAGGGATGAGGTCACACTTTTTCCTTCGCCGGCAGCAGTTTGTTCAGGAGTGAGTTAGTCGTTTTCTCCAGGACGATCCCCCAGGCGCTGAGCACCGCCAGCGTTGCGGCCGCGATAAGCAGAAACATCCAGACCGGTTGCTCCCGGATGCGAAGCCCCAGCCAGATGACATAAGGTTGATGGACCAGATACAAACCGTAGGAAAATGCTCCGATGAGGCCGAACGCTTTGGCGGGGCGCGCGAATCGCACAATGATCCCGGCCACGCCAACGATCGCGAGAAGGCAACATGCGCCGGTGGCGAAATCGACAAAAATGTAAGCGTAGCCGTTGCGGTAAAGCTGGAGCGCCGCGGGATAGAGGAGCAATCCGATCGCCAGGCCCGCGCCGCCGAGAAAAAACCGTTCTGCCCGCGCGGTGGCCTTGCCGTGCCACATTCCCAGCGCCATGCCCAGGGCAAATTCGGGCAAGCGGCAGACCGCAAATCCCCCCTGGATCCACATTCCGTGTTGCGGATAGACGACGAGCATCAGGTAGCGCGCAAGAAATCCGACCGCGCAGGCCGAAAGGAGGAAACGCCATGGGCCAAGTCTGCGCGCCGCCCAAAAGAGGAGGGGAAAAAGCAGGTAAAACTGAATGAGCATGGCGAAATACCACCAGGCGGGGTTCAGGTAGTAAAAGTTCATCTCGATGTCTACGAACCGCAGGCCGAGGAGGCTCCACACGATGCGGCCGTCCACTTGCTCCGGGCGCACGACGAACGGTGAAACCAGATAGACCAAATGCGCGACCCAATACATCGGATAAAGCCGCAGAAACCGGGAGCGATACCACGCTCCCCACGCCAGCGCCCCCGACTCCGCGCGGCGCGCGGTTGATTCCATCAGCGCCCAGCCGCTCAAAATGATGAAAACGCCCACGGCATGGAAGCCGAGCCCGGAGATTTGAAGCCACGCGGCCCCTAGGACGGTAGCGGCGCCGGTGGCGAGGTTGCTCCAATCCGCGAGAGGAAGCGATCCGTGCTCGAAGTAGGTTCGGAAGAAATGAAAGTAAACAACCCAGAGAATTGCCAATCCCTTCGCAATATCGAGCCAGAGCAGCCGCTTCATCTGCGTCCGGCTTTAGCAGCGCTTGCGGAAAGTAGGAAGGAAGAATCGAAGAAAGAACGGGGCGATGAACCCATCACCCAAGGACGCTCCCGCCCGTCGGGCCGCCCAGGTAGCAGATATTCTTCAGAAAAGTAAGAAAAGACTCCCTTTACTGAGAAAAACGCATAAAAGCGGATCTGGAGCCCGCGGCACGTGGGACCGGACGTCTTGAGTGAAGGCTTTCACTACTAAGCTGGCTCTGAATTGGAGGATGAAGACAATGTGTAGGAAACTATTGAGTTACAGCGCGCTCCCACTGTTCTTGCTTTTGCTTTGGATAATGCCTCCTCGATCCGGGCGAGCGCAGAGTGCTCCGCAAGGCTTTAACCCGGGACCCGATATCATCACGGGAAACATTGGTGAAATAGGAGGTATGCAGGAGTTTGGGAGTAGCGGGACCCAGGTCGGTCTGGGCGTGAGCACGACCTCATGCAATGCCGGAGACGTGGTCGTTCGATTTCACCAGATCCCATCAACAAACCATCCTGTCATTCCGCACAATCTCTATCGAATGAGCGGTGGATCGGGCGACGACGAGCGCTTTGAACAAATTGGCCAGTCCTGGGCAAAGCATGCGTTCGCGGCGGACCAGGCGAACACCTGCTTCACCTGTCAACCTGGAGGGGACAGCGGCCACCTGGGCGTGGGATGCTCCGATACCTACGACGCCAGTCAGAATGCGGACCATGATATGATGGGTTCGCGCGCCTTGATCAATCCCTTTACCGGCGCCTTCCAATCTTCGGCCAGGAATCACAACGGCCACGTTCACACTGGCACCTCGCATCGAATTCTGGTGGAAGGCAGCGACCTCAACACCACGCTCAATCCGGGCGCGACGTATTATGCCGAGGTTCAATACATCTCGTCGGATGAGTACTCCTGGTGCCAGGGCCATCCCGGACAATGCAACATGCATAACAATGCCTCTTACCGTCGTTACAATGTCAACGGCACGACGACTTTCACCTTTACCGAGGTTGGCAGCGTGGTCCGAATGGCCGCTGCCGTTAATGCCTGGCCGGGAGCGACGATTAATCCGATCGAGCCCGCTCCGGGAACCGACGGCCGCGCCTTTATCGCCTACAAAGTAACGAATCCGTCTGCGGGTGTTTGGCACTATGAATACGCGCTCTATAACGAGAATCTGGATCGAGCCATCCAATCCTTCAGCGTCCCTCTGGGGTGCGCAATCACCGTGAGCAATCTGGGGTTCCACGCTCCGCCGAATCATCCTGGATTTCCCAACGACGGAACCCTGGGAAACACGGGATTTAGCAACGCCCCCTGGACCTCGAACCAGACCACCGATGCTTTGAGCTGGAGCTCGGAGACCTTTGCCCAGAACGAGAACGCGAACGCCATCCGCTGGGGCACGTTGTATAATTTCCGATTCGATTCGGACAAACCGCCCGTCGGGACGATTGCGACGATCGGCTTCTTTAAGACAGGAACGCCGATCACCGTGCCCATTCTGGGTCCAAATGCCTGCGATCAAGCGCCGACACCTACGCCGACTCAAACGCCAGGAGTGACACCTACCCCAACCCCGACAGTAACACCTCCACCTTCACCGACACCTACTCCTACCATAACTCCTACGCCGGTCCCCACACCAATTCTACCCCCGGCCGGGAATGGCAAAATCGTCTTCAACGCCTCCCGGGACGGCAATTTTGAAATTTACGTGATGGATCCTGATGGCGCGAATCAAACCAGGCTCACGAATAATCCGGCCTTCGACACCGAAGCCTCCTGGTCGCCCGATGGGACCAAGATCGCGTTTTCCAGCGATCGGGACGGCAACTTTGAAATCTACGTTATGAATGCGGATGGCTCCAACGTCACCCGCGTGACGGACAACCCAGCCTCAGATGGTGAACCCCGCTGGTCGCCTGATGGGACGAAGTTCGCCTTCTACAGCGATCGGGACGGGGACGTTAACATTTATACAATGGATGTTAATGGCGCAAATCAGACCAAGCTCACCGACGATCCGGCAACGGACGTCGATCCCGCGTGGTCTCCGGATGGCGGGAAGATTGTCTTTACCAGTGACCGTGACGGCAACCAGGAGATTTATGTGGTGGGGTTGGATGGCACCAATCTAACCAATCTAACGAACTTGTCGGGAACCGATAGCAACCCCAATTGGTCACCTGACGGCAACCAGATCGTCTTTCGTAGAAGCGGGTCCAGTGGAGGTGTTTACGTCATGAGTGCATTCGGCGGCAATCCAACGCGCCTGACGACCTCAGGCACGGATCAATTCCCGGCCTGGTCGCCAGATGGGACCAAGATCGCCTACCTGAGCAGGCCAGTTAACAGCGAAATCTTCGTGATGAATTCGGACGGCTCGAATCAGACCAATGCTACGAATAGTGTGGGAGAAGACATAAGGCCCGACTGGCAACGGGTCGCACTTCCTCCGGCACAGGCCGTCAATCTCTCGACGCGGATGTTTGTTCAGACCGGCGATAATGTTGGCATCGGCGGCTTCATCATTACGGGATCTGTCCCGAAGCACGTAGTGGTGCGTGCCGTTGGGGCCTCGGGAGTCTCCGGCGCGCTGGCTGATCCAGTGCTGGAGTTGCATGGCCCTCCCGGATTTACGACCATCATCAACGATAATTGCGCCGATGGCCAAATTCCGCCGCCGCCGCCCTTCTGCCAGCCAGGTGGCCTCGACGCCGGCATTGAGGCAACCTTGGACCCGGGAGCCTATACGGCGATCGTGAGAGGCAATAATGACACTTCGGGTGTGGCTTTGGTGGAAGTTTTCGACCTCAACCAGTCAGCCGACTCGAAACTGGCCAACATAAGTACTCGGGCCTTTGTCGATACGGCGGACAACATCGTGATCGCGGGCTTTATCCTGGGTGGCAATAGCGGCCATGCCCGGATTGTCCTGCGCGGCATCGGACCGAGCCTGACTGCCTTTGGAGTGCCTAACGCGATGGCCAATCCAACCCTTGAGCTGCGCGATCAAGATGGAGCGCTCCTGGCCTCGAACAACGACTGGCAGGATCCACCGATCCTGCCGGTTCTGCCGCCCGAACTGCTGCCCGACCACCCAATGGAATCGCTCATCGCCGCGACATTGCCACCAGGCCTTTACACCGCGCTGCTTGCGGGCCTGAACAACGGCACCGGTATCGGCCTGGTTGAAGTCTACGACCTCGGAGCGCCCTGATCGAAAACTCGAACCCGAAGCTCGAAACAATAACGAATGTTCGAGGACAAGAATTCGAAGCGATTCCCGTTTTGGTCGTTTCGCGCCGCCTCCGCCGTCGGCGAAGGGTCCATGTCCGTCCAATTCGTCAACGAATTCTTGAAAGAGATGTGAGTCCGGTCGGGAACCCACCCGACAAGCAAAATTGGTAGGGCGCAACTCCGTCGAGCCGGATTGGCTCTAGCGTGATATAGGTTCGGATATGCAAAACGAGCTCGACATCGTCCGCGACGTATCCGCGCGGCTGGATGGCGCGGGCATCGCTTATATGCTCACCGGCTCCATAGCGATGAACTATTATGCCCAGCCGCGCATGACGCGTGATATCGATGTCGTCGTGGCGCTCACACCCGCCGACACCGAGAAGGTCGTCGAGTTATTTAGTCGTGATTACTACGTTTCCGAAGAAGCTGTGCGCGATTCGATCGTGGGAGAATCGATCTTCAATCTGATTCACAACGAGAGCGTCATCAAAGTGGACTGCATCGTGCGAAAGGATACGCCCTACCGGCGTGCCGAATTTGAGCGGCGCAAACAAATCAGGATCGAGGATTTTTCCACCTGGATCGCAAGCAAGGAAGACCTGATCATTTCCAAACTTTTCTGGGCAAAGGATACCGGTTCGGAAATCCAGATGGGCGACGTGCGGAATCTCGCCGCGACCGGCTGCGATGCCGCTTACATCGAGAACTGGACGGAAGAACTCGGCTTAACTAATCTCTGGCAGCAATGCCGCCTGTAACTGACACATCTCCCGAGATTGCCGCGATCGTTCGCGACCGGATTATGAAGCTCTCCGGCGCCGAACGTTTCGTGATCGGCGCGCGGATGTTTGAGAGCGCCCGAGCAATCGTGCTCGCCTCGTTGCCGCAGGATATTTCCGGGCCGGAGCGGAGACGCCTGCTTTATGAACGCTTCTACCGCGACCATCTCCCGTCCGCTCGCGAAGATCTTAGGACTTGAACAGCCTGCCCGCCGTAGCCTTGCGGAGGAGGGTTCGTCCACGAGTTCCTGAAAGAGATGTGGTTACCGTCCGAAATCAATAAGGCGTTCCGTTTTGTCGGCGAGGAATTGCGGGGCGATTTGGATTCGATTACAACTTGCTACGTGGTTGGCCCGCTGCCGCCGCGGCGCGTAATTTCGCCACGTTGACCTTGTCGTCTACCGCAGCGCCCTTCTCCCTCATCAGGCGCACCGCGCGAGGTTTCGACGACTGCTTGGCGCCGCCCACGCAAAACGCGTTTGGCGAAAAGACCGACTGGGGGTCATACGTCTTCTTGATCTGCAACAGGCGCTGGTACGTCGTCGGGGAGACGTAATACTGCCACACCTTGCTCAAATCGCGGCCGCCGTGAGTTGCCCAGTACCAGCGCAAATCCTGCTTCGAGAAGATTCCGCTGGGGCCGATGGCTTGGGAGGTGTACTGGGCCTGAAAACCGTTGGCCAGCGCCAGCGCGTTCGGGTTTGTCTCCACATCGTAGAACATGTCGAAGTTAATGCCAATGGTGGCGTCGCGCCAGCTGTAGGCTGTCTTGCCGTTGTTATTCTTGTACATGGCGGAGTTGTAGCCGCCGAAGTACTGGCACTGGCTGAAGATCATGAGGCCGTTGGGCTGCTGTTGTTGGATTGTGTCGATCCACCCGGCCACGAACTCCGCCCAACCGGGGAACGCGGTCTGGGTTGAGACCTGGCCGTTCTTGACGTACGGGTAGTCAAACTCGCGCACACCGGAGTAAATCCATTGGAAGTTAAGTTTCGATATCGGGACGTGTGCGTCGTCGTTCTGCACAGGCAACTGCAAGATGCCGCAGGGTGCCATCGCGGCCCTGACCTTGTTGCAGAACTCGGGGTTGTAGGGCTCACTGGCGCCGCCCAAGTTCGAGAACTGAACATAGACGATGAGAGACGGCCAAATCATAAGGGAGAGGTCGGAAAGCGGGTCATTGGGGTCGCGGCCGTACTCCTCAGGGTAGTTGTACTTCATGTACGAATCATACGAGGCCTCGCCAAGCGCGTCGGCGAGATATTGCGTGGTCGCAGCTGTCGAGTTAACGGTGAAATCGATTCCAGACTCATTGGTCTGGACAAAGTCAACCATCAGCGCGTAAAGATTCTTGAGCGCCTCATGATTGTAAGGGGCAAGAATCTTAAGGCCGCGGGAGTGAGGGTGGTCCGCGTCCAGCAGAGGCTTTAGGATGACGCGCGTTACAATACCGAAGTTGCCAGGGCTTCCTCCGAGGACCGCGAAAAATAGGTCGACGTCAGCGGGCGTCGTGCTGTCGCGCATAACAGTGCGTTTCTGCGGGCCGCCCGCGTCCGCCGTCCAGATTTCGAAGCCGACGACGTTATCGCCGAGCAATCCAAACGAGCGGCACATCTGCCCGTAACCGCCCGATTGCGCGTGGCCGCCGAGGTGCACATGGCTGCATTCCCCCATGGGCAGGAACATGTTGTTCTGGTGGAGCAGCGTAGCGAAATCGATGAGTTTGTGGCTGACGCCGGCGACCAGGTAACCCGGCCTGGAAGTGAGGTCGAAATCAAAAAAGGCCTCGCTAATATCCAACTGGATATTCTGGCCTGACGTCGACGAAGCGCCACTGTATTGATGGCCGCCCGTGCGGACCGCGATGGCCACATCCGCCTGGACGGCGTACGCGATGGCGAGCTGGATGTCGCTGTCAGCCGTGCCTGGCTGCAGGTAGACGATTGCGTTCGGGGCCATGTCGCCAGTGACCGTTGGGTCGTACGTTGACGTGCCGTACTGGTAGGCGTGAATCTGGTAGTTAGCATCGCCGCGGTTGAACACCGGGCCTTGGAATTCAGGGAGGTTCATAACGCAGGTTGCGTCCAAGCCAAGGGGCCAGTCAACAGTAAAGATACAAATGCCGTGTTAACCCTCAGCCAATCTCTGGACGCCAAGCCGGAAGAAATCGGCCCGATGCAGTCCCTCTTGTTTCCACAAATTGAAAGCGCTTCTCTTCTCTGTCGTTGAGCGTTGGACGTTGAGCGTTGGCGTTGGACGTTTCGCGGACCCAGCCCGCGCGGATCGCCATTGCGTCTTGATCGACGAAAGGCTACACACCGCGACTACACATGGCGCACGACGTTTTCATCTCGCACTCGACGATCGATAAGGCCGTGTCTGACGCCGCTTGCGCGGCGCTCGAGAATGGCGGGATCCGCTGCTGGGTCGCGCCGCGCGATGTGCAGGCGGGACGATCGTTTGCCGGGGAAATCACGCGCGCGATCCAGGAGAGCAAAATCATGGTGCTGATTTTCTCCGCTCACTCGAACAACTCGGAGCAGGTCCTGCGCGAAGTCCAGCTCGCGGTGAAGGCGCGCCTCCACATTATCCAATTCCGCATCGAAGACGTTCATCTGAATGACGATCTGGAATATTTCCTGAGCACTCCGCACTGGCTCGATGCCTTGACGCCGCCGCTGGAACACCATCTCCGGCGGCTGGAAACTTCCATCAGAGTCTTGCTCGATGAGGCCACCGCAGAACGGGCGATACGGCGAACGATTCCGGGTGCGCTGCCGCTTCCAGCCCGCAGCCGGCGTGCGAAGAAAGTGTGGGTATCGATTGGCACCGGCCTGGTCGCGGGATTGATCGTTACCGCATTCCTTCTGAAATCTCCAAGGCCGGCGCAAGATCAGCAACCGGCCACCTCGTCACCGACACCTTCGACGCCAGCGAATGAAGTGGTGGTGGAGTTTCCTGAGGTCGACACCGGCACGACTCCCGGGCATACCGTGGCGGCTCTTCCCTACCTGCATCGCCTCGGGATTTCCGTGACCGACATCCAACCGGCTGGATCGGAAATCGTCCTGGTGAACAATCGTGGTTTGTATCAGGGCGCGGCCGTGGCGCCGACCACCAGCCAGAACCTGATCACGCAGGTCAATACCGGAAATGTCCCGGCATCCTTCACCCTGAAGTTCGCGGAACCGGCCCGCGGCGCCAGCTTCACCCGACCGGCGCTCTACCCCGCGACCAACAGTGGAATCACGCACCCGGCCTGGAGCGTGCACGCACTCGACGCTGAAGGGAACGAGCTGAGCTCGCAGAGCGAAGGTCTGACGAGAAGCTTCGTCGATGTGCCCGCGGTCCAATATGTCCTGCGCTCGCCGGCGTTCGCTCCGATCGCCGCGTTGCGCTTTGAATCGGACCCGCGCCTGAACGGCAAACCGTTTGCCGCCTTTAGCGCGATCATGATCGAACGCCTGACGCTCGTGCGCGAACCGAAATCGTCGCGTTAGTCGAGAGCGTGAGAGGCAAGGTGGATCGCGCGCTCCGCCGCGCGATGGCAAGGTATGCGGCTTTGCCGCCAATAATCAACATCGAGCGACCCGTTCGACTGCGCTCAGGGTAAACTCAGCGCTCGATCCACCCAGTCGTCCATACCCAAGGTCAATCTCAGCGCCTTTCCGAACTGCTTTGGACGAGCTGGATGGCGTCGCGGAACTGCAAAGGGGCGGCGATGGTGGCGAAGGACTGGGAGGAGCCGCCCGTCCCGCGAATCTCGACGGTACCGTAATCGAGCATTTTGCCGATCATGCCTTGACCGACGGCGACTGATTCGATTTTCGAAATAAACATCTCGAAGGTCTGGCGTTGAATGAAGCCGACCTTGATGAGCACGCGACGGTCGGTGATGACCAGCTCGCTTGTCTTCACGGAGAGGACCGCGGATGCGATGATGCCCAGTGGAATAAGCAAGAGCAGCCAGGCCACATAGTATCCTTTCCAGGCGGCGAACATGCAGATCGGGACAATGATGATGAAGAAAAACAAGGCGCCGAAAAACGGGACCACCAGCACCATCCAGTGGATCGTGGTCTTGTGCAGCGGGCGCTCGTCGGCTTGCAAGGTCACGCGGGTGTAGGGGCCGACGGAGTTGGGATCCAAGGCGGCTGAGGGTGAGAGCGGCGTGAGCGACCTGGGATTCGCGGGCGGCGGTGATGGTGGCGGCGGTGGTTCCGCCTTGGCGGGCAGAGGAGGAGGTATTTGCCGGGGGCTGGCGGTGAATTGGTCGAAAGAGGAAAGCGGCTTCCAATCGGCAGCACCTTCGTGCCAGACCAGATCGGAAAAGGCGATCGCGCCGGAGTTGAGGCGGGTCCGGACTTCGGATTCGGAGTAAGGGCCAATCTCGCGGCCGTCGTGGTGAATCAGGAATTCCATCGGAGCGAAGGTCGAATGGCGATTGTCGAATGTCGAGTGGATGCGAGACAGGCGAAACGCTGCATTTTCTCGCGGGGCGCTCGCACGAGTTAGAGGTTCCTCGACTCCGCTCGGAATGACAGGACTGATCGAAGTCGTGTCCTAGCGGTGAATTGTGAACTCTATAGATAACAGGGCTCCGAAAGGCCGGATGGGGACGTACGTGCGAATCTCAAATATATGGAACTGGAAACTCTCAAGGACCTCTACATTCACGAGCTGAAAGATCTTTACAGCGCTGAGAATCAACTTATCAAGGCGCTGCCAAAAATGGCCAAGGCGGCGAAGAACCGGCAATTGGCCGCTGGCTTCAATCAACATCTCGAGCAGACAAAGCGGCAGGCGAAGCGCGTCGAACAAATACTCAAGAGCCACGGCGAATCGACCCGCGCGCCGAAATGCGAGGGAATGGAAGGATTGATCGCGGAGGGCGACAAAATGGCGAAGGAAGACGCGGAAGACGAGGTGCGTGACGCGGGACTGATCGCGGCGGCGCAGCGGGTGGAGCATTACGAGATCGCCGGTTACGGATGTGCGCGCACTTATGCGGAATTGCTCGGCGACAAACAGGGCGCGCGCCTGCTGAACACCAGTCTGCGCGAAGAAGGCGACACCGATAAGAAACTGACGAAGCTGGCCAAGTCGGTCATCAACCTCCGCGCGAAGAAGGTCCCGAAAAAACCCGCGAAGAAACAAGGGGCTGCCGGGAAGATTAAGATGCTGGTAAAGACGGTGATAGGGTAGGAGGCGCGCGGGCTCCGCCCGCGAACGTTCAACACGCGCAGCTGCCTCAAGGTGGATCGGGCGATGGCTGTTTTTAACATCGAGCGGCCTGTTCGACTGCGCTCAGGCTAAACTCCGCGCTCGGTCCACCAGCTAATGATTGAACAGGTTGCTGGGCACGTGCAGAGTGGGGCCGACGATGGAATTCACGGTCAAACGGCTCATTTTAATCTTGTCGGCCACGGCGTTTTTCGCGGGCGGGCATTCAGCCGACGCCGGCAATCCCATCGGCGATTTTTTCAAGAGGCTCGGCGATTCGATAGCGCATCCGAAAAGCACGCCGCCGCCGCGCCGGAAACTCCAGAAGAGCACCACGGGCAAGCAACGGACCGACAAGGCGCCGGCCGCGCCGCAAGACGAGCCCCCCGCCATGCCATCGGTGCCGCCGACACCAACTCCCACACCGATGCGCCTGCCGATGCCAGTGCCCCAAGTGGTACGCACGGCGGATGAAGTCCCTCCCAGCAAAAGGCCGCGGCGCGATCTGCCGTATGGGATTCCGGTGCCGAACAAGGCAGGATTCGTCACGAGTCCTTACGCGCCAAAGTCAGGTTATGTGGATGTGCGCGGTTTCCCCAGCGGAACCGAGGTAAAAGACCCGTACACGGGAAAGACTTTTCTGACTCCGTAGCTTTTGCTCAGGGAAGAGGGAGGAGATTTGAGCATGATCCGAACTTCGAAACGACTAACTCTTGGCCTGGCCGTCCTGGCGATTTTGCCCTGTCGCGCGGCTGATGAATCGCAAAAGCCGATGATGAAGGCGGTGATCATTCACGAGTACGGCGGCCCGGAGGTGTTGAAGCTCACGGATGTGCCGCGGCCGGAGCCGAAGGAAAATGAAGTTCTGGTGCGGGTCATCGCCGCGGGGGTCAATCCAGCCGATCCGCTCATTGTGTCGGGCAAGTACGCGAAGGAATTTGGAACGCACCTCCCGCTGATTCCCGGGTACGACATTGCGGGCGTGGTCGAGAAAACGGGAGGGAAGATCACGCGATTGAAGGTGGGCGACCCGGTCTACGCCTACGTTTTGTGGGGCGGGGGCTGGGCGGAGTACGCTGTCGCGACCGAAGCAGAAGCGGCGGCCAAGCCGCCTTCGCTCAGTTTTATCAACGCAGCAGCTTTGCCCCTCGCGGCCCTGACGGCGTGGCAGGCGCTGATCGACACCGCGAAGCTGAAAGCGGGGCAGACCGTCCTGATCCACGGCGGTTCCGGTGGCGTGGGAACCATGGCGATCCAGATCGCCAAGGCGCGTGGGGCGAAGGTGATCGCCACTGCCTCAACTCGGAATCAGGACTTGCTCAGGCAGCTCGGCGCGGATGTGGCCATCGATTACACGACGACGAAGTTCGAAGACGTGGCGAAGGATGTCGACGTCGTGCTCGATGCAGTCGGGAAGGATACGCTGGCGCGGTCTTATGGCGTGGTGAAGAAAGGCGGGTTCATCGCCACGCTGGTCTCACGGCTCGATCAGGCGGAACTCGACAAACATGGGATCCGTGGAGCGTCGATCGCGGTGAAACCGAATGCGGACCAGCTCGGGGAAATTGCAAAGCTGATCGAGGAAAGGAAGCTCAGGCCGATCGTTACTCGAATGCTTCCCCTGGCCAATGCGGTGGAGGCGGCCCAGCAGGCCGCGACACATCATACGCGTGGGAAAATGGTGCTCAGAGTGGCGAATGAACCGAGAGACTAGCGGGGCGCGGGCGTATTCCATGACTAAAACATCCGAGACTCTTGGAAGCATTCTTCAGAATGACTTGGGAGTTAGTCCCGAATATCGGCACATCCCTAAGCAGGTCATGCCGGAAGAAATGATTGAGACGGTGGGCGCTCTCCTGAAGTGGTACGCGGTTTACCCTGAGGATCGGCCTGTCCCGGACGAGATAACGCAGCTGGCCCGATCCTATGTGAAGAAGACACCGCTTGAAGCCAGGGGACTCGGCTTCGTGCTGCTGCATCGTTGCGGGAGCGATTTCTATTTCTTGATCGTCACCACCTGGCGCGGCTCGAACGAAGTATGGGAAACCGTTTTCTACAAGGACGGCGAAGGCATGGCTGATTTCGCGCTGTTCCCTCGCGAAAAAACGCATAAACCGACGTTCTGCGTCTGGGAATTGGCGCCGGTCTGGCACGAGCAGCAGGCCTGGGTGCGATTCTTACAGTCATCACGGGATGAAGCAGCGGCGGAGGCGTGGCTCGGCGATCGCTACACGGGCGCCGCATGAAACGACTTAGCGTTCCGTGAACCACCTCGGCCAGTTTGACGAGTAACCTTTCCACCGTCTCTTCTTCGACAAATGCGTCTTCCGGCCGGCCTTGGTTTTATCGCGGGGTTAATCCTGATCCTAAGCGTCGCGGGGTGCTCAAAGAAAAGTGGATTGGCCGTGGTCCTTGAGAAAGAGCACATCGCCGCCAGAGAGATCCCTGTTAGCCCGTCACCACGGCAGTCCGCCAGTCCAAGCGCGCCCACTCCTGAACCGGCCGACGTGGTTTACGAAGAAACTGAACTGCGAGAACTAGGTGAGGATGAGGTCGCCGTCGATACTTACGTGATGAAGAAGGCGGACCGCGGGACCAGCCGGGATCCGCGAGCCTGGGACCACGAACAGTGGATCGTGGGGGTCCAGTTCGTTCAGGGAGGACGCCGATTCAATGTGCATACCGATCGGTCCCGGTGGGAGAAGCTTAAGATTGGGGACCGCGTCAACGTCTCCTATCGCGAAGGCAAGTATACGGGAACGGTCTGGAGCGCTGAGATTAAGTAGCGGGAAAATAAGGGAGACATGCGCTACGACGTTGCAGTGGTTGGCTTAGGTGGGATGGGAAGCGCCATCCTGGCCCATTGCGCCGCGCGGGGCGCAGCGGTGATCGGGATCGAGCAGTTCGAGCCCGCGCACGATCTCGGGGCGTCGCACGGAAAGACCCGGATGATCCGCAAATCCTACTTCGAAGATCCGGCGTATGTGCCGTTGGTGCTTCGAGCTTATCAGCTATGGCGCAAGCTCGAACACGAAACCGGCCAGGAGATTTTGCGCCTTAGTGGAGTGCTCTCAATAGGGGAGGAAACCAGTGAGATAATCAGGGGGACACGCCGAGCCGCCAGTGAACATGGTCTGCCGTTAGAGTCATTGAGCCAGCGAGAAGTCAAAGCGCGCTATCCGACCCTTAGACTGCGGAATGATGAAGTCACGCTTCTGGAAACGGATGGAGGTGTCTTAAATCCGGAAAGCGCTGTCCGCGCGCAGTTAGGCCTCGCGACATCCAGCGGCGCGGTCACGCGCTTTGGCGTCGCGATGCAGAACTGGGACGCTACCGGCCAGGGCTTCGAAGTTCACCTTTCTGACGGAACGCGGGTTTCCGCCAAGGTTCTCGTCCTGGCCCTGGGACCCTGGTTCAAGGAGACGCTCGAGTCCCTTGGCATCCCTATTCGCGTCCAACGCAACATTCAGGCGTGGTTTTCGCCAGCCACCAAGGCGTATGATGCGCCAGGTTTTCCGGCGTTCCTCGTCGATCGCCGTGATCTCCCCGCGCCGCTCTACGGTTTTCCCGATTTCGGCGATGGGGTCAAAGCCGCCTTCCACGGCTTTGGCGATCTGACGGACGCGAACCAGATCAAACGTGAGGTAGAGCTGGCCCGTGACGTGGAGCCAATCGCCCGGGCATTGGAGCAATGGATGCCGGGCGCGGCCAGCGTTCTGCGGGAGGCGAAACCTTGCATGTATTCACTCACGCCCGACGAAAACTTTGTCATCGATCGCCACCCGGAACACGCGAACCTCATCTTATGCGGCGGCTTCTCGGGCCATGGATTTAAGTTCGCACCCGTAGTCGGTGAAATCGGAGCGGAGCTGGCTCTGGACGGTGGGTCACGCCATGGTATCGAGTTTCTCTCGCTGCAAAGATTCCGATAGCGGCGATCTCCCCGAGAGGCTTATTCTTTCGGCCACTCGACCGGCTTCATGGTAGCCGCATCGTAAATCACGATTCGCTCGTTATCCGTGGCTCCCTGGACAGTCAGGATCCAACGGCCGTCCAAAGAAAGAGATTGCCGAAGCAGGAAATCCGAGATGGCAACCGAGCCGGCAATTTTCAGGTCCGGCACGGAGAATCGCTGCAAACTGTTGTCATAGCGAACCTCGGAAGTAGCTACGGTGGTGTTCTCCAAACCCACATAACAAGTTGAGGAATCCGCCGGAATCATTACTCCGGTTACGGCAACAGAAGAGGGATGGGTCGCCACATTCTTGCCCGTAGCGGCGTCGATCAGATCAATCTTTTTATCCGGGCCCCACGCGATCAACCATTTCCCATTTGGAAACAGCTCGATGTGCGGGCCATCGATCTCGTCGTGTTGAGGAATAACATAAGAAACCTCCATCGAAGGAAGATTGCGGACAGTGGCCTCGCCCCGGCCTGACTGGACCAGAACACGATCGTGACCAGAAAGAAACTTCCCCGACATACCGTTTACAGCCGAGAGCGGCTTGCCCAACGGCTTGCTAGTCAAAGCGTCCCAGACCTGGAGCTGGCCCTGGGGACCGTTTTCTCCCGGATCGTCGAAAGTGACGATCCATTTCCCATCGCTGCTCGCCTCGAAGCCGAATTGGTAGGCTTGTTCCGCCGGCGGGTGCCTCACCGGCTTGCCCGTGACAGTCCATTTTTTGGTCTCGTAGGTTGTGACGGTCCCTTTGGGGTCCATGACAAAACATTTCGCGCCACCGCTGGCAAAGATCGCGAGCGCGGTGGAATCCGATCCCTCCTCGATTTCGAATGGGACCGGAAGGGTGGCGATCCGCTTGCCGGTTTTAACGTCGAGCACCACAGCTTTCTTTTCGCCAAAACATACAACCGTGCTGCCATCGGGTGAAAAGCCGGCCTGCGGGTGGGCCTGTCCGTTTTCGCGAAGCGACAACTCGGCGACCGGCGAGATGGCGGCGCCCGACGAAGCATCGAAGATACGCGCGCGGCTATCCTTGAAGCCGACCAAAAATCGGCGGGCATCCGGGCTCATGACGTAAGTTTCAGTAGGTTCTTTGAGCGCCGGGTCCCCGGTGATGGGAATTCCCTTCTTTGTGTCCCAAAGCCCGATCTCTCCGCTGCGGAGGCGGACAATCAGGCGGGAAGCATCATGGTTAAAATGCGCCTGCAAGACTTCGCGCAGGTCGCCGAGTCGGGCAGAGTCAGCCGCCTCCATGGCTGGCGTGGCGAGGGAAAGGAAGGCGCAAAGAAAGAAGAGCGAGCGCTTACGATGGATTTCGGTCCTCATAAAATCAGGCTATCGAGACGCATTCGTGAAGTCCAGTAGGCAAGACCGGAACCGCCTGCTCAACAAAGATCGTGACGCATCAGAAATTGACTTAGAGGGTCTCGAATAAAGCCGAGTGGGGAAAAGACTTCCTGGCCGAACCGCTCAGGAAATACCGCGGGCGTAAAAAATTCGCGGTCCGGATAGCGTTGGAATAACGCCCCCAGAGCAGCTCGCAACACGGCCCAGTCCATTTCATCCGAACAGGACAAGGCATGGAGGCGGACCGGCGGCACTTCCGGATCGCCCGTGACGATAAGCGCATTGCCGCTTCGAAACGCGCGACCCGTGGCCATTTTCGCGATGGCATGTCGTGAGATCGGCCAGGGAAGCTCGGGATACTCGAGCGCGCTTGGTAGCTGGGTGGCCCTGATTAACGAAATCTCCTCGAGCAATGCCGTCGATTCGATTGCTGGCACGTGGCTCTTCCTTCGCCAGCTGAACAGGTGCGCCGTCTCGCGAAAGCCCTGTTCGACATAAAGCCGATGTGCCGGCGGATTCTGTTCGATTACCTCGAGCATCATGGCTTGGTCGCCGCGAGCCGATGCTGCCTCCAGCAGATGAGCCAGAAGCCGCACCGCCAGACCGGCCCGGCGCGCGGCAGGGACGACCCCCATCCCGGCGACGCGCGAAATATTTCCCGTGCGGTTGATGTAGGCGAAGCCGGCCAGGCCCTCCGCTGTTCGCGCGAAGTAGCTGTAGGATAAGTCTGCTCCTTGATGGAGGATGAACCGGGCGAGAGCGGCCGCATCCATTTCGAACGAACCGCCGACATATCCGGCGAAGGCCTGAGAGAAGATTTCCGCCTGCTCCGCCATCGGCACATCGTGCGCCGGGATTATTTCAAAAGTCATGGCAGGTGGCGTGGCGAGAAAGCGGTTCCGTATAGGAACTTCTTGCCGGCCAGTCAATGCCTTTGTGAGACGACGCGTGTCAGGCGAGCCCGACTCGCCAGCTTTGATTGGGTTGATAGAGTAGGGCGAGACTCAGTCGAGCCGGATTCGCGTGGCCTTGTATCTTTTGAGCCCCCGCTAAGAACAGCGCACGCGTCTAGGCTCCCGCCAATAATTCCGCTGGGCCTGCGTCCCACTCGATCCTAAGTTGTCGTGGCATGATGACCCTAGACTCTGCGACCCGGATCATTGCAGGTTCGCTGCTGGTCGCGCACCTGCTTGCAACCGCGGTTTGCGCCTCCACGGCGTATTCCTCCGATACTGTTTCCTATGGCTCCAAAGTGAAATTCAGTGCGGATCGCACGCTGCGTTTTCCGGGCTTCGAGATGACCTACACAGGGAAGCGTCATGTTACGCCCCCGCAATACCCGCGTGGCTGGTGGATTCATGATTTCAAGGTGCGCGGGCGAGGCGACGAACAAACTGTCTCGTGGTCGGCGGGGACGGGAGACATCGGCCCCACCCGCTTCAGAGTGAATGGGGTCGATTTCCAGGTCGAACTATCTCGTTCTGACAAACTCGGATCGTTGCGCGAGGACGAGCTGGTAGTCTCGTCGATTAAGCACCCGTAAAACGGGAACGTTGCTAGACCATGAAAGTCTTTGTTACTGGCGGAACCGGCTATATCGGCAGCAGACTCATTCCGTTGCTGGTGCAGCGTGGGCATGAAGTCAAAGCCGTCGTGCGCAATGGATCGGAGACCAGGCTGCCGGGTGGAGCTACACCTGTGGTGGCCGATCCCCTGCGGATGGATTCCTACCTGGAGCACGTCGAAGGTTCGGATGCGTTCGTGCACCTGATCGGTGTGGCGCATCCCAGTCCGGCGAAGGCGAAGCAGTTTCGGGAGATCGATTTGGTCTCGGCCCAGGTGGCGGTGAAAGCCGCGCAGGCCGCGGGGATCGGGCATTTCATTTACCTGAGTGTGGCGCAGCCGGCGCAAATGATGCAGGCCTTTATCGCTGTGCGAAGCGAAGGCGAGAGGATGATCCGGGCGGCGGGAATGCCTGCGACGTTCGTCCGGCCATGGTACGTGCTCGGACCGGGGCATCGCTGGCCCTATTTGCTCCTGCCGTTCTATTGGGTGTGCGAACGGATACCCGCAACGAAGGAGTCAGCGCGCCGGCTTGGGTTGGTGACAATCTCGCAGATGCTCGAGGCCCTGGTGTGGGCGGTGGAGAATCCGGCCCAGGGAGTTCGGATCCTGGATGTGCCGAAGATCCGGGAGTTGTCGGCGCGCTAGCGAGACGAAGCGAACGGCTCTACGGAGTCTCGCCCTACCAAAGTGCAACGGCGCTCCAGGCGCCTTAGAGAGTCTTAAGGTATTCGAGCAGGTCTCGCTTTTGGTCGGCGGTTAGAGCCGTGCCGTAGTCATGGCCGGAGTTGGAGTTGCCAGGAGTCGAGGTATCCAGGACATAAGGGCCGGCATCGGTATAGCCCATCTGGCCGGGGTCGAATTCCTGGGAACCGCGGCGAAATGTTTTCGCGCGTTGGGCCGGCGAGGTGAGCAACTCCTGCATGGTGCGGACCGATCCGTTGTGCAAATAGGGAGCGCGCGCCCAAACCCCGTCCATGCTCGCCGCCCAGTATTTTCCCGTGCTGCGAACCCCAAATTCCTTCGGCGGCTGATAGCCTTCAGCTTCGAGTTCAGCGAGAAACTTGTTGAAACTGCCGGCCAGTTTTTCCGTGAACATGCTGGCGCGACTTGGATCGGTCCCGACCTCGGCAACGGGATACAACCGCTTATCGCTTTCCGGCCCGCCGTGACACGAATTGCATTTCGTTTCGAAATGCGCCGCACCCCGTTTTGCGGCCGCGCGGTCAATCTTGAACGGATAACGCGGCGGCCGGATTTTCTCGGACAAATCGGTTTGCCGTTTCACCATCGCAAAATCCAGGTCGCCCCGCTTGCCGTGGATGGGCGCCCCCAGGCCGAGCGATGCGAGCAAATTGCGGGCGATAGGCGAGTTGGTGTTGCCGTCCCAATGCACCCATGTGCGTTTGTCCACGTTCCAGACCAATCCGAATTTTATCGGCGCGTAAGGCTGGGGCGCATTGAGAAGGCTGGCGGAAAGCAGTCCGAAAGCGTCATTGCGTCCCGGCCCCGAAACCGGAGGGGCTTTTTCCGGCGGTTGATCGGGGACGTGCAAGGCCGCGCGAATATTGTGAAAAAGCTTCAGCATCGTGTGCGCGCGCGCCGCCAGGTCCACGTCATGCTCGAACGCTTGCCGATTCAAGCGCACCTCCTCGTTCTCGATCCGGTGGAGATCGCCGGCGTGGATCTCCTTCGCCCCAAATGGATCGGCTTTCATCGCACCAATGATCTTTTCTTCCTGGCGTTGCCAGGCCGCTTCAAAGACCTTTTGCCCCTGCTCGCCGCTCGCCGAATCGGAGACAGCCAGGTAAGCGGCCAGAAATTTTTTCATGTTCGCGGGATCGGAAGTCTTGAAGGTCGCGACCAAAACCGAGCCGAAGAAGGCCTCCACATCGAAATGGCTGGTCCCTCCCAAAATCTGAATAGGATCCGCGCTGGCGGAGGAGGTGATCTGCACGAAGTGGCACGAAGCACAATTGATCCCGACGGCTGGCAGCCCGCCGAGGTGCTTCACTTCCTTGCGCGAGAAGCCGATCGGCCAGCCGAAATCGGGATCTGGGACTAGCCCGAGGTGAGCCAGGTCCTGGCGTGGGAAGAGATCGGGATAGATCTTGATGAAGGCTCGCAGAACGAGCTCAGGCACGACTTCGGTGCTCATCGATCCGTGCAGGAAGAAATTGAGATCGGCGGGCGACCAGTCGGGAACCTGCGCGGCGGCGATGCCAGCGGCTTTCTTGTCGCCCGCAAGGGAGTCGTGAGTCGTAATGGCCGACGCGATCGTTGCGAGAAGAATCCCGGAGGCTCGACGAAGTCTGTTAGGTTTCACCGGGCAACGATTTTAGGAATGCCGTCCGGTATTGTAAAGCGCGGCGTCTAGCGAACGGCCGAACACCCAACGCCGGACACCGAATGAGAGAGTTGCGCGAGAGTCGATTTAGCGATCGTCAGAACTTTATCGTCGAAAATACGGCCAACTCCCGTGCGTGATCCAGGTCTCGCAGAATATCGCCGACTGAATAGGTGATGCCGACGGTGAAGTTGCGGTTCAGGCGCGCCGCAGTGGTGCATCTGAAGGAGGTGAGGTTGTTCTCCGAGCCTAGAAAATCGGAATAGGCGTAGTTCGCGGTCACGCTCGAAACCAGCCATTCGTAATGATGGTAGAAGAGCTGAAGGTACGTCGTGACTTGATTACCTCCGTGTCCAGGAGGTCCGGCATCCCAGAAGCGGGTGTAATCGGCTTGAGCCAGGAGGGCCCACTTATTCGATAGGCCCCAACGCGCATAGGGGCCGATTCGGGCGCGATCGGACCCGTCTGCAAAACCGGCGAGCCCCTGAAGGCCGAGCGCCAGGTTATTTGCCGGATAACGCTCATGGAGAAAACCGCCGCCGTACTCATAGCGACTGGCGGACTCATCAAACGACGGCGCATAGAGGAAAGTTGAGGTGAGCGATTTCTCATTCCAGGCGAAGTACTTCAGTTGCAAGGGAAAGTCGTAGATCCCGTTGCGGTTCAAATGAAGGATGAAACTTGTGTAGTCGTCGATTTGGAGTCCGAGCGGCAAATAATCGCGTCCAAAGGCAAGTTCTTTGCCGGAGGCTCCGTTCTCCTCCATCCGCCATTCCAGCAGCGCTTTTTTTAGAAACACGACATCGCCACCCGTTGCAGTCCGATTCTGGCCCAAGGGCGTGTTCGCTAAACCGGAGTCGAGGAAGCCGACCTCGGTGTTAATTCGCACAGCGTCCTTTTCGCCAAGAAAAATGACCTGTCGATAGACCGCGGCCAATGTTGGATCGGTTTTTTCCTGATCCAATCGTTGATTGAGGCGCGACGAGAGAAGGAAATCCGCCAGAACATTTCCGAAACGTCCATCCCAGTTCCCGTTCGGATCTTCGCTGTTACCGCTGCGTCCGAACAGCATCGCGGTGAAATCTTTCTTGGAGTAACTCTGCGCGATGTCGATTCCGCGGCCGTATGAGTTGAGAAGGCCACGCCCTTGCGGGGAGACATGGCAGGAGATGCAATTCGGATAGCTGTAGCTGATCATTCTTGGCGTAGCCTGCACCTGCGCTGACAGCAACAGGGAGAGTCCACCAGTCAGCGCCAGATACCCTCGGACGCCGCGTCTTCCGAATCGCGAATCGCCCGCAGCCCTTCGCCTGGTCCTCATGTGCGGCCTTATGGTTCGAGACGAAGACTGCTCACCGTCACCGTGACTTCATTGTTAACGGCCGCCCCAGAATAGGTGATGGGCTGCACGCCAAAATCGGAGGTTTTGATCACGCCTTCCGCACTAACGATGGCTCCGGGGTTTTTCTGTTCGGCCGACGCGCGAAACCGAACCGGCTTGGTGACTCCGCGCATCGAGACCTGGGCTTGAAAATTACCTTCCCACTTCGACGTCTTGGGATTGCGTCTGGCCTCAAAGCGGTCGGCGCGCAAGACGAGAGGCGGGACCGAGCCGTCGGAAGCTGTAAACACCTTCTCGTACATATGCTGATCGCGAAGACCTATTCCTGTCTTCAATGTTTTGGGGTCGACTTCAAAACGAAGGTTGCGAATCGTGGCGACATCTCCAGCCACGGTGGCCTGGCCTTCGCCTTTGATGGCGGAAGAGTATCCGGAAACTTTCAGAAAAGCAACGTTGGCATCCGCGCTAAAAGCAAGCTTGCCCGACCTGGCTTTGTATCCGGGATCGGCGCGGAGTGCGCCGGAGGAAAGGCAGGCCGTCGACACTGCAATCGCAATGCAGAACAGTGTGCTAAAAGGCGTTCGGTATCTTGTTAGCGAAGGGTGTTGAACTGAGTGCGCTCGCGCCCGCGGCGAGGGAATGAGAGATTGATGGTGCATCCTGCTGAGAATCCGTGACGTTTTCATAAGCTTGTGAGAAATGGTTATCTGTGGTTCGCCCTTTCGCGGTGCGATGGATGCAAGCCAAGGCGCGCTTTAACGTAACAAGATTGTTACGTTCGGCTGTTGCGTGGAAAGTTTCGCGGATCACGCACCGAATCGATGCCAACCAAAGCGCGGCCAGGGTGAACAAGGAGAGGCGGTTTACAAACCGCCTCTTAAAAGCGTCGGCGGTCTGGAGGCCGCCGCTCCTTGGAAGAGTTTGAGACGCTGGCCGTTGCTACGGCGCTTTCAGAATTGCCACGATCTCGGTTTGGATCGGCTGGCCGGTGATTTCGATATCTTTGTCGGCTACATAGACGTTGATCTCGGAGCGAACGCCGAATTTACCCTCGAGGTAAATGCCAGGCTCGATGGAAAAACAGACGCCGGGAATGAGCCGTCGGGAGTCGCGCGTCTCGAAGTTGTCGATGTTGACACCGTTGCCGTGGCCTTCCTCGCCGATGGAATGGCCGGTGCGATGCGTGAACTGCTCGGCGTAGCCGGCGCGCTTGATCACGCCGCGCGAAACGTCGTCCACTTCCGCGCCGCGAATACTCTTGCCTTCGCGCACGTTCTTCCGGACGAACTCGGCCGCGGCATCGCGCGCTTCGCGCACAATATTGAAGATGCGGGTGAACTCTTCCGGAACGGTTTCGCCGACATACCCCGTCCAGGTTTGGTCGGTGCAAATCGCGCCCGGCTGCCGCAGCTTGCTGACGATATCGAGCAGGACGAAATCGCCGCGCTTGACCGGCAAATTGCTTTCGCGCGTGGGGAAGTAGTGCGGGTTCGCTGTGTTTGCATTCACGGCGACGATACCGTTCTCGCGTTCCATGCCTTCTTCTTCCAGGCGGCGGGCAATAAATTGCTGGATGTCGTATTCAGTCATCGGCTTGCCGGCGCGAATGTTCCGGCCGATCTCAGCGAACGCTTCCAGGAGGACGCGATGCATCTTGTCGGACGCCTCGACATGCGATTGCCTCTGCTCCGGAGTGAGCACGGCTTCGAATTGCTGGACCAGTTCCGCGCTCGTCACCGGTTCCACGCCGAACGAGCGAATCAGCTCGATCGTGCCTGCATCGACGCGTGAGATGTACGGGATGTCGTTCATCGGGGAATACTGCATCGCGACGCGCAAAGGCTTTTTCCTATCTGCCGGCGAGAGCGTTTCACGCAGGCGCGCGCGTTGTTCCTCCCAACCGCGGTAAACCAGGCGTTTGCCTGGAAGGGGGTCGAGTTTTGAACGCTCGATCGAATGCACAATCTTCGTCGGTTCTCCCGAGGCCGGGATGTAATAGTACCAACGCCGCGATCCTGAGGCATCCTCGCCCAGCATGAGAATTCGCGGGGCGAGCGGATCACTGGCCCGGAAATCGTAGAAGAGCCAGCCGTCGAGCTTCGCGGCGAGCAAGGCGGACTGAATCTCGGCGACCCGCGCCGCAGGTGTAGGATTGGCGCGCATGGGTGAGGGGAAGATGGAGAAAAGCAGGAGCGCCGCCAAGAAGAAGAGGGTTTTCATTGAGCGATTTAGCGAATGGGTGATTTAGCGAATGGAACGGAACGGAGCACGAAGCCCAATTACGAGAATAAGCCGGGCGGTTTGTTTTGGGCAATGCGGATACGAGCCATGGGGTGTAATGTTTCTGATGTCAGATCCACGAAACGTTGCGCACGATAAGAAGGTCACGCAGGAGAAACATCACAAAAAACCGGAGGCTGCCCCAGCTGCAAAACGCGTTGCGTCCACCAAAGGGGGCGAGAGCAAGGGCGCCAAGCTGGAGGAGGTTCCCAAAGCGGAGCAAGGGCCTAATGACCACGAGAAGTCTGTGGCGATTCTCTCCAAGCTCAGGGAGATGGAATTCCATTCTCGCGCAAACATCGAGGCGCTCGCGCAATTGACGCTGACGATCGAAGAAGAACTGAAGCAGAGTGAATTTTCGGAGGCGATCGGCTCGGTTTATTCCGCGCAGGACGCGTTTCACTCCAAGATCGCGGCGCTGATCGAGGCTTACGCCGCGAAGTGCGAAGAGATGAAGGGAACGGCGTGAAGGACATTCAGCGACGTTGGGCGTTGACCAGTCCGCTAAAAAAGGCCTAATCTCCGCCCCGATGAAACGAATACTAAGTCTTACAGCAATCACGTTCCTCGCACTGGCCGCCGCATCCCAGGCTGCGCCGGACAAGGAGACGATCATTGAGACGGAAAAAAATATCTGGCAACTCATCAAGGACAAGAAGTTCGATGCGTTTCAGAAACACCTCGCCCCTGATTTCCGGGGCGTTTACGGCAGCGGAATCAGCAAACGCGACCAGGAAATCGCGGAAGTTAACAAACTGGACTTGAAATCGTTTTCATTGAGCGATGTCGATCTGGTCATGATCGGTAACGATGCTGCACTGGTTACCTACCAAGTCACGTTGCAAGGGACGCAGGATGGAAAAGCGATTCCGGCGAAAATGTATGCAGCCTCGGTCTGGAAGAAGCAGGGGACCGATTGGCTGGTGGTCATGCATACGGACTGCAAGGCGGAATAATAGTTTCTGGAGGGACGGGCTCTGTCCCGTCCCTCGAATTATGGGACGCCACGAGGGCATCCCTCCAGCGGTCGCAGAATCCCGCGCCATCGAGATAAGGGATGCGCCAGGCCCCTAACCGGCGATAGTCCCCGGCTTATGCCGTTTCGCGCTCTCAATCTTTCCCCGCAAATTCTCAAGGCCGTGCAGGAAGCCGGCTACACCGAACCGACCCCGATTCAGGTGGCCGCGATCCCGCTCATTCTCGCCGGGCACGATCTGATAGGAATCGCCCAGACAGGCACGGGCAAGACGGCGGCGTTCGTCCTGCCCATCCTGACGAAACTCGCTTCTTCCATCGGAGATGGTCAGCGGCGCGGCCTGCGCGCCCTCGTTGTTGCGCCCACTCGCGAGCTGGTAGTCCAGATCGAAGAGAACGTGCGCGCCTACGCCAGACACCTTCCGCTCCGAATGGCGACGGTCTTTGGAGGCGTGAGCGAACGGCCGCAGATCGAGGCGTTGCGCTCCGGCGTCGACCTGGTGGTCGCGACCCCCGGCAGATTGATCGACCTGATGGGACAGCGGCATTGCAATTTCTCTCGCATCGAATTTCTCGTGCTCGACGAGGCCGACCGGATGCTGGACATGGGGTTTCTTCCGCCGATCCGGCAGATCGTGCGGGCGCTGCCCCGGAAGCGCCAGACGCTGATGTTCTCCGCGTCGCTCTCCCGGGAAATCGAGAAATTGACCCACGAGTTCCAGGAGTCGCCAAAAATTGTCGAGATCGGCCGGCGCGCCAACCCGGCGGACACGGTGACCCAGTTTGCCTACGAAGTGCGCTCGCACTTGAAACCCGCGCTTCTCCTCCATCTCCTGGCCGATCCACAATTCGACACCGTCCTCGTTTTCACCCGGACCAAACACGGCGCCGACCGGATCGCGCGCCGCCTCGAGAGCACCGGAATCAAGACGGGCACAATCCATTCGAACCGCTCGCAGAATCAGCGCCTCCGTGCGCTGAAAGATTTCAAATCCGGAGCGGTCCGGGTACTCGTGGCGACCGACGTCGCGGCGCGCGGAATCGACGTGGATGGAATTTCGCATGTCGTAAATTACGATTTTCCGATGCACTCCGAGGACTATGTCCATCGCATTGGCCGGACGGGCCGGGCGCATGCTATCGGTGACGCGATCAGTTTCATCACTCCGGAAGACCATGGACCGCTGCGCTCGCTCGAGCGTTTCATCGGACGGGGCATCGTGCGCAAACGCGCGGAAGGATTCGATTACAACGCGGCCGCCCCACCGCGCGATGAGCGGGGCAGGGGTGAACGCCGGGTTTCCCAACCGAAAAGGGAATCGAAAACGCCTGGCCATGCTCCGCGCGGAAGCGGCGGCGCTCGAGGCCACGGTGCTCAACGCCGAGGCGGGATTCCCTCGACGCCACGCCGTTCGTGGGGAAGATCGCGCTCACGTTAACGCGGCGAGACTAGGTGGCCTTTCGCGCCCAACGAAGTTTGGCGGAGGCGGAACGCGGATTCGAATTGCGTTCCGCGGCGGTGGGTCGAACGACCTCGCGCGAGATTTCCTCGTAAGCGCCGGCGCGCAAACCTGCCTCGAAAGACTTTTTCACCCGGCGGTCTTCCCCGGAATGAAACGTGAGGATCGCGGCGCGACCGCCGGGGTTGAGGCATCCCGGCAGGGTTCGCAGCAAAGCGTCGAGAGCGGAAAACTCGTCATTGACCGCGATGCGCAATGCTTGAAAAACGCGGCGGATGGCGAGGTCCGAACTGGCCTTGTCCAGCCGTGGCAAGGCGGCGCGAATAGCCGAAACCAGCGCGGTCGTGGTCGAAAAAACTTTCCCCGCGATGGCGCAGGCCAGTGTGCCGGCGCGAGGTTCATCGGCATTCTCGGAGAGCAGGGCCGCGAGTGAATCCGCGTTGATCTTTTGCAGGAAGTCCGAGGCGGGCCGGCCACGCTGAGGATTCATCCGCATGTCCAGCGGTCCGGCGTGTTTAACGGAAAAGCCGCGCGCCGGATTGTCGAGTTGCATGGAAGAAACACCGAGATCGGCCAGGATGACGTCCGCGCCGCGACGTCCAGCCTGGGCCAGGACCCGCGGCAATCCGGCGAAGTTTGAGCGATGCGCGGTGAAAACGTCCGGACCAAACCCAAGCGCGCGAAGGCGGGCCTCGGCTTTGGGCAGCTCGATCGGATCGGTATCTAAGCCGAGCAATATTCCTCCTGGCTGGATGCGGCCGAGAATTTCTTCCGCGTGCCCGCCGTAGCCCAGGGTGCAGTCCACCGCGACTTCGCCGACCTGGGGCGAAAGGAGGTCCAAAATCTCGGCCACCATGATGGCCCGATGCGTTCCGGCGGGCGTTTTACCGGAGGCCACAACCTTGGCCACCGTTTCCACATAACGTTGGGGAGCTTGCTCCTTGTACTTTTCCTCGAAGCGACGCGGGTGCTTGCCGCGGTATCGCGGTCGGCGCTGATGCGGCGGCGGAGTTGAGGATGAGCTCTCGGACGTGGGGATCAAGCCGCCCATTATATTCTTTGGCTCCCAATCTTGGCGCGCATTTCTTTCCGTTAATGCCGGCATAAGATCGACATCCTTTACGCCCGCAGCCAGATAATACGCGGGAGGCGTCACAAGCGCTTGACTCTCCGATGTAATCCCACCACCCTTTTCGTCCGCACCCAGCTGCCAATGACAATCCCCACGGAGCCAATCGGTAGCATCCCCAGACCGCTCGCCCTGATCGAGGCGATCAAAGTGAGTGGAAGCCAGGACCCGGCGTTGGATCCGCTTTTTGAAGAGGCCATTCGAGATACCATCGAGCGTTTCGAAGCCACGGGGTCCCCGGTCATCACCGATGGCGAACAAAGGAAGTATCACAACTTCGGCACCTATTGCGTCGACGGTCTTCCGAATATTGCCCCGGACGGCTTCAAGCTTCCTTTTGTCGCGCACATGCGCCAATGGCCCCGGCTTACGGCCGGCCCTTTTCGCTATCTGATGCGCGCGGACAGTTTCATCGATGTGGCCAAGCGCTATGCGCACGTCCCGCTGAAGCAGGCGGTCATTTCGCCCTCGGCCCTGAGCCTCATGTATCCGGCCGAAGCGATTCCCGGCTATTCGCGCGACGAGTTCATCAGCGATCTGCTGAACGAGCATGAAACCGAGATGCGCCGTTGCCTCGACAAGGGCGCGCACAGCGTCCAGATCGACTTCACGGAAGGACGGCTGGCGATCAAGCTCGATCCTTCGGGTGAGCTTCTGAACAGCTTCATCGACTTAAACAATCTCGCGCTCGCGCGCTTCTCCCAGGAAGACCGCCAGCGCCTCGGCGTCCATACCTGCCCCGGCGGCGACCGTGATTCCACTCATAGCGCGGACGTCGATTACGCGGAGCTGTTGCCCAGCCTGTTCGAACTACAGGTCGGAAATTTTTACATCGCTCTGGCGGGCGAGAAGGATCGGGTCCGGGTTCTGAAGATCATCCGGGATTACATGAAACCGGAGCACCGCGTTTTCATTGGCGTGGTCGCTCCGATCGACCCGCGGGTTGAAACGCCGGAGGAAATTCGCGATCGAATCCTCGAAGCCGCCCGCTACATTCCGATCGAGCAACTGGGCACGACGGACGACTGCGGATTTTCCCCTTTCAGCGACGACACGTCCACGCCCCGGGAGAAGGCGTTTGAGAAAATCCGCGCGCGCGTCCTCGGCACCCAGCTGGCGGCAGCAGTTCTCGAAGGCAAATAAGTGGAGCCGAACGACGATACGGAGCAGTTGCTGCGTTCTTCAGCTCTGCAGACCGCCAGCAGCATCCGTCACGCCCGGCAGCGGGCGGAGCAGGAACTTCTTCAGGCCAAGCGAGCACTTGAACTAAAAACGGAGGAGCTGGCGCACAGCCTCTCGATGATGCGAGCCACCCTGGAATCCACCACCGATGGGATTCTGGTCACGGACGGACTCGGAAAAATCACCGGATTCAACGAAAAATTTGTCGAGATGTGGCGGGTGCCGCGTGAAATCGTGGAGGCCCGGCAGGCTGAGGCACTAAGGGAAGCAGCCGGGCAACAGTTCCAGGATCCACGGGAATTCATCGCCAGGATCCACGCGATCGAGACCTCCGATCTTCCGGAGAGTTTTGACGTATTGGAATTCGCGGACGGGAGAGTTTTCGAGCGGTATTCAAAAGTGCAGCGGATCGACGACCGGAGCGTGGGCCGGGTCTGGAGTTTTCGCGATATCACCGAGCGGAAGCGTGCGGAGGAAAAACTCCGAGCGGCGAAGATCGCGGCGGAAAAAGCGAACCAGGCCAAAGACGACTTCCTGGCTTTGTTGAGTCACGAGCTGCGCACCCCGCTTACGCCGGCGCTCGCCGCGGCCAGCTACCTCGCCGAACACGAGGAGCTGCCGCCGGAGCTTCGTGAAGAGGTTACCGCGATCCGGCGCAATGTGCAGTTTGAGGCGCGCCTGATCGACGATCTTCTGGATCTGACCCGCATCACTCGCGGCAAGCTTCAGCTCAATCCTGAAGCGGTAGACGCCCACCGTCTGGTGCAAAACGCACTCACGATCGTGCACGAGGACATTGTGCGGAAGGGCCTGGAGGTGGTGACGGACCTCGGCGCTTCAGAGCACCACGTTTGGGCCGATCCGATCCGGATCCAGCAAGTCTTTTGGAATCTCCTGACTAACGCGGTCAAGTTTACTCCCCCCGGCGGGAAAATCGCAATTCGGACCTCGAATGGCGAAGGACGGTTCCTCTTCCAAATCACCGACACCGGCGTGGGAATCGAACCGGAGCACCAGGCGCGGATCTTCAACGCCTTCGAGCAGGGCGAAGTCTCCGTCATCCGGCAATTCGGCGGCCTCGGTCTCGGGCTGACCATCGCCCAGACGCTGTTGACACTTCATGGCGGCACGATCAGCGTCCAAAGCGAAGGCAAGGACCGTGGCGCGTCTTTTCGAGTGACGCTCGATGTTCTTCCTGAACCGGTCGCTGCGTCCGTCGAAGCGGCCAGCGGCGACTTCGCAATCACGCGGAGCCTCCGTCTTCTTCTCGTCGACGATCACGCGGATACGCGGCACATTCTTTCCCGGCTCCTCGGCAAGTGCGGACACGAAGTCTCCACGGCTGACTCCGGGCAAAATGCGCTCAAACTGATGGAGACCGAGCAGTTCGATGCGCTCATCAGCGATATCGGGCTCCCGGACACCAGCGGCTACGAACTGGTGCGCGAGGCGAAGCGACGTCAACCGTTGCAGGGGATCGCGCTCAGCGGCTTTGGGATGGAGGAAGACGTCCGCCGCAGCCTCGAAGCCGGCTTCGATTATCATTTGACCAAACCCGTAGAGTTTCAGGACCTGAAATCGCTCCTGCAAAAAATCGCGTCGTAGTGCGAGCGCACCCCATCGGGAGGCGTTACCACTCAGGGCTCATTCATAAACTCACCTCTTAAAGTTCTTGCTTCTTTTCGACCGGCTCCTGAGACTCGCCTTTTCCCCTTATCAAAACGCCGTCCCCTAAGAGTGAACGCCCCCGCGAATATTACTGAAGCCGCCGCCACCCGTTTAACGCTGCTCCTTCTGCTCCTCCTTGCATGCGTTGGTTGTCCGAAACCGGGATCGGGGCCGAAAGGACCAAACCTCTTTTCCGGCCGCGTGACTGATCAATCGGACAAGGCGGTCACTCAGGCCCGCGTCGAAGTAAACGGCAAGGAGACCCTCAGCAAAGGCGACGGCACGTTTGAACTGCCGGTGCCGCCGGCTGAACGCTATATCCTTAACATTTCACACGCGGATTTCGCCGACTTCTCCTACATCTCACGCACCCCCCTCAAAGGGCAAAACTGGCCGCTAATCCGGGTTCAGGTCGAAACCGTGGACGCGAAGGATCCGATCACGCTCAAGGACAGCCGCCCCGAATTAGCGGCAAAAGGAATTGGCGGCGCCAGCATTACGCTCCAGCCCGATTCGCTGGTCGACGACGGAGGAAACGCGCCGGGCGGCCCGGTGCGCGCGGTCATCGCCACGCTCGATATCGCTAACGGTGAAGCTCCGGGAGACTGGGCCGTGCGCTCCGATGATGGGCAGCAGGAGGGTTTCCTGGTTTCCTACGGCGCCGTTTTCATCCAGTTCACCGACCAGACCGGGAAGGTGCGGTATCAGTTGCGCCCGGGCATGACAGGGGAGGTGTCGCTCCCGGTCATTCCGTCAATGAAGAGCCATGCGCCGGCCGCGCCCCAGGCTAGATTCTGGTATTACGATACGAAAGATGGCTATTGGAAAAAAACGGGTGAAGCCGGGTTCGATCTGGCGACCGGCGCCTACACCGGTAAGATCGACCACCTCTCGACCATCAACACCGACATCGCGAAGTTCAACGTCGCGTGCCTGAAAGCTACCCTCGATCCGTCGGTCGCGCCTGGGCTGAAATTGCGGGTCCGCTATCACTCGGGCGGCACGCCGTTTGGCCAGACGCCGATCCTGGTCATGAACGATCCGGAAAACGCGATGTATCGCTTGCCGGCGAACACGAATATCCTGCTCGAATTACTCGACGCCAGCAACGCCGCCTTTGGCGATCTGGTGGTGGAGGATCCTGTTGGCACGCCAGTGGTGAATAACGTCGTTAACACCGGCCCGGCAATCCCCGTCGGGCAGAACCAATTTCCGGGTCCGCCCTTCGCCTCTTGCCACCCGGTTCTTCTCCGCCGGGCGCTGACGCAGGTGGAACTGCGCATCAACGAACTCCCGCCCGGCGCCGGACCGCGGGACAATCCGTCGGACGATTACATCACGTGGGCGCCGACATTTTGCCTTGCCCGGTTGAGCACGCCGGCGATGTCCGATGTCAACGTCGAGCTTACGAACGATCCGCCCGGCCAGTTCCCCGACGGCGGCGACGTGCTCTTCGCCGCCAATCAGAGTCCCTGGCCTGTGAATACGACGGCCACGGCGGCAACCCTTCCGCTCGTCCTGCCCGCCGACGGATCATGGGTGCCATTTGTGATCGCCGGGAAATTCCTCAAGCCGAGCACCGACGACAAAGACGCCATCATCGAGGCGCATCTTAATAACGCTGTCGGCGCCATCGTCGGCACCAAAGCCCTTATGGTGCGGGTGCGAAAGGATGCGAACACGCTCAAGCCGAGCGAGCGCAGCCGCTTCCTGTTTGCCTGGCGGGCCTTCCGCAACAAGGGAGGCATCGACAATTACATTCAGTTCCAGGAAATGCACCGGCTGGCCTCCACGGCCGGGGACGAGGCGCATCGGCAGCCCGCGTTTCTGCCCTGGCACCGGGTGATGCTTCTGCACGTGGAGCGCGAACTCCAGAAGATCGACCCGAGCGTTGCCCTCCACTACTGGAATTGGGACGCCGCGGCGCCGAACGTTTTCGCCTCGAATTTCATGGGCGCCGCCGGGGCCGGCGGTTTTATCGCCGAACCGGTCTTCGATGGGACCAACCCACTCAACGGCTGGAATACCGACCTCCCCTTCAGTGGAGGTGAATTGCGGCGCAACACGAACGATCAGACCCTCGATCCGGGTGGCGCGATGAAGCCATTAGACGACCTGGTGGATCCATCGCTGGTAGCTTGGGCGGATTATGGTCCCAGCTCGACGGGCTTCGCCATTAACTCCTTTAGCGACGACGTCGAGAAGGCATCGCACAACCAGGCCCACGGCTGGCCCTGCGCCGGCGGAAACATTACCGCCCCCGTGCGATCTGCGTCCGATCCGTTGTTTTACCTGCTTCATTCCCAGATCGACCGCGAGTGGGCCTATTGGCAATGGAAGAAGAACCGCCATGGCGTTGCGGGGCCGTCGCTCACTTTCCCCTTTCCGGCGCACTACGACAACAATGGCAACTGGAACGATGCGGGCGTAGTCGCATGGCAAAAGGGCTCATTCCTCGAGGATGGGCAATGGCCGTGGGACGGTACCTCGGGCGGTTCGCCTGGAGCGCGCGATGAACGGCCCCTGAATCAGGCGACCGGGCCCGGCTCGAATATTCCCCTCAGCATGCCCTTGATCCCGATGTCTCAATTTCCCGCCTCGGTGCAACCGAACCTCTGGCCGGCCGCGGCGGCCATACCCAAACCGCGGCACATGATCGACTACCTGGGCAAATTCCTTCCGCAAGATGGACTAGGCTTTTGTTTCGATGACGTACCATATCAATAGGGGCGTGCTCTGAAAACCAAGATGAAAATCCAGCCAGCGCCTAAGGTTAACGGGGGACCGATCAGCGACCATCGCCCTCCGGGACTTCTGCAGCACGCCTTGGTGAGTCTTATCGCGACAATAGTGCTGGCCGTGCCACCTGGCGTGCGTGCACAGGTGAGGCCGGCGGATGCGGAAGCTATCAGAGAATCCAAGGCTAAGGCCACGGCCACTTTTCTCGATAGCAAGCGTCCGAAAGAAGAGCGTCTCGCAGCGGCGAAAGACCTTCGCTATCCCGACGAAAAAACCTTCGCAGCCCTGCTGGCCATTGGACTCGACCGAAGCCAGGACGACGCAATCCGCCTTGAGGCGTTGAAACACCATCGCTACGACGACAAATACCTCGACGCGGTCCTGAATATCCTGCGAGATCCCGACGATGGCGGAGAAGAGCTGGATGCAAATCTCGTCTATGATTTGAACCGCCGCACTACCTTCACGCCCCCGGCGGAGATCCGGCAGCGTATCCAGGAAGTATTGAGAAAACTGCTCGAAGACACGCGCGCCGAGGTGCGGCTCAGCGCCTATCGAGCTCTAGTGGCCAATCACGATGCCGTGGCGGTTAACCTGCTGGCCGAAAGCCTCCGCACGAAAAAAGACGTTCCCGTGCCGTTGCCAGAGGCGATTGACTTACTGGACTTGGACGGTTCCATCAACCACATTGCCGCGCTTCGCCCCTATCTGAATCACGAAGACCAGGCCGTGCAAGCGCGCGCGGCCCGCGCCCTCGCCGTGGATGCCGAGAGCCGCGCGAAGATTATTCAGCTAGCAAAGGAGCCGAAAACTCCGCTCGACGTTCGCCTGCAAGCATTGCGGGCCCTGGCCCGCGAAGACGAGCGATTCGCGGAGTACGCCTTGCCGATTGTGGAGGATGCCGAGGGCGACCCGCGGGTGCGCCAGGCGGCGATGCAAGACTTCGCCGGGCGAATGAATTACAACAAGGTCGAGCCGAGGATCCAGGTGCGCTTCGCCGAAGCGGTTGAGAAGATCGCGGCGAACAAGGTGCTAAGGACGGAGGACGCCCGCAAGCTCCAGGCGTCCGCAGAGCAGTTGCACGCTTATCTGCGGAAAGCTTTTCCGGAGATTCAAAAGCACTATGAGACGCCGCGCTGACTTGCGTCGGCGCTTTTGGCCGCGCAGGGTGGGCTTCGGTTGCGTTCTTTTTTTCGGTCAATTCCTGCTCGCCGTTCACCTCGAGGCTGCATCCTCGGACGAAGCCGCACCGAATCGGGTCTCGCCCCAGGTGCGTTCCGACCGCAGTTTGCAATGGTGCCTGGACACCTTGCAAAAGGGAGGACTGGAGCAACAACTCGTTGCTCTCCAGGAGCTCAAGGAAGCAGGTCCCGCCGCCGCAGCGGCTACGCCAATCTTGTGCGACCTCCTGGCCCGCAGTGATGGCGCCACCGATCATATTCTGCTCGCTTCCATCCTGGACGTCTTCCGGTCCCTGGGAGCCGACGCGGCGCCCGCCGCCGAAACCTTAAGCAGGTTGCTGCCTCACCGTTCTCAGCTCAACACAGGCCGTGACAAGATGCTCGTGGTGAGGTTGCGCGCTTATATCTTTGTGACTCTGAGCGAAATTGGTTTTCCCGATTCTGCTTTGCCTGCGCTGCTGGATTCACTCGCTCACGTGGACGAAAGGGTGCCGGCCGTGGAAATTGGCTCCGCCGCAAGGGCGGTGCGCTCGCTCGGTCCCCGCGGCCATCAATTCGCGCCCTATTTGCTTGGCACGCTCCTGGAGCGTTTCAGCGAGGAAGAGTTTTCCCTTGAAGGATATGGGCCTAAGTTTTCGCCCAAAGACGCCACCACGGTGCAATTGGAAAGTGTGCGTTCGCTAGGCAGGATCTCTTCGGCGAAAGATCACCAGGTGTCGGAAGTTCTGTTGCGCCTGGCCGGCGACCGCGGCGATGACCTGGACCCACGTGTGGTTCAGGAAGCGAAAAATGCTTTAAAGCTCATTAGTTCGCGAGACTCGCGGAGGGCGGTGAACCAAGTGGGAAGATAACGGGAGATCGCATGCCTGGCTTCACTGGCTTATTGATAAACGTGGTCGTGCAGCGAATGTCGGCCCTCCTTGGCTGCCTGCTTTGGGCCATGTTCTTCGCGCCGGGCGCCGGCTCCGCGGCCAGTCCGGATGACAAACCTTCGAAGGTGGCGAACGACGAAGCGATTCGTCCCAAGAAACCGGGCCTCGAGACGAGTGTAAGCCCAGGCACGCCGGACGTGCCCGCCCCGTCGCTCTCCACGATCTGGATCCCCGCCGCCCAGCGCAGCCAGGTGCGGAGTTTGGACATCGCCTTTAAGAACCAGGACGGCGAGCCTGGCCTGCTCAGTGATCTGATCAATCAGCCAGTCTTGATCACGTTTTTTTATACACGCTGTCAGAACAACAGGAAGTGTTCGGCGGCAGTTGGGAGATTGGCGGCTCTTCAGCGGCAATTAAGACAAGCTGGGCTCGAAGATCGCGTCCGCCTTCTTGCCATAACCTACGAGCCGCAGTTTGATTCGCCAGAGCGAATCAACCGTTACGGCACTGACCACGGCTTGCAGTTTGGTCGGCATGCAATGGCGCTGCAGCTTGATATCAAACGGCAGCAGCGATTGATCGATGAACTGCAAGCTCCGGTCAGTTTCAACGCCGGGTGGGTAAACAGCCACGGCGTGGAGTTGAGCCTCCTCGATGCCAAGGGAAGACTGGTGCGCCAGTACCACACGCTGCTTTGGGACAACGACCAGGTAGCAGGGGACCTGCAACGGGTCATTCCGGAAGAATAGGCGGGCCGGGCCGCTGTTCCAGGCACGCTCGTTTTTCGCACGAATTAAGCGAGCGTCGGTCAGATTCGTTGTTAAACTGCGAATGCCTATGCCGAAATATCTTATCGTTAGCACCAGCGGGAATCCGGACAGCAACAGCCGGAGAATGGGCCGGATCGCCTTTGGCCATCTGCAAAAAGCGAAAGTGGATTGCGAGTGGCTCGATATCAGCGAGCTGGGGTTGCCATTGTGCGATGCGGACAAGTGCTACGCGCAGCCGGCGGCCCGGAAACTGAGCGCCGTCATTGAAGCGGCGGATGCGGTCCTCGTCGCGACGCCCGTGTACAATTACGACGTGGCCGCGGCGGCCAAGAACATGGTCGAACTGACGGGCAGCGCGTGGGAGGACAAGATTGTCGGTTTCCTTTGCGCGGCGGGAGGCATGAACAGCTACATGTCGGTCATGGCTTTCGCGAACAGCCTGATGCTCGATTTCCGCTGCACGATCATTCCCCGCTTCGTCTATGCGACAGGCAACGCCTTTGATGGGGAAGCGTTGAAGGATAAAAAGGTCGCCGAGCGGATCGAAGAACTGGCGGCCGAGGTGATTCGATTCGGGCAGGCATTGCGCGGTTGATGGTTTAGATTGCTTCGGGAAATGCGCGGGGCATCGGCGCAAATATTGCTGCGAGAGAAGCGCACCAGGCTTCTCCGAGCTTCTCCGCGACCAGCTAATCATGGAGAACAAAACCAGACTCTTAGGCGCCGGCATGTGGCGCTGCGCCTTCGCGCTGGCGCTCGTCGCCACGAGCGCCTTTACCGCTCACGCTCAGCGCATCAATCATGAGGGCCGAATTCTCGGACCGGCGCCCTCCGTGACGATGCCGATTCTGTTCAACACCCCCGCGGCAGACGGCGTCGTTTCAGCGATGCAGGTCATGCCGCGTGATAGCGCCTGGAATGAGGATATTTCACAGCGGCCCACCCTCTCCAACTCGAACGAGATGATTGCGCAAATCATAAGCGATCTCTCGGCGAGCCGGAGAACGTTGCGGCCGTTCTACGAAATGAATTACGTGCTCGTCCCCGACAATCAGCCGCGGATCACGATCCCGTTTTTCAATTATCCCGACGAATCCGACCTCGACGGCGGCGTGTTTCCGAACGGCAGTTATCCGATCCCGCCCAACTTGCCCATCGAAACATGGCCTCGGGGCACGGGAAATCTCACCCTCCAGCAATGGCAACAGGACGTGAACAACACGGGCGGGGATCGCCACGCGATCATCGTCGCGCCGGGCGCCGGTTCGATTTGGGAAACGTGGCTGACCAGGCTCACCCAGAATGGATGGGAAGCCTCGAATGGCGCAAAATTCGATCTCAATTCGAATGTGTTGCGGCCGGCGGGATGGACTTCCGCGGACGCGGCCGGGCTGCCGATGTTTCCGGCCCTGGTCCGTTACGACGAATGTCAGCGCGGCATGGTCGAGCACGCCTTGCGCATCGTCGTAGCCCGGACCAGGCGCGAATACATCTATCCGGCGACACATTACGCTTCTTCGATTCCGGCTACCTCGATCAATCATCCCGCGATGGGTCAACGCGTCCGCCTCAAATCGAGCTTTGCCATTCCGGACAATTGGACCATCGAGGAAAAGGCCGTGCTTCGGGCGTTGAAAAAATACGGAGCGCTCGTCGCCGATAACGGCAATTTTTTCTCGGTCTCGGTTTGCCCCGACGATCGCTTTGCCTCGAACGCGTTCGATCATCTTTCAACGATTGGGATCGATAATTTCGAGGTGATCCAAACAACCGGCCCGAATGAAGGTCCGCGCTCGCCTGGAGCGCCGACGGTCGAGGCCGGGCCGGATCAATACATGGTGTTTCCGGCGAGCGCGTCGCTAAACGGCGTGGTGGTCGCGCCGCTGGGAAATGCGGCGATCCAATGGAGTCTCTATTCAGGGCCGGCGCCGGTAACGTTTGCCGATCCGAGTGATGCCAGCACAACCGCCAGTTTCACCGAGCCGGGGACATACACATTGATGCTGAGCGCGAACGACGGCGTGCACACAGTCGCGTACGACGGGATGGTGGTCCACCTGGCCGCGGGCGCCAGCAGCATCGGGAATATTTCCACCCGCGTGAACGTGCAGACTGGTCAGAGCGTTTCGATCGGCGGGTTCATTATCGGGGGAAACGTTTCCAAGCAGGTGATTGTTCGGGCGATAGGACCTTCGCTGGCCGACGCCGGTGTAGGGAATTCGCTGGCCGACCCGACGCTGGAGCTGCGCGATTCGAGCGGAAATTTGCTTCAAGCCAACGACAACTGGCAGGACACGCAGGGGCAGATCATTCGCGACACAACGCTTGCGCCCTCCCATGACCTGGAATCGGCCATCGTCCGCTCCGTCCCGCCGGGCGCTTACACCGCGGTGGTGAGCGGCGGGAATAACACGACTGGCATTGGCCTTGTCGAAATTTACGACTTGCAGCCCGCGCCCTCTTCAAAATTGGCAAACATCAGCACGAGAGGATTGGTCGGCACCGGCGAAAACGTGATGATCGGAGGCTTGATTCTCCTTGGACCCGATCCGGCGAGGATCCTCTTTCGTGCGATCGGGCCGTCACTGGTGGGAGCAGGCATTGAATCTCCGCTCGCCGATCCGCAACTGGAGTTGTTCGACGCGCAGGGAACCCGAATCGCGCTGAACAACAACTGGAGGGACTCGCAGGAAGCGGCTATCCAGGCTACGGGTGCCGCTCCTGCCTACGACGCCGAATCAGCGCTCCTCTCGGATCTCGTGCCCGGGAGCTACACCGCGGTGGTCAGTGGCGTGAATGGCGGGACGGGCACTGCGCTGATTGAAGCGTATTACCTCCAGTAAGGCAGCGTCCCAGCCTAACGGCAGGTGACGCAGTTCCGGCTTCGCGAACTATTTGCCGATCAGGATCAAGATGCCGGCAATCAGCGCCAGGATTGGCAACAGAATGCTCGCGGCGCCAAGGCTTATGCCGAAGATACCAATTAGGGCGACGAGGATGAGGTAAATGGCGAGCACAAGCATGCCGATGTTTTTGGTGATCATGTGCGCAATCCTGGCGGCTTGCGCGCGATTGTCACGCATCAATGTTTGCGCTGGAATGATTTCGCTTCCCCAATCGGCCGGAAAGTTGGAAGGAGAGTGATCGATGGTTAAACCCGATTACGAATGGATTCAGGCCGGGGAAGAATGGTCCGAGCCGTGGGGGAGCTCAGCCGCGCAATGGTTCGGGACCATATTGCCTCGGATCCACGGATGCCTCCCGGCCAGCACGATTCTGGAGATCGCTCCGGGTTTTGGACGATGGACCAATTACCTGAAGGAACACTGCGAGCGATTGCATGTGGTCGATCCCGACGAGCGCTGCATCGAGACCTGCCGGCGGCGCTTTGCCGCTGACTCTCATTTGAGCTATCACGTCAATGACGGACGCAGCCTGGCGATGATCCCCGACGGGTCGATCGACTTTGTTTTCAGCTTCGACTCGCTGGTGCACGTTCAGCGCGAGGTGGTGGAAGCCTACTTGCGCCAACTCCGGGCGAAGTTGAAGGACGACGGCGTTGCATTCATCCATCACTCGAATCTCGGAGAATATGCCTCGCCGGTGGTGGAGCGCCTTCCAGCAAGAGTAAGAAAGCTTTTGACCAAAGCAAAAGTCCTGGAGTCGGACCATCAGCGTAATCCGGGCATGACGGCTGAGTTATTCGGCGTTCTTTGTGCGGAGCACGGGTTGAAGTGCGTCTGCCAGGAGATCATAAACTGGCGGAGCCGAAGGCTGATTGATTGTTTTTCCACCGTTGTCCGGGCGGGTTCCAAATGGGAAGGGCCGGCAAGGGTGTTTCGGAATCCGGATTTCATGCGCGAGGCGCGGTTGATCCGGCGCCGGTCCCGATTCTATCCGACCCCCGAAATGGATTGCGTTGCTGGCAACCAGTAAGGTCTGCGATATTCGGACATGAACATCTGGGTCGGCACATCAGGCTTCCAATACTCGGAGTGGAAGGGAACATTCTATCCGGAGGATTTGTCCACGGCGAAAATGTTGCCGTTTTACGCGGAGCGGCTGTCGACCACGGAGATCAATTACACCTTCCGGAGGATTCCGAGCGCGAAGACCATTCAAGGCTGGTGGGATGCGACCCCGGAACGTTTCAAGTTCAGCTTGAAGGCACCCCAGAAGGTGACGCACTTCGCGAAGCTGCGTAATTGCGGCGACACCTTGCGCTATTTCTATCAGGTCATCTCGGATCTGGAGGCGAAGCTCGGAGTGGTGCTGTTTCAATTGCCGCCCGCATTTAAGAAGGACGCGCCGCTCCTGGCTGCTTTTCTCGATGATGTTCTACCGGGAATGCGCGCCGCCTTCGAATTTCGGCACGCCTCCTGGTTCGACGAGGAAGTCTTTGCGTTGCTGAACAGCAAGAACATCGCGCTCTGCATCGCTGAAAGCGCCGACCTGAGCACGCCCGTGGTAGCGACAGCTGACTACGGCTACCTGCGTTTACGACGAGAGGACTACCAGGCTGCTGACGTAGCTCGATGGGCCGAAACGATCAAAACCCAGAAAACCGTCTGGTCAGATGCTTTCGTTTACTTCAAGCACGAGGAAAGCGGCATCGGCCCGAAGCTTGCCACCCAGCTCCGCGAACTTCTCGGAAACATTGTCTCCTAGTACACTTTTGAAATACTGAAGGAGTGTGTGTTTTGTCGAGCCGCTGCACCTCGCTGGGGAGCGCACGCGCCTCGCGTGCTGGCGAAGGCGCCATCGCCTTCGCGAACTTTTCCCCCAGTGTGGCACGCCCTCACAAGTCTGTTTCGGCGAGGGCGCCGAAACCAGCACGCGAGGCGCGTGCGCTCCCCAGATTGATCGCGCACGCGCGCTGGTTTTTCAACAATCTGCTACGCAGCGACGCGCCGTTTTTGTTTCACCAATGAGGAGGTGGAACGGCTGGCTGCTCGGCTGCCGTTTCGTTTTGGCTTGAGCGATTGATTTCGGTTCAAGCTTTCCTGAAGCACCTTCACCAGATCAACCACGTTGGTTGCCCGCACCGCCGGCGTAGGCTTGCCTGCGATCTCCTTGTGCTGTGCCTTCTGCTCGATCATTTCCATGACCGCTGTCCGGTATTCGTCGCGATACTTTTCCGGCTCCCAGGGGACGGACATGCTTTCAATGAGCGATTGCGCCATCTTCAGTTCCTTTTCGGTAATCGCGCTCACCGGCCCGTTTTTTAGCTCCTCGGGACTAAGAATTTCGGACGCGAAGTGCATAAGCTCGAGAATCAAGAACAACCCATCCGGCTTGACCGACGCGAGGTGCTCACGATTGCTGATAACCACCTTCGCCACCCCAATTTTGCCCGTGCCGCTCAGCGCCCGATGCAGCAGCGCATAAGCTTTCTCGCCGCCTTTTTGCGGCTCGAGGAAATATGGCTTGTAGAAGAACTTCGGATCGACCTGCCCCAAATCCACGAAGTCAGTGATGTCGATCGAATGAGTGGACTCGATCTTCACCTTGGCGAAATCCTCCTCTTTTAGCACCACATATTGGCCGCGCTCGTACTCGAAGCCCTTCACGATCTGGTCCGCGGAGACCTCTTTCGAATCCGCTTCCGCGACTTTCTTGTATTTGATGGGGCTAAGATCGGTGGCCCGAAGTTGCCGGAAGCTGAGCTTCTCTTCCTTGGTCGCCGGGTAGACGGCAATGGGGATGTAAACGAGACCGAAGCTGATGCTACCTTTCCAAATCGCACGCATGGTAGAGCGATCTTAACAACAGGGGGCGCGTTGTGTCAACCGGCTCAACAGCTTGTGCAAGTAGCGTGCCTCATTGGCGCATTTCATTTGCCCGAAGCCGCGCTTCGAGAATCATCCCGCCGGCGCGTAATTTTTCTTGCAGTTGCAGCAGTAAATCTGGCAAAGCTCGCGTCGACGAACCGCGGGATGCCGGCGCCAGTGAAGCGACGGGACGGCGGATTTCTTAACCACTGGCTATCTTATGACGGGAAAACCACCACCAGGACAAACCGCGGGCAGGGCTCAATCGGGACCGCCAGGCCAGGGGCCCCAGCCATCCGGCTCCGGCAAGGCGCCGAGCGGGCGAGGGGTCCAGGGAATGCCGCCGGGAGCCCAGGAGGAAGACGTAAAGCTCAGCGACGTGCGGTGGGGCGTCATCTTTCGCATGGGCTGGAAGATGGTCTCTTATTGCAAATACCTGGCGCTCATCTACTGCCTGATGACGCTTCTCCAAAACGGGATGAATCTCGGCGTGTCGCAGCTGATGGGGAAAATCACCCAGGAGCTGACCCGCTCGGCGGAAGGCGCGCCCCCGGCGGATTCGGCGTCCGCCACCGCTGACGCAAGTGCAACCGCAGCCTCACCGGCCGTGCCGCCGAAGACCGATCACACCCGCCTGATCTGGATCTGCGTTCTGTGGGCGATCTTTGCCCTGGGTGCGCTCAGTTTGGGCATTCCGTTTCGCGCCATCTCGACCAAGCTTGACCTGACCATTTCCAACCGGCTCCGCAGCCGCCTTTTCGAACGGTTACTGCGACAGGGGCCCGAGTTCTATCACACCCACGATCCGGGGGAGCTCAACGCCGTCGCGAACCAATTTACCATCGAGGCGGCCATGACCCTGCGGCAGATCGCGGTGGACATGCTGCTCCAGATGACCGTCCTCGGCGGCACCGTGGCGTTGCTGGTTTACAACTTCCAGATGAAGGGTCCGCCCCCGGTCCTCTTCGGGGTCGTGATTCCGCCGACACTGATTCCGATCGCCATCGTGCTCTTTGCCTTCATCTCGCCCTACCTCACCGGCAGAATGGCAAACCGCGTGCGCAATGTCTCGAGCGACATGCAGGAGAAAATGCTCGCGCTCAACAGCCTCGTGACTGGCGCAATGCAATCGCCTGAGGAAATCCAGACGATGGAGGCCGAGCCGATTTTCGCGGCCAAGCACGACGCGCAGCTCGAGGCGCTCCTCCGGTCGCGCTTGAGATCCACGTTCACGATTGAATCGGTCAACCTCGTCAACGGTCTGCCGAGCTGGTTCATCCAGGTCGTGATGCTTGCCTTCGGAGTTTTTGTCGCCATCCGTTCCGGCAACGCGGAGAGCGCGGGAAATGTCGTGGCTATTTTCCTGCTCACGCCGCTCCTGATGTCGCCGATTGGGTCGCTCTCGGCGTATATCGTCATGGCGGGCAGCGCCTGGCCGCGGATTGAAACGGTCACTAAAATGCTCGAATCGCGCGCCAGCCGGGAGGAAAGCTCCGGCACGGTCACGGTGGATTCGGTGCCGCCGACCCTCGTCGCGGAAAATATTACCTTTTCCTACAAACCCGATTCACGGCGCATTTTTGATGGCGTTTCCTTTGAGCTGCCGCCGGGAAAAATCACTGGATTCGTGGCCAAGATGGGGCAGGGGAAGACAACCTTTTTCAAGCTCGCGCTCCGTTTCTACGATCCCCAGCAAGGCCGCGTGCTCCTCGGCGGAAGGCCGGTAGGGGACTACGCCCACGACAATCTCTACGATCACATTGCGATGATGTCGCAGTTCCCCGCGTTCTTTCACGACACTCTCCGGGCGAACATGAAAATGGCCAAGCCCGACGCGACCGACGAAGAGATCCGGGCCATCTGCGAGGAGACCGGAGTTTGGAAAGTGTTGCAGGCTGGCGTGACCGGCAATCCGCTCGATGCGGAGTTCGCGGCCGGGCGGCGTCTTTCTGGTGGCCAGAGAAAATTGCTGGCTCTCACGCGCTGCCTTCTCCGCAATCCCGCGGTCCTGTTCCTCGATGAGCCGACGGTCGGAATGGATAATCAGGAGAAGTTCGGGATCCTTGGGATGATCCGCCAGGCGGCCAAGGACCACACCGTCATGGTGGTGGATCACGATCTGCGCTGGCTGCTGCCTTTCTGCGATTATTTCCTTGTCCTGAACGAAGGGAAAATCGCCGAACGCGGGACGGGAGACGAACTCCTCGAGAAACGCGGTTTATTTTACGATCTCTACCATGCGGACGGCGCGCAGCCCGCCGAGCCCGCCGTTCCCGCGTAGCCTCGGCTTCCCCATGATGCCAAAAGATAACTCGCAAAATCTCCAACCTGATCAGTCTAACAAGAACAACGACGTGCAGGCAAAAGCTTGTCGCGCCGGAGGAAATCAGTAAAGATTTGCCGCCAGATCGAGTGATGTGGCGGTAAAGTAAAACAACGAACAAAACGAAAGGACAGTAAGTTTATGGCAGACGAAAAAGCAGGCAAAAAGCCCGATAGCGACGCGAAGCCCGAGACTGAAGGCGGATCCGGCGCGGAACAAGGCGCGGACGCCAGTGAAGCGGGTGGTCGCGGAAGGAAGTTGCTTTACACGTGCTTTGCAGACGGTGCTGGCAACTACGTTGAGGCCAGTTGGACCTGGTTCACGTGCTGGCGCTGCGGCGCGTTGAATTACATGTAAGCCTGAGGGCTCACAGGAAGCGCAGGATTTCCATATCCTGCGCTTCCATCTTTTTTGGAGGCTGCATCCCAAAGATGCAGCCTTTGTCTTGACAGACCCTGGGCCCCGAGTCGGCAGACTTGAGGAAAGTTTGGCGGAGGTTCCCCGAACGTTTTCGATTTTTGTCGGCGTTCGATTTTTTCGTCCCGCCCGTTTTTAGCTTGCCCTGACACCTTCGGGTCGTAGGGTCTTACTCATGTTAAACCCTCGTCAGTTCCTCCGTGCTCTAGCAGCACTGTCGGCCGGAGTCCTCTCCGGATTTGTTTCCCTCACTGCGTTCGCGGCTCTGCCCGCCGGCGTCCTTGATAGCACGCACGCAAACGTCCAGGCTGTCATGGCAGTTCAGCAGGACGTCACCGCCGATTGGATGCGGCAGCCGGAAATCCTGGGCACCGCGGTTGGAATCGATGACGCTGGCAATACCTCGCTGCTGGTTTACGTCGACCAGGAATCCAGTAAGGCCGGTGAAGCGGTTCGTAATCTTCCGCGCGACATTCGTGGCGTGGGAGTGCAAGTGCAGTTCACAGACAAATTTCGCGCCATGGCCAGGCCCCCCGGCGGCGGCGTTAGCCATACGGCGAAACAGACACCGCCCATCCAACTGGGGACCTCCGGCGGCTGGCGCTTCGATCTCGCCAACGGCTTTTGCTGCGGCGGCACCCTCGGCTCGCTGGTTCTGATCGGCGGGCAACAGCACATCCTCAGCAATTACCACGTGCTCGAAGCCGACATCGTCTCCGGCGGCAACAGCCGCGTCGCGCAAACCGGCGACCCGGTGATTCAGCCCGCTCTCATCGATGTGAATTGCAATGCCGCGACCGCACAAGACGTGGCCACTCTGGTAAAGAAAAATGCCCTTCCGGGCAGCAATGTCGATTGCGCTGTCGCGCAGGTCATTCCCGGAATGGTAAACTCCACCGGCGCCATCCTTGAGATTGGAACAATCTCGTCGCAGACCATCGCCGCTTCGTTGAACCAGGCCGTGAAAAAAAGCGGCCGCACCAGCGGGTTGACCAAAAGTACGGTCTCGGGCTTGAACGCGACGGTCAGCATCACCTATGAAAATGAATGCGCCGGCGGCACCGCGTTCACGAAGACCTTTACCGGCCAGATCGTCATCAAGAATAACGGGAGCAAGTTCCTGAAAGGCGGCGACTCCGGTTCGCTCATGGTGCAGGATGTGGCGACCAATCCTCGCGCGGTTGGCTTGCTCTTCGCGGGTAGCAGTAGTACCGCCATTGCAAATCCGATTGGCCAGGTCTTGAGCTTTCTAAACGCGACCATGGTCGGCACGCCGTAACCTGTCCCCGGTGAAGTTTCGAAGCACCCGTTCGCTCCGAGCGAACGGGTGCTTTCGTTTTGACGGATTGCAATGAAATTGCCGGATGGTTCCAGACCGATTGCCTTGGACGATATGTCTCATTTGTCTGGTGGGCGTGGCCTTCATCACCGGTTGCGGGGAACATATGGCGCAGAATAATTCGCCTTCGCCGAAGCGCGACATCAACGCCGTCCTGCGCGATCACGACAAGGAACTGCTCGCGCTCCCCGATGTCGTCGGCGTGTATGTCGCCGTGCTCGAAGATGGAAAGACGCCTTGTTTGAAAGTCATGCTCGCGCGCCAGACCGCCGAAACTGAACGCGCGATACCCAAGACGCTTGAAGGTTATCCCGTCGTCTTAGAAGTAACCGGAGAAATCCGGCCGATGGATAATCCGTGAGTCGCCGGGCGTAGTCCATGCGCGTTTGACCACGATGCCCGGCTATGAACCCACGTCGCGCCGCCCGATCGCGGAGGCTTTTCGTCGCACAGCGCAAGGTGCGACTCGCTTGTGCGTTCGATGCGAGATTCATCCCGACGCGATTTCTTATCTTTCCGTGGTCGCGGCCGCGCTCGCAGCAGTTTGCTTTTGGATATCGGGCCAGAATCCGTGGCTCCTCTTGCTTGCGCCGCTTTTCTGCTACGTGCGGCTTTGGTGCAACATGCTCGACGGCATGGTCGCTCTCGCTTCTGGCAAGGCGAGCTGGCGGGGCGAGATTCTCAACGATTTGCCTGATCGTATTTCGGATGTCCTGATTTTCGCTGGGGCCGCGCACAGCGGTTGGATGAATCCAATCATCGGCTACTGGGCCGCCATCTTCGCGCTCTTGACGGCCTATACGGGGATGTTTGGACAAGCCGTCGGCGTCCAGCGGGAATTTAGCGGTTGGATGTAGAAACCGTGGCGAATGGTGGCTCTGCACGCGGGGAGCTGGATCACTCTCGGCTGCCTTTGGTGGAACGACGGATCGATTCGATTCGCGGGCTTGACGGTTCTCGACTGGGCCTGCCTTATTGTGATTGCAGGCTGTTTCCAGACGATGATCATCCGATTGAGACGAATCATGGCGGCGTTGCGGGCCAAGTCTGCCGCTAATTAATGTCGCCGCACCACGCGCTTCACGATCCTGTCTTCCAGGCGTACCTGCGCATCATTCTGGGCTCGCTGGCCGCGGGAGGGCTTGTGCTCGGCGTTCTGCAATGGGGACTGAAAAAACAACTTGGTCCGATCTGGAGCACCTACCGATCATGGCTCGTCCTCGCCCCGATCGGGCTGGCCGTGATCTTCGCCGGCCGCGTGCCTACGATCATCGGCATCACGCTTTTGGCGATTGTCGGCTTCAAGGAGTTCGCCCGCGTTTCGGGGTTGTATCGCGACTGGTGGATGATCGGGGCGGTTTATGCCGGCATCCTGACTGTCGGCGCAGCCTCACTGATGCCGCATCCCCGGGGCGAGGAACCGGGCGCCGGCTGGTATGGATTTTTTGTGGCCGTGCCGGTCTTCGCGATCGCGCTCATCCTGATCGTGCCGATCCTGCGCAACCGGGCGCGGGGCGAGTTGCAACGGATGTCGTTAGGCATCGTCGGGTTTGTTTACATCGGCTGGATGTTCGGGCATCTCGGCTTCCTGGCGAACGCGGTGAATGCCTACGGCTATCTGCTGTATGTGATCTTCGCGACGGAGCTGAACGATGTGGCGGCCTTCACCTTCGGGCGGCTCTTCGGCCGGCACCCGCTCCGCAGTGAGATCAGCCCGAACAAAACCTGGGAAGGCGCGTTGGGCGCGCTGGCCGTTTCCATGATCCTGCCCTGGTTGCTCCGTTTTTCTTTCCCGGAATTTGGGCCGTGGCAATTGATCCTGACCGGCTTGATCATTGGCATCGGCGGCCAACTGGGGGATTTGTCGATCAGCGTGATCAAACGTGACATCGGGACGAAGGATATGGGAGGTTTGATCCCTGGACACGGCGGCATTCTCGATCGGATCGACAGCTTGATTTACGTCGCACCGCTCTTTCTGCACATGGCCGGCTACTATCACGCGCTGCGATGAAGAAATGGCAATACGAACCCGCGGCAGATCTCGATCAAACCCTGGTCGAACGGCTGCGGAATTTTCCTCGCGAACCGGACCTGCTCATCTACGGGTTGCGGTCTCTCGTGGCGCTGATTATTCGGGCGCTGCTGCGCACCTACTGCCGCTTCGAGATCGTCGGCGAAGAGCATTTGCGCAGCAATCGTTCCTTTGTCCTCGTCGCAAACCATTCCAGCCATCTCGATACGGTCTGCCTTCTCGCTGCCCTGCCGCTGCGCCGATTGCATCGGGCGTTTCCAGCCGCGGCGGCCGATTATTTTTTCAAGAGCGTGCCGCGCACCTGGATCGCGACAGTCGTGGTGAACGCGTTGCCCTTCGCGCGCCAGACCAACGTCCGCCAAAGTCTCACGATTTGCGGTGAGCTGCTGGCGAATGCCGGCAACGTCCTGATCATCTTTCCCGAAGGGACTCGCTCCACCACCGGAAAACTCCAGGAATTTAAGGCTGGCATCGGCGCCCTCGTGGCCGGCCGCGACGTTCCGGTCCTTCCCTGTTATCTGGACGGGGCGTTTCGCGCCTGGCCGAAAGGCCGCCACCTGCCGCGTCCGAGAAAAGTTCGTCTCATCATCGGGGCGCCGCGCAACTACGCGTCGGTCCCGCCCGACAAGACCGCGAGCGCCGCGATCGCCACGGAACTTCACGATGCGGTCAGGCAATTAGCGCCCCACCATGCAAGCCACTGAACAAACCATGGCGAGCTGGGACGGCGCGGAGCTTTTCTATCGCGCGTGGATTCCCGCGGGACCAACGGAGAAAGCATTGCTGCTCTTTCATCGTGGACATGAGCATTCCGGTCGCTGGTCGGAAGTAGTGGAAATGCTTGGTCTGGCGGACGTGGCGATCTTCGCCTGGGATGCGCGGGGCCACGGCCGTTCTCCAGGCGAGCGAGGGTCCGCGGAAAACTTCGGCACGATGGTGAAGGACGTGGATGCGTTTGTGCGGCACATCGTTGAACGCCACGGTTTCGCGCTGGAGAACATCATCGTGCTGGCGCACAGCGTCGGCGCAGTCTCGGTCGCGGCCTGGGTCCACGATTACGCGCCGCCCATCCGTGCGATGATTTTGGCAACCCCGGCGTTTCGCGTGCGTCTCTACGTTCCGTTCGCCATTCCGTCGCTCCGGCTGAAACAAAAGTTTCTCGGGCCCGGTTTTGTGAAGAGCTACGTGAAAGCGAAAATGCTGACGCACGATCCGGTCCAGGCCGCGCTTTATGCGGCCGATCCGCTGATTTTTCGCCAGATCGCGGTGAACGTCTTGATCGATCTCCACGACGCCGGGACCCGTTTGCTCGCCGACGCGGGCGCGATCAATGTGCCCGCGCTGCTGCTCTCGGCGGGACGGGATTGGGTGGTCAGCCTGAGGGCGCAACGCGAATTCTTTAACGGCCTCTCGTCCCCCGTGAAGCGAATGCACGTTTTTCCCGCCGCGTTTCACGCGCTTTTTCACGAGAAGGAACGGGCGCAGGTCGTGGAACGGGCCCGCGAATTTATTCTGGAACGATTCGCCGAGCGGCGGGCGAGTCCATCCCTGCTCAACGCCGACAAGTTCGGCCATACCTGGGAAGAATACGAGCGGCTGAAATTGCGCGGCGGCCCGCAATTTGCCGTTGTTCGGGCCGGAATGAAAACCGGCGGCCGGCTGAGCAAAGGCATCGATCTCGGCTGGCGCAGCGGTTTCGATTCCGGACTCTCTCTCGATTACGTCTACGAAAACAAACCGCAAGGAAAGACACGGCTCGGCCGCTTCATCGACCACGGATATTTGAACAGCATCGGCTGGCGCGGCATTCGCCAGCGAAAGAAAAACCTGGAGAAACTGCTGCGGAGTGTGATCGAAAAAACGCACGCGGCGGGGCGCCCGGTCAGCATCGTCGATATCGCGGCGGGTGGCGGACGATATCTTCTCGAGACCATGCGATCTTTGCCGGGAATCCCCATGACCGCGCTCTTGCGCGATTACAAACAGGAGAACGTCGATGCGGCCAATCGTCTCGCGCAAGACTTCGGCCTGACGAATGTAACCGTCGTTTCCGGGGACGCCTTCGATCGCGCCGCGCTGGCCGCGATCCGGCCCCATCCGACCGTTGGCATCGTCTCAGGGCTGTTCGAGCTGTTTCCCTCGAATGAACGTGTTCTGACTTCGCTGCGCGGATTAGCCGACGCGATCGAGCCCGGCGGTTATCTCGTCTACACGAACCAACCCTGGCATCCGCAGGTCGAATTTATCGCCCGCGTTTTGCGCAACCGCGAAGGTGAACCATGGATCATGCGGCGAAGGAGCACGGCGGAGATGGACGAATTGGTGCGCCACGCGGGTTTCGAAAAAATCACGATGGAGGTGGACGAATGGGGAATCTTCACCGTCTCAATCGCGCGAAGGTGGATCGAGCGCTCCGCGCTCGATGCTAAGAATGGCCCCGAAAGCTTTCGGGGCTAACGATGGCATCGAGCGACGGAGCGCTCGATCCACCGTTAAGGCCCTCGCCGCGTCCGTAGGGCTCTCCGCTCTCTTCCTCATTGTCTACGGCTGGTGCAATTGGATTACCGCGCAACGGCCCGATGTCGGCACGCTCTACTTCGAGTGGGAACGACTTATTCCGTTCGTGCCGCTGATGATCGTTCCCTACATGTCGATCGACCTCTTCTTTGTCGCGGCGCCGTTTCTTTGCCGCAGCGACAGAGAATTGGCGGCATTTTCCAAACGCATCCTCGCCGCGATCGTCGTCGCGGGAATTTGCTTTCTCCTGTTTCCGCTTCGCTTCGCCTTCGGGCGTCCGCCCGCGAGCGGATGGCTGGGGCTAGTCTTCGATTGGTTTCGAGCCATGGACCAGCCGTACAACCTCCTCCCTTCACTGCACATCGCGTTCCGAACGATCCTGGCCCAACACTATCACCGGCATACGCGCGGAATTCTGCGCTGGGCTTCCAATTTCTGGTTTGTCCTGGTCGGCCTGTCGACCCTCCTCACCTACCAGCATCACCTCATGGACGTGGTCGCCGGCTTTGCTCTCGGCGTTTGTTGCATCTACTTCATTCGCGAGTTCGGGCCAAAGCTCCCGGTGACGGAGAACCGGCGCATCGGTCTCTATTACGCCTTTGGGGCGCTGATCCTCGCTTGTCTCGCCGTCGAATCCTGGCCGTGGGGCGCTTTGCTGCTCTGGCCCGTCATGGCTTTGCTCATCGTGGCGGCCGCCTACTTTGGGGCGGGCCCCGGGATTTTCCGCAAGGAGAATGGCCGGCTGCATTGGAGTGCCCGGCTGGTTCTGGGCCCATGCCTGTTAGGCCAGCACGCCTCGCTGCTCTACTATCGCCGTCAATGCCGCGCTTGGGACGAGGTGACGCCGCGCGTCTGGATTGGGCGGACACTCAACCGCGGCGAAGCCGCCGCCGCCGTGCGGCTGGGAGTCACAGCCGTGCTCGATCTCACGGCGGAGTTCTCCGAAGCCGCGCCCTTTCGCGCGCTGAGATACCGCAATATCCCCATCCTCGATCTCACCGCGCCGAGCATCGAACAACTGCGGGAAATGGCGTCTTTCATCGACGAAGAATCGAAGCACGGGATCGTCTATATCCATTGCAAAATCGGCTATTCGCGCACGGCGGGGGCAGCGGCGGCATACCTGATTCAAACCGGAAGGGCGAGCAGCGTCCCTGAAGCGATCGATCTCCTGCGCCGAGTTCGGCCTACCATAGTTGTGCGAACCGAGGTGGTCGCTGTTTTGTCCGACTTCGCGAACGGCGTCACCGCGCCCCTTGTCATCCCGAGCGGAGTCGAGGAATCTGTTGCTAGTGAACAGGGGACGACGTGACCAGGAAAAGCCACGCGTCCATTAACAGCAAGAGATTCCTCGACTTCGCTCGGAATGACAAAAAAGGGCGACCGCCGCCTTGCGAAGCTGACCTTACTGGTTTTCTCCTCGCCTCAGTTCAACGGTCCTCCATAATCGGCTCCGCTTATGAAATATACCGATTTGATTCAGCTCTACTTTGAACGCACCACCGCGCTGCAAAATTATTGGACGCTTTACGTTGTCATCGTCGGCGGTTTGCTTGCGTTCTCGTCGCTGCGCAAACAACCGGCGGCCCTCACGACCTTGATTGTCACACTCCTGTTCGGTCTGTTTGCCTACGAAAACCTGGACGCGATAAGAGCGACGACGGTGCAGCGTCATGCGGCACTCGCCGCCATCAAGCAATCTGATCCCGGCTCGACCGCGCCGGAAATCAAGCCGGTCCGCGACCTTCTTGAGCCGACGCTGAATCCCGCTACGGAAAACTCCGCGCGAAACACCCACCTCGTGAGCGATCTGCTCACCATCGCCGCGCTTTGGGCGATGGAATTGCGCAGGAGAAAAAACGGCGGTTCGCAGGCGGTCGCAACCTAGTCGTCTCGCGCTCTCGTACTGCATTATTCGAAGGGACGTAATTCCGCATGTCCCATTCTCTGTCGCAGCGTTAACACGGAGGTGCAGAAGCACGTCCCTCCGAGCACGCGGGCACGCGGCCATGTCGACTCGTTCCCATTAACACCGGCCTTCAGGCCGGTGTGTTTCGCGGAAGGACCGTAGCCGTTTCAACGGCTTTCCTTCGCGGCTACGGCCTATCGATCGGACGGCCACACACGGCGACAAAGCCGTTAAAGCGGCTGAGCTATCCGTCAGTAGGTGCGCCACCGGCCTGAAGCCCGATGTCAACGGTAAACGAGCTGAAAGCGGCCATGTCCGCTTTCAACTCGCCGTCCTCGCTTCTCTGTCGCAGAATACGGCATGTTCAAGACCCGTTATCCGATCCCGGGGGAACCTCCTGGAGTGCTCAGGCCGCGTGCCGAACCGGCGGCGCACCCGCCCGTTATCACTCTGATTGAGTATGATCGCGCGAGTCTCGAAGAGCGGACGATCACGACCAAAGACGAGATGTTGCCCCGATTGGATAATCATCGCATCACCTGGATCAACATCGATGGATTAGGAGACATCGAAGTCCTCAGAGCGCTCGGAGCGCAATTCCACCTTCATCCTCTCACGCTCGAAGACGTTCTCGCGACCGGCCAGCGCCCCAAGATGGAGCAATACGACGGCTACCTCTTTATCATCGCGCAGATGCTCTACCTGAATAAGAAAAAGCAAATGTGCGGCGAACAGGTCAGCATGTTTCTCGGCAAGAATTTCCTCATTACCATCCAGGAAGAAGGCGACTTCGATGTTTTTGAACCGGTGCGCGCCCGCATCCGCGCGGCCAATGGCTCCATTCGCAAACAGGGCGCTGATTACCTCGCCTACGCCTTGCTCGATTCCATCGTCGACCATTATTACCCGGTGCTCGAAAGCGTCGGCGCCTCGATCGAGCAGATCGAAGATGAGCTGGTCGATGTCTCGCTGAAGGATCCGGTGCGCGATCTTCACCGCTACAAGCGGACGCTCTCGCAAATCCGGCGCTTTATCTGGCCCGTCCGCGACGTGGTTAACTCGATGATGCACGAAGAGACCGGGCTCGTGGCCAAGGGAACCAAGGTTTATCTGCGCGATTGTTACGATCACACGGTGCAGTTGATGGATTTGGTCGAGAGCTATCGCGACGTGCTCTCCGGGCTGATGGAATTGTACCTTTCCAGCGTAGGCATCCGGACCAACCAGATCATGAAGGTCCTCACCCTTGTCTCGGCTTTTTTTATGCCGCTGACTTTCATTGTGGGCATCTACGGAATGAATTTTGCGCCGGAAGCAAATGGCAAGAGAATGCCGTGGAATATGCCGGAACTTTATCAGCCGTGGGGTTACGTCGCGGTGATGTTGTTCATGCTGGGCATTGCCGTCTTCCAGATCCTCTATTTCAAGAAGCGGCGCTGGCTCTAGCGCTCAACGCACGGCCAAATATGACGACGATGCGAAAGAACGGCGCCTGCAACTGCGCAAGGTGGCGACCAAAGCCTTGACAAATCAAGGCCCATCCTCAACCCTCGTGTTAACAGCAAACCCACTGAAAGGAAAAGCATATGGCAACTGGAGCAATCGAAATTCGCCTAGCCAAGAAGGGCCCCAATGGACGCCCGTACGCGGAAATTCTCACGCCGGCAAAGACATCGCTGGATGATTTGATTGGCGCACAGAAGACCGTGTTCACCGACGGACTAAAAGCACTGGGCCTCACCGCCTGCCCGAAATGCAGGTCGGGCCTCGATCTCTTCATTCGCGAGAGATTCGACAGGGTCATTGGCCCTTGACGCCCCACGTCCTGAGACGCTGGGCCTGAGATGAGGGCGGGTCTTGAGCCCTTGGATCAGTCTGCCTTTTTTCGTCAGGTTACTTCCGTGACGGGTCAACTGCCGCAGTTGGGCATCGGCATTCTCTATAATCCGATGCTCACGCAATTGCTGCGTGATGAGCCCGAGTTGATTGATTTCCTCGAAATCATCCCGGACGAATTTTGGACGGTGGAGAAGCAAGGCTCTTCCCACCGGTATGCCGAGCACGATACTTTCATCGCGCCGGTGGAAAAACTGGCGGAGAAAGTGCCGGTGCTCCTGCACAGTGTCGATCTTTCCATCGGCAGCAGCGACTTGTTCGATCAGGAACACGTGGCGCAGATCGCGCGGTGGCGAAACCGATTCCAATCGCCCTGGCACAGCGATCATCTCTCCTTTAGCCGGATCGGCGTTTCCGGCCACGATCAAAGCACCGCTTTGGCCATCCCGGTGCCCTATGATCAGGAATTGCTCGATCTGATCGCTTCGCGAGTCCGGTTGGTCCAGGCGATGGTGCCCGGCCCATTTCTCCTGGAGAACAACGTTTACTTCTTCGACCTGCCCGACCAGGAAATGAGCGAACCGGAGTTCCTCAACCGGCTCTGCCACGAGACCGGCTGCGGCTTGCTCCTCGACATTCACAACGTCTATGCCAACGCCCGCAATCACGGCTTCGATGCGCGCGAGTTTGTTTCCCGTCTTGATCCGTCGATCATCGTGGAACTGCATATCGCCGGCGGAGACGAATTCATGGGGATGTACACCGACTCCCATTGCGGCCCTGTGCCCGAGCCCGTTTGGGAAAACCTTGAACACGCGCTGAGTCACGCGCCCGGGATCCGGGCCGTGACCTACGAGTTTCACGAATCCTATTATCAGCGCCTCCGGGACGAAGGCGTCCGTGCGCAACTCCGCCGCGCCCGCGAAATCTGGTCGCGGCATCATTGAACCGCTTTGTCCCTGGCCGAATTTCAGCGCGCTTTGACTGATCTGGTCGCTTCCCCCGAGAGGTGTCACGCGGCCCTGGCGGATCCCCGTCGTCTGACTGAGACATATGATTTGAATGAACGGGAGTGGAAGCGACTGCTTCACAGCGCGCAGCAGCCCGGGATGAAAGTTTGTTGGGCGCTCCACCGGGCCAACCGCCTCGCCTCCATTCACGCCACCCTGCCCCTTACTTGCCGGGCGCTGGGCTCGCTTCTGCGTCGGGAGGTAGACGCCTTTTGGGGCGAGGCGTTGCCGAAAGACTTGCAGTTCAGACCCGAGGCCGAACGGTTTGTATCGTTCCTGCGCAGCCGGATGCGGGAGGGCTTTCTCGACCTCCCGGTGCTGGATGATTTGATCTCTTTCGAATTGGCCGTGGCCGAGTTGCGGTTCATGCCTCAAGGCGCGATTCGGGAAACATTGGCGCGCAGCGAGATCCTGGCCGGCGCGTCCGTGATTCTTCACCCTTTGATCCGGTTGCTGCCGTTTCGCCGTGATCCTGAACGCCTGCTCGAGGCCCTGACCAACGAGCGCGACCTTCCGACAGACCTCGCCCCTGGTGATTATCATCTCGTGGTGGACGGGCGGGATGAAGTCATGTCCATCCGCCTCTTGGATCCGCGGCTGGCTGGTATTCTTCACGCCTTTGAACGCGGCGCTCCTCCAATGTTGGACGGCTCGGAAATCGATGCCCTTCTCAAAGCAGGCTTGATCGCGCGCTGGCCCGCGACATAAAGAGGGACTCTTCCCAGGATCCCGAAATTGTGAGAGCCAAATTCTCGCCCGAGAATTGACGCCATGGAAAACGTGAGAGGAATCCATCATGTGACGGCCATCTCCGGGCCGGCGCAGGAGAATCTCGATTTCTATGCGGGCGTCCTTGGGATGAGGCTCGTGAAGAAAAGTGTGAACCAGGATGATCCCGGCACCTATCACTTATTCTACGCCGACGCCGAAGGACACCCCGGCACCGACCTGACCTTCTTCCCGTGGGCCCAAATGGCGCCGGCGCGAGAAGGGCACGGTCTCAGCAGCGAGGTTTCGCTCGCCGTCCCGCCGGGCAGTCTCCATTTCTGGAGCGGCCGCTTGCAACGATACGGAGCCGCGATGGGCCCGGCGGAAGTCCGATTCGGCCAGGATACGCTGCCGGTCACCGATCCGCATGGCTTGCGTATTGCGCTGGTGGAAAGCGAGGATTCAGGCCGTGCTTTCACTCCATGGGACGCAAGTCCGGTCCCGGTCGAACATCAGATTCGTGGACTCGAGAGCGCGCGCATGGTCGAGCGCGATCTTGTCGTCACGCCGGCGTTCCTCTCGGAGGCGATGGGTTTCAGCCACCTCGGCACCGAGAATGGCTGGCATCGCTATGGCGTGGGTGGTGGGAAATCGGGTTCGTATGTCGATCTTCGCGAGATGCCGACGGCGAGCCGCGGCGCCTGGGGCGTCGGCAGCATTCATCACCTCGCATGGCGCGTGGACGACGAAGCCCATCAACACGAAGTGCGCACTCGCGTTTCGGAAAACGGCGCGCATCCGACCCCGGTGATCGACCGGTTTTGGTTCAAGTCTGTTTATTTCAAGGAACCCGGGGGCGTCCTCTTCGAACTGGCAACCGAAGGCCCCGGTTTTGCCGTGGACGAAGATCGGGCGCATCTCGGCGAATCGCTCGTGTTGCCGCCTTGGCTGGAGCCCAAGCGCGCGGCGATTGAAGCCAAGCTTCCCAAACTTTCTGCGCCAGCTCAGGGGTGAAGCTGGTTCCGGTGTAGAGGCGCTCGGTCCTCTTCATTCTCGCTATCTATCTCGTTGGCGGAGTGGGTGCTCCGACTATTCGAATAGCTTGGGCTAATCTCAGGAGCCACTACGAGAAAACCTTGCTATATCTTAGGCCTCCAGCCTAAGATCCGCTCACATTTCAGCGGATGTAGTCAAAATGTCATCCCCTCAAGCCGATCATTCCCCAAAGACTGCGGACTATCAGAACGATTTTCTCAGAATCCTTAATAATCGAGCCAAGGAGGACGGTCCCAAAAACGAGGCGCGCAGCCGCGGCTTTGTAGTTATCGCTCGTGGTGCAACCAGCCTAACGCCGCTGCAAACGCTCTGCTTCGATGAGCGGCAGACTTACAACCACTGTTTCACCGCCCGATACCGACTGCAGCCCTCAGCTCCTCTAGGAACGCTGCTGCTGGCTTTCATCGATGATCTAATCAAGGTCAGTCGCGGCGAAAAAGTAACCGCGGGCGATCTCCGTGCAGGAAAAACGACGGCTGACAGCCCGGATGAACTGAAAAGATTCGCAGAGCATTTCCTCGAGCGCATGGATGCAAACCTCAACTCGCTCTTAGAGGCGAAGCACGGAACATTGGAGACAAGTCAGCTCGCGATGTTGTCTGAAGCCTTCAAAAGCGAATCCCTTCTCACGAGGGGCAACCGCCTCGTGTTGTTTGGCGAGATTGCCGAAGAAGCAGCCACTGCGAGCGAATGGCAGGCGATAGCCGAGACATTGTTCGCTCAATTGCCAGAACGTGTCGGGGTTGTTCTTTCAGGAGTGCCCAAGGATTTTGTTATCCCTTCAAAGGATCCACATTCTTTGGAGATCGTTCTACCCAAAGGGGAGGGTGTCGGCGCGGAGGCGCAAGCAGCATCTGCTATTGAATTCATCGACTCGTCATTCCACACGGACGAACCGGCCAGCAAGGACGAACTGGGAGTAAACGACTATGCAAACGCCATCGCGCGCTTCATTGTTCACCCGCAAACCATGGCGCCGTTGACGCTGGGGATTAATGGTCCCTGGGGGAAAGGGAAATCGTCGTTCATGAACCTCATCAAGAGGGCGTTGATCAAATTCGCCAACGTGAATCGTCACGATGAAACACGCACTCAGCGTTGGGACGATCTCGCAAGGAAGTTGAGTGCTCCTAATCCTGAAAGTAAGGAGGGGCCTTCTAAGGAAGAATTAGAGATGGAGTTCAAAGAGGATGCCGCAGCGCAGGAGAAGCTCTGGAACCTAATGGAGGTGGAAGCCCAGAAGAATGTTCTCAGTGTAACCTTCAACGCCTGGCAGTTTGAAGACGCGAAGCAGACCTGGGCGGGACTTGCGAGCCAAATAAGCGAAACGATCGAAAAGAGTTTATCCTGGACCGCCAGACAAAGGCTGGCGCTTGGCTACGCGTGGAAGGAGCGCAAGAGCGAATTGATCCTTAATCTCTTGCTCCCGCTTGCCGTTATCTTAATTGTTACGGGCTTGGTCTACCTTGGATATTTCGCAAACCTGAAACTGGAAAAACCCGAGGGCCTCGCACTTCTCCTCTCACTTCTCCTTCCCGGCCCCGTTCTTCTTACAATCTGGTTTGTTAGTTCCCAGCTTCTTAAAGTCGCAGTGCCCATTAGTGAGCGAGTGCTCAGTTACACTAGCATGCCTAACTATCGCGAGCAGATGGGATTTCAACACCGCGTGAAGGATGACCTTGAGTTCATCCGCACGTTTTTGATAAAACAGAAAGGTCGCAAGGACTGTCGTGTGGTTGTCTTTATCGACGATCTTGATCGCTGCTCAGAAGACAAAATCATGGAGGTTCTGCAAGCGATTAATCTCGTTCTCGGCAGTTCTAAATTCTTCGTCATCGTGGGTATGGATACAAAAATGATCCATCGCGCGATTAGGTCGCACTACAAAGAAGCTTCCACCGAGTTCCCCGACAGCTACTTGCGAAAAATAGTACAAATCTCCGTTTACCTTCCTGACACCGTCTCGGGGAGGCTGGCGGATTACGTCAACACTCTCTTTAGTTTGGAGGCGAGGTTGGGAGTCACGAATCACACCAAGGAGGAGGCCATCCAAAAGCAATTGAAGCCAGGCTCTACAGCCAGTTCAGCGTCCGGCTTGGCTTACAATCTGGAGGATGTGCTCAGAATTGTCCCGCCAAAGGAGGCAGAAGATACTGCCGATGAACTCCGGGCATTTCGCGACTACTGCAATTACCTTGATGATAACCCACGCGAGATTAAACGGCTAATCAACATTCACAGGCTGATTAAGATTCTTGTGCAGAAGCAACATACTTCGTGGCCCGGCGAACGCCAAAGGAAGTTCGTCAAATGGCTGATATTCTGCGACCGGTGGCCTGACTTGATCGATGATGCTCTCGAGTTGGAGGAAAGGCTCGAGTCTTACGGCTTTTTCGAAGACTTAGCAACTGGCCTTGAGGAAAGGGAAAAGAATAATCACGGCACTGATCCTCCGCCTAGTTATGACCGGCTAAGGGAGTTTGCGGAGCATTCAGCAACGGGGACGAAGCCGCCTGGAGCAGCCGGGGGGCCGGATCCCGGCGACATTCTCCTGTTCAAAGATATCGACACAGAGTTCCGTTTGGCAGCAAGTCTTTCGCAGTTGATAAGCAAGTCGCCTGATGGGAAAAGAGCAAACGCTGAGCGAAGGTAAGATCCTGTCAAAATGAGAGCAGCAGGAGTCAGCAATTCGTTAGGCCCTACCGCCGTTTCAATTCCGCGTCGAAGAATTCGACGATCCGCGTCTGCCGGCGCAGCCGGAGCAGGGGATCGCTCACCATGTGCGTGCCGAGGAGCGGAAGAAAATTGAAGGCCTTGCCCGCCTTGAAGAGCGCCTCGGAAAGTTGCATGGAATGCTGGGCATAGACGTTGTCGTCAGTGAGTCCGTGGATGAGGAACAGGGGCATACGCAGATCGGCGGCGTAAGTAAGAACATTGCTAAGACGATATCCTTCTGCGTTTTGCGACGGCAGGCCTAGATACCTTTCCGTGTAATGTGTGTCGTAGTTTTCCCAAGTCACGACGGGCGCGCCCGCGACGGCACAGTGAAAAATATCGGGCCGCCGGGTGGCGGCCATCGCGGAAAAATACCCGCCGAAGGACCAACCGATAACGCCCACTCTTTTCAGATCCATCGCCGGCTCCTGCTTTGCCAGCGCTTGCAAACCCGCGATCTGGTCTGCCAGGGCGAGGTCGATCAGGTTCCCGCGGATCGCGCGCTCCCAATCGCGGCCGCGGCCCGGCGTTCCGCGTCCATCGATCGCCACCACGATGTAACCCCGGTTCGCCATCCATTGGTCGATCATGTAGCGATCCGGCTGCGCGAGCACCTGCTTGTGTGAGGGGCCCGCATACACATCCAGAATGACCGGATAGCGGACCCCGTTCTTGAAATCGCGTGGCCGGACGATGGCCGCATCCATCGGGCGTGGACCCTCCGTCCGTGTCAATTCAACCGCGGGCAGGGAGGACGGACGTTCCGCGACCGAGGGGAGCGCGCCCAGCTTGCCGCCGTCCGCCGACCGGAGCAGCTCCCAGCCGGCGCGACCGTCCAGCAGATCGAAGCGATGCAGAAATTGCTCCTTCGCCTTGCCGAAGACCGCGTCGTGACGCCCCCGGTCGGAGGTGAGCCGTTGCCCTTCACCTGGTTTATCGAGTGCGAAACGAAAGAGATGCCGTTCTCGCGCATCCGGCCCGCCGGCCACAACGATTGAACGGTCCTCTTCGTTGAGATCGATCAGTCGGTCGAAACCAAAATTAGTGGGTGTGATCGGACGCAGGAGCGCGCCATCAGGCGAACGCAGCTCGATCTGCCACGTCCCATTGCGTTCTGTCGTCCAAAGAAACTCTCGCCCGTTTTTTAGCCAGACCGGCATTGGCTTCCGATCGAGATTCAGCCAGGCCGCATCCTTCTCCCGCAACAACTCCCGGGTTGCGCCGGAATCTGAATCGACCGCCAGCACGATCTCTTCCTGTTGCGCTCGATTTTGCACCAGTACGCAGAGTGGCGCGCCCGCCTCCTTCCAAATGACGCGGGCGAGATAGGGATAACTGTCGCGGTCCCAATCCACCCAGCGCGTCGCCCCGCCGGAGCGGGCGACAAGACCAAGCCGGACCCTGGCGTTGTTCGTGCCGGCGCGCGGATAGAAATTCCTGGCCGGGGTTGCTTCCGGATGCAACGGATCGGAAATAAAACGGCTTTCCACGCCGCTGTTGTCGGTCTCCTGGTAAGCCAGCCACTGCGAATCGGGCGACCACCAGAAGCCTTCATGTCGATCCATCTCTTCCTGGGCGACGAACTCCGCCACTCCATGCTGGAGCGTTTCGGTGGCTCCGGAGGTCAGGGGGACATCGGTTCCCGTCTCGAGCTCGATTACGTGCAGCTCACCGCCTTTCACGGCCGCGACCGCGCGTCCATCCGGTGAAAAATGCGGGCTAATCCAGTTTTCATCGGGAAGCTCGGCGACGCGCGAGTCAGCCCGCGTGATGACGTACAGTTTGCTCGAAAGCGCCACGAGCAGCTTGCTCCCGTCGTTCGACAACTGAAAGCTGGTGAAGCCGCGCAGACTCTGGCGCTTGCGCTCCCGCCGGCTCCGCTCCTCCGCCGTAAGTGTCTCCTCCGCGCCCCGGAGTAACTTTTCCGGAGTCAGAACTTCGCGGAGCTTCGAATCGGCAATGGTGAATTCATAAAGGCGGAGCACTGGATCGCGCGCGCCGCCCCGCAGGAAAATGACGGCTTTCCCATCCGGCGTGAGTTCAGGCGAAACAGGCTGGCCTAACGAATAGTTCCGCGTCTCGACCAGCTCGCGGAAATATCGCAGATCGGCCGACTCCGCGTCCGCGGCGCGGAGAGAAGGGGCGCAGAGAAGAGTTAGGAGAGCAGCGGCGAGAGGATGACGTCGGCGCATGGAAGGTTTCTAGCCGACTGCAAGCTCTGCGCCATCCCTTTTTTGTCATCCCGAGCTTGTCGAGGGACCTCTAACTTTCGCGAACGACAGCGAGAATATCGCGGCGCTGAACGGCAAAATTAGAGATTGAAAGCCCGGGCTCGTCGACTGCGTTACGGCTTCGACTCCGCTCAGAATGACAAGAGAAGTTGGCGCGAGAAACAAATGCGGCAGAGCAAACGTTGTGCTCTGCCGCATTTTTATAGTTGCTGCCACGCAGGCATCGCCCGCGTTCAAATTTGTTTCGCCGTCCGGCGGCCAGCGCAGGACCTAGAATTCCAGGGTCAGCCCTTTTTCGCAGAAGTCGAATTGAACCGGCGTCCCTTCATCGCCGTCTTCCCACACGGCTTTAAACCACTGCTTGCACGCCTGGCTGTTGGTTGATTTGTTCCAAACGAGAGTTTCGGTGTCGCCGGGCTTGATCCCGTCGCCAATATCGAAAAATCCGTAGGTCTCCCCATCTTCCGAACACAACAATTTGGTGATGGTTTTCTCGGTGTTGTTGTGAACTTTGAACGAGTAATCTTCGGCCAGCGCAAGCGGAGAGAAGAACGCGACGGCGGCGAATGCGCAAGCCACCAGGGCGGATTTGGTGAGACGGTTTCTGGATATCATATGTTTTTCGACTGGTTAAGGTTGACCGACGTTTTGGAAAATCTATCGGGTGAAAAGGAGATGGCAATTCTCAAATGCCGGGCGATTTGCCGGCGTTTCCATCAGTAGACGCGGTAATCCACCACGCGCCAGCGGGAAGCCTCGTGGCTGAGGATCACCCGTTCGGCCGCGAGCTTCTTGTGCTCGAACGAAGTCCGGAAAAGGATGCTTTCGTAGCGGCCGTCGGGAGAGCCGGTCAATTTGCGGGTGAAGGCAGCGCCGATAAACACGCGCGAAACGGCCTTGCCGAACGGGACCCGGCGTCCCTCCATGGAACGAACGAATTGCGCATGGGTGGTGGAGGCCCGAAGACGCGCGGGCATTTCCTCATAAGCCTGCGCGTAATCGCCCGCGTCCACCAAACGAAGCCAGTGCAAGGCCGCGGCCCTGGTCTCTTTCTCACGGGCTCGCTTTTCCTCGAGAGATTTTGAGACGGACCGGTGCATCGCGCAGCCCGGAAGGGAAAGCAGAACCAGACACGTGAGAAGGGCGAGTCCGCGGTGCATGCACTGGACGGTTTATCGACTCGCACCTAAGAGCGCAATTTCAAAACGCAGTTCTAATCGTCGCCGGATTCCAGGTCGATCGGTTTGTCCAGCTTCGACACTTTGAAGTACGTGCCGTCGAAATAAGCCCGAGCGCCGTGGTGGTGTTCGCTATTTTTTCCTTCAACCTTCACGATATGCCCATCGATAAAGGAAAACGTCATCTCGCAAGGTGGCCGATCTTCGGTGGCTTCGACCTGCTCTTTGTAAAAGGCCGTGTTGCGCTTCCGCGCCGCGACTCCTGCGAGCCCGCCCGTATGTGAGGTTGGGCCCCGGACAACGTCGATCGAGAAGGCGACGCCCTTCGGCGTTTCCTCTAATTTCAGCTCGCCGCCATACGAGTCTCGATAAATTCCCGTGATTCCCTTTGGCAGAGCCTCGACAAACGCCGCTCGCAAAAACTCCGTGCGACTCTCCGTGAGGTCCGCCATTGCTTCCCAGTAATCGGGGCTTTTCTTGAAATCATCGCCTTCAAATCCATTTTGGCGCGGTTGATCGGAGGCGATGTAGTCGCGGTGCTCGATCCATTTTCGCTGATGATTGCGCAGGTTTTTGAATTCATCGGAGGGAAGCCGCTTGCGCAACGCGTCGAACGTCTTGTTCAAATCGGCGTCGGCCCGGGCAAAGCGCTGCTTTGCCGGCTCAAGTTTGGCCGTCTCTTCTTCAGCGCGGGCGGAGGCTACGACGAAAAGGTTCAGGCCCACGAATAGCAAAATGGCTGGGACGTTGTTCTTCCGCATATCCTTCATTTTAGCCCGATAATTGCCGTCGCCACTGAAGGCGGCAACGGATGTTGGCGGGTTTCGCTGAAGCCGGATTCCTTCAACATGGCCTCCAGTTCCGAGAATGTGTAGGCGTCGCCTGCCGCGGTGGTCGCCAGCATCACCAGGCTGAAACTGGCCGCTTCCGGAGGCGTCACCCGGTCGGGATTGGGAACAAACTCGACCACAGCGACGCGGCCTCCGGGCCGAAGCGTGGGATAAATCCTCTTCAAAAAGGTCACGCAGGTGGGCGGATCAAAGTGATGAAGGAAATTTGGGATGAGCACAACATCGTAGTCGTTTCCGAGATCGACATCGAAGGCGCTCCCCTCGATCGTGCTGAAGCGATCCGCCAGACCGGCGCTTGCTGCATTTTCACGAGCCACCCTTAGCACCGGCGCCCAATCGACTGCCACGATCTGCGCGCGCGGGTTCTTCCGTGCGACGGCAATTCCGTAGACTCCGTGCCCAGCGGCGATATCGAGAATTCGCGATGGCCGCGCGACATCGAGAGCGAGCAACTCAGCGAGCGCTTGGGCCGGCGGGATCATCATCGGCGCCATGCCTCGCGCAAAATCTATCCAAACCGGATGTTCCGGCGCCATCGTGCCTTCCGGAGATTGGGCGGTCCCCCCTTTGCGGGCCGCGGCGGCCAGCTCGTCGAATGCGCCTCTGATCGCCGGAGAAAGAAGAAACGCCGCGGCTCCTCCCGCGTAGGCCGGTGATTTTTCATCGAGAAATGCAGCCGAGTCGCGAGTGAGAGAATAGCGGCCCTCGTTCTTCTCGAGAAAACCGAGGATCGTCAGGTAATCGGACAAGATTCGAATTCCTCGCTCGGCAGCGCCGCACCGCGCAGCCAGTTCGGCAGCCGTCGCTCCTGGCTGGCCGATCGCGGTAAAGAGTTTTAGTTCCAAGGCCGCCTTGAGCGCCGCCGTATTCTGATACGCGATCAGAGTGTCGAAAAATAAAACAGGAGAAGGGGGCTCGGGCGCGTTCATTGAGTCAGTTATTGAAGGGGGTAGGGATTGTCAATTTGCGGCGGGTTTTTCAAAAACGGGCAAGCGCTGGGCGGATCGGGCGCTCCGCGCACGATGCCAGGAAAATGGCGGCGTAGCCGCTGCTAAAAAACATCGCGCGATCCCGGAGCCGCGGGACCCGATCCACTAGAATGGACTATTTGCTCTTCGTCCGAACAACGACCGCGGCGACGTCCTCAGCATCAACTGCGGCGTCGAAAAACTCCGCGCCCGTCAACTGTGAAAGGTGCACGAGCTTGATTCCGATCTTCTCGACCTTGCCGGCGATCTTCTCACCGGACTTCATCCGCAGTTCGACCATTTGACCGATGTTCTTCTGGATAATGCTCAGGATCGTGTCGCTGGCTTGTAAATCGATTTTGCCTTGCGCGAACAATTGGGAGCAACCAAGGACAAGGGTCAGGACAATAACGAGCGATGAGCGTTTCATAACTGCTTCTTCTGCCGAAGAATCGGGCGATTTGCCAGTGAATATTTGGAGCAACGCAGCGACCGTGCTTTGTCGTCGCACCGATCCCATCAGACAGGCGCTTGGCACAAGCGCCTCTACCACTAAAGTCAATTTGTGACACCGATCGCCGAGAACCTGGAGCGCGTGCAATCGCAGATGGCGGACGCGGCCGGAAAAAGCGGCCGCTCACCGGGCGATATCGAGCTGGTGGCAATTTCCAAAACCCACGAAGCCGAAAAGGTTCGGGCCGCGCTCGAGGCCGGGCAGGGGATCTTTGGCGAGAGCCGGGTGCAGGAAGCACGCGCAAAAATACCATTGTTGCCTTCCACCGCGCGCTGGCACTTTGTCGGCCGGCTCCAAAAGAACAAAATCCGGCACGCGCTTCCGCTGTTCGAATTATTCCACAGCGTCGATTCGCTCGAGCTGGCGCGCGACATCAATCGCATCGCGGAGGAAGAAGGGTTGCACCCGCGTCTCCTGCTGGAGGTGAACGTAGCAGGCGAGGGGAGCAAAATCGGCGTTGCGCCTGATTCGCTCCGCGCGGAAATGGAAACGCTGCTCCAGCTTCCACGCCTGAACATCGAGGGCTTGATGACTATTCCGCCACTCGCGCCGGAGGTGGAAGCGTCGCGCAAATTTTTCGTCGCCTTGCGCGAACTGCGCGACCAGTTGGCGGCGCGGTTCCAGGTTGATCTGCCGCGGCTTTCGATGGGCATGAGCGACGATTTTCCAGTTGCGATCGAAGAAGGAGCCACCCTGGTGCGGGTGGGCACGGCGATATTTGGAAAGCGAACGCCGGCAAAACTTCGCAACGCCGGTGACATTTGAAAGTAGGATGATGCGACTAGAGCCAAAGAATATTCAGCTCATCGGCAACGAACTGGCCGTGCAATGGGCCGATGGCGGCGAATCCTATTTCCCCCTGGAACGTCTTCGCCGCGCCTGCCCGTGTGCTTCGTGTGGCGGAGAGCCGGATGTGCTGGGCAATATCGAGCGGCCAAACGTAAGTTATACGAGCGATAGTTTTGAGCTTCTCGGCTGGGAGCTCATCGGAGGGTATGCGCTCCAGCCCCGGTGGCGGGACGGCCATAGCACCGGCCTTTATTCTTTTCAATACTTGCAGCGGCTCGCCGCTGCCTAAGCTTCGTGCTCCTGCTCGTGATCGACGGGAGTATGGATCGATTACGATCACGAGCATGAGCACGAGGAAAGGGTTGACGGGTCTGATACGCTCTCTTGCCCATGACTCGAACGATCAAAGCATCGCTCCTGTTCTTCTTCCTGGCGCTGTGCACGGCGGCGATTTTCGTTTCCGGGCATCCCCGTCCGCCCGTTCCGTCGACGGCGCCGCACGAGTTTCCGGCCCAAGGAGGGGCGCTTTCCAAACCGCCCGCAAAAAAAACGGCGGTCTCGAGACCGCCGCTCCTTGTAGAGGCTCGACCGCCGTTACCGAGGAACTGTCACGCGTAACAACGAAACATTCTCGCCTGCCGGTCGGGCCGTGCGATCCCGCAACTGCGCCGGAACCAGAAAAAAATCTCCCGCTTTGAATGCGGCTCCGGCGCATTCGAGCGCGCCGGTCAGGCAGACGACTATCGCAAAGCTTCCGATCGGCGAGATCTCACGATCTCTGGGCAAGAGCCATTTCTCGAATTCGAAGAGCGAATGTCGGACAAATGATTCGCCCTCTGGTTTAAGCAACGCCGGTTCGCGGTCGCTAAAGTCGATGCACTGCAATGCCTCCGCGATATGCATCTTTCGAGGAGCGCCGCCTTTTTTCGCCCGATCCCAGTCGAAGACACGGTAAGTTGTGTCGCTGTTCTGCTGAATTTCGACAATTAGATTCCCGGCGCCAACCGCGTGCAGTCGTCCACTCGGAAGAAACATGGCGTCGCCGGCTTCGACCGGGATTTGATGAGCGTGGCCCTGCACCTTCCCGTGCTTCAGGGCCTTGACGAATTCACCGCGGGTCGAGCTTTTTTTCAATCCAACAAAGATCTCAGCGCCCGGCGCCGCATCCGCGAAGTACCAAAACTCAGACTTCGGTTCGCCGCCCAGTTCCTCTGCAATCTCGGCGGGCGGATGCACTTGCAGGGAAAGGTTTTCTTGGGCATCGAGGAGTTTGGCCAGAATCGGAAAGCGCGGGGCGTCCGGAACGCTTCCGAAAATCTCCTCCCGATGATTGCGCCAAAGCGCGTTTAGAGTGAGGCCGCGACAAGGGCCATCGTGGACAACACTTTGCGCCTCGGGGCGATCGACGATCTCCCAAGATTCGCCAATGCGCACCGCCGGCGGAAGCCGCTTGCCGAAAACGGACTCCAGTCGCCGCCCGCCCCAAACCCGCTCCATGAAAATCGGCTGGAAAACAAGAGGCTGGGTAAGATTGATCGGTGGCATCGATGGTTTCGCAACGTAGGGATGAGGATGGTATTTGCAAACATCGGCCGCGCGCCGGCAGTCGGTAGGGCGAGACTCTGTCGAGCCGTGCTTTTTCGGCCTCAATCGCAGTCAGCTCGACAGAGTCTCGCCCTACCGAGCGGATCGCAGCCCCTGGTTGTCACAAATGGCGCCCCAACTACTGTGGCAACGCCATGTTCATGCGCTCGTTCGCAAAATTTTGGGTCCCGGTCATCGCGTGGGTGCTGTTAATCTTTGTGATGTCCGGCGACTTGATGTCGGCCGAGCACACCTCGCGCTTCTTTGTTCCCTTCCTGCGCTGGATCGCTCCCGGAATTTCAGCCGAGTCAATTGCCTCGCTCCAATTCGCCGTCCGGAAAGCTGCACACCTGGCCGAATACGCCATTCTCGCGCTGCTTCTGTGTCGCGCGCTTTTTCACGGAACGAACCTCAAGTGGTCGCTATCGATCGTGTGTCTGTGCGCTGAAATCGCCTGTGTGCTAGTCGCCGCGGGCGATGAATTTCGCCAGTCATTTGTCGCGTCGCGGGGCGCTTCGCCGTGGGATGTGATGATCGACGGCGCCGGAGCGATCTTGGGGCTCCTGGTTTACGTGAGATTCGCTCGGGGAAAAAGCGTGGGAGCAAGATAGGGGAGGAAATCCCGGCAGCGTCTTGACCAATCACCAATCACCAATCACTATTCACTTCCCCGGCGCTCTGCGCCGAAGCGGGCCTGTAGCTCAGTTGGTTAGAGCATGCGCTTGATAAGCGCAGGGTCGCTGGTTCGAGCCCAGCCAGGCCCATTTTCTCGCGCAGCGTTTGGTGGAGACCGGCAGCCGAAATCACGGCTCAACGCGGCTGCTTTCGCGCCAGGGCCGTTAACATCTGAGGTTCGACTTGCTCTACCTCGGGGAGTGCTTTCAAGCGCGAAGCGGCCGCGAGGGCATCGGCTATTTTTCCAGAACTTGCCCGGACCCAGGCGGCCTGGGGAGCCCACGCCGGCGATTCCTCGATGCTGAAGCCGAGTTTCGCCATCGCTTCGCGATGCCGCGTCGCTTCCACGCCATCGGCGAAACGCACCCATGCGCGCCCGGTAGGAATCGCAAACGCTCCCGAGGGCTGCGCGCGGTAAACCGGAAAGACCTTGCCAGCCGCCGCCTTACTCTCTGGCGCGGAGCCCTCATACACCGCGATGTTCTCATCGAGCCGCGCCACGAGGCGATCGGTTGCGGAGAGCGGTTCCCCGGCGTTGCTGGCGTAAAACTCCGGGGCCAATTGGTAGCGGGCGACCGCTCCTTCTGTCGATCGTACTTCAAGTTCGGCTGGATAATTCGAAGACATGAGCGGCACGGTCGAAGTCCGATATTAAGCTTTACTTCGCAAACCCCAATCGGCAACCTCGCCGGCAACCTCTCAGCGAAGAGGAACGAAAGGTCCCTCTATGATCAAGTTTCGTTTCGGCGGCAAGACGGGCCGCAGCTTCAATCTCAAGGAAAGCCCCTCCCATATCGTCGTGCGCACGGCGAACCGAATGCCGCTCACCAGTGATCAGGTTTTCGCTGAAGCGCCTTTGTCCCGCGGAGCCCGCGCCGTCGTGGGCGAATTCGATCTCGTCGCTCGGTTCCTGGAGGCGGGCGTGGAAGTTCTGCGCGTGGCGCGGCAGTCCGCGCCCAGGGCGCTTCGCGATCACGCGCGCTCGGTCTTGAAGAAAGATCCGGCCATCGAATTTGTCGGCCGTGTCTTGACGGACAGCCGCTCGGGCGAGCCCGTCCTCTATACGGAAAACTTCTTCGTAAAATTCGACGGCGACATTTCGCAGCGCGCCTGTCTGAAGATCATCAAGAGCTACAACCTCGAAATCAAGCGCACTCTCGAATACGCGCGCAACGCCTACTTCATCCAGGCGGCCGAAGGCACCGGGCAGAAGATTTTCGCCATCGCCGAGCGTCTTCTGAACGAAAAAAACGTTGAGCTGTGTCATCCCGAGCTGGTCCGGCGGAAGCGCAGCCGCGGGGCTTTTAATCAGCAATGGCATTTGAAGAGCACCAGCATTGGCGGGCAGGTCGTGAACCAACATGCCAACGTTGAATCGGCCTGGGCCCTGACCGATGGCACGGGCACCATCATCGCCGTGATCGATGATGGCGTCGATCTCGAGCACGAAGAGTTTCGTTCCTCCGGCAAAATCATTGCGCCGCGCGATGTCGGCCAGCAAAATGACAACCCGCGACCCCGCTCCAGAGACAATCATGGCACTGCCTGCTCCGGGGTGGCCTGCGGCGACGGAAATTTCGGCGCTTCGGGCGTCGCTCCGCGGGCGCGCTTGATTCCCATTCGTTCGAACGTCGCGTTGGGCTCTCAAGCCGAAGCCGACGCGTTTGTCTGGGCAGCGCAAAATGGCGCGGACGTGATCTCCTGTAGCTGGGGTCCGCCGGATGGCGACTTCGAAGATGCAAGTGACCCTTTGCATCGACAAGTCGTTCCGCTGCCCGACAGCACCCGGCTCGCCATCGATTTCGCCACGCAGAATGGCCGGGGAGGAAAGGGTTGCGTCGTGCTCTTTGCCGCGGGCAACGGAAACGAGAGCGTCGATAACGACGGCTATGCGAGCTACGCGAAAGTCATTGCTGTCGCCGCCTGCGATGACACCGGCAAGAAAGCGCCCTACAGCGATTTCGGCCGCGCGGTTTGGTGCTCATTCCCCAGCAACCACTATTATCAATCCGTCACGCCGGGGATCTGGACCACGGACCGGATGGGAGGTCCGGGTTACAACCCCGGCGACGTGAATGACGGCGATGCCGCCGGCAATTACACCAACAACTTCGGCGGCACCTCGAGCGCGTGCCCGGGCGCGGCCGGCGTCGCAGCGCTCGTTATTGCGCGCAACCCCACCCTGCGCGGAGACGAGGTGCGCGAGATTCTGCGGAATTGCTGCGATCGCATCGACGCGGCCGGCGGCGGCTACGACGCCACCGGTCGCAGCCTGCTGTATGGGTATGGCCGCCTGAATGCGCGGAAAGCCGTCGAATTGGCGCTGCCGCCTCAACCGAATGCCGTCGCCATTCGCACGGCTCGGCAGGATGTCCCCATCCAGGATCTGAAAACATCGCGGCTTACCCTGGCGGTCGCGGATACGCAGCCGGTCAAATCACTCAAAGTGACCGTCGATATCGATCACACTTACATCGGAGATCTCCTCGTAACGTTGAAACCGCCGACCACGGTGAGCTCGAAACGGGCCGTGCTCCACAACCGCACGGAAGCGTCGAAGGACAATTTGAAACGCACCTACGACGTGGTGAACGCACCCGATCTGGCCCAGTACCTGAACAAAAAGCCGACCGGCACATGGACCCTCGCAGTCGCTGACAAAGAGAAGGCCGATACCGGCATGATCCGCAGTTTCACGTTGGAAATAGGATTCTGAACGGCGCGAGCGCCGGCGCGCCGGAGGGAGATGCCTCCGCGCGCCCTCAATTCTTCGGACGTGCCGAAACACGTCTCACATTCACGGATTCCCGTTGCGGGAATGAATCCGCGTGGGATGGTCGCAATCTGTGAAATGTCTCTTCGCCGCTGCTCTTTTTTGCTTCTCCTTTGCGCCAGCACTTATCTCCGCGGAAAAGCCGGCTTCGAGCCGCGCCGTCTCGGTTCCGCCGCTGCCTTTTAAGCACACGACGCTGCCGAACGGACTCCAGGTTTACACGGTCGAAGATCATAAGAGCCCGACCGTCGCCGTGCAGGTTTGGTATCACGTCGGCTCGAAGGATGACCCCGACGGCCGGAGCGGTTTCGCCCACCTGTTTGAGCACATGATGTTCAAGGGCAACGAGCGTTTGACCGCCGACATGCTTGATAACCTGACCGAAAATATCGGCGGACAAAACAATGCCTACACCGCGGACGACGTCACCGTTTATCACGAAATCGTGCCGTCCAATTATCTCAATCCGATTTTGTGGGCGGAGGCGGAACGAATGTCGGGGCTCACCCTCAACGATCAGAATTTTGCCTCCGAGCGGGACGTGGTGAAGGAGGAATACCGGCAACGAATCCTTGCGAACCCGTATGGAGAATTCTACCTCGATATCGATCGAAAATCGTTCACCGCTCATCCGTACAAAAGGCCGGGCATTGGCAGCATCGAGGAGCTCGAGGCGTCGAAACTTTCTGAAGTGCGCGCCTTCCACGCGACCTTCTATCGGCCTGATAACGCGACCCTCATCGTCGTGGGCGATTTCAAACAGGAGGAGCTCGACGGCTGGATAAAGAAATATTTCGGAGCGATCCCCAAACCAGCGGAGAAAATCCCGCGCGTCACGGTGAAAGAGCCGGCGCGGACACAGGACAAGCTCGAGACCTCTTACAGCGCGAAGGCCCCGCTGCCGGCCATCGCGCTTACTTATCTCCTGCCCTCGGTGCGCAGCAAGGACGCGCCCGCTCTTTCGCTGGCTGAAGAGATTCTGGCTGGCGGCGCGTCATCCCGGCTTTATCAGGCGCTGGTCTACGAACAGCAGATCGCGCAGGCCGTCACTTGCAGCGCCGATTTGCGCGAAGACCTGGGTCTGCTCGTTTTTCGCATGGTCCTGGCCAGCGGAAAGCCGGTCGCCGAGGCAAAAAAATCGCTCACCGATCAGATCGAGAATGTGATCAAAAAAGGCGTATCCGAAGCGGAGCTCGACAAGGCAAAAAGCCGCTTTCTCACTTCCAAACTTCTGGAGCGCGAGACCGCCAACGGCAAGGCAAGCGCGCTCGGCGAGGCCGCCGTAGTTTATGGTGACGCCACGCGCGTGAACACGGATCTGGCGAAAGTGCAGGCCGTGACCGCGGCGCAAGTCAAAGACGTGCTGAAACGATACGTCACCGGCAAAAAGAAGGTTGTGATCGAGTACCTGCCAGAATCGATGAAATCACCCGCGAAAGAAACGAGCGAGAAAAAGTCCTGATGAAAAAACGCACCCTTTTCAGCATCGGCGCGGTCTTCTTCGCGGCCCTTCAAAGTGCCCATGCGATTGGTGGCATCGATACGCCGCCGCCGCCATCGGCCCCGAGCGACATCAGTTTTGCGCAGCCCAAAGAAGCCACGCTCGAGAACGGCCTCCGGGTCATTGTCGCTGAGCGGCCGGGATTGCCGTTACTCGCGGCCGAGCTGCTCATTCGGACCGGCGCGGAGATCGACCCCGAAGGGCTGGCCGGCGCCGCCAGCATGACGGGCTCGCTGCTGACCGAGGGCACCGAAAAAATGTCCGCGACACAGATCGCCGTCGCGATCGAATCGCTCGGCGGCTCGATCGACTCGGGCGCTCGCTGGGATGCGTCGAGCGCGTCGGTTGTCGTTATGTCCGACAAAGCAGAGGCCGCTTTGAGCATCCTCTCGGACGTGGTCTTGCATCCGGCATTCAAACAGGAGGAGATCGATCGGCTGAAGAAGCAAACGCTCGATAGCCTGCGCGTGGTCATGCAGCAGCCTGGCGCGCTCGCGCGTTACGTGACAGATCGGGTCGTCTACGGATCGAGCGAGTACGGACACGCCGCCAGCGGCACGATGGAGACGGTGCAGGCCATAAAACGCGACGATCTGGTGAAGATTTACAAAACCTATTACACGCCTCAAAACGCCACGCTCGTTCTGGCCGGAAATCTCACGCTGGAGCAGGGGAAGAAATACGCGGAGCAATTTTTCGGCGATTGGAAGGCCGAACCCTCCGCCGGCAAGGAGCCCGTTCGCTCCGCTCCGACCGACTGGAAGCCGGAGAACGTCGTCGTCGATATGGCCGAAGCCGGGCAAGCCTCGGTCACGGTGGTCAAGCCGGCGATCAAGCGCGATTCCCCCGATTATTACGCGGGCCTGGTCACGAATGCGGCGCTCGGGACCGGCTTTGTTTCCCGGTTGAATCGCGAGATCCGCATTAAACGCGGCCTGAGCTATGGCGCTCGGAGTGCCCTGGATTCGCGCCGCAACGGCGGATCGTTCTTCGCTTCGGCCCAAACCAAAAACGAATCCGCGGCGGAAGTTGCGGGTTTGCTGCAATCCGAGCTGAAACGGCTGGGCACCGAACCGGTCCAGGGCGACGAACTAAAGTCCCGCCAGGCGGTGCTGACAGGCGGGTACGCGCGCAATCTGGAAACGAATCGAGGCCTGGTCGCCACTATCGCTTCGCTCGTGACCTACCGTCGCCCGCTCGATACCGTGAACAAATTTATCCCGACGATCAACGCCATCACGGCCGCGGATGTGAGCGCGTTCGCCGCGAAATATTTTGCGACCCCGGCCAGCCTCGTGATTGTGGGCAAAGCTCCGGACTTTCTGGAGGCGTTGAAGAAAGATCGCCCGGACGTGCGGGTCATTCCCCACGCCGACCTCGATTTGAATCGGGCGGACCTGACGAAAAAGAATTAGCGACTTATCGATTTAGCGAACTGGCGATTGAAGCGGTTTCTTCGGTCATTCGTTAATTCACTCAGTCGCTAATTCGCTAATTCGCTAAATGATTTGGAGGCAAGGGGATTCGAACCCCTGACATCCAGCTTGCAAAGCTGGCGCTCTACCAACTGAGCTATGCCCCCCCCGCAGGAAGAATTGCCGAATGTCGAATGTCGAATGGCGAATGCAAGAGGCTCTTTTGTCCGGGGAGCGCACGCGCCCTCGCGTGCTGGTTTTGGCGCCCCCGCCAAAACTCTCGGGAAAAGTTCGCGAAGGCGAGGTCGCCTTCGCCAGCACGCGAGTCGCGTGCGCTCCCCGGAAACACGCGTTCGCGTTCCAAAACGAAAATGCCGGAGGGCGATCGCTCGCCCTCCGGCATGTCTCATGTTTTGCAGCAAAGACTGAATTGTGCGCTACCGTTTCAGAGTTCTTCAAGCCTCGATTTCTTTCGATTTCGAGGGCTTAACGGCATCTCCGAACCCCGAATTGCTTCGGGGTCGGTCTTAGCCGTCGACCTATTCAATCCCGCCGAGGCGGGACGAATTCTCCTTAGAAAGGAGGTGATCCAGCCGCAGGTTCCCCTACGGCTACCTTGTTACGACTTCATCCCAGTTACCGCTCATAGCGTAGGCGGCTGCTTCCCATTGCTGGGTTGGCGCGCCGGCTTCGGCTACAAGTGACTTCCATGATGTGACGGGCGGTGTGTACAAGGCCCGGGAACGTATTCACGCCGTCGTAGCTGATACGGCATTACTAGCGATTCC
>Ga0190265_10000035_pt1 | contig 160374 bp, 118 predicted proteins | sample Popmic124T_FD_133135 | JGI IMG/M metagenome (GOLD analysis project Ga0190265, IMG submission 133135) | Populus adjacent soil microbial communities from riparian zone of Indian Creek, Utah, USA - 124 T | ecosystem: Environmental > Terrestrial > Soil > Riparian zone | place: USA: Utah...
AGCAACCATCAACGACTTTTTGTGCAAAGCCCCTTTTCTGAGCCTGGTTCGGCAGTCTCGGCGCATTAGAGGGTTTGCGGCTTATCCTTTGGCCGCTCAAACCAGATCAGTATCGCTGTCAGGCACCCGCAGACAAGTGTGCCAATCCAGACTGCAGCAGACCCCAATTGTTCCATCGTCTGCACTCCGAGTGCTGGGCCAATCGCAAACGCAACGCTGAATCCCATCGAATAGAGGCCCATATACGCACCGGACTGTGCCGGCGGCGCCACCTCGGAAACATGCGCAGCACTGGCGGGTAAAAAGATCATCTCGCCAAACGTCCAGACCACTACCGTAAACGCGAGCCATAAAACTCCGCCGCCGATTGCCATGCCGCCAAACCCGAGCCCGATCAAAACCGCGCCCAGCGCTAGCGCATGACGGTTGGACCAGTGTGCCATAGCGGCGTTGAGGGGAACTTCGATCAGGATGATCAGCACGGTGTTGATGGCCAGCAACATTCCAAAGCCTGCTTCCGTCATGCGCAGGTCGCGCACAAGGAAGAGCGGCATCGCGGCGAGCGTCTGAAAGAAAACCAGCTCGACTGGAATCATCGCCAGCAGAAAATAGATGAAACGACGGTCCTTTAAGAGACTGGAATAAGGCATCACGGTTGAAGGACGAACACCCGCCGCCGACACGTTTGCGGGAGGGCCGGTGGGAACGGTCACCACATCCGCGCCGCGTGGCTCACGTGGTCGCCAGGGGACCAGCACCAATATTAATCCCGCCAACAAAGCCGTGGTTGCGTCCACAAAGAACAACAACCTGAATGACCGCATGGCGAGGAATCCCCCGACGACGGGGCCAATACTCATACCCAGGTTGATCGCAAGACGGTAGAGGGCGAATGCCGACTTCCTTTGGCCCGGGCCGGCGAGGTCGCCAATGATCGACATGCTGGGAGGTCGAAATGCCTCGTTCACGATGGACCATAGCCCCGTCATCAACAGAATGCCGATTAGGCTGTGAGCAAACGGAAAGATGAACAGGACGACAGCGCTCAGAAACAGCGAGAGCTTGATAATGCGCATGCCGCCCAGTCGATCTGATAACCGTCCCGAAACAGGCGCGATGACGATTGCGGCAATCCCATAAATTGTGAGCGCTAGACCTGCGGTGGCGGCCGGCAGTTGGCGGTCAACTGTGAGATACAGCGTCAGGAAAGGCAGGACCATCGTGCCCGCGCGGTTGACCAGTGTAGCGAGACAGAGAAGCCAAACTTCTCGGGGAAGCACTCCCAACCCGCGCCATGGATTCAGAATGACCAACACCCCCAACAGCCGAAAATGTAAAAGCTAGCGACCGCCGGTTTGGCGGATCTCTTTATAACGAAAGCAAGTGTAGTCATGGTCGTTAACCATTCCCACTGCCTGCATGAAGGCGTAACAGATCGTGGGACCTACAAACTTGAAGCCGCGACTTAAGAGGTCTTTGCTCAGCGTCTCCGAGATCGCGGTTTGCGCGGGTACCGGAGCATCGCGCGTTCGATTGATCGGTTGACCATCCACGAACCGCCACAGGTACGCGTCGAAACTTCCAAACTCCTTCTGGACCATGGCAAACGCTTTGGCGTTTTGAATGGCGGCAGCGACCTTCAATCGGTTTCGGATGATTCCCGGGTTCAACAGGAGCTGCTGAATTTTGTGTTGGCCATATCGCGCGACTTTGGCGGAATCAAACTGATCAAATGCGGCGCGGTAGTTGTCGCGTTTACTCAAGACAGTTTCCCAGCTCAAGCCTGCCTGAGCGCCTTCGAGAATGAGAAACTCGAAAAGCCTTCGGTCGTCGTGCAAAGGGACGCCCCATTCTGTGTCGTGATATGCAATTGAGAGATCTGTCTTAGGCCAGGCGCAGCGTTTTGGCATAGGCGCATCTTAGCAGGAGGTAGGACGGGGCAGTAGCCCGACCGTTAGGGAGGGCGCAATCAAATCAATTAGCGGCTTTGCCACAAAAAGTAACGCTCAATTGCGCGAAGCCCTCCATGATGAGCACCGTCAGAGAAGAGTACTTGAGTGGGTCGACAAATACAGAACCGGGAGCGGTAGCGTAGCGACCGGGTCCCGGACTCAACGCAACAATGCGAGTAACCTGAAAGGTTGAGCAAGGCGTCACCCAACTTGATTGTTTGACCCGGTCGCTACCGCTCCCGGTTCTGTATTCGTCGACCCACGACTGAGGCCTGTCTCGCTGGGCGCGAACCGTCCACGGTCGGGCTACTGCCCCGGTTCGTGATACCCGTCGATGGGTTGAGTGCTACTGGCCCAGGCGGCCGACCAAACTTGCAACCACCGTAATCAATTCATTCGCCTCGACAGGCTTGGCCACGTGTGTGTTGAAGCCGGCCATGATAGCGCGCATCCGATCCTGGACGCGCGCGTAAGCAGTGAGCGCTACCGCGGGAATTTTCTGATGTCTGCTTCCATTCTGCGCCCGGATCTGGCGGATTAGATCGTAGCCGTCGGTGTTTGGCATTCCGATGTCGCTGATTAACAGGTCGAATTCACTGCTGGCGAGGGCCGCCAACGCGTCCTCGGCGCTTGATGCGGAAGTCACTCTCGCGCCGTGCTGTGTCAGTTCCACGCTGATTAAGTCGAGTGCATCGGTTTCATCGTCGATGATCAGAATTCGCAGGCCTTCGAGTGTTGGTGCTTCCGAGTGCTCTTTGAAACTTCCGGCAGCGTTAGCCAGAGTTTCCGGATGCAAGTCGCCGCTGGGCAATGGTAGCCGGACTGTGAAGATCGCCCCATGTTGGGGTTTCCGGTTTTCGACTGCGATAGTTCCACCGTGCAGTTCAACCAGGTGGCGGACAATGGCCAGACCCAGGCCCAGCCCGCCGTGCGTCCTGGTAGTTGATCCGTCAGCCTGCCGAAAGCGTTCAAACACGTGCGGCAGAAAAGAGGGATCGATACCCGGGCCGCTGTCTTTAACCTGAATCTCAACGCCGCCGTTGGCCTGATTAACCGCTATCTCGATCTTGCCCCCGGCCGGAGTAAATTTTGCGGCGTTGGAAAGAATGTTCCAGACGACCTGTTGCAGACGATCTGCATCGCCGGAGATTAATCTAAGACTCGAATCAATGAGAGTTTCGATCTTGATTTCCTTTGCTTCCATTGCGGGCCGCACGGCATCGAGCGCAGCGTCAACTACGGCGACCAGATCAACCGGACTGAGGTTTAGTTGCAGCTTGCCCGTGATTACGCGCGACACATCGAGAATGTCTTCGATGATCTGTTTTTGGGCCCATGCATTTCTTTCCACAACTTCAACCGCGTGTTTGGAGCCTTCGCTATCCAACCGTCCCGATCGCAACATACGCGACCAGCCGATGACCGCGTTTAACGGTGTGCGCAGTTCATGCGAGAGCGTTGCGAGAAACTCATCCTTCAATCGGTTGGCTTTCTCAGCGTCTCCACGCGCGGCGCGCTCGCTTTCCAGGAGCGCGGCCAGTTTGTCCTCGGCTCGCTTGCGTTCGCCGAATTGTCCAATTTGGGCACCGATACCCATGACCATCTTCAGTAATTCGTCGTCGGGTTCCCTGATATCGGGACTAAAGAATTCGATTACTCCGAGCACTTGGTCGCCAAGAATGATTGGGAAACCGAAGGCGCCGTGAAGTCCTTCGCGTGACGCGGCTGCAGCCCTCGGAAAGTTTGCCTCCCCAACCACATCTTGAATCCAGATTGCCTCGCCACTGGCCCATATCCGGCCCGGCAACCCAACCCCTTTTTCCAATGCCAGCTTTTGAGTTAGTTGATCGAATTCCGGGGTCTCACGCGAAATCGCATGACATATCTCGACGGCCCGAAGCACGCCTTTCTCGCGATCAATGTTCCAAAGAACGCCCACTTCCCAGTCAAGGTTGGCGCAGGCAGTTTGTAAAATGCGCTTCGAGCTCTCGGCAAAGTCACGAGATTCCGAAAGGATTTGGGTGACTGCATATTGCAGTGCCAGCCGGCGTTCGGTGCGCTTACGCTCAGTGATGTCGCGCGTGAAGCAGCGGGTGTGGATAAATTTTCCGTCTTCGCGATAAACGCTGGAATTAATTCGGACAAACTTGATAGTTTGGTCTTTGCAGAGCATGCGCGCGTCGAAGTCGCGCAATACTTCGCCGGCGGCCAGACGATTCAGAATATTCTCGATCACAATTTTGTCCGCATGAAACTCGGAGATGTGATGACCAACATATTCATCTCGGGCATAGCCTAATAAATCAAGTTCCGATTGGTTAACCCGCTGAACAATTCCGTCCGGACCTACCCAGTGCAAGCCGATGGATGCGTTGTCAAAAAAGTCAGTCAACTCGGCTTCGCTGCGTTGCAGGGCGGCCTCGAAGCGCTTCCGTTCAGTGATGTCGTGTTTGATACCGACGAGGCAGATCGGCCCGCCTTGTTCATCGCGCAGGACGAAGGCCGTCAGGTCGACATAAAGGGCGCGGCCGTCTTTCGTCTGGTTGATTATTTCACCGCGAAATTCACCTTCGGCAATCAGCGTCCTGACTGCGTCCGTGAAATCCTTCTCTCCCGTGTGAATAGCAGGGGTTTGGTTTTTCAGGTCCTCGTCTGAATAACCGAGCAGTGCGGCATGGGCGGCGTTTTGCTCAAGGTAGAAGCCCTGCGGATCGAGGATGACAATGGGCTCGCTGGAACTCTCAAAAATGGAGCGGTAGATGTCAGGGCGCAGCTCGCGGAGATCCGAACTGGTAGCGGCTTTTTTCATCTGGACTCTGCGAGACATCATCAGACTTGAAACTGGCGGAAAACAGATTTGGCTTTGGGGGAGGAGATGATAGCACCAAAGGTTAAGTTGTATTAAATACCGCCGGTAGCTGCATGTTCTTTGCGTAATTTTGCGTCCTACTTCGCGAACTTTGCGGTCCCTGCATACATATTTACCGCAAAGGGCGCAAAGAACTGCCAAAGGGCCCGCAAAGCAAACTGCACCAGTGCGCGGTATTTCAACCATTTGACTTGGGTTTGCTTTGAGGGTAAAAGCCTAGCTGAATTCATAACCTAAAAACCTTAGCATCCGTTTCCTCTGCAACCTGCACGGGACCCGGACTCTTATCAATCGGAAGGAGATCGAAATGGCTTTACGTCTAGGCGACATTGCACCCGATTTCAAGGCGGACACAACTGAGGGTCCAATTAGTTTTCACGATTGGATTGGTGACAGCTGGGCCGTACTTTTCTCTCATCCCAAGGATTTCACACCTGTGTGCACCACTGAACTCGGCGAGTGCGCGCGGCTCAAACCTGAATTCGACCAGCGCGGCGTGAAGGTGATCGGGCTGAGCGTTGACCAAACTGACTCGCATAACAAGTGGGCGGAAGACATCAGGGAAACTCAAGGCACAGCGCTTAACTTTCCGGTGATCGCCGATCCGGATCACAAAGTGGCCGAACTCTACGACATGATCCATCCGGAGATCAGTGATATTTTCACGGTCCGTTCAGTTTTTATTATTGGGCCAGACAAAAAGATCAAACTGATGATCACTTATCCGGCGAGCACCGGACGAAACTTCGACGAAATTCTGCGCGTGATTGATTCACTCCAGCTCACCGCGAAATACAGCGTAGCCACGCCGGTAAACTGGAAAGATGGCGACGACGTGATCATCGTGCCTTCAATGTCTGACGAAGATGCGAAGACAAAGTTTCCCGCGGGCTGGAGAGCGCCGAAGCCCTATCTCCGCATTACGCCGCAACCGAATAAGACCACCGGTGATACAGCTGCGAAGAGCGCATCGTAGCGCACGCATCCTTAGCTCCCCCTCTCAATACGACGGGAGGGGGGACCGGTTTGTCATCCCATCCAACATGCCGACTCGGGCGGGGCAGGTACACCAACTTTTGCGAGCCTTCTATCAACAAGACAGGGGATAAACACATGGTAACTAAACGCCGCGCGGCACTCGTAAGTTTTCTAAGCTTTTTGCTACTTGGCGCCGGTTCCGTTCTGGCTCAGCGCAGGCAGCAGATCAAAGTCTATCTGGTAGCTCTAGATGACAATGGGAAGGCAGGCAAAAAGATCGGTTGTGATGACAGCCTGGTCCCTGTCATTCGCTCGATCAGACGCACAGCCGCACCTTTAAGGGCCACCCTTCAGGAATTGCTTTCCACTCCGGCTGAATCTGGCGACAACCCAAAGTTGCAGAACTTTTGGAAGGGCAACGATCTTAAACTTAGCAGCGTTTCAATCCGGAATCGCACTGCTACGATTCGTTTCTCCGGGGAACTAACCACCGCCGGTATTTGTGACATACCCCGCATCGAGTCCCAAATTGAAGAGACGGCACGGCAATTCCCGACCGTGAGAAGAGTGAAGGTTTTCATCGGGCAGCAGATCCTGCGCGACGCCATTCGCTGACGTATTGCTCACTATCCGCAGATTACGCAGATTTAGAAAGACAGCAACGTGAGGAAGAGCTGTCAATACGCAAGCAGGCGATTCTTAATCTGTGAAATCGGCGTAATCGGCGGATAGTTCCAAACTAGCTCTTTAGCAACTCGCGGGCGTGGCGCCGGGCGCTTTCAGTGATCTCGGCGCCTGTCAGCATGCGCGCGATTTCCTCAACCCGCGCTCGTCGGTCCAGATTCTCAACGCTCACCAAGGTGCGTTCGCCGACCGTTTCTTTTCTTACCAGTAAATGACTCTCGGCAAAGCGGGCGATCTGCGGTTGATGTGTCACACACAACACCTGGTTCGTGCCTGATAGTTTTTTTAGTTTGATGCCTACGGCCTCGCTTACGCGCCCGCCAATCCCTGAGTCGATCTCGTCAAAAACGATTGTGCGCGGAAACTCCGACGCGTTGGCGACAGTCTTTAACACCAACATCAGACGCGACGCTTCGCCCCCGGAGGCTACTTTCGCTAGGGGCTTCACTTCTTCGCCGACGTTGGCGGAAAAATAAAAATCAATTTGGTCAGAGCCGCGGGCGGTGAAGTGGTTCGAGTCGTCAACAACCTTGGAGCTACGGGGTTCAGGTCCACTTATCCGGATCTGAAATTTCGCCTTTTCCATGGCAACCTCCACGAGGCCTTGCTCGACAGCGCGCTCAAACTTGCGGGCAGCGCGAACGCGTTCGCGATGCAGCCGGCCCGCGCAATCAAGATACGCAGCCCTGGCGGTTTCCAGTTCCTCCTTGATCTCCGTCTCGCGCTCGCCCGCATGATCAATCTGACGGAGGCGATCTTCGGAACGGGCCAGGTGTTCCAGAGCGGCTTCGATCGAGCCTCCATACTTGCGCTTGATGCTGGAGATTTCCGCGAGCCGGTTTCCTATCTGCTCCAGCCGAGCCGGTGAAAACTCGAGCTTGTCTGAAAAATCTCGCAACGAAAACGCCAGGTCTTCAAGGACGGAACGCGCCTGCGTAAGTCCTTCAAGATAATCGTTAAAGCCTGACTCGAAACCCGCCAATTCTTCGATCTGTTTTTCGGCCAGCCGCACCCGCGTTAGCGCTGCGTCTTTGTCCTCGTAAATTAGTGCGTAGCTTTCGGCGCAAAGCAAAGTGAGCTTTTCGACATTCAACAGCCGCCGCCGCTCTTCTTCCAAAGTTGCGTCCTCGCCAATTGCCAGTTCGACGTGTTCGAGCTCATTGATTTGAAATTTCAAAATGTCCGCGAGCTGAAATTTCTCGGATTCGCCGGCTTGCAAGCTATCGAGTTCACGTCTTAACGCGTTCCACCCCCGGTAACACTCGGCAACTTCCTGGCAGAGCCCGGCCACACTGGCGCCGGCGAATTCGTCGAGTAGTTCCAGATGCGTGTCGGAGTTGAAGAGGGTTTGCTGGTCGCCCTGGCCGTGAATATCCACCAGGAAGGGACGCACTTCGCGCAGCAACGCCTGGGTGGCGAGTTGATTGTTGATGAAAATTTTGTTCCGGCCTGACGTGGAAAGCTCGCGCCGGATGATCATCTCGAAAGACCCGCGGCGATCCTTCGGTGCTGGTTCGGCCGCTTCGTCTGAATCATTTCCGGGAATGCTGATGCCGGCTGCGGCGAGCACATTTTCCAGTTCCGGGCTGGGCGCAACCGAGAAAAGCCCTTCAATGAAGGCCCTTTCCGCGCCGGTCTTGAGCAGGTCCGAGGTGACGCGTCCGCCGATCAAAACGCCCAACGCATCGACAATGATCGATTTGCCTGAGCCGGTTTCGCCCGTCAGGAGGTTGAGCCCATGATCAAATTCCACGCGCAATTCAGCGATCAGCGCAATATTCGAGATGCTGAGAAGTGTAAGCATTTGTCAGAGACGAAACGAACGGCGCAAGTATAACCGCAAGCGAGTTGGAGTGCTGATGAAGTTGGAGGCGTTCAGCCGCGATTGATTCTGAAAAAAAAGGCGCGCGGTCTCAATCACGCGCGCGCTTTCCAGTTTTTTTATTCAGAGCAAAATATCGAATGTAAATTCTTTGATCACTGATGCAATGCAGCGATCACTTCGCCTTGCAAAAACATTTGATGCCCGCTCCCGAACCGTCACAGTTCATGTTTGAGGAGCACGATCCGGATTGGGTCAGGCTGAGGCAATCTGCAGCACCGTTGCATGCACACGAGTTTCCCGCGGTGCAAATGTACTTGCTCGCCGGTGCTGACTTGCCGGCGAGATCGCGCTCCCAGCCCTCGACCTGCGCGATTCCCGCTGCCGGTCCAATTAGGAGCCGCTTGAAAGGCCATCCTTGCATCGCATGGCCGGGTCGCTGCTGCTGCACCATTGCCCTCGCATTCCCGAAAGGAAAACTGACCTGCTCAACAGGCAGATCCGCCGGGGTCAAGGCAATTTGAGCAAAATCCAAAGGACCGAGGTTTCGAAATTCATAAACGACACCGGGGAAAGCTGAGAGAACCAAAGTACCCGCCAGTTCTTTTGTCAGTGACGCGTTGGCATTAGCTGAGTTTTGAAGGACGCCCGGGCCTACCTTAGTTATGCCGGTGCTGTTGCTCAGTGGCAGTATCAGATGGCCCGCGCCGACTTTCGCTAACGTGCGTTGCCTGTTCTGATTCAGAAACTCCAGGGAGCCGGTCTTGTGTTTCCGCTCACCGCTGCCGGTGCCCAGGCTTTCGATGATACGGCTTTCTCCGCTTGGCAACTTGCGGATGTCATCTCCGGTAATGACGACATGGTGAAACTGAGTGATTTGTAGATTCCCATTCCTCTGAATGGCAGACGAAGACGGGCCTGTCGTCAGTAGCAATGCAGCAGCGGCAATCGCGGTTAGAAACATTAAGCCAAAGTTCTTGTACATGTTGTCTCTCCTCGTGTTTGCTCGGCCCTGGTTCAGAGCGAAAGGGACAACTCTTTCTGAAGCATCGAATGCTAACAAATAAACTACGTAGCCTCAGCGAGGTCTACGCAGTTTATTGTAGTTCAGGCCCGGAAACTAATAATTGTCCGCACGTCGCATCAATTGGTAACTGCCAACCCGCCAAACTTGATTAGTTGCGGCGGTCCCGAGAGCGAGCCATAGGGCGATAAGAGTTTCCACTTCTGCCCGTTGATGTCCTTAGTCCCGTCCACTCCGTCGCTCGCCATCATTCCGCTAAAAAGCAGCGGCACGCTATCACAATCGCTCGTATCACAGGCCGTCTTATGTATGTGCAAATGTGGCCCACTGGAAGCGCCGTTGTTGCCGACATTTCCAAGAAACTGTCCCTTGGTGATCTTTGCCCGCTTGCCTTCGGGCACCCAAATCTCAGGAACAAATCCATTTGGACCCGACTTGCTGTTGGCATCCGCGACGGCGGTTCCGTTGTTGGGACATATCCGAGCAGGTACGGATCCACTTTGGAGATGGGCATAAAGAATGAGCTTCCCATCCGGCAACCGCACATTCACATGATTCCCGGATCGGGGAATCGAGCAACTGCAAGTCCGATGTTGATCGCACACGTTTCCGTCTTTGGGTTCCTCATCAGAGCAGCCGTCACGCCCAGGCATCACCGCGCCGGCAAATGTATTTTCAGGAGCATTTCGCCAGCAGGTCATAACTTCGCCGTCGGCGATGGCATAGACGGGAACTCCAAATGCCAGGTGACTATCGTTTGCCTTCGTATCGGTAATGTTGCTTTTCAGGGCGGTCCAGGCGCTGCCAGTCCAACGCTTCAAAACCAGATCCCTGCCGTCGCTGCCGTGATCGTTTGTCACCGTCCAGTAGGCGCCCGCCGGAACTGTGGACTGTTTGGAGAAAAACGTTTGTCCTTGCGCCAGGGCCGTCAGGACCAGCACAGCCGCGGTTATGCCAACCACTGAACAGACGGTAACAAGACGGGCACCCGGCCGTGTCTTCTGTGTTTTCATTGCTCGCATTGGTCGCCTCCGTTGTTTTTGATTAATTGTCCAAAATCTAGCGTCGCTGTCCGGGCATGGAGTTTTCGAGACTCCCTGATGGCCTTCTGAACGCCGGCATAAACATGGTCACCACGTTGTCCTCGCCGACCGCGCGTGACAGTCGGGCTGATTCGCCGGCGCTAAGGAAGTTGCGCCCCTGGATGAAGCCGAAACAGCTTTCCGATCCGCAGATGCAGCTGAACGGAACCGCCATCTCAGACTCGGTAGTCAGATAATTGAACGTGATCTCTTCTCCCGGAGCGATATCGCGCAATGCCCGGAAGGTGCACTCACCGGTATTCATGTAACCGTTAGGTTCGCAACTGTGATTGAGGTACTGCCAGCAATAGTCCAGGTCGTCATCAGTCTTTCGAATCGACGGAAACGTAAGGTGCTTGCGCGGACCGAGTTGAATTGTGTAACGAGTTGGCTGGGTGGCGATGGTCCCGTTTAAATAGAAGACAACTGAATCCTGCGCGATGGGTTCGGTAGCAAATATGCCCTTGAATCCATCGTTGTCTCTAACTTCGATTTGCGACTGCTCGTCAAAGTTGTCGTTAGCGAGAACGGCATTGCTCCACATGGTCCTTACTCCTCCGCTGAAAATTTTCGTTTTTGATTTGGTCACCTACTAAGGCGCTGGTGGGAACGAAAAACTATCATTGGCGAGAGTTATTGTTGAAAGTCGGCGGAGAGCCTTGCCGGATCACTTCAAAGCGTTAGGTGGTAAGGGCGTGAATTTGGGCCAGACGATGTTCCAGAGCTTCGCGCAGTTGAGCGCCGAGGCCGGCGTATTGCTGAACGAGTTTATTGAGCTGTTCCCGCTGCATGGTCAGAAAGATGCTGGGGGTCAGGGTGGTGACGGTCGCGGTGGTGGGGATGTTTGCGAGCAGTGAGATTTCACCAAAGTAATCGCCATCGTCGAGGGTCGCTATCTGAACCTGGTCCTGTTCGTCCTTCGTCGTGCTGATCGCCACCTTTCCGCGCACGATGATGTAGAAGCGGCTACCTTCATCACCTTCGGTAATCACGGTGCGACCCGCGGGAACATGTTCTGTGCTGAACATGCCGGCAATGCCTTTCAGGTATGATTGGTCCAGGTCCTTGAATAGCGGCACGTCGCGAAGGATGCTGATATCCGTAACGTGGAAATCACCGTCCGGCGACATGGTTGTGCCATGCTGGCGACGCCACATTTCAGCGTAAGTGCCCCCGAGTGACAAAAGAAGTTCGTGCGTTCCTTGCTCAATTACCCGGCCGTTCTTGAAAACAAAGATGTGGTCAAACGCCACTACTGACTGGAGCCGGTGTGTAACCGAGACTACCGTGCGTCCAATTGAGACTCGTTCAAGTGTTTCATTGATCGCAGCCTCGGTCGCCGGATCAAGGGCCGCGGTGGCTTCATCCAGAATTACGAGCGATGGATTACGAATCAAGGCTCGGGCGATGGCCACCCGCTGGCGTTGACCACCGGAAAGACGCCCACCTCTTTCGCCGACAATTGTGTCGTAGCCTTCCGGCATCTGCATGACGAAGTCATGAAGTTCAGCCGCGCGGGCCGCTGTTTCGACCTCCGCGTCAGTGGCATCGGTTTTCCCGAGGCGAATGTTCTCGCGAATGGTCGTGTTGAAGAGGAAGCTTTCCTGAAACACGATGCCGATTTGGTCGTAGAGAGAATCCACGCGCGCTTCCCGCAGGTCGATTCCGTCAAACGTGATCCTGCCGGCCTGCGGATCGTAAAAACGCATGATCAGATTCAGGTTAGTGCTCTTGCCGCAGCCGCTGTGTCCCACGAAAGCTATGCGCGATCCGGCCGGCAGGTTCATGCCGACGTTCCGCAGGTTGGGTTGTTCCGACGTATAGCCGAAGGTCACATTTTCAAAACGTATTCCCGAGACAAGCTTCGGTAAGGTCACGGCGTTTGGTTTCTCGGCAACGATCGCCTTCTCCTCGAGGAGTTCGCGTATGCGCTGCATGCCGGTGGTAGCCTGCAGGAGCGAAGGCGTGACCGCGGTCAACCCCATCACCGCGGTGCTGACAGTAATGAAGAGCGCATTAAAGGCGACCAGCGAACCGATCGACATAGAGCCCCTGAAAGCAAGGTAGGAGCCGCCGCTAATCAATATGATGTTGAAGAGCATCATCCCAATATTCGGGCTACGTTCGCTGGTGTAGCTGAGAAAATTGAATCTGGTTGCCAGGCCGGCAAGTTTCTCCGCCTGCCCATTAAAGGTGCTAACGATTGAAGCCTTGAGACTGAAGGCTTTGACTACCGGTTGAGCGCCGATGTTCTCATGGACATGGCTCGTTAATGCAGCCTCTTCGACACGCAACGCGTAGCCCGCTTTGAGCGCCCGCGGCGCCAAAATCTTTGGACCGATGACGCACAGCGGAAGTCCCGCCATGGCGCATAGTGCGAGTCGCCAATCGAGCGCGAATAAGGTGCAGGTGCTGAAAAGGATATTGATGACACAGAGCGAGGCGCCGGGGATCCCGAGTACCACAGCGTTCTCAACTGCGTTTAAGTCAGACGAGAACCGCGACGCGATGTCGCCGGTGCGCGTTCGCTGGTAAAACCCCAGAGACAGTTCCTGCAAATGACGAAACATCTCCCGGCGAAGATTATTGAGAATGCGTGCACCAAACCATGCATACAAGTAATCCCGAATGATCTGCGACACGGAGCTCAGCAGAAATCCAGCGAGGAGTCCGGCAAGAATTAAGGCCAGGACGTTTGCTTTCCGGGGTGCGATGGCAAAATCAATAATGAACTTGAGACTTAATGCCAACAGAATATTGAAGGCGCCCTCAACTACCAGCGTCAGAAGCAGCGCGCCTGCCCTTGAAGCATAGGGTCTGACATAGGAAAACAGGATTCGCAGAAGTTTCCCTGGGCCCATCAGGGCGGCTGCCGCAACTGGTTTTGAGTTTATGTTCGACATTTCTTCGGCAGGCTTGCTTTAGTCTTACGCCATCATAGGCGGATCTGTGGCTTCCTGATAGTTAAGGCGCGAGGATGACGGGAAAACTATCATTCGAAGTAAAGGTGTGGGGAGATGCCGCGTCCCGGTTGCGTGTGAGCGTTCGGGCGATGGCTGCGAGACAAGGACCACTTGGACCAACAGCACAATGAAACTGCAATAATCGAGGGCCAACATTTCCTGTGCGTCGTAGTGAATAAAGCGTATATTTGTGCCTCGCGTTCCACCACGCGCAGGAGATTTCCCGACTTCAAAGTGGAAAACTGAGCAGAGCCAAAATCACGCTATCCCTGGGAACCAATGGACGCGACTGGCACACACGAAGTTACTCAACTACTTGTTGCCTGGAGCGATGGCGACGAGGCTGCGCTCGAACGGTTGGCTCCGTTGGTGAACGCGGAGCTGCATCGGTTGGCAAAACGTTACATGAGCCGGGAACGCGAGGACCATCTGCTGCAAACTTCGGCCTTAATCAATGAAGCATATCTCCGCCTGATCAATTGGAAAGAGGTGCGCTGGAAAAATCGCGCGCACTTCTTCGGAGTGGCGGCGCAGATGATGCGCCGAATCCTGGTTGACTTTGCACGTCAGCGTCCACGCCTGGATAAAGACAACGAGGCCCGCCGCATTTCACTCGATGAAGCCCTCACTGTCGCAAACGAGAAAGAGTTGGATCTGGTCGCGCTCGACGAGGCCCTGCGAAGTTTAGCGGAAATTGACGAGCGAAAAAGCAAGATCGTGGAGTTGCGTTTCTTTGGCGGACTCAGCGTTGAGGAAACGGCCGAAGTCATTCAGGTTGCGCCGATCACCGTGATTCGTGAGTGGAACAAGGCCAAGGCCTGGTTGTTTCGAGAGTTGAGCTGCGCCTAGATCGATGAATCCCGAGCTATGGAAACAAGTCGACGCTTTGCTCGAAGAAGCGCTGGAACTGCCACCCGAGGAGCGGGAACAGTTTGTTACGGCTGCCTGCAATGGAAACGAGGAGTTGCGCGCGGAAGTAATCAGCCTGGTCCGTGCCCAGTCACAGGCGTCGGATTTCATGGAACGCTCAGCCATGAAGGTTGCGGCGCAAGCGCTCGCGCAGGATTCCAACCTGACAACCGGTACTTCCCTGGTTGGCAAAGAGATTGGTACGTATCGAATTGACAGCCTGCTCGGTGTGGGAGGGATGGGCGAGGTTTACCGGGCCCACGAGACCAAACTGAATCGCAGCGTCGCGCTGAAGATTCTTCCGGCAGAGTTTGTCGTCGATGCAGAGCGCGTCAGTCGCTTTGCACGCGAGGCCCGCGCGCTTTCGGCGTTGAACCATCCCAATCTAATCACCATTTTTGAAGTTGGCGAACTCAACGGCACGCACTTCATCGCCATGGAGTTTGTCGAAGGCCGCACTTTGCGCACCCTGATGGATGGACACCTGAAGCTGCGTGAGATCCTCACCATTGTTGGTCAAGTGGCGGAAGCGCTGGCGGCGGCCCATCATTCCGGCATCATTCATCGCGACATAAAGCCTGACAACATTATGGTGCGGACAGATGGTTATGTGAAGGTGCTGGATTTCGGTCTGGCAAAACTCGCAGAGAGTGGAGCAACGGCAAACGACCCGGACCAGGCCCACACCCAGGCGGGCGCGACCATGGGAACGCTTGCTTACATGTCGCCCGAGCAAGTCACAGGCGAAGCGAGCGATCACCGCACTGATATTTGGAGTCTCGGTGTGGTCTTCTATGAATTGTTGACCAATCAAAAACCCTTCCGTGGACCCAGCCGGCAAGCGACGGTAAATGCCATCCTATCCGGCGAGCCTGACTCGGCAATGGACACGAACCCCGCCTTTCCATCTGAACTGGATCTCATTCTCGAAAAGGCGTTGGAAAAAGATCGCGACTTGCGTTATCAGACTGCTTCCGACCTTAGGGCCGATATCCGGCGATTGCTGCGCGCGATTGATTCGTCTCCCACTACTTCGCGACGGAAAACGATCACCCACCAAATGAGGCAATCCGCGAAACGACGATGGCTTTGGCCGGTTGCCGCAACCGTGGTGCTTGCTGTGGCCGTCCTCGCTGGGTGGCTCTTAGTCAAATCAACGGCCGGACCAGACTGGTCGCGGGCTAGTCATTCGCAGCTCACAGATCAATCCGGGACGGAATTCTTTCCCCACCTGGCGCCTGACGGGCGGAGCTTCGTCTACGCAAGCCAGGCAAATGGAAACCTGGATTTGTTCCTGCAGCGCGTTGGTGGCAAGAATCCAACTCTGTTAACGAAAGATTCTCCAGCGGATGACAGCCAGCCGGCTTTTTCGCCCGATGGGGAACGGATCGCATTTCGGTCTGACCGTGAACCAGCCGGAATTTATGTGATGGAGGCTACGGGAGAAAACCTACGTCCGGTCACCGCCGGAGGTTTTCATCCATCCTGGTCTCCAGACGGTAAAGAAATTGTCTACAGCGAAGCGGGCCGCGATTCGCCCGACGTGCGAAACACAAACCCAAGCAAGTTGTGGGTGGTAAACGTCGAAACCGGGGCGAAGCATTTGCTCTCAGATCGCGACGCCATGCAACCTGTTTGGTCACCCCACGGCACCCGCATCGCGTTTTGGTTCATGCCTCCGAGCGTGGGGAGGAGCGACATTGCCACGATTCCTCGCGGCGGCGGCGAGTCGCTGATAGTTACCAAGGAGGCGTCTACAAACTGGAATCCTGTTTGGTCGCCTGATGGCAAGTATCTTTACTTCGTCAGCGATCGCAGTGGGAATATGAATTTCTGGCGGGTAGCTATTGATGAAGAGACGGGGAAGGTTCTGTCCGAGCCGGAGGCGGTAGTCATGCCCTCCACATTCAGCAGGCATTTGAATTTTTCGCGTGACGGCAAGCGATTGATCTACGTTCAGACAAACAACCAGTCGAACATCCAGGCGGTCGAGTTTGACGCTGAAAGCGCTAAGGTAAAAGGCGAACCTTTCTGGATTACCCGCGGTGATCGCTCAGTCGTTCGCCCAGACCTTTCAGCCGACGGCAAGAGTTTTGTTATGCGTGTACCGCGACGAACGCAGGACGACATCGTCGTTGTCAGTCGCGACGGCACAAACTGGCGTGACCTGACTAACGATAAGTTTTTCGATCGTTATCCGCGCTGGTCTCCCAATGGGAGGCAGATAGTGTTTACCTCAGATCGAGGAGGCGGCTATGAGATTTGGATGATCGATGCCGACGGCACAAACCTTCGCCAGATCACTTTCGGAGGAACTCCCGGTACATCGTTTCCGATTTGGTCTCCCGATGGCCGGCAACTTCTCTATCGCACCGACGGCGCGAATTTCACGTTTGATTTAGATAAGAGTTGGCAGGAACAAAAGCCTCAGCCATTACCGATGCCCGACAATCCAATTGAATACTTCGTTGCCTGGGATTGGTCGCCGGACGGCAAGAAACTCTGTGGACTCTTTAATAGAATGGACGCATCGGGTCGCACAGGCGGCGGACTTCGAATTGGACAGTTTTCATTTGAAACCAAAATTTACGAGGAACTGGGAAGCTACGAATCGGTGCCGATGTGGTTGCCGGACAGCCGCCGGCTGGTATTTGCGAGCGAGGGCAGGATTAATGTAGCAGACACTGTCACAAAAACTGTGAAGCCAATTTTATCGCAACTATTACCGCAGGTCCGCAGCGTAGCCGTGAGCCGCGACGGAAGTTTGCTTTACTACACTGTGCTTTCGTCCGAAAGCGATGTGTGGATGCTGGATTTGGATTGAGGAACTATTGATGCGACAGGTAGTCACGACCCGAAACGGCGGCGTTGAAGTTTTGAAAGTTGAGCAGGCGCCCGATCCAACGGCCGCCAAAGGCGAAGTGGTAGTTCGCGTGAAAGCGGCGGGTCTAAACTTCGCTGACATCATGGCGCGGCAGGGACTTTATCCGGATGGCCCGCCCAAGCCATGCGTGATGGGGTATGAAGTTGCTGGAGTGATCGAGTCGGTGGGCGAGGGTGTGGATCAAACATTTGTCGGCCGGCCGGTCGTGGCTATGACTCGTTTCAAGGGCCAGGCGGAAATGATTTCCGTCGGGGTCGGTCAGATATTTGAAAAGCCTGAGTCGCTTAGCTTTGAAGAGGCTGCGGCGGTGCCGGTTAACTATCTCACTGCGTATGCGCTACTGGTTGTCATGGGAGGACTCCGGCAGGGGGAGTCGGTCCTGATTCACAATGCAGGTGGCGGTGTGGGCCTGGCCGCACTTGAGGTTGCGAAGCATATCGGCGCTACCACCTACGGCACGGCGAGTCCGGGCAAGCATGAGTTCCTAAGGCAGCGCGGCCTTGATCACCCTATCGACTATCGAAATCAGGATTGGTTGCCGGTGCTGAAAGAACTAACACAGGGCCGAGGAGTTGAGCTGGTCATCGATCCGATTGGGGGTAGTCACTGGAAAAAAAGCTATGCGGCGCTGAGAACAACAGGGCGGCTCGGCATGTTTGGAGTCTCCACCGCATCGGCCAATGGACTCAGAGGCAAACTGAAGTTGGTCAAAGCCGCGCTGCAGATGCCGAAGTTTCACCCCCTGGGATTACTCAACAAGAACCGCGGCGTGTTTGGCATGAACCTGGGCCACATGTGGCACGAGCAGGACAAAGTTTCGGAGTGGGTGCAGGCGATCCTTGCCGGCGTGACTGATGGCTGGATTCGTCCCTATGTCGATAAGACGTTTAGTTTCGACGAGGCCGGCGCGGCTCATACCTACATCGAATCACGAAAGAATACGGGTAAGGTTGTGCTGGTGCCCTAGTTGAACGCAAGGAGTTCAGAGTCCCTTCACAGATAAATTTTTAATTCAGTTCAGGTTTGACGTCCGGAGCTAAATGATTTCGTTTGACTCGCGCGGCAGACGGCGGGCGACGAAGAAGGCGATGATGGTGGAATAGATCATGCCGAATACCAACGAGCCCAGGAACAATCCAGCAAAAGCGAAGGCGGCTACTTTCCACATCGGTCCACCCTCAGCGCCCGCTTCACTCATGAGTAGCCTTGGACCAGCAACGAGAAATTCGATTACGAAGAACAGACATGCGGAAATGGCGTAAACGAGCGAAATTCCCATGCCCGCTTTGATTCCCTCTTTGAAGCGCAGGTCGCCGTCCAGCTCGGCCTTCCTCGCTCGCATTCCCTGGAGAATTGCCACGATACTTGTAACGTTAAAGAGAATGGGCGTAAGTAAATGGGCTTTGGAATCGGGAGCCACATCAAGCAGGAATCGAATCACCACCACCCAGACGACGACTACCGCAGTAATCATCAGTCCATACTTGATCGCGATTTTCATAGGGAGACTCTTGTCTTCACGGGTTGATTAAGATGGCAGCTGCTTCTTTATCAAATCAACCACAGGTTGCCGCTTCAACGTCAGGTTAAACTTGATCTTCTTGCCGTCCTGCGAGGCAGTGGTGTTTTTGAGGAGCATTTCTTCATCTTTGCCCTCGCGCGATTTCGCGCCGGCGGCCAGCAGGATGTTGAATGCGCCCGAGAGTTTGCGCGCGCTACTTACTGATGAAGTATCGGATTCGACTTCCGCAGTGATATCACTTTGATCCTGCTTCAAATTGAAGATTACTTTTGTACCGGGATTGTCTTCATTGATTTTCTTCAGATAAACCAGAAACCCGCTGTCGTTTAAGGCGGCGATCATCTGTCCCGCTAAATCCACGAGAATCGGATCACCTTCCTTGCGAGTAAACTTTGGGTTCTTTAGTTTCCCATGCTCGTCGAGCTCGGCCTCGATCACAATATCGAAGGGCTTATCGAAGTCGAGTTTGCCCTGGTTTTGCAGTTTCACCGCCTCGGCCGCAAGATCTTTCAGGGGCTGCTTATTAATTTCGCCTTCTTTCGGGAGCTCAATGTTGGATTTCTTCGCAGAGGCTTCCAGCTCGGCCTGGGCCTGGTCTGGCGTTATCTTTCCCGGTGTCGTTGCAGGACTCGGACTGGCTTTCGCATTCGCGACTGCCTGCGCCGGCGAAGGGCTCGTTACTGCCGCGGGTGTTGCCACTGGAGTTGCATCCGGCGATGGAGTGCCGAGCACGTTGAGGTCCGGAGTGGGGTAAACCTGCGCTTGTTCAGGCGTATACCCCGGATTCGTTTGCGCAATAATCTGATTAGCCGATAAAACTGGTGCAGCCTCAATCGGCATCTGACCTTCGGCCGCCCAGTAGCCGTCCGGATAGCGAAACTTTGGTCTCGAAAGTTCCACCATCTGAACGTCGCCGTCGCCAATTTCAGTTCGCTCGTAAGCCTTATCTACAAAGGTAGCGTCGCCCAGGAGCACCGCGATGTTGAAAGCGTCCCTGAGACCGGGAATGTAGCCGACGCAGGCAATTGCCAGCAGATGGGCCACGAGCGAGCCGCCGATCAACTTCAAAACAAGCTGCCACCGATGATCTCGGTTAACTTCGAAATCTCTAAAAAGTTCCGCCATTTCCCTTTAAAACGTCAGCCCCTCGATAATGTTCCGTTTCAGCTCCCGGTTAGACGCATCATGCGCACCGCGCGTTGCGAAAGCTACGTTAGCATTTCGCAGGCGACGCGCTCAAAGCTAGAATGACTTATGCGACGTTCTCGTGACAAAGTTTTCAAGAAGAAGCTTCATTCCGATCGCAAAAACCGTTCTCACGCGGATCAGACCTTGCCCGCCGGCGCCAGTCGCGGCGCCTCTCCGGATCACAAACCACTACTTTCACGCCAGATGAAGAAGCTTTTGGAGGGGATTGGCACTCCGCCTGTGGTGCCTTTTAAGCCCGATCCATTTCAACTTGCAGCACTCGAGGCGCTGGAGTTTGAAGACGTATTAGTCACGGCGCCCACTGGCAGCGGAAAGACCTGGATCGCTCGCGAGGAGATACGGCGATTGCTAACGGCTGGCCGGCGCGCCTGGTATACGACTCCACTCAAGGCGTTAACCAACTCAAAGTATCAGGAGTTCTCCGATGAATTTGGCGCAAACCGTGTCGGCATACTAACCGGCGATCGAAAAGAGAATTCCGAAGCACAGCTCCTGGTTGGCACTACTGAAATCTATCGAAACCAACTCTTCGATTCCATGCGTGGCGGCACAGACGTCAACGCCGATCTGGTCGTGCTGGATGAAGCCCACTATCTCGGCGATGAGGATCGCGGTCACGTTTGGGAAGAAGCGATTATCCTGACGCCGCCGCGAATCCGCTTGTTGCTGCTGTCGGCAACTATTGGTAACGCCAGCGAGTTTGCGGCGTGGATCGAGGAAGTGAGGGGCGTCCGTTGCGGAGTGGTCGAGCGTCCGGCTGGGCGGCCGGTTCCCCTGCGAGCGGCAATGTTGCTTCCCGACCGGAGATTGATTCCATTGTTGACTGACGCGGGAAAACTAAATCCGGAGATTGCCGAGATCAGCGATCGCGCGCGCGAGGAGCGGCGGCCGCCGACGCATCGCGGATCACGACGACGATATTAGCGTAGTCAAGCGAGTTGCGGCTCTGCCGCCGCACAGTGCGGAAAGCCTTAGGCTTTCCGACCAGCGATAAAAAATAATTTGTCCTGAGGCTCAGCCTCAGGAAACAGTTTCTTGATATCTGCTGCGGTAAGGCAAGCCTTACCGCACTGTGCGGCGGCAAGCCGGACTACTGATAGAACGAATCCAAGGCGTAGCGTTTTCCTTCATATGAAACTCAGCATGCCTGAAATGCCGCCGGGAACACTCCTGGCGGCGCTTGGGTCTTACAATTTGTTACCGGCCATCGTCTTCCTGCCCACTCGCCGGCGGTGTGATCAAGCTGCGTCTGAAGCTGCCCTGCTGCGCCGGGATGCTTCCGACAATCGCCGCGAGGCACGACGCGATTTCATGCGCACGATGGTCGAACAATTTCCCGAGATTCGGCGTCATCGTCATTGGGACACAATCATACGAGGCGGCGTCGCGTCGCATCATGCCGGTCACATTCCGGCGTGGAAGCTGGCAATCGAAAAACTCATGAGCGCCGGATTGTTGGACGCGATCTTTGCCACTGCCACGGTTGCAGCCGGAGTTGATTTTCCGGCGCGCACAGTTGTTATCACTGTGGCGGACGCGCGCACTGGTCATGGCTGGCGACAGCTGACGGCTTCAGAGTTACAACAGATGACTGGGCGCGCGGGCCGGCGAGGGCGAGATAATGTTGGCTTTGTGGTCGCCGCTCCGGGCGTCCACCAGGATCCACAACGAATTGCCGAACTCTTGCGTGCTCGTCCTGACCCGCTCGTTAGCCAGTTTCGCGCCACTTACACGACCCTTCTCAATCTGCTCGATGCTTACGAAAACTTTGCCCAGGTGCGGGAGATTGTCGAAAGGAGCTTTGCCCATCGTGATGCGGCGCTGCAAATTGCCCGGCTTCAAAAGTCTGGGGTGGAAAGCGAAGAGAGAATTCAACTGCGACTTAAAGAGGCCGGCTGCAATTTGCCGCTGACGGCGGTCCTGGGAATGGAACGACTAGTGAGCGCGCGGACGCGCCTGCAAAATTCGCAGCCGCAAACACGCGCAGATGTGGTGCAACGCTGGCTCGATGAAGTGGTCCAACCCGGCCGGGTCGTGGGGATTGGTCGCGCCGGGCGCAGGCTCGTAGTGATCACCGAGAAAAGCGGTGGAAATGTTCGCGGCATTCGGGAGGATGGCCGGAGTGCGAGCTTTGCTTTGACGCGCATAGGACGCGTCTATTCTCCGACGTATAGGTTGACTGACGAATCCATCGACGCAGCTTTTGAAGAGGTACGTACTCGAGGCCAGGAGCTGGTAATTTCGGAACCTCGCTTGCGCGATGCCGGCGCGGAAGAGAGCGAGGCGCTGAATGTTATCAACGACTGCATTGATTCGATCCTGGTAGATAGTGGCACGGGCTTCTTGCCCGTGAACCACGCGCAGGGCGCGCATGCCACGCGTTTACCCGGAGGCCGCAGTGCTGAAGATCGGTTGCGCTGCACGCAGGTCTTATGGGATTTGCTCGATGATGCAGAACACTTTGAACGCTCTGCGCGCCTGATCGAAAATCTACGCGACGAGGTTTGGGAGCCCTTTGAGCAAAGGGCGCGCGTGCTTACGACATTCGGCTACCTCGACTACACCGCAGAGAAAGTCACTGAGCGTGGTCGATGGCTCGCGGATCTGCACGTTGATCGTCCGTTGCTGGTGGGCGAAGCACTGGAAGCCGGACTATTCAATGCGCTGGAGTTTCAACGTCTTGCGGGAGTGATGGCCGCGCTGACCGCCGACGGCGATCGCGATTACGGCGAGATTGAATTGGAGGATGCATTGGTCACGGCCCTGGCGCAGTTTGAAGACGTCGGGTTCAAAGTCGCGACTGAAGAATGGAAATTGGGAGTGGAACCAGCGCCGGAATTAAATTTCTCGGCAGCCAGCGCGGCTGCTCATTGGGCTAGCGGCGCGGAATGGTCTGAACTTGTCCATGAAACCCGCGCCGAAGAGGGCGATCTATTTCGCATGCTTTCGCGGACAGGAGAAGGCCTGGTTCAGATAGCGCAACTCAAGAAAGCACACCCGGAAGCTGCGCGCATCGCTGCCGTCGCGGCTGATGCAATTCTGCGAGAACCAGTAAGGTAAGAGGTGACGGTTTTCACTCTGATCATTCCTACATGCCCACCACACGGTTAGCTTCATCCCCGCTGGTTTCGGATCGCTCTCCGGTTGAGATCTTCTATCGCGACGAAGGGGACAGTGACGGGCCGCCGCTGGTGCTGTTGCATGGCGGCTGGGGCTACAGCTTCAATCCCTTCGATCGCCAGGTCGAAAAGCTTCGGGATGATTATCGAATTATCTGTCCGGACCGCAGTGGTTATGGAGGCTCTATCCGACTCGGCGAGCTTGATGATCTTCCGACGGACTTTCATTATCGCGCCGCGATTGAAACGTTGAGCGTTATGGACGCGCTCGGGATCCAGCGCGCGATTTTTTGGGGGCATAGCGATGGCGCAGTAATCTCAGCGATCCTCGGGTTCACCGCGCCCGAGCGAGTGGGTGGCCTGATTCTCGAAGCGTTTCACCTTTATCCGAGGAAGCTGCGTTCACGTGAACTTTTCGAAACGCTTGCATTTGAGCCGGAATCTCTGGGTAATGAACTTTGCGAAAGGTTTGCGCTCGAGTTTGGCAGGGAACATTGGCGCAAACTGATCAGCAGCCATGCAAAGGCCTGGTTGAAACTCGCAGCTCAAAGCGCGGACCCCGCTGACGATCTCTATGGGGGCCGGCTACGCGAAATCAGCGCGCCGACATTATTCATTCACGGCGAACTCGATCCTCGCACCGAGCCCGGTGAGCTAGAAGCGGCCGCAGGCCAGATTCCCAACGCAGAGATTCGGATACTTAGGGGTGCGGCGCACAGTCCGCATAGCGAGAGCGCTTGGGCGGATCAGGCTACTCAGATTGCTTGTGAGTTTCTGAAGATGGTTAGGAGTGCGCCAGGGATGTGAGGGCTTAGACGTTCGCTTTGCCGACTAACCTGATTTGCACGGTATTTCTACTCGCTTTCAGCGCCTCCAGCCGTCTTTCTTCGTCTTCGACGCGGGCGTGCATCTCGTCAACGCGTTGTTGTTCCTCGGCAATCCGATTTCGCGTTTCTTTGAGACGTTCCTGTTCCCTTTGGGCGCGCTGACGAACTTCCGACTCCAAACGCAGACGTTCGTGCTCGGCCCGGCGACGGCCAGTTTCTGCGGCCGTGATCCGCTCCTGAATCTCGTTTAGCCGGCGAGCTTCCTCTTCCGCAATCACGCGCGCGTTTTCCACTTCCGCGCGCCGGCGTACTAACTCTTCAGCCCTGCGCAGCAGCGAATCTTCCTCGGTTTTGATACGCAACTCTTTCTCGTCAAGACGGCGACGAATCTCGGCGTTGGCGCGATCGCGAGTTTCCTCCTCAAGTTTCAATCTCGACTCCTCGTCGGCACGACGGTTTACCTCCTCGTCTTCCATCCGGCGTCGGGCATCAGCCTCGGCCCTTGCTTTGGCTTCGTGAGACTTGCGAATCGACTCTTCTTCAGCTCGCAATTCCGCAACTCTTTCATCGAGCATTCTCCGGGCTGCGGTTGCGCCGTTGCGGAGAAAGACCACTTCGCCACACAGCTTCTCTTCGCGCTCCGTTAACGTGCTGATATTTGCGGTAGTTTGCTTTTTTAAAGCTTCAGCCTCTGCGATCGTTTTTAGTTTTTCTTCACCCGAGCGGCGAAGCGTTTGTATTTCCGAGTGAAGTCTTTGCTGCTTTTCTGTCCGCGCCTTCGTTTCCTCTTCCACTTTCTGGCGCAGGGTTGCAAGCTCAACCAACCGGCGTTCCTGCTCGGCAGTGCGAAGTTGCGCCTCATCCTCGATGCGTTTCTCCGCCTCAGTCGCTTTGCGGCGAACTTCAACGAGCCTCTCGCGTTCAGCTGCGATTTGACTCTGTACTTTTCGCTCCAGCGCGAGTCGCTCCTGCAGGGTCTGCTGTCGATCTCGTTCCGCCACTTTTATCCGAGCTTGCGCTTCTTCGATCTGGCGTAGTTCGGCTTCGGCTTGCCGGCGCGCACTTTCCAACTCGGTCCGCCGGCACTTCACATCGGCACTCGCAGTCTGCAAAGTTTTCTGCTCTATCTGCAGCCGCTTTTCCTCGCTACGGAGGCGTTCTTCGGCTTGGCCGCGAAGTCGCTGCTTCTCGACGTTAGCACGCTCGAGTTCCTCTAATCGGTGTTGGTTCGCCTCTGCATTTCGGCGCACGTCCTCAAGGCGTCGTTCAGCCTCATCACGAGCGCGCTTCGCCTCCGCCCCAAGGCGTAAAGTTTCCAACTTTGCCAACCGTCGCGCGGATTCTTCATCTGCTAAGCGTTGCCTGATTTCTTCCAACTCTCGCTCTTCTTCTTCGGCGGCCCGTCGCGCAATGTCGATCTCGGCACTCCGTCGCGCAAGGTCTGCGACCTTTTGCCGCCAGGCTTCCTCTTCAGCTTCGACCCGAATGCATTCGCCATCAACGCGCGAAAGTGTTTCTTTGAACTCCGGAAAAGATGGGATCGGATTATTTCCAATCAACTGGGCCACGGTTTCGGCGATCGTCCCGCGATCGAATTCAAAACTATTCTCCACGGGCGATCGTTGCGCGCTGGTCGGAGCTAAACCGGAAAACGCTTCCGGGCAGCTAATTTCACTTCTGCCTTCTGCGCCGCGGCGCCGGGCCTCCAGTTCGGCAATGGCCTTTTGTAATTCTGCTTCTTCCTGAAGAAGAAGTGCTTCCTGTTGAGTAAGCAGCTCAAGATGCCCAGTTTTGGTGTGCGAACCTTTGTGATCGCCTGGTTGCTTATGAATGGACGTGGCGCTGTCGGGCGTTCGGAATTCAGAAGTGGCAAGGAAATGCTTCACATCTGAATTCAGGAGATCAAATTGTTCATCAAACTGGTGCACGTTCCCGGCCTTCCTGGTTTGCGAAGAGAGATTTTCCTGAGCCCCTTGACGAAAACGGGACGTCGGCCAACACGCGGTTGTGATTAAGGAAAGATTGATTAGGACCCGTGTCCCAGATTTAGCGGAAGTGCAGGAGGTTTAATTCAAGAACGAATCATTTGATCTCGTCGAGTCGAGCCTTGGCCTCGATGATGTGGCCGCGCAGTTTTCCCAGGTCGTCAAGGGTCAGCAGCGCCGTCACCCGATCGCAGATGCCGCTGGATATCGAAGCCGCGGTACCAGTGCGCGTTTGCCGGAAAACGTTGATTTCCAGATCACCGAGCGTTCGATAACGCGCTTCAAAACCTGCCAGTTTTGTTATGGTCTCGTTTACGCGGGCTACCGATTCCATGCCCTTTATGAGACGGTCAATCTCCTGATAGTCGATGAAAGCTCGATTTTCGCGAGGGTTATCGGCCAGCTCTCGCAGCGCGATAACCAGGCCGATCGCTCGCGTCGAATCGCCGGTATCCTTCATCTCGATTGCGTCCAGCCGAATCTCGGTGCCGCGCGTGCTGATGGTGGCAAACTGACTAAACCCCTTGGTTATCACTCGTTCATACCTGGACTCAATGGCTTCCAATCTCGTGCGCGGTTCGAGGGGTTCGCATGCCAGTGGTCGGCGAAACTCCGGCCCCGGCCTTTGGGCCAAAACCGAACTAAAGCAAAGTATCAATAGCAAAAAAGCTAAACCTGCGAGGCGCGCTGACTGCATAAATCTGCTCCTTCGACTCTCATGTTTGGAAACCCGTCCAGTTTAGTTAAACTCACGGCGGCGAGTGCGGTTGCGTTAAGTGCTTAGGTATTACAGAACGTAAGCGGTACGGTTGGCAAGGGACTTTAGGAAAAAGATCGAAGATGAAACGCGTTCGAATGGCACTCCTGATGATGATGATAGGAAGCTTGATGCTGATGGCCTGCGACCGCATGCGCCCCAGCGAAACCGGCGCCTCAAACGAACCAGTCCAGCAAAACTCCCCGATGAATTCCACTACTCCCTCCAACTCGCCAAACCCGATTGTCGGGCCGGTCAATTATGTCGCTCTGGGAGACTCCACCGGTGCGGGCGTCGGCGCAAAGGACGGTGGTTACGTTGCGCGCCTCTTTAAGCGAATCGTCGCTCGCAGGCCCGCGTCCACGTTGACCAACCTCTGCGTCAGCGGCGCAACTACGTCTGACGTTCTTCGAAATCAACTGCAGGCCCTTCGGGGAGACGTCAATTTCGTAACGCTCGGAATAGGGATCAATGACGTTGGCCACGGTTTCAGCGGCGACCAGTTTTCACAAAACTACGAAGAGATATTGAGCAGGCTGAAGAAGAATACGAAGGCCACGATCGTGGTCACCAATATTCCCGACATTTCCAGTGCGCCACGAATCCCCGAGATTATTCGCGATGAATATCAACGCTCGATCGTTGAATTCAATAGGCGACTGGAAGAGATCGCAGCTCGCCACGGGGTAATAGTCTTTGACATACACACAACTACGCGCGAACAACTACCCGCCCACCCGGAATTTTTCTCCGGTGATGGTTTTCATCCCTCCGATGCAGGTTATGAGTTCTGGGCCGAAAAGATGTGGCCGACGGTCGCCGGCGCAATCGGCGAATAATATAGTTCGGCCAGCCTAGCCGCGTTTCCAAAAATTCGGATAGAATGCGCCCGCGGCAAGCACGACACGCGTTTTCCTTCATCGCCGCTCGATACAGCCAGCGCGCTAAACCCTTGATGGAACAGCAGATCAAATTTTGTACGACGGGCGATGGAGTCCGCATCGCCTACGCCACGGTGGGCGAGGGTCCGCCACTGGTTAAGGCCGCGAACTGGCTTAGTCATCTTGAGTATGACTGGGGAAGTCCGATCTGGCGTCACTTGCTGGCGGAGGCCGCCCGCGATCACACTTTTATTCGTTACGACGAGCGCGGCAATGGCTTGTCTGACTGGGACGTGGCCGACATTTCCTTTGAAGCTTTTGTCGAGGACCTCGAAGCGGTAGTGGAAGCGGCAGGAGTGGATCGCTTCCCTTTAATTGGAATTTCCCAGGGTGGCGCAGTGGCCATCGCTTACGCGGCGCGTTATCCCGAAAAAGTTTCCCACTTGATTCTCTATGGCGCGTACGCACGCGGCTGGGCCAAACGAGATTCTGCCGAAGAGATTGAACAAAGACATGCTCAACTTACCCTGGTGAAATTGGGTTGGGGAAAAGACAACCCGGCTTTCCGACAGCTGTGGACCTCACTCTACGCGCCCGATGCTACGCCAGAACAAGCACAGTCGTTTAACGATCTCCAGCGCGTATCCACCTCAGCGGAGAATGCCGTCACCCTTCTGAAGGTCATGGGCGAGATCGATGTCGAGCACCTCTTGCCGCACGTGAAAGTGCCAACGCTTGTGCTGCATTGCCGCGACGAAGCCGGCGTGCCTTTCGAGGAAGGACGGCTACTGGCTGCGACGATACCCGGCGCTCGTTTCGTTCCACTTGAAGGTAGGAATCACCTTCTGCTTGAAGGCGCTCCGTCGTGGGGAAAATTCGTGAAGGAAGTCAGGAAGTTTCTTGGCACTGAATTGCAGTCTGCAGAGTTTGAGACGTCGGAATTGCGGACCGCGGAGCCGCCTGCTATTCGTTCCAGACTGCCGGACCGTTATTCCGTGATCTCATCCCTTGGCGTGGGTGGCATGGGCGAAGTATTCCTGGCAGAAGACACAAAACTCGGCCGAAAAGTTGCTCTCAAGACGTTGCCCGCGGCATTTACGGGCAACCGAGAAAGGATGCGACGTTTCCAGCAGGAAGCCCGCGCCGCGTCCGCCTTAAACCACCCCAACATCATGACCATTTATGAGATCGGGGAAGAAGGCGGCGGGAATTTTATTGCCGCCGAACACATTGACGGCGAAACGTTGCGCGTCCGGCTCAGGCAGGGGCGTATCGAGTTAGACGATGCGCTGGATATTGCATTACAGACAGCCTTCGCCATCTCAGCCGCGCACGAGGCCGGCATTCTTCATCGTGACATCAAACCGGAAAACATCATGTTGCGGCGCGATGGTATTGTGAAAGTGCTGGACTTTGGGTTGGCGAAGTTAACCGAAGAGTTTGTCGCGTCAAGGCTTGAAACTGAGGGCGACATGAGCACGCTGGTGCAAACAAATCCGGGCACGGTGATGGGCACTCTGGAATATATGTCGCCGGAACAGGCGCGGGCGCAGGAGACGGATGTCCGGACCGACGTCTGGAGTTTGGGCTGTGTAATCTACGAGATGATCACCGGCGGGGGAGCGTTTGCGCGCAAGACCGCTGCTGACACTTTATCCGCAATCCTCTCGGATCCGCCTAAACCGCTTTTCAAAGTCAGCCCCGGCTCTCCGTCGGAACTGGAACAGATCCTTACCAAAGCCCTGCAAAAAGAGAGGTCAGAACGATATCAAACGGTGAAAGCACTTCTGGCGGACCTTCGGGCGCTGAAACAGGAACTTGATTTTCGCGAACGCCTAAACTCCGGGAACCTGAATCCCAGTCAACCAGGCCGCGACTAAACATTCGCGAAATCAGTATGCTTTGAATGGAACGAGGCGAGCAGTGCGGACGTAAAGCAGTTGGTGCTAGAATGTGCGTACCCCAGAAACGCAAACAAATTACGAATTCGCGGTAGATGGGTTTGGAGGGTTGATTATTATGGAAGAGACAACGGGATCCGATAGAGGTTTGGTCAATGAGCTTGGTGACGCACTTCGCTATCTTGGCGACGCGTCCTACGCGATTTTACCGAAAGAGGTGGCTCATAATTTGGGCGACTTAAAGAAGTCGTTTCTGAGTACTATCCGGACGTTGATTGACAAAGATATTGAATGGGTTGAAGCGCGTGTAGCGGGCGGCGACCGGGTGCGCGAGGAATGGCAGCAGAAGTGCCGCGAAAAATCGGGTGCTACTGCTTCCGAGCCAATCAACGAAGTGTAACGCACGCCTACTTTGCGCATAGGAAAAGATGGAAGTTCTCTTAGCTGACGAATACGGGTTTTGCTTTGGCGTCGAGCGTGCGGTCGAGATGGTTGAAGACGCGCTTGATGAAGGTGCGCGACCGATTAGATCGGTCGGCCCCTTGATTCACAATGCCCAGGAAATGGAACGCCTCGGCGCCTTAGGTGTATCGACGATTGATATGCCGGAGGAGGCCGATGCGGACACCATCGCAGTTATCCGGGCGCACGGCGTCACACCGCAGGTGCAACGCGATCTGGAAACTCGCGCCGCCAAGGTTATTGATGCGACCTGCCCATTCGTAACCCGCGTCCAGCATCTTGCCGAGCGCGCCGCGAAAGACGGCCGGGATGTCGTAGTCGCCGGCAATCCAGATCATCCTGAAATGATTGGCGTAGTGGGTTACGCGCCTGACAATACTTACGTCGTTCGAGACGCCAGCGAAGTTGCTTTACTTCCGCAACTACGCGCGCCGCTCGTCGTTTCGCAAACGACGATTAAACTAAAAACATTCCTCGAAGTGGCGGAAGCGGTCCGGGAAAAGGCCGACGCCGAACCGCAAGTGGTAAATACAATTTGCTCGGCCACGCGAGACCGTCAGGATGCAGCGCGAGCCTTGGCCGGGCAAGTAGACGTGTTTTATGTAATTGGCGGACGCCACTCTTCCAACAGCGTGAAGTTGCTGGCCGTTTGTCAGGAGCAATGTGAAGATAGTTTTCTTATTGAAACACCTGCGGAGATCAATCCCGCACACCTCACACACGCGAAGCGCGTCGGCGTGACTGCCGGGGCCTCAACTCCAAATTGGCTGATTGATCAGGTGGTGTCGCGACTGCACGAGATTGGTGAGAAAGTCGCAGCCTAAAGCGTTTCTTTAATTTCACCTCTTCAAAAACCAAAGAAATTTTCCATTTATCATTTTCCTGTTCTCATTTTCCATCGACGGCCTACGCAGTCTTCTATGAAAAATGGAAACTGAGAAATGACAAATGGAAAATCTCTTTGCGATCTACTAACGCAGCAAAGTCACGACGACTTACAAATCGTCCTGGTTCATGTTGATTTGGTTCAGCGCGTTAACAATCTGTCGCGCTTCCTCTGAACCATAATCGACCGCCTGACGCCTTAGTGCGTCGCGAGCAATTTCAGAATCCACCGGATCGCTTAACAGACCGATCAAAACCTGCGTGGGAAATTGGGCCAGCGCCTCGCTCGATAACGCTCTGACCACTACGTCCTGAGATCGTGCCAGTTCGCAAATTTCGCTGGGAGCAAATTGGGTCAGCGCATCAGCCAGCGCATCGATTCGCTTGTAGTCTCTTTGCTTGTCGGCCCGGCGCACGAGTTGGGCAAACACGTCGGCCGAACGACTCTTCTCCTGCAACACCGCGGCGCAGGTATCCGCAATCCGGCGAAGCTCCACACCCTTCTCGTCCAACAATGCGTTTGCATCGAAGGCGCGTTCGTCGAGTGCGGTCAGCAAACGGCTGAGTTCGTGATCGGCGCGCGCATCGTAAGGTGTACTTGGGTTCGAACGAGTGGTTGCAGGCGCGACCCCCGGCGATTGCAGAGCGCGCTCGACAAGCCCGCGAGTGGTTGGGCGAAGTTCCGACCAAACACTGGCCAGCCTCCCTCCAAAATCTTCAATCATCAATGACAACGAGCTAAGTCTCCTGAATCATTAAAACCTTCGCAAAAGAAATCGGCGTACTATACGCAATGACTCGGAGAATTGCGAGAACGCCGCAAACCGCGCTGAGTATAACTGTTGTTGGCTAATGCGAGGAGAAAAGATTGATGTTCAGACAGAATCGCTGGCCAAATTGTGGTCTTTGATTTCAGCGATTGTCGGAAAAGGGATCTTAACGATTTCCCCGCTGGCACACTCTATTTTCACGCTGGGCGTGGTCAGCGCCTGGGTCGTTTTCATGCTTTTGACGGTGCCCCTGATGCGAACTCCGTCCACTGTAACCACTTCAATGTTGTCTTTGCCGTAGAGCGGTTGAAGGGCCGCCAGAGCTTTAGTGACTTCCACGTTTGAGTTTTCCTTCCGTTCATAGCCTCTCGGCCAATGATTTCTTCTTTAGGTTTTCCAAAAAGATAGTGCACCGTTGCTGCCGGTATGTCGAATCGTGGCACGGGCACCGGTCGCGCCTCGCGCGTGATTTCTGCCCGATCTGCATGAGTTGCTCGAAGTCGGAGGGCATTCTCTATGCCAACCTCCAAATCAGCTCATCGTTTCCCGAATCATAACTAAATCATGGTAATTTGCTTCGGGGAATATCTCCTGTATGCCACCATCGATGCAACCGCAGAGGTCCTTGTGGCGTATAGACAACTGCGACTATTCTCTGATAGAAGCGAACTAAATCGCAGGCAATCGATAGAACTGAGAGCGCGTCTATGAACCCCGAAATGGATCCATCGGTAACCAATTGTGCTAACTGCCACTCACCGATGCCGCGCGAGCTGCGCTTCTGTCGCAACTGTGGCTTTCGTCTGGGCGAAGGCTCCGCTGAGTATACGGAAACAGTTCGTTTTCAGGACGTTCCAAGTGGCGCGATGGGTAGGAATAGTCCAGGGGCGTCGGGCGCTGCTCACGGTTTCGGGGGCGGTCCTATAGCCATGTCGACCGGCGGGCCAATCAAGAAACGAAAGCGCCGCCTCAGCGGAATGTCCTGGTTGTTTATCGGCTTGCTGGTCTTCTTTGTGGCGGCCGCAGCGTTTACCGCGATCATCAGGCCCGTGCGGCAAGGTGTTAACGTACAGTTTGGCGACGGTCCCGTCGCCGCAGCACCAGTCTCGTTTGTTGGCGTCGACAACTTTGATACCACCGACGGCGGCGTCACCTTCGATAATGTGGAACCTCCCGGTGCTCCGGCCGACAAGGCTGGCCTGGTTGGCGGCGACATCATTACCTCGTTTGACGGGCAACCAGTTTCAACTGATGACGAGATGACGGACCTCTTGAGAAGAACTCCAATTGGGAAGACAGTGGACGTAGTGTTCATACGCGATGGTGTTTCTCAGACTGTGAAACTTACGACGATTTCGCGCGGCGAAGGAGAACGGCTCGAGGAGGTCTTTGATAGTCGTCCTGCGGGAAGAGCTCAGTTTGGATATGAAGACGGTGAAGCGGAGCGCGTCCCTGTTCCGGATACGAAGATGTTTGGCGTCCGGCTGGGTGAAATCCTGGCTAACCGTCCGGCTGATATTGCGGGGGTGAAGGAAGGCGACATTGTCATTGAGTTTAACGATGTCCCCATTAGAACCACAGGAGAGTTTCTATCGCGAGTCAGACGCGCGGAGCCGTACAGCATAATCAAACTGGTGGTATTGCGCGGGCAGGAGAGAGTAGAGATTCCGGTGAAGATGGGGAAAGCGTGAAAATCCGTGAAGAGTGACGAGTCACTAGTGATGAGTGATGAGGGAAGTTATGAGTGATGAATGAATAGTACTGAGTAGTGAGGCGTGCTTTCACTCATCACTCATTACCTTTCACCGTCATTACGTATTCCCGCAACCGCGCTTCCATTTCCCGTCGCATTTCCTCTCGCTGTTCCTCAGTTTCGTCCAACTCGAAAGTTTCGAAAAGCGCAAAAGGATTCTCGGCCAGGAGTCGCAGTTCCCACGCTTCCCGGTTGTTGTGGGAGCTTCGCGAAAACCACAACCCATCAACCGTCGAATCCGCTATTTCTGCCGGTGCCAATAACAAAGAAAGCGCTTCCAATTCCGCGTGCGTTTCGGGACGCAAGAGGACACGGCGTAACTGCCAGCCATATTTTTGGTAGGTCTCAACAATCCCCGTGATTAAGTCGCTGGCGCTCACCTGGTCCTGCCGTTAGCTGAGGTTAGTGGTGGAAGTATATCGTGGTTGGCGATGCTTTGTTGACCGCGGCTGGGCTCGCCACTATGATCGGTTATCGTCCGGCAAACTTCAGTTTGTCGTTTTACTGAAGGAAAGTTGTTTTGGCCCCACACCAGCGATCAAGCGGAGTTTCGCGGATTAAGCGATCGTTCTTAATGGTATTAGCGTCTTCTTTGCCGCTTAGCTTTCCGGCGGCACATGCGCATGACAAACTGAAAACGCAGACTGTACTCTCAGAGACAAATTCCGGAATGATGACCAAGCTTACCGATCCAAATGGCAACGTCGAACCCGCCTCGTTTTATGACGTGTTGCGCAAAGCCCTCAAGAAACGAAAAGCCAAGCTTGACGACATTTGTCCGCCGGCGGATTCAGTGTCGCGCCGCATACTCGAAGAGTATGGCGCAATCTTTATCGCCACCAGAAAAGTGAAGACGCCGCCAGTTTGCGTTTTTACCAGCGAAGAACAGGTCACGAAGTTTCAGGATGAAGCTGACTACATTACGGAAATGGTCTCGTACGCGGATATCGAACTTCAGCCGGAAGCCATGAAGAAGCTGCTCAAAGCCCGCGAAGAAGCGATTAAGGAAGGCCTCGACATCACCCCTCGCGACGGAGCGGAAGCGGCACGCCGATCCTACGAAGACAGTATGCAGCTTTGGGACACGCGGTTCTTGCCGGCCCTGGACCACTGGCTTGCTCAGGGAAGACTCACGGCGGACCATGTGGCGCGCCTGAAGAGTTTGCCGCTGCGAAATCAGGTGGCTGAAGTGCTGGAACTCGAAAAGTCCGGGGTTTACTTCAGCAAGGATTTATCGAAGTCGATCCTTTATTCCATCGCTGCGCCCGGCGCTTCTCAGCACATTGCCATGCTCGCTTTCGACGTGACGGAGTTTGACAATCCGCGCGTACGCGAAATTCTCGGGAAGCACGGCTGGTTTCAGACAGTGCTTAGCGACCTGCCTCATTTCACTTTTCTCGGCTTAAAAGAAAAAGATCTACCCAAGAACGGTCTGAAGAGTGTCGAGGCCGACGGCCAAAAGTTTTGGATACCCAACATTCCCAGTGCAGAGTCGAGCAGGTAATCCACCCCTACGCTTAACGAACCCATGCCGCATGCCAGATTCGACGCCGCCGCCAGCGAAGCCCTCACAAACTGCGTAAAAGCAATCGAGAAATCGACCGATGTCGAGCTCGTGCTGATGGTGCGCTCGCGCTCAGCCGTTTACCGTCACGCGGATCACCTGTTCGCGGCAATCCTGTCGTTCCTTGGCCTGCTGTTTCTGTTGTTCTCGCCGTTTGAATTTCACCAATACTGGGTGGCCATCGATGTCGCGCTCCTGTTTCTGATCGGCGTCTACCTGTCGTCGCGAAGCAATGGAATTCGGCGCCTGCTAACAACCAGGAAATTTCGTGAAGAGGCCGCTCGGACCCGAGCCGGAGCGATGTTTTATGAAGCTGGAATTGCCAACACCAGCGCGGAGATGGGCCTGCTGGTTTACCTCTCGTTGCTTGAGCGGCGACTTGAGTTGATTGCCGATCGCGGCGTTTTGAAAGGCGTCCCGGCGCTCGAGTGGAACGAGATCATGTTTGAACTACACGAAATCGGCCGCGAACCTGACCCGAAAACTTTGCACGCGGGACTCGAAAAACTCGGGACACTTCTGTCTAAACATCTCCCGGCCACCGGAGAAAACCCGAATGAACTTCCGGACGCTCCGAGCTTTGAATTCAATTGATTGCAAACCGAATGTTCAGCCTGTTACCCGAAACAAAGAGAAAGCGATCCACGACATTACACGAACGACACCAGGCACACTCCGGGTTAGTTAGTGTGATTTCGTGGTTCGCAATTGTCGCTGCCTTTTTCTTTTTGGCTGACGAAGTCTATGCCCGAGTTGGCGGTGGTCAGTCGTACGGGGGAAGAGGCGGCGGCGGCGATGATGATTCGGGAGCAATCATTTGGCTCATTTTTGAGCTGCTTCGGTTTCTCGTTTACCTGACCATCGAGTATCCAGCTATTGGTATTCCTCTCGATATCATCGTCATCTGTGCGTTGGCGTATTACTTCTTCCGGAAAGTAACCAGACAGTCACAGTCTGCGGTATTGAAACTGGATACTCACGAGAGCGCCCCCGCGGATGTAACCCGCCAATTTGGACAACTCCGCCGATTCGATCCAAATTTCTCCGAAATCGTCTTCACTGATTTTGCCTACGCGCTTTACGGAAAAGCTCATGAGGCGCGAAGCCATGGCGCGACCGCGCTGGATCAGTTTTCACCATATCTCAGCGATGCCGCCCGCAAGAGCCTGCTCCAGCGAAATCCTCCGGGTCTTAAAGACGTGAAGGGAATAATCATCGGCGCAATGACGGTCCAGAATGTACGGGGACTCGAAACGCCGACGGTACGAATCAGTCTGACTTTTGAAGCGAACTACAGCGAGGTAGTAGCTGGACCAAAGGGCGCGCTCGCCGAGATGACTTACTACGTTCACGAGCGCTGGGAGCTGGAACGCAAGCGCGATGTGTTGTCGCCGCCCCCAGCAGCTGCAACAGCGCTTCATTGTCCGCGTTGCGGCGGCGCCCTACAGAAAGACACCGTGGGTGCATGTGCGTTCTGCGGCACGAGGATCGATACGGGTGAGTTTCAATGGTACGTGCGCGAGATCGCCCTCATGAACCGCGAGGCCAAGGGTCCGCTATTGAAGTCGGACGTTCCTGAGATCGGCACGAATTTCCCCAGCGTGGTGCAGCCCCATTTCGAACATCTGCGTGCTCAGTTTGAACAGAATAATCCTGGGTTTAGTTGGGGTTCCTTCCAGTCGCGCGTTCACCTAATCTTCAACGAGCTGCAGACGGCATGGTCCACGCTTGATTGGGAACGCGCCCGCCCGCACGAGACTGACAGCCTGTTTCAGATGCATCAATATTGGATTGAAGCTTACCGGCGGCAGCATCTGCGCAACGTTCTCGATCAGGCGACAGTCACGGCGATGCAGCCGGTAAAAATACAGGAAGACGCTTTCTACAATTCGATCACCCTGCGGATTGGAGCCGAGGGTTACGACTACACGATTGACGAAAGCGGACGCGTCGTTAGCGGCTCGAAAACCAACCTGCGCCGCTGGAGTGAATACTGGACGTTTATTCGCAACCGTAACGCGCAACCTGTGGCCGCCAGGACGGATCTGAGTTGTCCAAACTGCGCAGCACCTTTAAAAGTGAACAACGCTGGCGTTTGTCAATTCTGCGGTGGAAAGATAACCTCAGGAGAGTTTGATTGGGTGCTGTCGCGGATTGAACAGGACGAATCTTACCGAGGTTGATTAGAAGTTCGTGATTTTAGTGTGCTTTGGTGGATGCTCCTCACGGGCAGAGACCGCCACGAAAGTACACGAAGCTGCACGAAACGCTGGTAGTTAAAAGTAAGACACTCTCCTGGTAGACCACGCGCTGACATCCATTCAGTACCTGAGTACATCGAACGACGACCCGTATGAGTTCATTTATGGAGTTTTCATTGAAACGCTATCTGCTGGTTCTCTTACTGCTTGGTTCTTTCCTGGCCCCTGCGGCCCAGATTGGCGCGGCGCCTTATTCATCTCTGCAGAAACCTCGTGGCGCGCAAGCACCGCGAAACCCACAGACTGCCGCAGCGCCGCAAACTCCGCTCGCGTCGGAACTCAAATTGGGCAACAAGGTGCTGCCCAATGGTCTCGAGGTCATTGTGCTCGAAGACCATTCTGTTCCGCTCGTCACCGTGGAGTTGGCGGTTCGAAATGGTTCGTATACGGAGCCGCCTGAATTGAACGGCCTTTCGCATCTTTACGAGCATATGTTCTTCAAAGCCAACCGAGCGATCGTTACTGGCGAGGAATACACTCGGAGCATCGATAATCTCGGCATCACCTACAACGGCGAGACCAAGGAGGAACTGGTCAATTATTACTTCACGACGACAACCCCAAATTTTCCGGTTGCCATGCGCTTCATGCGCGACTCAACGCGCTATCCCGGCTTTGACACCAGATGGTACGAACAGTATCGGGTTTCCGAACCTGAACGGTTTCAGCGAGTAAAAGAGTTTGTCGAGCGCCAATTTGAACAGGAGCGGGAGGTAGTGATTGGAGAACTCGACCGGCATGAGTCGAATCCATTCGGATTTCTCGGCCTTGAGATGAATAATCGACTCTTCTTCAAGTATCCGACTCGAAAGAACCCTGGCGGCACCAAAGAGACGGTGCGCACTGCAACGACTGAGATGATGCGAGTCATCCAGAGCCGCTACTACGTGCCGAATAATTCCGCCATCGTGGTTACGGGCGACGTGACACCTGCTGAAGCCTTCAAAGTGGTGGAGGAATTGTTTGGAGACTGGGAGCGGCGTCCGAAGGATCCGTTTGTCGATTTTCCCCTCGTCGAACATCCGCCGCTGCCACGTAGCGAAGGGGTAATCATCAAACAGCCTGTCCAGAACGTTATCGTGAGCTTTGGTTGGCACGGACCTTCCGTTGGCAAGGACGACGCAGCGACCTACGCGGCAGACGTTTTCTCGTTTATCTTGCGGCAACCGAACTCTCGCTTCCAGCGCGCACTGGCCGATTCAGGACTCGTAACTGGTGTCGGTCTTAATTACTACACGCAACGCAATGTGGGCCCTATCAATTTGATGGCCCAGACCACTCCGGAGAAAGCACGCGCGGCGGTGCGGGCCATCTACGACGAAGTAGCGCATTTCGACGACCTCGACTATTTCACGGATGAGGAGTTGGAGAGTGCCAAGGCCCTGCTCGAAGCGGACGATCTCTATTCGCGCGAGAAGCTATCGGAGTATGCACATACCTTGAGCTTCTGGTGGGCTTCGACCGGGTTGCAATATTTTCGCGGATACCTGGGACGCTTGCGAGCAACTTCGCGGGCAGACATCAGTCGGTATATCAAGACTTACATTCAGAACAAGCCCCACGTGGGCCTGGCATTGATGTCTGAAGAGTCCCTCAAGCAGTCGGGACTTACGACGGAAGATTTAATCGGCAGTTCAAAACAAAGTGCAAGGGCCATGCGCGCGAGGGCGCGTTAAGGGGTGAAGATTTTGAGCATTAAGAAAAACCGGGTGAATGTGGCTCCGTGGCGACGGGGAATTACTTTCGTTCTTTCTCTCCTGCTGCTGGCGTCAATGCAGGTTGCCGCTCCTGTTGCAGTCACAGCGCAGCAGTCGACCGCGGGTCAAACAGCGTCCGCGAGAGCGCTGGCCGAGGCCGCGCGGTTAGTGACCGAGTTTGAAGTAAACGGGCTGAAGGTGCTGGTTAAGCGGCGCGAGGGTAGTCAAACGGTTGTAGCTGGATTATTCGTGCGCGGAGGTGCGAGCAATGTCACGGCTGAAAACGCCGGCGTCGAAGCGTTGATGCTCGACGTGGCTACTGAAGCGACCGCTGTCTTCCCACGCGAGCGGATGAGACGTGAGCTATCCCGTACCGGGACAAGCATCAGCTATGGCATAAACTACGACTACTCAGTGCTGACACTCGGAAGCACACGACGACATTTTGATCGTTCGTGGGAAATTTTCGCCGACGCAGTACTCCATCCGAGCTTCGCCCCGGACGACTTTGCCCGCGTGAAGAACAGGATTCTGGTGGGCCTAAGCGGCGCGGAGGACGTGCCTGATGCATTTCTTCAGGTTTTGCAATCACGAGTTGCTTACAAGGGCCATCCTTATTTAAACAACCCGCACGGCACCATCGAGTCAGTTGGCCGGCTGACGATTGAAGATGTTAAAAAGTTTCACCAGAACCTTTTGCAGACTTCGCGCTTGCTGCTGGTTGTAGTGGGCGACATTGATCCGCAACAGGTACGCCGGAAAGTCGAAGCCACACTTGGCACTTTGCCGCGAGGTGACTATCGTTCATCGCCGCCGCCGCCGCTCGCCTTTACCGCTCAAACGGTGGACGTGAGTACCCGCACGTTGCCCACCAACTATGTGCAGGGAGTTTTCGCCGCGCCGCCGCTGAGTGCTCCGGACATTTATCCGATGCGGATTGCTGCGTCTATTCTGCAGGGCCGGGTCTTCGTCGAAGTTCGAGTCAGGCGAAACTTGTCTTACGCGCCTGATGCATTTCTTGGCAGCCAGGCCGCGAACATTGGCGGCATTTACGTTACTGCAGTAGACGCAAATCAAGCTGTAAAAGTAATGCTGAATGAAATCGCGCGCCTGCAAACCGAACCCGTTTCGCCGGCGGAGTTGCAGGCGAATGCGCAGCAGTTTCTGACCAAACACTATCTGGGCCAGGAAACTAACGCTGCGCAAGCGGGAGATCTGGCGCAGTATGAATTGCTTGGCGGCGGATGGCGTAATTCGGCTGAATTCCTCGGCCGCCTGGGTTCGGTTACACCGGAAGATATCAAGCGGGTAGCCAACACCTATATGCGCAACATTCGCTTTGTTGTGTTGGGAAATCCGCGGAGCGTTGACGTGCGTGTGTTTACCGGGCAAGCGGGAGGATAGGCCCCAGGCGGCCCAGGGATCCTTCAGGTCTCGGTCTTTAACCAGGTGCGGCCTGCCATTTCTAAAATCCATTGACAACTTAAAACGATGGTACTATCGTGCGCATACTCAAGTAGTCGTCAGCGTTCGCGCCCGCTCCTCATAGTTCATTTCACTGACCATATATTGAGGTAGCGGCATCTCGATCTACAGGAGCATCGGTGTCGATAACGTAGGTCCGCCTCTGCGTCGTGAGACAAATTTCTAACACGCGAATACTTCCTCAGGTTGGAGGGAGAAGATGCTACCCAGAAAAGGCAGAAAAGAACGGCTCAAGGAAAAGGGTTTTTTCTATTGGTTCAGCGTTGTCGCGCTGATCGTCATCGGTGTCCTCGTAGGCCATTGGCTTGAGAAGCAGGACGTGGCGACCCACTTACGCTACAAGATTCATCAGGCTGTTACCCTCGCATATTCGGCGCGGCAACCTTATGTGACGCGGACGGTCGTTGTCCTGATCGGGGACGACGAATTCTGGAAAAGCGACCTCGCCATGCGGAATCCGACCAAGCGCGATTATCTCGCGCGGGTCGTAAGTGCCCTCGACAAAGCCGACGCCTCAGTGATCGCTCTGGATTTCAGCCTTCGCTCTCCGCTCCCCGATGGCAGTGCCGTGAGCTATCACGATTACGACGTAGAAACAAACCTACTGTTCGAAACGATCCGCGATGTGGCCAAGCGCCGCCCGGTCATACTTCCGAAGACCATCAGATGGGTTAATGGTAACTATGTGCCGGAGGCAGACCTCTATGACGGCTTCGACTTCCAGGGTGGGTTTGTTCGCAGTGGATATGTTTTCCTGCCGTTCGACGTGCGGCGCGTTCCGTTAAGTCTGACACTTGAAGATGGGACGCTTACTGATTCCTTTGCCGAGGCAATCGTGCGCTCGGTTAAGGAGGAGGCGCTCGAGCCGGTAGCGGGGTTGGAAGAAGCGCCTTACGGAAGCTATCTCACGCAGGAGGCGTTTCCGAAGTTGACGACTTCGCAAGTTTTGTCACCCAGTGAGGAGACGCTCAAGAAGCTTCGCGATAACATCGTCATTGTTGGCGGCGGCTGGAGCCGTCTGGCTTACCAGCGCGGGCCGAAGATAGATACACATCTGACGCCGGTCGGCCCGCTTCCTGGCGCTCTCGTGCACGCGAATTTCGTTGAGGCCCTGCTCGACAGGCGGACAGCGCCAGCGTGGAGCGAGCGAGCGTTGCTGGTCTTTGAAGTTGTGCTCGCCCTCGCAGTTGCGATTATCTTCGCATTGATCATGCGGTTCTGGGTCAAGCTTTTGGCCCTCGTCATACTCTGCTTAGGTCTAATAGCGTTCAGTTATCTCTCGTGGTTGAACCTTGGGCTCTTCTACGATTTCTTCGTGCCGCTGCTGCTGGTTGTTGGACATGCCACCTACGAACAAGCGCGCGAGACATTGGCACACAGGCGCGTCGCTAAGATGGTTTAGAGGAGACAAAACATGCGTAAGACTCTGATTTGTCTGCTGCTAGTTTCGTTGACGCCGACTCACCTGCAAGCATCGATGCAGGAGGCGTTGGCCGCTTCGCCCGATTCTGAACAGGAGACTGTTGAGTCCAGCCCAGCCAAACGCAAGCGTAAGAAAAAAGGTCGCCGAAGGAAATCCACGCCGACCCCAACGCCGACACCAAGCCCTACGCCCACGCCAGCTCCTGCGAAGCGCGCGGAACCGCAGCAGAAATACGCAGAGCCCGTGGTCGATGAGGATAACCCGGCAGTCTCGCCCATGGTCAGTGCCCTGACGGGAACGTTCCGCCTCAACGTCAAGGACAGCGATGATGTCCAGGATGCGTCGGCGAAAGCCATGGACGAATTCATCAAAGGTGGGCAAAACGTGATAAAGGGCAATGTTCAGTCGCGGCTCGAATCTCCATACGCGCTCGCCATCGAGTTGCGTGGGAAGACGGTGAACATCATATCCACGCTTGCCCCGAAGATCGTCTTTGAGGCCGATGGACGAGAGCACGTCGAGCCACTGCCCGACGGCGGCGTCATGCGCGTTAGCGCCAAGCTTGAGGATTCGAAACTGGAGGTCACGTCCCTGGGCTCTTCGGGACAGGGTTTCAAGGTCGTCTTCGAGCCCGCAGAAGGTGGACGCCTGCGCGTCACCCGGCAGCTCTTAGACGATCGCCTTAAGGAACCAATCGTCATCAAAAGCGTTTACGACCGGCTGGCAGATGTTGCCCACTGGGAATCTTTCAACGAAGAACCGCCTGAGAGGCTGGGGGCGTCGGCGTCAGCGGCATCGGCTGCGTCGGCGGCGAGTGCTGAATTTGTAGTGCCCAACGGCGAGTTACTGGTGGCGACTCTCAACGGTGACCTGACGACTAAGGAGGCGCGGGAGGGCGACCGCTTCACGATGACCGTGAAAGAGCCATGGCAGTTTGCAGGAGCAATCATCGAGGGCCGAGTGACCAACATAGAGAGGAGTGGTCGCGTCACCGGACGCTCCGCCATGTCGCTCAACCTCGATACGATTCGCCTGTCCAAGGGCGAGATCTACAGGTTTGCCGGGACTATCGAAACAGTGAGCACGCCGGGTGACGAGACCGTCAAGGTGGATAACGAAGGCCGTGTGATCGATGCTAACCAAAAGGGTCAGGTAGTGGGACGCGCGGGCATCGGTACTAGCATTGGCGCCGTCATCGGGGCGATTGCGGGCGGTGGAAAGGGCGCTGCCATCGGCGCGGCCATCGGTGCCGGTACGGGGGCAGGCTCCGTTTATGTGCAGGGTAAGAATGACCTTGAGTTAAGAACCGGATCCAAACTTACTATTCGTGCTACCGGGCCAAGGTGAGGCAGATAGGAAAAGAAAGAGGGACCACTCAGTACCGTCCGCCGGCTAATCACTGATTGAGCGTTTCGCTCACCAGCTTCTCGTACAACTTCAGATCGAGTTGACGAAGGATCTTAGCTGCACTGAGAGCGAGTGGTTCGTTTCCACTTTCAAAGTAGGCGATGGCGAGGTTGTAATGGGCGTCGGCGTTGCGCGGATTCAAGCTCGCGGCGCGCTGGTAAGACGCGATCGCCTCCGGCATTCTTCCGGCGTGATAGTAAGCATCGCCGAGCTTGTTGTGAATCTCTTCTGATTCCGGTTGCAGCTCAAGCGCATGCTGGTAAGCACGAATTCCTTCTTCGGCTTTTCCCTGCTTTACCTTGCAGTATCCCACCTGAGCCCACGCGTCGGCGCGCGCCGGATTCCGGTTGGCGGCAGTTTCAAAGTAACCCACTGCGTTATCGTAATTACCGAGCCAGAGCGACTCGAGTCCGTTACGGTAGGACGACTCGGCCGGATCGCCGCTTTTGCCTTTAGGCGCGAGGGAGGCCAGCGGTCGCAATTGGCCGGGACGCAATTTTTCCACCCGCGCCGCTGCAATGGCGAGATTAATGTTCTGCCCGTTCGTTACTTTCACGGTCACGACGCCCACCACCTGGCCTTTGAGGTTGAAGACCGGGCTGCCACTATTGCCATGGGAGATGGGCGCAGTGATCTGAATGATCCTGCCAACGTTGGGAACCTCGCGCACGGCCGAGACGATCCCGTCGCTGATTGAGCCTTCGAGCTTCAGTGGATTACCAATCACGAAAATGGTTTCGCCTTCGTCCGGCAGCGCAGGGGCCAGCTCAGTTGACCGTGCGCGCTCGGGTGGCGTCGCTACGCGCAGCAAAGCCAGATCGCCTTCTTCGTCAACGGCAATCATTCCCAAGACCGGGAATATCCTGCCCTTGCCGTCGAGCGTCTTGATCTCGCAACGCTTAGCGCCGCGAATCACATGGAGATTCGTCACAACCTCCCCGGGACGCAGAAAGAAACCGCTGCCGGTCATTAGTGCCTCACCCTGCGCATCGTAGGTCGCGATGGCTACGACGGTGGGTTTGAGCCGTCTGACCAGTTCCGGAAGGCTTTCCTGTGAAAGAGTTTGTTTGACGGAAACGAGACTAATAGCTATTAGCAGCAACTGGGGGAAGATGCGTTTATACATAGCCTGAAGTTGTAACTACCTGGCGGACGTTCTTTGTTGGAAACCGAGCACGCGCTTCGGTTATGCGTGGAGAGCGCGACTGTCGGGGAGTCGGACCGGGGACGTTAGCGGCCCGCCGCTCCGGCCCTTGCCCCGCATATTACCCCAAGCCGAGCTGAAGGGTATAGAGAATTTTGCAGACGGCGGCAGCAGCCCAACCATTACGGTTTCGGAGTGGCAGTGTCAGGTTGTCCCCGGCGGTCGGGCTACTGCCGGGGATCGGCGCGTGCTGACCAAAAAAAAGAGGCCGCCCTGCGGCGACCTCGAGGTTCATGGTTAGTTATACGTTTATGGCTGTCGGACTATCTCAACCAGACCGATACTCGGTCCCACGGGACTGACGATGGTTGCGCTTGCATCTTCCATCGTCACCAGCAAGCCAAAATCCGGCAGCGAGATTTCTGATTTGATCTCAGCTTCGTTCTTTCCGCCGGTGTTTACAATCTGGCCGAGCCGGACAAAGTTGTTCTCAGGCGAAACTGCCCAAAGCGTAAAGACCTTTCCTGCCGGAGCGTCTTTTAGATCATGGAAACGCATGTTCACTTTGGTTGCGCCGTTTTTATCCGGAGTGATAAAGACGTTTGCGCGCGCACCAGTCAGCGCGCCGCTGAAGTTAACTTTCATTTTGGTGTCGTCGCCTTTTTCGTAGGCCGGTATGTTGAGCATCGGCACCGTATACGCAACCGCCGGAGTGCTCACTACCGCCGGCGCGCCCACTACCGCCGGAGTACTCACGACCACCGGAGCACTCACTGTCGTACCGGTGGCAGACACTTTTTCACCGACCGGATGCTGAGTGTGCGGAATCACCGCGAATCCTTCGGGCACCGCGCTGCGGAAGAATATTTTCGCATTCGGATCGTAGGCTGTCAGAGTTTCGTCTGGCGTTGTGATTAACATGAACTTGGTCAGCGGCGTAGTGGCGCTGAATTTTCCGGTTCCATTTGCGATCACTACCGGGCCGAGTGCCGTGACAGCTCCGGAATCGTCCACTGCATACACGTTCATTGCCGCGACATCTGCGGGAACTTCCGTTAGGTTAAGAACGATCCTGGTGCCGTTGTCATCTCGTAGAATTGTCGCTACGCCCTTCGACTTGGTTAAGGCCACCGGATTCAAAGTGACAATTGTTTCCTTCTTCAACGGGTATTCGATAACGCTGTAGCTCCCGTCGGGGTTTTGAACTGTCGTGGTTGCGGTAGTAGTCGTAGTTGTTTTGGTTGTGGGTTGAGTTTGACCCGCGACGATAGCAGCTGTTGAAAGAATCAAGAGCGCCGCCGCGAGAAGAGAAATTCGGTTTTTCATCAGTCGCTTACTCCTTCCATTTCCCAATCGCGATTAAGTCTTGCCGGGGGTTATCTCAGGTTATTCAGTGACTTAGTCGCAAGCATTATGCCGCCTCGCTCAAGGCCAAAAAACCTCCGCAAGCAGGTTCGTCTTGTGGGTTTATTCAAGAAATAGGGTGAAAACGCCCGAGCGAGCGATGGGTAATGGTACAGGGCCTGTACGACAATTTAGCGAACGAACCCGCTTTTTGTAAGATGAGGTTTTAGAGCCTGCGCCCGGCGGCCGACTCCTCAATCAACTTGTTAAGGCGCTTCAGCCGCGTCTCTTCCTGTTTCGCGCTCACAATCCACCAATTGATCACTTTGCGATAGGAGGGCGGCTGAGCCTGGAAAAAGTTCCAGGCGCCTTTGTTTCGTTTGAGCGTGGCCGAGTAAGGTTCGACCAGCTCAGCGCTGCGTTGTTCATATGCGTACAGACCGGAGCGGTTTTCCCGACGCGCCTTAAACGCTTTCAGCCCAGCAGGCTGCATCAGCTGCTGCTTGATTAATTCGCCCGCGCGCTTGGTATTTACCGAACTCCAAATGCTGGTCGAACGGCGAGGAGAGAAACGGATCTTGTAGCTGTCTTCATCAATGCTTTTTCTGACCCCCGTCTATCCAGCCGAAGCATAAAGCTTCATCGACTGACTCGGGCCAGGTAACGCTCGGCTTGCCGCTGTGCTTTTTATAGAATCCGACCCACAACTCTTTTTCAGTTGTGTGATGAGTTGCCAGCCACTTACGAAACGCGGCAGGGGTTTTGAAGAATTTGGGAGTCACGGTGGTCTTGCAGACCGAGGGCAATTACCCTCGTCGCTCCTTTAGGAGCAAATGTTATAGAAACTCTCCGACACTTAACACACCAGCTCCTTTAGGAGAGAAATGATTAGTGCCTCATTCCGCTCCTAAAGGAGCTAAGTCAGATCTTAGAGGCGCGAAACCTATAAATATTTGACTCCCGGCGGGAGTGAAGACTTCCGACTCTGAAGGAATTAATAACTGTGAAGTTGCGTAATCGCACTCAGGACATCCGCCACCTGCGGCAGGATCACGTCTTCGAGTGTCGGCGCATAAGCCACGAAGGTGTCCATGGCCGCCACGCGTCTGACGGGCGCATCGAGGTGTTCAAAGAGTTCATCTGAAATGCGGGCGGCGATCTCAGCGCCGTAACCAAACGACAGCGAATCCTCGTGGGCCACGATCACGCGATTGGTTTTCCTAACCGTTTCAGCGATCGCATTCCAGTCGTAAGGTTGCAAACTACGTAGATCGACAATCTCCACGCTGATGCCCTGTTGTTCAGCTTGCTTCGCGGCGACGATCGAACGCTGCACCAACGCGCCGTAAGTGATGATCGAAAGATCTGTACCCTCGCGGACAGTTTTTGCTTTGCCGAAAGGCACCATGAAATCGTCGGGCGGATACTGCGACTTGTTGTAAGCCTGGCGATAGAGATGCTTATGTTCCAGGAACAACACCGGATCATCGCAGCGGATAGCCGTTCGCAACAGGCCATTCGCGTCCAGCGCATTTGACGGGTAGATCACTCTAAGGCCGGGTATCTGCGTAAACGTCGAGACTCCGGACTGCGAATGATAGACGGCGCCGCCTTTCAAATAACCGCCGACCGGCACGCGCATCACCACGGGTGATTTCCAGTCATTGGCCGAGCGCCAGCGCATCAATGCCAGTTCATTACGAATTTGATGCATTGCGGGCCAGATATAATCAAAGAACTGAATCTCAACCACGGGCTTGAGACCACGGGTCGCCATCCCAATTGCGCGGCCGACAATGTTGGCTTCGGCCAGCGGGGAATTGAAGACCCGCGCGCTGCCGAATTTTCGCTGCAAGTTGGCAGTGACTTTAAACACACCGCCCTTGCCTTTCACTTTCTCCAACGATTCCTCTCGCGAACAGTCCGCCACATCTTCACCAAACACGATGATGCGCGGGTCGCGTTCCATCTCCGTGTGGAGACAACGGTTGATCAGATCGACCATCGTGCCGGCGTTGCCCGATAATTCCGCGCCTTCTTCGGTGTCGAATTCTTTTGAAGTTGGATCAACGTCCGGCGAGTAAACGTAAAGCTTCGCGGTTTCGGCCGCCGGTTGCGGACTGGCGAGCGCCTGATCGGCAGCTTCATTTACGAGCGCTGCGACGTCGTCTTTGACCTTTTGCAGTCCGTCATCGTCAACGATCTTTTCTTCAATCAGCAGTTGCCCAAAACGTCTCACCGGATCGCGCTCGGCGTCAGCCGCCCGTTCTTCCTCAGTCCGGTAGAGCTTTTCATCATCTGACAGAGAATGTGAATACGGACGAATGACCTTTGCATGGATCAGCGCCGGCCCGCGGCGCGCGCGGCAATACTGAACGGCGCGGTGCATTGTGTCGAGAGATGCCAGCAAGTCTGTGCCGTCGCACCTTTGCAAATAAAGATTTGGAAATCTTTCGAGCAAGCGGGAGACGTCTCCGCCCGCAGTTTGTACTTCAACCGGAACGCTGATCGCATACCCGTTGTCTTCGATCAGAAAAAGGACAGGGAGTTTGAGATTGCAGGCGGTGTTTAATGCTTCCCAGAATTCGCCTTCGCTGGACGTGCCGTCGCCAATTGAAACATAAGCCACTTCGTCCTTACGAAAATTTGAAGCGCGACCCCTGAGTTCCTTGATCAACTTGAAACGGTACGCGGCTTCAGCGCAACCGACGGCCTGCAACAACTGCGTGCCGGTGGGAGACGACTGGGAGACGATATTGAGTTTCTTATGTCCCCAATGCGAAGGCATTTGCCGGCCATGGGAGTTTGGATCCGCTTCGGCGCCCACGGCGGAAAGCAGCTGCTCGAGGGGCGTCATGCCGAGTTGCAGGCAAAGCGCGCGGTCGCGATAGTAGGGATAAAACCAATCATGACCGGGCTTCAGGATCATTCCCGCGGCGACGAGGATCGCTTCGTGGCCCGCGCCGCTAATTTGGAAGAAGATCTTATTCTGGTTTTTGAGTTGGATCTCCTTGTCGTCGAGTTTTCGCGAGAGATACATCGTGCGGTAGAGCTCGATCATTTCCTCGCGCGACAATCTCGGCCGCTCGCGTTTGGCCGGTTGCGCCGATTGAGCTTTCGGTGGTGCTGCGCGCTGAGGCTGATTAGCGCGCGGCTGATTAATACGCTGGGGCTTTGGATCGCGCTGAGGCTTTGGATCGCCCTGGGGTTGAGTTACGTGCTCAACGATTGGTTTCGGCGCTGGTGCAGGCTCCGGTTTCATTTCGACAGGCGTGGCGGGTTTTGGAGCACTCCGCGGCACCAACCGCGAGGTCGTTAAGGTTCCGCGTTTCTTCTCCTGGGCAGCCGCCTTTTCCCTGGCCGCCGCGGCTTGGGCCTCAGCCTGGGCCTTCGGTACAAGTTTTAGGACTTTTAGATCACTCATAATTATTACTCAGCCAGGTAGGACAGGCATTCTTGCCTGTCCACTAAAGCAATTCAGTGCGGCGGTTGGACAGGCAGGAATGCCTGTCCCACTTAGAACTCCGTCAGCGTCTCCCGGTATTCCTCGGCCATTGATGGATGTCCGTGGCGCGTGGCGGCGTCGATCCCGCGCTGATAAGTCTCCCTGGCCTTTTCCTTTTGATCTGCCTTTTCGTAGGCGCGAGCCAGCATGCCGAAGGCATTGCCTTCATCATCTGCGATTGCCAGATAGCGTTCCAACGTTTCGATCATCTCCGCAGTTTGCCCGGCCTTCTCATACTCCTTAGCCAGGCCAAAGAGAATGTTGCTGTTGACAGGATCGTTCACCAGCATTTGCTTGAAGATTTCGATTCGGGAAGTCATAAGAAAGTGATCGGTGATCAGTGGTCAGTGATCAGTGGTCAGTCAAAGTGCGCTTCCTTGCTGGCCACTGACCACTGGCCGGCGACTGACCACTGGCGCCAATGACCGCGCCCGCTCACTTCCCAATGATCAGCTTCGCAATCGTCTGCAACTGCATGTTCGACGTTCCTTCATAGATCGCGCCGATCTTGGAGTCGCGCCAGAATTTTTCGACCGGATAGTCTTTGACGTATCCATACCCGCCGTAAAGTTCAATTGCCAGTGAACTAATGCTTTCGGCCGCCCGAGACGAATACAGCTTGGCCATCGCCGCCTCTTTTACGAAGTTCATGCCGGCATCTTTCATGCGCGCCGCGTTGTAAACCATCAAGCGCGCAGCTTCCAGCTCGGTGGCCATCTCGGCAAGTTGAAACTGCACTCCCTGAAATTGATTGATCGACTTGCCAAACTGCTGTCGTTCGCCGGTGTAAGCAATTGCGGCATCAAGCGCGCCGCGGGCAATTCCGATCATCTGAGCGCCGATACCAATCCGGCCTTCGTTCAAAGTCTCAATCGAAGTCTTATAACCCTTGCCAACTTCGCCCAGCACATTTTCTTTAGGAACTTTGCAATCGGCCAGAATTAACTCGGTAGTTGAAGAGGCGCGAATGCCGAGCTTGTTTTCTTTCTTGCCGACTGAGAAACCTTCGAAAGTTTTCTCCACGATGAAGGCAGTGATTCCGCGATAACCAGCTTCTGGATTCGCATTGGCAAACAGAACAAAGATTTCGGCTTCGTTTCCGTTTGTGATCCAGAGTTTCTGCCCGTTGAGCAAATAGTGGTCGCCTTTGTCCACGGCGCGAGTTTGCATGGCAAACGCGTCCGATCCCGAGCTGGCTTCACTCAGCGCATACGCGCCAACACTCTCGGCCGCGAGCCTCGATAAGTGTTTCTTCTTTTGCTCATCGTTTCCCCAGCGAATGAAAGCGTTGTTGACGAGCGTGTTCTGCACGTCAACGAAGACGCCAACGGAAGCGTCAACCCGGGAAAGTTCTTCCACTGCCAGGATCGCAGTAAAGAAAGAGCCACCCGCGCCGCCAAATTCTTCCGGCGTTTCGATGCCCATCAAGCCCAGATCGAAACACTGTTTGACGAGCGCTGGATCGAGTTTGCCCTGCTCATCCATTTGCTCGACGCGCGGCCGGAGCTCGCCTTCAGCAAACTCGCGCACGCTCGCACGAAACATCTGCTCGTCTTCGGAAAGAGTCGTCAACGGACGACCCGCAAGCTGCTCAATGGCTGTTTGAGATTGACTCATCTTTACCTGGTCTGGTCCTGAAATTTTCGTATGGAAACCCGGGGTAGCATCATAATCAACGCAAAAGTAAAAAGGCAAAAGCAGGTTGCGGTTCGAACACTTGCAAGGTCTCATTAACACCGCACTTCAGTACGGTGACTAGCGAGCCAGGATCATAGTAACCGTTTTAATGGTATTAATATAGTTGACACACCACGGAAGCCGTGCTTAAATTCTCAGCATGGAAACCGACAAACCACTCCCGAAAACGTTACTCGAAGCCGTCAAGTATTTTGAAGATATTGATCGCTGTATCGAGTTTATGTCCATTCTTCGCTGGCCCGATGGCGTTATCTGTCCGCATTGCGATAGTGAACAAGTAGGCTTTCTGAAAACCCGCCGCATTTGGAAATGCAAAGCCAAAGAATGCCGAAAGCAGTTTAGCATCAAGTCCGGGACAGTCTTAGAGGATTCCCCTATCGGCTTGGACAAGTGGTTGTCTGCTATCTGGATGATCGTTAACAATAAAAACGGAAAAAGCAGCTATGAGATGGCGAGCGATTTGGGCATTACTCAAAAATCAGCGTGGTTCCTCAATCATCGAATCCGCCTCGCTATGCAGTCAGGAACGTTCAACAAGTTATCTGGCCAGGTCGAGGTAGACGAAACGTGGATCGGTGGCAAGGCGCGAAACATGCACGGTTCAGCCTTAGCTAGGCGAGTTGCCAAATTCGCCACCCCGCACACCGGGAGAAATCAGAACATCGGTAAGGTCGCGGTCATGGGCCTGTTAGAGCGTCACGGCGAAGTCCGCACTATGGTTGTCGAAGGAACCAAGCGTCGCATGCTTCACGGTGAAGTTGTCCGGCACGTTGAAGCGGGTTCCACGGTCTACACCGACGCGCTTCGGTCTTACAATCGTCTTGACGAAGAATACATCCATAACGTGATCAATCATGCAGAGCGTTATGTTGACGGTCACATTCACACGAACGGGATCGAAAACTTCTGGAGTCTCTTAAAACGATCCATTGGCGGCATGTATGTAAGTGTTGAACCCTTCCATCTTTTCCGATACCTCGACGAACAATCCTTTCGTTTCAACAAGCGCAAAGTCACTGCCCTTGACCGCTTTATCGAAGCCACAAAGACCGTCACCGGACGCCGCCTAACCTTCAAGGAATTGACAGGAAAAGACATAAACAACTGAAGACAAAAACGAATTGGACGCGGTAAAAAGCGGTAGGAAGCGCCAGATCGCTAGCCTAGAACTGTTGCTTTACTCTGGCAACCTATTTGTGATACTTACGACCTATGATAATCCAGCCGGAGCTGCTGTATGGCCCAAAGAAAGTGGACTACTAGCTCCCGATACAACTATGCCGGACAAAAACGATGAGATTGAAGAAGCTAAAGGCACCGTCGTGCCCCCCGTGAGCGAGTCCCTTGAAGCGACGATAAATAGATCCACTAAGGAGGTAACTCTCAGGGATGCCAGTGGGCGAGTGCTCACAATTAAAGCGAACGTCATAGAAGACGAGGAAGACGAGGAAGAAGAAGTCCATCCCTTAACGCCGGATGAGTTTCGCAAGGCGTTAGAGACTGTATCTTCCCTTGGATTAACTTGGACGGCTGATCGGATTCCCCGTGTGATAGCCAAAGATCCGGAAGCTGAGTCGGCTTTTTTTGGAGAGGAATACTTACAGGTTCAAAACGACTATCCTAATCTTCCCCGAGAACTCAGTGCCGTGATCTTCCATGCTCTAACAGGTTCCCATGCCTATGAGAGTCTTGTTGGCAATGAAGAACAGCTAAAAGCAAAAGTCTTGGCCGTTCGCGATCTAGTGCTGAATTCCAATTATCGCTCTGAGTTCTTTTTCAAGTACGCGATCAAGGTTCCATATTTTGAAACCATAGATTGGGAGGTCGTTTTCAAGACTCACGAGCGAAACGTTGAAGGAATGCCGGCGGTCGCATATGCATTGCTGCTTTTAACATTTCATAACACGAATGCAAGGCTCGGTAAGATAAACGAACATCAAAACACTACAGTGGCTGTGGATTTGACTCTCGTGAATAAGTTGATCGGTCTTTTAGTGGAAGTGAAAACAGCACTGGAAGAATCTCAAAAGCTTAGTGATCAACTATATGATCGTGCTACACCGGAGGGCGACGATGCACCGCATAACTAATCACTCGTTTGAGTCGGAAGGTTTTCGCGCTCATCTGTTTCTTAGTAAGAAAAAACGCTCTCGCAGGACACGATGGGCGTACATTGCTTCTTCAAAACTTACAACGGTTTTGGCCGAAGAGAGCCAGACATGGAGAAGCGTAAAAGCTACCCACGCACCACGGCAGCACGTGGTCCCCAAGCAACTCGCGTTTGAGTTTAGTTTCGAGCAGATGTTTCGATCTTTGGTTCGACAGTGGCGTGACGACACTGAGCATATGTCAAACGTAAATAAGGCAAATGCTCACCCGGCCTACCAACAAATAATCGGCATGGGCAGGGTCCTTACTTCACAAATCGTTCCCTTACTGCTGAAAGAGTTAGAAGAGCGTCCAGACCATTGGTTTAGAGCTTTGGTCGAAATCACTGGAACTGATCCGGCGGAAGGGCAGGACACTTTTGAGGGTGCGATTAGTTCTTGGTTAGACTGGGGAAAACGAAAGGGCTACTCTCCGCATGCGCGATCCGCTGCTTGAATCCAAGTTCCCGAAGTTAAGCAGTGGCGGGTATAGTATTGAAAGTCGGCAGGACGGTAGCTATAACTGCGTAGCGTTTGCTATTGGTAATCCAACTCGAAACTGGCAATGGATGCCATACCCGACAGGTGGTTACTATTGGCCCCCAGGTATTGAGGGTGATGACACGATTCAAACATGGACAAAAGTTTTTTCGATTCACGGCTATCGCCAGTGTGAAAACGGGGACTTCGAACCCGGCGTTGAAAAGATCGTGTTATATACTGACCCAGATGGTGTCCCGACGCATGTCGCGCGTCAGGATATTGCTAGAGGAACGTGGATAAGCAAACTCGGAAAGGGTCATGACATTCAGCATGACCAGTATGAAGCGTTAGAAGGATTTGACGGTCACGAGTACGGCGTTGCGGTTAGATTCATGTCGAGACCTCGTACATTACCTGCTTCGAACTGATTGTGAGAAAACAATTGAAAAAGACGAAACTGGCACCTAGCGAAAAGTCAGAAGAATTCAAGCGCTTTGAAGACTTCACCCGACGCATACTCGCTGTACCCAAGAAAGAGATCGATAAAGAGAAAGCTAGGTACGAACGGAAGAAAACCGCTAATAAGCACAAAGTCGCGTGACTTACATGTCACGCTGATCTTGATCTGCCCCGAAAGATATATTCTTCGTCTTGCCCCAAACTCGCTTATAACCCACAGCACCCGCCGCAAAGATAACTAAAGCCACGCCAATCCAATAAGACAACGTTTCCCGGCCCTCAGGGGCAAAGAGAATGATCGCGGACGCGGCGATAATCAGAACCGCAGCGAGTATTAACCCGAGTCGCTTCGTCTTTTCTTGCTCGGCAATGTATAACGCATGAACTTGTGTGCGCTCTATTAGAAAGCGCTCGGCTGTCCTAGGAGAAAGATCGGTTGCTATATTCCTAGAGTCCAACTCTTCCAGCTCCGCTTCTGTGTATATTCTTTGACTCACGCCCCGCCACGGGGGCGACAACTTGATTTCGCTCCTGCGTCTATTTGGTTCTCTCGGCTTATCTTCGGACATTGGAGAGGTGTTCCGTTCTTTTTTGAGGCCGCGTAGATTAGAGCACCCCGATGTATGGTGTGTCAACTATATCAATGCCGTTTTAATGGTTTCACACGTAAACCGTTGAAAACGGTTTAGGCCCGCAGGGACTGTCGATCACCTGGCTGAAGCCAGGTGTTAATGAGATTGGCTTCCGTTTCAACTGATCCACTAACCACACCCGCTTTGATTCCCAAAACCAATTGCGCGTGTGATACCTTGCTTTTTCTGCAACCAAGGTATGAGGATTAAGTCGTTTGGAAAAAGTCGCCCAGGGAAACAAGGAAAAGACGGCTCAGCAGACGAGTGACAAGGCCAGGAACAAAAAACTGGCCCGCTTTGGAATCGTCTTTGCGATTTTGGGCCTCATCCTCTTTGCCTACTTTGTCCGGAAAGCCGGCGTGACTCAGATCCTCGATGGCATCAAGCGACTTGGTTTCGGATTCCTGCTGGTGCTCGCCATCTCATCCACGCGTCACATGGTTCGGGCCCTCGCCTGGACCAAATGCTTTGAGGCGCCTCATAGCCTCAAGTTTCGTCACGCTCTTGAAGCAAGACTGATGGGTGACGCGGTAGGCAACATTGTCCCGTTAGCCAGCGCCGCTGTTTCCGAACCCTCGAAAGCCGCTTTTGTAACCAACCGCGTACCGCTCCTGGCCAGCCTGTCGGCGATCGCGCTGGAGAATATTTTTTACAGCATGTCGGTGGTGCTGTTTATTTTTTCCGGAACGACGGCGCTGTTGCTGAGTTTTTCGTTACCAAAACCGCTCCGCATCGCGAGCATCGTGGCGCTGGTAATCACGGTTGCAATTGTGCCTCTTGGTTACCTGGTCATTCGAAAGCGATTGAAGTTTGTGAGCGGTCCCATGAGCTTTTTTTATGGACGAGGGATCGCGAAGGCGTGGATGGAAAAAGGAATCCCTGGGGCAAAAGCGCTTGAAGATCGAATCTACAGTTTTTACGAGCAGAACAGCGAACGCTGTATCGCAATTTTCCTGCTCGAGCTTTGTTTTCATGCGGCGGGCGTTACCGAGATTTACGTTACCCTGTCATTCATCAGCGAACTGGTGGCGCCGACTCTGCTGACAGCGTTCATACTCGAATCCGTCAACCGTGTGATCGTGGTGGTGTTTAAGTTTATCCCCTTCCGCACCGGAATTGATGAAGCGGGAACCGGATTGCTGTCGAAGGTGCTCGGCTTTACTACCGCAATCGGTGTCACGCTGGCGATCGTCCGGAAAGCACGCGACCTGTTCTGGACCGCGGTAGGGATGGCGTTGATTGTGCGGCGGGGCTTCTCGCTGAAAAATTTGGGCAAGGTTGACGACGAGCCTGCGTTAGCAGGCGACAGCGTAAAGCCTGGGGCGTAAGCCCCAGGTCACCGCAAACAAAGAGTTCGAAGCCTGCGAAGCAGGCGACAGCAGAGTACCAAATTGGCGCTTGTCTCAAAACTCAACCCGCTGCCGCGCGTTACACGGGCTGTGCTCATCTTCCTTGCTTTCCTGGGGCTCACGCCCCAGGCTTTATGCTGTCGCCCGCCTACGCGGGCTGCGCTGTGCATGCTCCTGTTGGGTTCGGTGGTCTATGCCCAAACATCGGACGCACGGGCGCGAAAGCTTGACGAGTTTGGAGACATTCAAGCTTCCGACCTGATTGCCCGACTCGATAACCTCGCGGTCCAGTTACAAAACGAACCCACGACGCGCGGCTTTCTGATTGTCTATCGTGAACGTCGCGATATGCCGGGTTTGAGTAACCGGTATGCACACCGCATGAAAAACTATCTGGTGGAAACGCGAGGCGTCGCTTCCGAGCGGGTGCTCACGGTTGATGGCGGCATTGCCGGATGTCTCACTCAGGAGCTGTGGATTGTTTCACCCGGAGGCGCGCCGAAGCCCCGGCCGGACGCTTATTTCGACGGCTATCAACCTTCCGCTTACAAATTCGACGAGCATCACTACAGCTCGCCTGATGGGCCTGATGGAATTGTCTACTGGCAAGAGCCGCCCGATGAGTTGCTCGGCTATCTGGAAGCCTTCGCAGTTGAGCTCAGAAAGAATCCGAAGTCTCACGGTTACCTGGTCGCTTATCGAAGCGCCGCGCGAGACCGCGCTGCGGTTACCCAAACAATGCTGCGGACCGAACGAAATTTCCTGTTGAAGAAACTGGGCGTCAAGGCGTCGCAGATAAAAATGATTGACGGCGGCACACGCGAATGGCGCACGATGGAACTATGGATCGCCCGATCGGAGAAGGACGTTCCCATCATCACTTCCTACCGCTACTCGCCGCGCCGCCGCCGCCGTTGACTCGGGCTCGACAGCTCACAGACTGCCAAACGCGTCCTTCAGACTGCCAACGTCCCCTCAGTTTGCGATAGGAGGCTCCGTCAGGAGCCAAATGTTTATAGCAAGGGCTGGCAACTTAATAATGTTTGCGGAGAAGGAATGACGAATGTCGCTCCTTCCCCGCAAAACCTTTCAGGCGTTCATTAACTATAAAGATTTTGTTCCTGGCGGAACGAAGATTGTGCGGAAAGCCATCCAGCCTTCATCAACCAACAGTCGCTTTGGTCAATATTCAGATTATTCGTAAGCAAGTGCGCTCACCGGATCGAGACCTGAAGCGCGCACCGCCGGATACAGTGCGCCAAACGCTCCGCCCAGAATTCCAATCGCCGCCGCGGTGAAGGCCCAGCTCCAACTAAACTCAAAATAGAGTCCATAAAACTTTTGAATTAGGTAACCGGCCAGAAACGAAAGTGCGAAGCCGGCAACCAAACCCACCGCGCTGATCAATAGCGCTTCCGACTCAATGATGAAGACGATGTAGCGACGCGACGCGCCCATCGCTTTGAGAATGCCAATCTCGCGCGTGCGTTCGGTGATTGTGGTGTACATCGCCAGCATCACTACCAGAGCGCTGACGACCGCAGCTAACCCGACCAGCACCCGCAGGAAAATTCCGAGGTAAGGAATACTCTTCTCCAGGCCGGAAAAAACTTCATCTGTGAATTGAATTTTGTTCCCGGGGAGTTTCTCATCGATTCTCTTGGCGATGTCGACCTTGTTTGTGCCTTCCCGGATCTTAACCAGGATGTAGGTACACTTGCCCGCCGACTCCAGCGATTCCTGCAACCCCGCGAGTGTCGTCTTCACGCGCGCTGTTGATTCCGGTGAATAAATGCCTACTACGCGATATGGCCGATCGCCAAGCAGCTTGAGAGAAGTTCCTACCGTCAGTTGATTGTTTCGCGCTTTGGTCGTGTCGATAACGATTTCGTCGTTTGCCTGGGGCGCGCGCCCGCTTTCAATTTGCAGTCGGTTAACCCGCGCATAGTGGTCCCATTCCACGCCTTCAATACGTTCGAAGCCAAATCCTCGGTTGCCCTGCAGGACGTAAACGACGACAGGCATGGCTTCTTCAACTCCGTCAACCTGCTTCAGTAAATCAACATACTTGACGCTTAAATTCGCGGTGGAGCCGGTCAATTGCATGCCGCCCGGGCGCGTGAAGAGAATTTCCGCACGCACGTTTGCAGCACGGCGTTGAAGGTCCTCAGACATGCCTCGCGCCAGGCCCGTAAAGAGCATCACCAGGCAAACCCCCAGAGCGACGCCCGCCACACTGACGAGGGTGCGAATGGGGCGCTGACGAATGTTGGAGACGACGAGATTGTCCATACGAGCCGTAACGATAAAGTATTTTGCCGAAAGCTACCACTTCCCACTCAGACTCTTACTGGGACCGCGGTCCCAAGTGAAGAGCTTGACTCTGAACCAGTAGAAGAATCCCTTACGGTTTTGGGTTACGATAGCGACTTCCAATCAAGGGGAACATTCACCAGGTGCCAGCTACTACTACTCAAAACCGGAATTGGATTGTCATACTCACGCTGGCGCTGTTGGTTGTCATCGGCCTTGGCTTTCGGGTTAGCCGATTAGCGGCCATCGGTTTTGCTGAGGATGAAGTAAACAAAGTTGATGCGATTGAGGCTTACTCGCGCGGAGACATTGCGGGCAATGCCGAACACCCGATGCTGATGAAGGCGCTGATGTACATTTCTGCAACGCGCCTGGGGCAGGGCGGCGGTCCGGACATGCTCAGTGATGAACTCGCGTATCGACTTCCCAATGCACTCTTTGGCGCGTTGACGGTGATTCCGTTATTTCTATTGACGGCTGCCTTCTTTGACCGGTGGACCGGACTCCTGGCGGCGGGATTCTGGGCGGTCGGAGTTAACGCCATCACCATTAACCGGATCGGCAAGGAAGACACGCTGCTCGTTTTCTTCATGCTCTTCGCCTTCTACTTTTACCTCCGAGCTAAACAAACGAGCACCAGAGATCTGAAGACACGCAGCCGGAATTATTTGTTGAGCGGTATCTCGTTCGGGCTCATGCTTGCGTCGAAATACTTCCCCAACTACCTCGGACTAAATGCGCTTTATCATCAATTCTTCCGCGTCCGGAAGAGTGAGCCCGGTGACCCGCCGGGAAAAACGTCAAAGGTGTTCTACATCGCGTTGGTAGTAGCGTTCCTGGTCGCAAATCCACCGATACTTCTGCCCCAGGTTTGGAGTTATCTCAATGCCTATATGGGCGAGAAGCTGTTGGTTCATTCGGGTTATCTTTTCGCCGATCATCTTTACATCAATAAAGTTTCCAGCACCCCATTTGGCACTCCCATCTATTTCTACCTGGTGGTTATGGCGATAAAGATTCCCCTGCTGGTGCTGGGCGCGTTTCTCGTCGGCCTGATAGTTTCAATCAAACGTCGGGCGCATTCCGCGTATGCGTTTGCGCTGTTCATGTTCCTGCTCTGGATCATTCCTTATTCGTTGATTGGCGCGAAGTGGCTGCGTTACACGCTGTCGCTGATGCCTTTCGTTTATATCCTGGCAGCAATTGGTGTGATTGAGCTGATCAGATTTATGAACGGGCGCTTGAGATTTGCGGCGCAGGGAAGGGCAATAGTATCTGCAATTCTGGTAAGCATCTTTCTCGGATTGCCGGCGTGGACCGCATACTCCGCCGGTCCTCATTATGCGCTGTACACGAATGCGCTGGGCCGGAACCACATCGGATACTTTTTTCCTCACGACGAGTTTTATGACGACCGCCTGCGCGAAGCGATTCTGTTTGTTTGCCGCAATGCTCCCGAGGGTGCGATCATTGCCCACGAAACACCGGCAGTTACGCGTTACTATTTACGTGAGTTTGGCCGCACGGATCTCAATTCGCTCGCCATTTCCGCACCTGAGTTCAATCCGGGTAACCTTTCGGGGCCGGCCTACATTATTATCCAGCGAGGCCGAACGTATTTTGAGAACCGAGAAAAGATTAGCTTCGTGCGAAGTCATTTCAAGAAGGTGCACGAGGAGAAGGTCAACGGGCTGATCGCGGCTGAAGTTTTCGTCAATGAAGCCCCATGATCAACCAGCCCGCGTCAGCGGATCGAGTTTGATAGAATCATGAAAACAAGCACGCGACACCCACGCATTTACCTGACCATTCTGTTGATTGCAGCGGCAATTTTCTCTGCGCCGACAAGTCAGAGCTCTTCCCAACGAGTCCAGATAACCATCCTCGGGACCACGGATCTTCACGGCAATATTCTCCCGGTCGATTACTACACCGACAAACCAGACAACCGCGGGCTGGCGAAAATTGCGACGCTGATCAAGCGAGTGCGTAAGGAAAATGAAAACGTGCTGCTGATAGATTCCGGCGATACGATCCAGGGGACGCCACTCGCCTACTATCACAATAAGAAGAACAACCAACCGCCCCATCCGATGATGGTGGCGATGAACGCGCTCAATTTCGACGCGATGGCCGTCGGCAATCATGAATACAATTTCGGCCTGAAGGTGCTGGAGAAAGCTCGCAGCGAAGCAAAGTTTCCCTGGCTGTCAGCCAACACCTACAACCAGGGAACAACGAAAACGCACTACCAGCCTTACTTTGTTAAAGAGGTTGCCGGCGTCAGGGTTGGAATTCTGGGATTGACCACTCCCGGAGTGCCCACCTGGGAAAATGCGCCAAACTATGCCGGGCTCGAGTTTCACCAGCCTTTGCTTGAAGCGAAGAAATGGGTGCCGGTGTTGCGCGGTAAAGAACGCGCGGACGTCGTGGTCATCGCTATGCACATGGGAATTGAAGAGGACTTGCGCACGGGCGAAGTAAACCCCGGTCAGGTACAAAACGAGAACCAGGCAGTCGCGATCGCGAAGCAGGTTCCAGGCGTCGACCTCATTTTCATGGGCCACACCCATCGGGATATTCCATCGTTGACCATAAACGGAGTTGTGTTAACGCAGGCAAATCACTGGGGCCGGCACCTGGCCCGCGCAGATATCTATCTGGAAAAAGTTGGAGCGCGTTGGCGCGTGTATGCGCGCGGGACGCGCACCATTCCGGTTGACGAAAAGGTCCAGGCGGACGAAGAGATCGTCAAGCTGGCCGAGCCTTACAATCGCGAAACGCAGGCGTGGCTATCGCGTAATATTGGAAACTCCGGCAAGGATTTGAGAGCTACTGATGCGCGTTTTCGCGACACCGCGATCCTCGATTTGATTCAACGCATTCAGATGGACGTCGGTAAAGCGGATGTTTCGATGGCGGCCGTATTCAATCCGGAAGCGCGCATAGAAAAAGGGTCAGTTACTGTGCGCGACATCGCCGGTCTCTACGTTTATGAGAACACTCTGGTGGTGCTGGAAGTGACTGGCCAACAGATCAAAGACGCCCTCGAGCATTCAGCAAAGTACTTCCGACCATACGAAGCAGGAAAGACGCCGGCGGATCTGATTGATCCGAAAATTCCTGCATACAACTTTGATATCGCAGAAGGCGTAAGCTACGTCCTCAATATTTCCAAGCCGATCGGCCAGCGAATCGAAAATCTGCAATTTGAAGGCAAGCCGCTGGCGCCCAACCGCAAGCTCAAACTAGCCACGAATAATTACCGCGTGAACGGCGGGGGTGGGTACACGATGTATAAAGGCGCGCCCGTCGTATATCGATCCAGCGACGAAATTCGCGAACTGATAATTGACTGGGTGGAGCGCAACAAGAATATTCCGACCGAGCCCACGAACAACTGGAAGATCGTGCCCTAAAGTCCAAGACCCAAAGTCCAAAGTCCAAAGTCCAAGGTCCAACGTCCGAGGTCCAAGGTTCAAGGTTCAAGGTCCAAGGTCTTCGTTGCCAGGGTTGACCTCTACAAGTCAGAGACAACCAGCGAAACGAAGACTTTGGACATTGGACATTGGACATTGGACATTGGACTTCTTTTTCTCTCGCTTCGCCAACCAAACTCCCAGGATCCGTGTCTATGAAGAAGACTGAGACACCACGGCGATCGTATGCCTCCGAGGTAGTGCCATAAGTAGTGAAAATGAATTAATCAGGCGAGCTCAAGCCGGAGAGACTGACGCATTCTGCCGGCTCGCGGAGGAGTATGAGCGACGCGTCTATCGGCTGGCCCTTCACTACTGTCGTGATCACCAGGACGCCGAAGATCTAAGCCAGGAGGTTTGGCTGAAAGCGTTTGCCGCTTTGTCGAGCTTCAGATTTGAATCGGCCTTCTACACCTGGTTGCGAAAGATCCTGATCAATTGTTTCCTGAACCATCGTCGTCGCGCTGCCGCCTCGTTTCCCTGGCACGAACAACTCTCCGAATACCAGCAGGCCGAAGATTATGCGATTGAGCGTGGCCCGGTCGCGAACTCGATGGAAACCAACCTGCAGAACCAAATGGTCGTGGAAAAGGTAATGCAGGCTTTGGCAGAGGTGACGGCGCAACAACGATTAACTTTCCTGCTGAAGCATCAGGAAGGAATGACTTACGAAGAAATAGCGAAAGCGATGGGTTGTTCCACCGGGACCGTAAAGAAATCGGTATCGCGCACGATCACCAAGCTGCGGGAAACGTTAAGCGCCAACGACGAACCGGAAAGCTATGTTTCGTGTGCCGCCACAGAATTACTGAACTAGGAGTTTGAGTGATGCACAATTGCAAGTTGACCAGAAATCTTTTGCTCGATTATGCGCTGGGCGAAGAGTCTACTCCGCAAGCGCTTGAAGCGCTGGCCCAGATGGGCGGTTGTCCGCCCTGCCAGGCGGAGTTTGCCGCTATTCGACGCACCTTGCGCGTTTCTGGTCAGGCGCTTTCAACAATCGAGCCGGCGGAGGAATTTTGGCAAGGCTACCATGCGCGACTCAGTGAAAAACTGGTGCAGCAGCAGGAAACGCAAAACGCCCCGGCACCAAACTCCAGTCCACATACTCTGCCGCTCGGCGCGCGGTTATTGAACGCTGTGCGTTCGTTTGCAACTGCTTCCGTGCGACTGCCGGCTCCGGCTGCGATAGCGATTCTGCTGTTGGTCGGATTCTTGACATACAACATGCTTTCGTTTTCGAGCGCACCGGCGAATGCCTCGGCGTCGAGTCTGGTCACCCAGGAGCGGATCGTTGAAGTTCCTGTCATTCAGGAACGAGTAGTTACGCGGACGGTTTACGTTGAGCGGAAGCCGCGCGCGTCTCAGGGCAGTGTGCCTGTGCGCGCCAATCTCACTGCGGCCGGCAACAGACGTCGTACGGAGTCCTTGAATAAGACTGCGATGAGTCTCGCGGGGTTTAAACCTACTGACCAGGTGAAGCTGACGGTAATCAAGGGGAGCTATCAGGATGAAAAGTAGAATTTTAATCCTGGTTCTTGGTCTGCTGTTGCTGTCCGCACCGGCGGCGGCGCAGGAAGACATCAGACGGCATTTGGTCGTGCCTCTAACTGAGGGTGGTTACGTTGCCTTCAAGAGCGAGACTGCGTGGGCCGGCGCCACGCGAACTTCAGCGGCCGTCGAAGATCTGCAAGGAGTTTTCAGGTCGCAGGCTTTTGTTGATGAGAACCAGGTAATTCACCGCGTGCTGGTTGACGCCGCAGGTAAATACGTCTTCGGTTATGACCTCATGATTCGGCCGGTGGCGGCTTCCAGGACGTTCACTATTGCAGTGAAGCCGCTGGATGGGTCGGTTGAGAACAGGTTGGTTAAGAACAGTCCGGAAGTTCAATCCTCACGAATCGCAACCCTCCCACAGGCAACTGAGCCACAGATTCTGGCGGACGGTGATTCATTTGCGCTCGATTTGCTGGTCAATCAAACCACCGGAGTCAAGATCGTTGATTTTGTCAGGGTCTCATTCGATCGCTCCAACCTATGGGACGACAACCCGCGAACCCTACCGCGCGACTTCACGCTCGATGCGGTGGCCCTGACGCTGGCTGACTACAGATTGCTGATCGACGGCAATCTCGTTGCTGCCGGCAAGCCCGGAACAAATTTCGGCGGTGCGCTGGTCTGGTGTTACGTCGAGGGCCGAGGGCGTTTCATCTTTTCCCTGGTTCCGCGCGAAGGCTATCAGTTTCAGAAAGTCGGAATCATCAAAGAAAACAGAATCGAATTTACGGTGAAGGGAAACCACTACGAGTGGCTTTCCAGTTCACCCATCCTGCCCAACGGTGGGACCTGGAATCTTTGGGTGTTGCACGATCCGAAGTACCTCCCCTTTGGTTCGCAGGAACCGCGCACTGACGAGAAGAGCACATTGGATAAGTGGGACGAGTCAATTAGAGGAGCAGGCGATACGTGGACCCGGATTGGCCGCACCCGCGACACGTTTAATAGGAAGACTGACCAGTTTCCCCAGGTCCAGGCAGTCAAACGTTTCAAGGTGATGGTCGGCGCGGCGGATCGTGTTGAGAACCTGTGGCCTCGGAATATGTAAACGCGCTGAGCGCGTCAGAAATTATGAAAAGGTTCACCTCGAAATTGATTGTCGTCATCGTCGTGATCGTCTCTGCGGCGACCGCCAGCCTGGGCGACATTCGGATCAAACGCCGAGTGACTGTGGCAGGTAAACAAGTTGAGAAGACCCTCTTGCTAAAGGGCGCGCGCCAGCGGACGGAGACACGCCATGAATCTATTTTGGCTCCCGGCGAGTTTTTCGAAGTTGCGTTCGTTGAGCAGTGTGATCTGAAACGAATGATTTGGATCGATCTTACAACCAAGAGGTTCGCGGTTCAGACGGGGGGAACTCCGGCAGCCGCGATCATGGCATTCAACGAATCCCAACTTCCCGCCGATAAGCAGCGCCTGCAGGCGGCTGAAGCGCGCGCCCGGAAGAAAGGTTTGTTGTCGGCGACTACGACTGTGATCGATACCGGCGAGCGCCGCGAGATGTTTGGACTCGTTGCCCGCCATCTCAAAACCACCACCGTCTGGACCGCAACTCCGCGGACTTGTAACAGTCCGGCAATGACTTCCGATACGGACGGCTGGTACGTCGATTTGTTTTACGGCGTCGACTGCTCCGCCGATCTATCGGGCTCAATCAGTCCAGCCTACCTCGCTGGCAGTGGCAAATGCTTCAGCGAATATGCGGTCAAAAAAGGATATTGGCTGGAACATAAAAGAATTGGTCCGGCTTCTCTCGGCTATCCGCTGGTGGAGACAAGAACGTCGTATGACGACAAAGGAAAACGGCTGGTCGCCACGGAAGAAGTAGTCGAACTTTCTAACAACGCCCTGGATGCATCGCTCTTCGATGTGCCGGCAGGTTTTACAAAAGTGGATTTCAAGTCTGACAACCCGTCCTTTTTTCGTCGCTTGTTTTCGTTTCTCGGCCAGTGACGTGATTCCCGGGACTGTTGGAACTTAACTAGTTTCCCCAGGTGTAAATGGTGTCGCATTTCTTTCGGGCCTCGAGTTGAGGCTGCGGAACGGGGTAGGGGTGTGCCCGAAGTGATCATGTCGCAGCAGCGATAGCACCCAACCGCAGAAGAAATGCGCGCCTCATCAAGAAATGTGAAGGAGAATTCGAAAATGAAAATGAAAAAACTCTCGGCAACTCTGGTCATCCTCCTGTGTTTATCATTTGGCTCGCTGCGGGCGAAGGCACAATCTGACGAGCTGCCAAAGTTTGAAGTAGGTGTCCACTTCACTTCAATCACAAAACCCAGCTTTGGTAACGGCGATACGGAGCCGGGTCTGGGCGGCCGTCTTACCTACAACATCAACCGCAGCGTGGCGGTAGAGGCGGTAGGAAATTTCTTTCCGCATTCGTGCCGCTTCTGTGGCGGCAACGGAGGCGATAACAGCGGTAACATTAGCCAGGGTTTCGTCGGCGTCAAGGCAGGCAAGCGGTTCGACAACTGGGGAATTTTCGCGAAGGCGCGTCCTGGGATTACCAGTTTCAGCAAAGGCGATAGTACCTATGTCGCCACCGGCCCGCTGCCCGCGTTCCCTTTTCAGTTTGTGCAGAACCGAGCCAGCCACTTTTCCGCTGACCTTGGCGCAGTGCTCGAGTTCTATCCGTCCAAGCGACTGGTGACCCGCTTTGAGGCTGGTGACACGCTCATACATTATGGCTCGCGTACAACGAATGTTCCGACTTTTGACGGGGCTGGTAATTTCACCCTGGCTCCCATTTCCACGCGTTCCGAGACGAGGCACAACTTTCAATTTTCAGCCGGAGTGGGTTGGCGATTCTAGTACGGGTATTCGGAGTACAAGGTCCAAAGACCAAGGTCCAAAGTCCAGGGCCCGAGGTCTGATCTCCAAAGCTGATCTTGCAAATCCGGTGTTGGAGTTTGGACTTCGGACCTTGGATCTTGGATCTTGGACCTTGGACCTTGGACCAAAACTAAAACCAGCGCGACCGCCCGGGGCTTGGGGGTCGCGCTGGTTTCTAACAACCGGGGGCCAAGCGGGGAGCTCGCCGACCGGTTCCACGGGGAGCCATATGGTTAGCGAAGTTTTGCCAGATTCTGAATCGCAGCTACTTCGATGATCTCGTAGGAACTTTGTGCTTGTTCGCTCTTGGAATTGATGCTCGCCACTTCGCGTTCGAGGTCGAGCTCATCGCGCGACTTCATCAACTGACGACCTGCCGAGTCGCCGCCACACCAAACCTGCGACAGGAAATACCGCTCGCCGTATCGATGAAACACCAGCCGCGCGTTGCCTCGGTTTCGCTCACGCTCGATCGCCTCGCTGGGTCGAAAGGCCGAAGTCTTTCCGTCAATGCTCTGGATCAATAGCCCGTTGCCTGCCGTGCCCAACGTCTGCACGAGGTACTCGCCAGCCGGCATCGTTTTGTAGTCAAGGGTGAATTCAAATGGAATTACTGCCATCAGATTGTTCGAGGTTTCGCTAGACGCGACGCGGGATACCTGAGCGTTTGCGGCGACTGCCGTAGCGAAGGCGACGGCCACTATCGCCAGCAACATCGTGAGACCTTTCAAAAATTCCTTTTTCATTTTCCTTCACCTGCCTTCTCACTAAATTGAATCGTTCGCGAGATGCAAAGTCTATTGCCACTCTCGTGCCGCAAATGTCTCGAGTGACGATAGTTGAGGCGTGTTTGAAAAACCTCAGTGTTTGGGAGGTTGTTGCGTTCTGACCCTGGTCAGGAAAGGAGCGAGGACGTGGCCGGCACCGTTTATTGCTATCTTTTTAGATAGCAGAGGTTATCTGTTTAGATAGTTTCCGGCGTAGGCAATCCGCAGATTACACAGATTCAAAAACTTCGGACAAAGGTGGCCCGCGCCCGCGCCGCTATTGCCCCAAATAGCGGGGGGCGCGTACACTTCCGGTCGCCACATTTAGCCACTAAGATCCAGTCTTCACAGGAACGCATGAATCCGCGACTCACTGCCATTGCTGGCCGACTGAAAGGCAGCGTCTTCCCGATTGAAGAGTTGCCGGTTGTAATCGGGCGCGAAACCGCTGCCACTCTCTGCATCGCCGACGCCTCGATTTCTCGCCGACATTCCCAGATCGAGAAGGAAAATGATCAACTGATCATTCTCGACCTCGACAGTCTCAACGGCACATTTATTAACGATGTGCCGGTGAAACGCCGCATCCTCCAGCATGGCGATCGCGTTCGCATCGGCGATTCGCAGTTTCTCTTCCTCATGAGCGACAGCGCGGCCGCGGAGCACTCAAACGAAGTCAAGCTTGACGACGGCCAGGTCAGCGGCTCGACCCTGCAGCTCCGCTTCAACGACGCGGTTTACTTGATGGCCCGCGACTTGAGCGCCCTGATGAAAGTTTCGACGACTATCAATGCGCTACGCGGTGTCGACGCCATTCAGAAAACAGTGCTCGAGCTCCTTTTTGAGGTGGTGCCCGCCGAACGCGGCGTGGTGCTCCTGACTGATGGAAGCTTCCAGGCAGCAGACGTGCAGTTTTCATCCATCTTTGGCGTTGATAGGAAGCGCGGCCCGGATGAGTCGATTCACGTGAGCCGCACGCTGACGCAGTCAGTGTTTCAGAAGTGCGAATCTTTACTGGTTAGTAAGCCGTCCGACTCCAGTGGATTCGACGCAGCCAGCTTTATTGCCGACCAGCCTTCTTCCCTTCTTTGCGTTCCCTTAACCATGCTGGAGCGCACGCTGGGCGTGATCTACCTCGACACTAAAGAAGAGGACACCGTCTTTGATAAGGACCACCTGCAACTTGTCTCAGCTATCGCCGCGATCACGGCCGTGGCGATAGAAAACGCGCGGCACATTGAATATCTCGTCAGCGAAAACAGACGGCTGATTGCCGATTTCAACATCGAGCACAACATGGTCGGCGAGAGCGAGCGCGTGCGCGAGGTTTTGAAGTTTATTTCCAAAGTGGCGCCCACCGATTCGACCGTGATGCTTTCGGGCGAAAGCGGCACCGGCAAAGAATTAGCCGCGCGCGCGATTCATCAAAACAGCAAGCGCGCTGACAAACCTTTTATGGCCGTAAACTGCGCGGCCCTCGCTGAACCTTTGCTGGAGAGCGAACTATTTGGACACGAACGCGGCTCATTCACCGGCGCCCTTGTGCAAAAGAAAGGGCGGCTGGAAGTGGCCCATGAGGGCACAGTCTTTCTCGATGAGATAGGCGAATTGTCTCCGGCGATTCAGGTGAAACTATTGCGCGTCTTGCAGGAGCGTGAATTTGAACGGGTCGGAGGCACGCGTCCGATTAAGGTGGACATTCGCGTGATTACCGCTACCAACCGTGATCTCGAGGAAGCCGTGAGCCAGGGTTTGTTCCGCCAGGATCTGTTTTACCGGCTGAATGTTGTCAGCCTCGAGATGCCGCCCCTTCGGGAACGCGCGAGCGACATTCTATTGCTCGCAAATTATTTCGCGGCGAAGTATGGAGAGAAATGCAACCGGCGCATCGCCGGAATTTCCGCGGCGGCGCAGGAGCGTTTGCTTGCGTATGATTGGCCCGGCAATATACGCGAACTGGAAAATGCGATCGAGCGCGCGGTTGTGTTGGGAACTACGGACCAACTTCTGCTGGAGGATTTGCCGGAGTCGATCTGGGAGGCAGAAGCCGAAGTGGATGGCACAGACGCGCCGGCGACGAGGTATCACGAAGCAGTAACGCAGACCAAGAAACAAATTATCCTGAACGCGATGGACCAGGCGCGAGGGAGTTACACGGCGGCGGCCAAGCTGCTCGGGGTCCATCCGAATTACCTGCATCGCCTGATTCGAAATCTGAACTTGAAAGAACTTATAAGAAAATAGTCATCCGCAGATTTCGCAGATTACACAGATTCAACTTTTCAAATAAGACCCCGGAGACTTCAACAAGCGACACGACCGTCTTGAAAGTCGCAATCGGTGTAATCTGCGGATAGCATTTTGTCTGACGTACACGTAAACAGAGGAGAGATAGATGCCCGCTGAGTTGACCGAAGCAGAATTTTCCAAACACGTAAACACGAAGTTTCGCGCCTTGATTGACCCCGAACCGGTGGAGTTGGAATTGGTCCAGGTGAAAGGCTATGCGGGCCGACCGGAAGACCACCAGGGAATGGAACGTTTTTCGCTGTTCTTTGCCGGACCGGTCCAACCATCCCTGCCGCAAACCACTTATTCCCTGGACCACGACTCAATGGGAACTTTCGCTCTTTTCCTGGTGCCTATCCAGCCCACCGCCGAAGCCTCGCGGTATGAGGCGGTGTTCAATTACTTTAAAGAAGGGTGACAAGGTCATGAGTGATGAGTGATGAGTTATGAGTGGAAGTGATGAGTGATGAGTCATGAGTGATGAGCGGGAAGTCGTCGAGTAACATTACCCAATCCGGCTTTCACTCATCACTCATTACTCATCACTGCTCTTCACTGCCTTGTATTCCATGTGCTTATACGCGCCCACGTCTTCGATCACTACAAAACCGAGCCGCTCGTAAAATCGGTGCGCATCATTGTTGAGAACGAAAACCATGTGACGGAGAAATTTTCCAGCGCGCTCGGCTTCGTTCATTAACTCCTTGAGCAACATTGTGCCGGCGCCGCGTTTTTGAAACTGCGGCAGCAGCGAGATGTCCAACAGGCGAATCTGCTCGTTATCTTCACCCACCCAAATTCTCCCGGCCGGTTCATCGTCAATCACGATGAGTTGATGCCTGGCGTCAGGAAAGCGCGCGTCGTATTCGCGGCGTTGCATGTCAAACTGCCAGGCTAGAAACGCGTCTCGCTGGCCTTCGGCCCACTCCACCTGGTTGAGTTCGTCGGCGCGAGTGCTGCCGTAAAGCGCGATCAGGAATGGATCGTCGTCTTTAGACACTTGCCGCAAGTTCAGTTTGCCGCCGTTTGGGAGATCGTGTTGAGTCATGGTTGGCAGTATACCAAGCAGAAGCCCGACCTGGAGGTCCCGCCGCTTCTGATTGGTTTTGCCGAGTACTCATCAACGTGAGCTTGCGGCTTGCCGCCGCACAGTGCGGTAAGGCTTGCCTTACCGGCGGCAGTTAACTTATGAAAAGCCTTTGCTGAGGCTGAGCCTCAGCAAAGATTAGAGAAGAGTACCGACCGGAAAGCCATAGGCTTTCCGCACTGTGCGGCGGCAAGCCGCGTTGCTAAGCCTGGCGAACACTAAAAGACCCGCCAAGCCGGCAGGTCCTTTTTTTTAGCATTCACTATTTACTATTCACCGTCTTTAGAGGTGATTGAACACGGCTTCGTAGAAAAACTCGCCATCTACTTCTCGTGGCGTCAGGAACAGATCAAACTTGCCCAGCGCCGGATGGCGCACCTTATGGATGGTAGTGAATGGCGGCAGTTGTTTCTCAGCCTTGAACATCAGCGCAAATGATCTTGTCTCCCGAGGCTTCGGCGCTCTCGCAGTAGTCACCATCGAGCCTGCTTTTGGTTTGTAGCCGTTTACGCCGACCAGGCGCAGCGTGACCATCTCGCCGCGAGCGTCCGGGGCCTGAAAGATATCGTTGATGTAGGGGCGGAAGGTTCCTTCCGTGAAATGGAAGAGAGGATCCTGCTGGGCCTTGATGGGAATCTGGTATCCAATGCTCTTCTCGGCAGGGAGCCATTTCTTCTGGCCCAACACTGCCCGGCCCATGCCCAGGGCCAACCCCGCGGACACCGCGGTCAGCGTGGCAGACTTCAAAAAGCGGCGACGTTCAAACGACATCTATTTCTCTCTCCTCAAAAAATGTTCAGCTGGAACCTAAAACTTAATTAGTTGGGTAGGAAGCAAGCTTTCCCCAAAGGCTTGCGAATGGGCGACAGTGTATTTCAAGTTGCCCGGAAACGCTACTTGAAAAGTGACCGGCGCTGACCGGTCAGAAAGCCAGACGGCAGGAGCAGCCGGCAGTCGGCAGAAGGAGTCGGCAAGCCGCGGAGCGGGCCGACTGTCGACCGGCCCCACCCCAGCTATTAAAAGAAATCTTTCTTGACGGCCTAGCCGGTTGCGAGTAGAATCCCGCCCGCTTCAGATTTCAACAAGGCTTTTCCGTTCTCGTCACAAGCAGGGATTTCACGACTCAGACTCCACGCTAGTATTCCCCAGGGCACCGCAGTCTGACTTTCTTTAACGTCTCTTCTCTTACACGATCAGCAAGGAGTGAATTATGGCCGAACCATTTCTCTCTGAAATAAGAATCATGAGTTTCAACTTTGCGCCGAAGGGCTGGGCGCAGTGCAACGGACAGTTAATGCCCATCAATCAGAACCAGGCGCTCTTCAGTTTGCTAGGCACCACGTATGGCGGCGACGGGCGCGTAAATTTCGGGTTGCCTGACCTGCGCGGTAGTGTTCCCATTCATGAAGGTCAGGGCTTCACGCTCGGGCAGAAGGGTGGCGAGCAGGCGCACACAATTACCATGTCCGAGATGCCGGCGCATACACACGTTGAGAATGCAACCAATACAGATGTCGCAGCCAACAGGACTGCGATACCGTCGAATAATTTCCTGGGGCCCGTCAATAATCTTTACGCGGCTAATGGCAATATGACGACATTGAACCCGCAAACCGTCGGGAATGTCGGCGGGAGTCAAGCGCACCTGAACATGCAGCCGTTTCTCGTCTTAACTTTCTGCATCGCTCTGCAGGGAATCTTCCCCAGTCCAAACTAAAGGAGTCGAAAAACATGGCACAACCATATGTAGGTGAAATCAGAATGTTTGCCGGCAACTTCGCTCCCGCAGGCTGGATGTTTTGCGAAGGGCAGTTGCTACCTATTTCCGAAAACGAAACGCTGTTTCAATTGATTGGCACGACCTATGGCGGCGACGGCGAGTCAACCTTTGCCCTCCCTGACTTGCGCGGTCGACTGCCGATGCATCAGGGCAACGGGTTCATTCTGGCAGAGACCGGGGGAGCCGAAGAGATAACCTTGACGGTTCAACAGATACCAATTCATACCCATGCGGCTTTAGCGGTCACGAATAACGGGACAGCTACCAACCCCGGAAACAATTTTTTGGCTACCAGCACCTCCTCGGTCCAGCCCTATGTCGAGGATGGGCCAACTGCGAATCTTAATGCGCAGATGGTTGGTCCGATTGGCGGCAGTCAGCCACATACAAATTTTCAGCCGTACTTGTGCATAGACTTCATCATCTCGCTGTTCGGGATATTCCCGTCGCAGACCTAACGGAATGATGTGGTGGCGCGTGCGCTGTTTCTCTTGGTTGGTACCTCTGAAAAGTAGTCTTAAGGAGACTCATCATGGCAGATCCATTTGTAGCTGAAATCAGAATCTTTCCTTTTAACTTTGCGCCCAAGGGTTGGGCCTTCTGCGATGGGCAACTACTGCCCCTCTCGCAGAACACAGCGCTCTTCTCGCTTTTAGGCACGACCTATGGCGGCGATGGCAAATCAACTTTCGCGCTGCCTGACTTGCAGGGTAACGCTCCGATGCATCCGGGGCAGGGCCCCGGCCTTTCGCTCCACGATCTGGGCGAAATCGGCGGTACGCAGTTTGTGACGTTGCTGGAATCGGAAATACCGGCCCACAGCCACGCATACAAAGCAAATATTAACCAGGGAGACAACCTTGTTCCCTCGCCGACGGCGAGCCTGGCTCAATCAACAGGCGGTGGACTCTATGTCACCTCGGCTTCTAGTCCCCCTCTGACGCCAATGAACTTCCAGTCACTGGGTATAGCAGGGGCCAGTTTGCCGCATAACAACATGCAGCCGTACCTGACGCTCAACTTTAATATCGCGCTGCAGGGAGTCTTCCCGCCGCGGACGTAATCGGCAGATTAGTGGTCAGTGGCCAGTGATCAATGGCCAGTTGATCAGCGGCAGAGCCCGACCGTGGGGGACGGCGCATTTATCAGGTATTAGGCCCCGACAATCGCCTCAAACAATCCGACCCTGAGAGATTCGAGCAACCGAATCTCTCGGGGTCGAGTTGTATTTAGCGGCAAGCCGCGCTCCCAAACTAATTGGAAGCTTGGACCTGTGTACCATTGGGCGGCGGCAAGCCGCAAAAGCAGTGGGCAGTGAGCAGCCGGCAGCGAGCAGTTGGCAGATGGCAGGAACAGTCGGCAGCCGGAACTTCTGTTCACACTTGTAACGGTATTGCCCACTGCTTTTCCCGCATAGTTATTGACGCATGTTGCGATCCTGTAATATTCTTACCCCGCCACATTTACGAGTTAAGCCGCAGCGACGCATGTGCCTCGCAGCCTCTCAAAAAGATAGCCGCAAGATTCCTTGTATCGTTAGTCAGTTGAATAGACGGCCCGGCAGAAACGCAACCATCACCATTGAGTACTTCCACGTTCCAACTTTCCAGCACCTAAGGATAATTTTATGAAGCGCACCAACACGTCTTTTTATACGCGTAGAACATTAATTCTCACTCTGATCTCATTCGTCGCGGTGGCGGCGTTGGTTAGCTTCGGCGTTTCCGCTCGACGCGCAAATCGCGCAGCTGCGCTTCGATTGATCAATAGCAAAGTGGCCGCTCAGCCTGTGACTACAGCGCAAGACAAGAAGCCCAACGCCCCTGATGTGGCAGCAATGACGGCTACACTTACCGACAACACAGCGTCTCCGGTGGCGCCAGGCGGGACAATCAATTACACCGCCGTGATCACCAATAACGGCGCAGCGAGTCCCGCGGACGATGCGTTGTCCGTGGTTTATAACGGCAACCTCGACGCGAACACCACAATCTCCGGCTTGGTCGGGGTGTCGCCTGTTCCTCTTAACGACACATACCCGCAAACCGTAATCGGTAATGTTCAAGTCAACTCCGCAAACATTCCTTACAGCGTAGTCACCAACGACTACCAGGGACAAAACGGTGGCGTCGTAAGCATTGGAACATCCGGAACGTCCACCAACGGCGGGCAGGTTGTGATGAACAACACACCGGGCCCCAACTTTGGGCAGTTCACCTACAACCCGCCGGCGGGATTTGAAGGCAACGACACATTTACTTACACGCTCACAAACTCTGTTGGCAGCACCACCGCTGCGACAGTGACCATTCCAGTCGCTGGTATGGTGTGGTTCATCAACAACAACTCTGCTGTATGTACAACGGTCGTGGCCGGCTGCGGACGCATTACTAATCCATGGAGCGATCTGACTTCGTTTAATCTCGTCAATAACGGTGGCGTCGGCAGCACTAACCCGGCAGTAAACGACAATATCTTCATTTACGAGAGCGCCATCGCTTACGTTGGCCCCATCACTTTGCTAAATGGCCAACGACTAATTGGTCAGGACTCGACTTCAACCCTGGCAGCCCTAACGGGACTTACTCCGCCTTCCGGCAGCACACCCTTCCCGGCGATGAACTCGGGGAATGGAACGATAACGAAGATTACGACCGGCGCCGGAAACGGCATCACGCTCAACAGCGCGGCCGGCTCAAACCTGGTCAATGGATTGACGGTTGGAAACACAGCCGGCGTGGGCATCTCTGGATCGAGCTTTGGCGCGATGACATTGGCCGACGTGAGTATCGATGAACCCGCCGCCACGCGCACGGGCCAGGCCCTTTCCCTAACCACCGGCGTGGTAACCGCAACCTTTGGAACGGTCGAGTCCAGCACGGGAACCAATAATGTAAATTTGGTGAGTGTCACCGGAAACGTCAATCTCGGCACGGGTGCGCTCTCCGGCGCTACCGGCAACGCCTTGACCATGAGTGGCGCAGGCAATACCGCAAGTGTCAGCTACGCCGGCACGATCACTAATACGACTGCTTCTGCCGTATCTATCGCCAACAAGACCGGCGGCACTGTCGCTCTGAGCGGCTTGATTACGGGCAGTGGTTCCGGCGCCAACGGCGGCATCTCGCTTCTGACGAATACCGGCACCACGATGAATTTCACGGGTGGAATCAACCTCAACATGACGGGGGCGGCTCCAGGTTTCACCGCCACCGGCGGCGGCACTGTCAGCGCTACGCAGAACAACACCACCATCCTCAATACGCTGACGACGGCCACCGGTACGGCACTCAATGTCACCGGCACGACCATCGGAGCAAGCGGCCTCACTTTCAGGAGCATTACCTCGAACGGCGCAGGCGCAAATACCGGTATTGTTCTCAGCGCTACAGGTTCAAGCGGCGGTGTGACCGTCGTCGGCAATAGTGCTGCAGGTACCGGCGGAACCATCGCCAACAAGACTGGCGCAGACGGCTCGACCACAAACGGCAATGGGATCTACCTAAACGACACCCAGTCGCCCTCGTTCTCATGGATGCAACTGAATGACTTCCAGAATTTCGCCATCCTGGGAACGACCGTCCGCAGCTTTACCCTCGCGAATTCTGTTATCAACGGCACAAATGGCACTAACGAAAACGTTGACGAAGGCAGCGTGTCCTTTACAAATCTTACCGGCTCGGCCAGCATCAGCAACACGACAATCGGCGGAGCGCGAGAAGACACTTTCCGTGTAGTAAACACCACTGCCGGAAGTTCGCTAAACCGCATCACTTTCGACAACATCACACTCAACTCAAACAACACTGCGACCGGGGACAACGGTCTGTTCCTCCAGGCCCAGAACACTGCCACCTTGAACGCGACGGTCATCAATAGCGACTTCAACGGGGCCCGCGGCGACCAACTCCAGTTTGACCTGGCGCACGGCACGGGGAGCCCAACCGGCGACCTCATCTTGACCAACAACAACTTCATAAACACCCATCCGGCGGTAGTTGTCGGTGGTGGAGGCGTCACCCTGTCAGGCGGCGGCGTGAATCCTTCAGCGGTGTCGATGACTTATGATATTGACGGCAACACTTTCCGCGGCGCCAGAGGCGACGCCCTTCTCATCGCATTGCAAGTGGGTCAGGGGACCTTCACCGGGAGAGTCAGAAACAATACGTTTGGCCTCGCTGCCACTGACAGATCAGGATCTCTGGAAGCTACAAACATAGAAGTACGCGTCGTCGGCGGCGGCACTTCAAACGTCACCATCGATAACAACCAGATTCGCCAGTACAGCAATTTCGGCATTCTGCTTCAGGCGGGCAACGCGGTAAACGGCGGTAGCGGAACTCTCAATGCAACCGTCTCGGACAATATCATTGCAAATCCCTCGACGTTCGGCTTTATCAAGCAGGGAATTCAGTTGAACGGTGGAACAAACGCGGGTGACGCGCACCAGTTCTGCACAGACATCCTGAACAACACGACCGGCGGCAGCGGCGACGGGGGCGGCCCGGACATCCAAACGCGCCACCGCTTCAACACGACGGTTCGCCTGCCCGGCTATGCCGGTGCAACCTTCGATACCGCCGCGGTTGTCACGTACCTGCAAAACCGGAATACCGGCGCGGAAGTCGCGCTTGCCAGCACTTCTGCTGCGGGTGGTGGTTACATCAATGGCGTCGCGGGTTGCGGCACGCCGGTCGCGGCTTTGCCCTCAATCCAGCACGAATACCTTGCCGGCACCAGTCCGCAAGCTAACTCGGGGGCGCAAACAGCAGCAGTTGCCGGCGCGACTTCCTCGACTAACGCTGAAGTCTTCGCGAATCACTACAACGCGGTGACGAAGCAGGGTGAAGATGCACAGTCAGGTGCGCTTCGCTCGGCCTCTTCAGAGTTCGCGAAGGTTGCGACCGACACCAATCAGTCCCGTCGTTCGCATCACGCGCGGTTCAATCGCAAGCAGGCAATCAAGGCCGTCAAGTCTGGCGACGAACCTCTGGCGCCGACATCAGGCGAAGCAGTTGGCCCGATCAATATCGGCACGCTGCCGGCCGGCAAGAGCGTGACTATCACCTACGCGGCGACGGTGAACACTCCGCCGCTAGCGAGACAGGCGAGCCACCAGGGCACGGTGACTTATACGAACGGCCCAGGCAGCCCGCTGGTAACCAACGATCCGGATACTGGTCCGGCGAATGATGCAACGGTCACGCAGATCGATGTGCTCTCCACCTGGGTTGGCGGCATCAGCACCGACTGGAACACGGCTACCAACTGGAACCCCAGCACGTATGCTCCGGGCGTCAGCAACCCGGCGGTGAACGATGTGGTGATTCCCGCGGTCGGCCTGCAACCGAGCATTAGCGCGACTGATATCGGGATCTACAGCCTGAACATTTCCGCTACCAAGGTGCTGACGATTACGAGTCCGCGTGTGCTGACCATCGGTGGATCACCCGGAGGTAACCTGACGCTTGATGGCATCATCAGCGGCGGCAACCTGAACCTGGGTACTGGCACGCACGCCTTCAACGTCGGCGCCTCAGGCAGCTTGTCGTCAACCAATGTGGCGACAGTGTTGAGTGGTTCGATCGTAACGCTAAACAACAACCTGCAAGCGGGCGCTCTGGCGGTTAACGCTGGCGGCTCGATGAACATTACCAACCGCACCTTGTCGCTCAATGGTTCCGGCGCGGCTCTGACCGTACCTGGAGGCGCGACCTTTACAACCACCGGCAGCACGGTTGTCTTCAACGGCACGGCGGCGCAACAAGCAGCCGGTATTGCTTACAACAACCTGACCATCAACAACACGATCGGCACCTTTGTGACCGGCGTGACGTTGACTGGAAACGCCACCGTGAACGGCGCGCTGGCCCTGACCAGCAGCGACCTCAACACGGGTGCGTTTACCCTGACGCAGCCAAACACGACTGCATCGACCGGCGTCAGCGACGTAGTAGGAACGATTGCCCGAACGGGTGGTCCGCCCGCAATCGGAACTCCGCTGACTTTCGGCAATCCGAACAACATCATCACGTTCACGGCGGGCGCGAGCCGGCCCACGACGATGACCGTGACGATGGCGAAGAATCCACCGGCAACCTACGCAGCAGCCGTGGCCCGCAACTACCAGATCGAGCCGACCGGCGGTGCTGGTTACACAGCGACGCTGCGCTTGCACTATCGCGACGCTGAGTTGAACGGGAATGATGAGACCTCTATTCCCAACTTCAACCTGCGCCGAGGTCCAAGCTGGAACGCAGTGATTCCAACCGCACGAAACACGGCTGGGACTGACGACAACTGGCTCGAGAGCAACGCGGTAACGCAGTTCTCGCAGTGGACCTTCGCTAACCTGGCGCCGACGGCCTCGGGTGGCACAATCACTGGCCGCATCGTCGACGACAACGGCGCGCCGGTAGAAGGCGCCGTGGTCCGATTGAGCGGCGCGCAGAACCGCAAGTTCATCACTGACGCGAACGGTGTCTACCGCTTCGAGAATGTGGAAACCGGCGGCTTCTACAACGTCACGCCAACGCGGGTTAACTACAACTTCTCGCCGGCAGTGATTTCCTTCAGCCAGCTGGGTGAAACAACTGAAGCGGCGTTTGGCGCAACTGCGACGGGCAGCACCGTCAACCCGCTCGACACACCGGAATACTTCGTCCGTCAAAACTACATCGACTTCCTGGGTCGTGAACCGGATGAAGCGGGCTTCAACTTCTGGAGCGATCAGATACTTGCGTGTGGCGAAGACACAGAATGCGTTGACCGCAAACGCACGCATGTGTCGGCGGCCTACTTCCTGTCGATCGAGTTCCAGCAAACAGGTGGACTCGTCGATGGTTTGTATCGCGCGAGCTTTGGCCGCCGGCCGAGCTACGGCGAATTTAAACCCGACGCCGCAGTGGTAGCGCCATTGCTGGTGGTTAACAGCGATGGCTGGCAGACCGTCCTGGAGAATGGCAAGGCAGCGTTCGTCGATGGCTTCGTCCAACGCCCAGGGTTCCAGAGCGTCTACGGCAGCCTGAGCAACGACGCCTACGTCGATGCCTTAATCGCCAACACCGGAGTCAGCTTCACGGGCGCTGAACGCAACGCCCTCGTGAGCGGCCTCGGAGGCGGCATGACACGCGCTGCGGTACTTCGAACAATAGTGGAAGACGCAGACTTCGTCGCCGCAAAGCGCAACGATGCGTTTGTGATGATGGAATACTTCGGCTATCTCAGACGCGAGCCCGATGCTGCGGGCTTCGACTACTGGCTCAACAAGTTGATTCAGTTCAACGGAAACTTTGAGCAGGCGGAGATGGTCAGGTCGTTCATCGTCTCGACCGAGTATCGTCAGCGTTTTCCGAAGTAACGCAGAACAAGCTATCCGCAGATTTCGCAGAATACGCGGATAACAGGAACGGAACACAGACAGGGACCGGAGCAAAACAGCGGCTTCTGGTTCCTGTCTGTATTTTAATCTGTGGAATCGGCGTAATCTGTGGATAACGGTTTTTAGCAGCCGCGCGCCTGTTAACCGCCCCGCTAAGTATGTTATAAGAACGCCGTCTACCCGGCGCTTTCAGTAATCGATATGGTCACGCAGTAACCGTTTCATAATTATCCAATCAGTTCGAAATGAAGTACCCGGCCTGTAAATTAGGCTTTCTTCGCGGCCTTTTATCTTTATCCGTTTCGCTGGCGGTCCTCGCTTCGAGCCACGCATTTGCGCTTGCCTCCTTCAGCAACTCGCTTCGTTATCAGCCGACCCAGATCGAAGGCGGGGACGAGCTGCTCTTCGCTTCTGCAACCGTCACCGAAACCGGAGTCCGGCTCGAGTGGACCAGCAAACCTGACACCGACAACCTGGGATTCAATATTTATCGCCTGCAGGATGGTCAGCGCACCCGCATAAACCGCGAAATAATCCCTGGTTCGCTTTTTGTTGCCGGAGCACGTGTTTTGTCCGAAGCAATCGCTCTGCGCAGCCATTCGTACGGCTGGTTTGACGCGCGGGGGACTGCAGAATCCGTTTACTTCATTGAGTCAGTAAGCCTGACGCGCGCACCGCGTCTCCACGAACCGCTCACTCCGGCCTTCGAAAATACTCCGGGAAAAAAACCCTTTCCGCGTCTCAGTCCGGAGCCAACACCAACAAGCGGAGCCGATTCGGTCGACACTAGCTACCGCGAAGTGGGTTATCCCGTGGGATCTTCGGCGGCCACTGCTCAACACATGTTGGCTTCAACTCTGGAAGACCAGTGGGCCATAGCCGCACAGACCGGCGTGAAGATCGGAGTGAAGAAACAGGGTTGGTATCGGGTTACGCAACCCCAGATGGCGGCGATAGGTTTTAATCCGGCCGTTGACATCAGAAACCTGCAGTTGTTCGTCGATGGCCTGGAAGTGGCCATCAACACGAGTCAAAGCAGCGGACCTTTCGGCCCGTCAGACTATATTGAGTTTTTCGGCAGCGGGCTCGATGTGCCGTCGAGCGATGTTCGTACTTATTACCTAATTGCCGGCGCCGCACTGGGCAAACGTGTCCGCGGTGAACTGCAAGTTGATTCAGAACCGGTTTCCACGCCGGCGCCCCAGCCCTCGCCTTCGCCGGAGATCAATCCGGGCAATGGACCGGTAGGAAAAAGTCCCTGGTCGGTCTGGCAGTCGGGGACGTGGCAAATTGTCGCAGGCCGGCCTGTAGGCGTGCCGTTTATTCCATGGATTATTTTCCTGCCGTCCGCGAAACCTAAGCCATCGGAACCGCCCGCAGTTGTGGACGAGCCGGTACGTTTGCCAGAACCAGTTGCGTCAACGGCAGAGTCTGTGGCTTCGTCAGAATCGCCCGCGTCAGCGCGCGAGCCCGTGCGTTCGTCAGAACCGACTTTGTTAACGGGTGGGCCTGCAAACGTTGCCGCACCTGAAGTACCTGCTCCAGTGCCTTCGGCCTCGGCCAAAAAAAGACCGAAACGAAACACAAAGAAGAAGCGAAACCGAAAACGAGTGAGTCGCCAGACAACCGAGCCCAAACGCGAATATAGTCATGCGGCAGCTGCGACAGTCACGGGACTCACCAGTTTTCAGTACACAGTTGAGCGCAAAGACCGCACCGTTTATTTTTCAAGTCTTTTGAATGGCGATGTGGAAAATTGGTTTGGCCAGGTGATCTCCAATCCCAACGTTCCTGCCAGCCAGACAATCAATACTCCAAATCCAGCGTTCACTGCGGCGGGACCAGCCCGGCTGGAGGTCAGGTTGCAAGGGGTGAGTCAGGCCTCGCATCAGGTGAGCGTTAAGGTTAATGACACAGTCGTTGGCAACTTCAATTTCTTTGGCCTTGCGAGTCCGGTGCTTACCTTTGATGTGCCGCTGGCGCTGTTGCAGAACGGCGCTAACACACTGAAGTTTACCCCCGCTCTTACCGGAGTTGTTAGTATCGTCGATTATGCGCGCATCACTTACCCGCACACTTTTCGCGCTGACTCCAATGCTTTGAAGTTTAGTCTTCTGGGCACGCAGACGCTTCAGGTCGATGGATTCTCCAGCGCCGACGTCAAGGTCATTGATTACAGTGATCCATTTAATATCCGTTTTGTTACGCCTCAAGCTGCTTCGAATCCAGGCGGCTCCGGCTCGGCGATTGTCATTCCCACCAGCAATCCAAAATCGAAAACACCGCGACTGCTTTATGCGACGGCCGCTGCGCCTGAACAACCTGCGGCGCTCTCGCTCAATCAGCCTTCCACGCTTAATCTCAACAGCAACACAGCAGACCTCTTAATCGTCACTTCGGCCGCGCTGCGAGCCAGCCTTGCTCCCCTGGTTGCCGCCCGAGTCGCGCAGGGAATGAATGTCGACGTGGTTGACGTGGAAGATGCTTACGACGAATTCGGCTACGGCCTGCATGGCCCACAAGCCGTCAAGGATTTCCTCGCCCGGGCAAACTCTCAGTGGTCCATCAAGCCGAAGTATGTGATTTTTGCCGGTGATGCCAGCCTTGATCCTCGCGGCTACATGAACCCCGGCAATATTGATATCGTCCCCACGAAGCTCGTCGATGCCACCTACAATGAAACCTCTTCCGACGACTGGCTGGCTGATTTTGACGACGATGGAATTGCCGACGTTCCCGTCGGGCGCCTGCCGGTGAGAACGACGGCGGACCTTGACCTTCTCGTTTCAAAGATCGTCAATTTCGTTCCCCCCGCGCCGCAAAAAGCGATGCTGGTGGCCGACGATCCCACGGGTTACTACTTCAACTTTGAAGATTCAAATGATGAGGTTGAGCAATTGCTTCCCGCCGGAATGACGGTGCAAAAATCCTATCGCCGGTTGGAAATCAAGGTTCTTACCGGAACGACCAGCACCAACTCAGGAAGCACTACCGTGACCGGCAGTGGCACACTCTTCACGACCGAGGTTCAGGTAGGAATCGCTATCGCCAAGCCCGATGGCGAACGCCTGGGAACGGTTGCTTCCATCGGCAATAATACGACCCTGACTCTGACCGGCAACGCTTTATCGACCTACAACGGGTCCTACGGAAAACAAGATAACGCTACCGCAACGGCGCGGATAGTTGCTGGATTTAATGAAGGCCGGGCAATTGTAAATTATTCCGGTCACGGCAACGTTGATGTTTGGACCGGAGCCTCTATCTTCAGATCGACGCATGCGCTGGCGTTAACAAATGGTTTTCAGAAGCTTCCTTTGGTGGTGGTGATGGATTGCCTGAACGGCTACTTCCACGATCCAAATCTGCTCTCTTTGTCTGAAGCTTTCATGAAGGCTCCGCAGGGCGGCGCGGTGGCGGCGTTTGCCTCGTCCGGTCTGACCTTGCCTGATGGTCAGCACCATATGAGCCATCAGTTTTACACCTTGCTTTATGGCGCTCAGCCCATCGCCCTCGGCGACGCGATCAAGATTGCCAAAGGCGCTACCGTTGACATCGACGTCCGACGCACCTGGATCTTTTTTGGCGATCCGTCGATGCAGATCCGATGAACGCCCAGGGGATCCGCACGGTATTGCTTGTTCCGTTCATTGCGAATGGTGTGATCACTCACCCACAGCACCCACAACGGGAACACTGCCAGCTCGGGCGCGACGACTTCAATTTTGCAATCTACCTAACTCGGAAGGGGCAACTATATTGTCTAGGATAACTCGGCACCCAATCAAGCACCCTCGTATCAATGCGCTTCGCGTTCTTGTTTGCTGTCTCATCATGGTGATGATTGGCGGCTGGTATGTCAGCAGCCCGCGCCTGTGGGTGGTTGAAGCTCTGTCCGTCACTACGCTCGGCGTACCAATCACACAAAGCTTCGACACGCTTCCGGCCTCCGGGAGCACGACATGGACCAACGACAGTACCCTCCCCGGCTGGTATCATGCCCGCACCGGCACCGGCACGACCATCGTCGCTAACAACGGAAGCAGCAACGCCGGTAACCTGTACAGCTACGGCACGGGAACGGCTACTGATCGGGCGCTCGGTTCGCTCGGCTCCGGCAACGCCGCCATCGGCAACCTCTTCTGGGGCATCCGGCTGACAAACAACACCGGTTCGACCATCACCTCGTTGGATGTATCTTACGTGGGCGAGCAATGGCGTAACAGCAACGCAGCGGCGCAGACGGTCGCATTCTCGTACCTCATTGGATCACCTACCGTCACCGGATCTCTCGCGGAGTTTCAGTCGGCGGGCGTTGGTGTCGCAGCACTTGACTTTACCAGCCCCATAACGGGCGGCTCTCCAGCAATCGCGCTTGACGGCAACCTGGCCGCGAACCGCGTCGCGATTAGTTCAACAATCACCGGCCTCAATATCCCGAACGGAACGGAAATAATGCTGCGTTGGTCCGATCCCGATCATACTGGCGCGGATCACGGCCTCTCTATTGACGATTTCTCCGTCACGCCGCAGGGCGCGGGCGGCGGCGGGCCCTCGCTCACGATTAACGACGTGGCGCAGAACGAAGGCAGCGGCGGCGGCACCACCGCTTACACATTCACGGTCTCGATCAACACGACCACGCACGGCGGTATCACCTTCGACATCGCCACCGCAGACGGCACCGCGCAGGACGACAACCCCGCGACTGAAGACAACGACTACGTGGCCAACAGTCTGACCGGCCAGACCATCCCCAACGGCTCCGACACCTACCAGTTCACCGTCGACGTAAATGCCGACTCGACCACAGAGCCGAACGAGACCTTCTTCGTCAACGTCACGAACGTCACCGGCGCGACTGTTGGCGACGGGCAGGGGCAAGGCACGATCACGAACGACGATGTCTCCGTCACGCCCATCCACTCGATTCAGGGCAACGGCGCAACGTCGCCCTTCTCCGGTCAGTCAGTGAGTACGAGCGGAATCGTCACCCTGCTCCGGACGGGCATTAACACCGGCGGCGCCGGCGCCACCGCGCACGGTTTCTTTCTGCAGACGCCCGACGCCGATGCCGATGCGGATCCGAATACATCGGAAGGCATTTTCGTTTTCACTTCGTCGGTGCCGACCTATACGTCTCCAGCAACACCCGTAGCCGTCGGCGACGAGCTGACCGTTACCGGCACAGCTGTCGAGTTTGGTACTGGCGCAACCCTGACCGAAATCGGAAGCGTCACTAATCTCACCGTCAGCGATACCGGCAACCCCCTTCCGACTGCCGTAACGATTACGGCCGCCGACTTGCCGGCAAACGCGCCGGGGCAGCCGCAGTTGGAAAAATACGAGGCGATGCGCATGTCGGCGGCTTCGCTCTTAGTCACGGCGCCAAACGACAATTTCTTCGACGTGGCCACAGTACTTCCGAGCGTGCCGCGCCAGCAGGTATTTCGCGAGCCAGGCATTCCGGCCAGTGATCCCGTACCACCGGATGCCACGTCGGGATTGCCCGAGTGCTGTATCGCGATCTGGGACGAAAATCCTGAGCGCCTGATGGTTGATACAAACGGGCGGGCGCTCTCGCCGCTCGTGGCTTACACCTCAAATGTGGTTTTCACCGGCGTGGCAGGTCCGCTCGACTTCGCCTTCGGCCAGTACCGTCTGATTCCCGAGGTGGCCCTGGCGGCAACAGCAAACATGACTGCGGCGCCCGTGCCGGCGCCGCTCGCAAACGAATTCACGGTTGCGGGCTACAACCTCATAAACTTCAACAATGATACGGTCCAGCGCGAAAAGGCATCGCTGGCGGTTCGTACAATCCTGCGTTACCCGGACATCCTCGGTATGGTCGAAATTTTTGACCTCGCCGACCTTCAGGCCCTGCGCGACGAAATCAATAACGACGCGGTGGCCGCGGGTGATCCAAACCCGATGTATGAGGCTTATCTTATAGAGCAGGATGGAACCAGTAACGACAGCGATCAGGATGTCGGTTTCCTGGTTAAGACTTCGCGCGTCAGCGTAACCAGTGTTACTCAGGAGGGCGAAACGGAAACGTTCGCCGAGCCGGGTGGAGATCCGGCGGCTATCCTGCACGACCGGCCGCCACTCGTGCTCGACGCACAGGTAGATCCTACGGGCGTGAATACGCGCGTGCTGGTGGTGGTTAATCACCTGAGATCGTTTATCGACGTCGAGCTCGTCGCGGGCGATGGACCGCGCGTTCGCGAGAAGCGAAAGAAACAGGCTGAGTCGCTCGGCGCAATCCTGCAGACACTGCAAACCAATAACCCGACAACTTCTGTCATTTCGGTCGGCGACTACAATGCATTCCAGTTCAGCAGCGGTTACGACGATTCTCTCAGCGTGCTGAAGGGCTCTCCGACGGCGGACGACCAGATCGTGGTTGACCAGAGTCCTGATGTCGTTAATCCAAACTTCATTAACCTGATCGAAAATGTTCCCGCAGATCAGCGCTATAGTTTCGTCTTCGAACATACCGCGCAGGTGCTCGATCATGTTTTAGTAAACACAGTGGCGCAATCGCATAACACGCGCATCGCCATCGCGCGAGTTAACGCCGACTTTCCGGCCGATCCGACGGCTACTTACGAGACAAATGGAGCGCTCGCCGAACGCAACTCGGATCACGATCCGGTCGTCGCATATTTCATCCTGTTGTCTCCGTCCGCTGCGGATGGGACGGTGGTGGGAACGATTACGGACAACCAGGGTGCGCCAATCGCCGGCACTGTGGTGACCATTAACGGCACGCAGAATCGGAAGACGATTACCGATGCCGCCGGCCATTACCAGTTTGAAAACGTGGAGACGAGCGGCTTCTATACCGTAACGCCTTCGCGAGCCAATTACACTTTCGGTCCAATCAGCCGATCCTTCAGCCAACTCGGAAATCAAACGGAAGCGGCATTCACCGGATCGCCGTTGACTGTGAACGCGAATCCGCTCGATGTCTCCGAGTACTTCGTGCGGCAACACTACCTCGATTTCCTGGGACGCGAACCTGATGAGGCCGGCTTCAACTTCTGGAGCGATCAGATACTTGGATGTGGCTCGGATGCGGGTTGTATTGAAGCCAGGCGGGTGAACGTTTCTGCGGCTTACTTCCTGTCGATAGAGTTTCAGCGCACGGGAGGTTTGGTGGATGGACTTTATCGCGCGAGTTTTGGACGCGCGCCGAAGTTTGCGGAGTTCAGACCAGACACAGCGGCGATGGCTGCGAACATCGTGGTGGGGAAAGGCGACTGGGAAGGACAACTCGCCGTGAACAAACAGGCGTTCGTGAATGCGTTTGTAAACCGTGCCGAGTTCAAAGCTGCTTATGATGGACTGAACAACGCGGGCTTTGTGGATGCGTTGATCAATAACACAGGCGTCAGCTTCAGCCCCGTTGAACGCGAGTCGCTGTTGAGTAGTCTAAATAGTGGCGCACCACGAGCTGATGTCCTGATGCGTGTGGCGGAGAACGAAGTGTTCGTGGCAGCGAAGCGCAATGCCGCATTTGTGATGATGGAATACTTTGGTTATCTGCGTCGTGATCCAGATCAAAGCGGCTATGATTTCTGGTTGAGTAAGCTCAACCAGTTTGACGGCAACTTCGAACGAGCGGAGATGGTCAAGGCGTTCCTCGTCTCGACCGAATACCGGGCGCGCTTCGCCCGTTAGGCCTTATTCAGAAGGCTTGCGTTGGCGGGCGGGCCGCCTGGCAATCGGGAACCAGCTCGACCGTGAGGAATGGCATTTAGCAAGCGCAGAGGCACGGCATGCCGTGCCCCTGCCTTTTGCTCTACGCAATCTGAAGACGCCCGCTCCCGTTGGGCGTAGCGATGCACAAATCCACCAACTTACTTTTTCGTGATTTCAAGAGGGGACGGATTAACGTTTCCGCTGCTTACTTCCTGTCGACTCGTTTCCGCGAAACCCGAGAAACATTGACATTACATTTGGTCTTTAAGTAGTCTCTGCTTGCATAAATATCTATTGCTTGCGGTGCCGGAGAAACTGAGCATCCATAACCACTGCCGCAAGAAGCAACAAACCAATTACTGTAGTGCAGCCCACGCCGTAGCTCGTCCAGTTGACGGTCATCGGTTCAGTTGTTCACCAGCTAGTTTTCTAGGCCATCTAACATCAGTTAATCCTGGAGGGATCACGTGTCGTTAGAAAAAGAAAAATCCAATCCGCGCCTTGGTTCCCTGGTTCGTCCGAGTATTCTGCTAATTGTTTGCGCCATTGCTTTGGCGCTTGCCACAGCTGGCGGTCTGGCGCAGAAGAGTCGGAAAGTTAGCGGCCCTACCAGAAAAATTAGCGGTGGCTCTGAGAAACCGGGCAGCGGCAAGAACAAAACCACGAGTGGTAGTAACAAAACTACCAAAGCCCTCAATAGGACGACCAGCGGTTCTAATTTCCAGGACCCGATCACTGGGCAAACTGTCGGAGTGCCGTCGGCTGGCGAGCGAGGAATTGACCGGACCACAGCAGAGATTATGCAGACGCAGCAATTCGCTCCGCCTTCGAAGAGGCCGGCAGTAGTACCCGAGCACGAGATTCCGGGACGTAGAGAACGACCGCAGGATCCCAACGCGAGACCGGTTCCCAGCCTTCCGGATCTGGACGCCAGTGCGCTCCGAGCGAAAGGTAGTGCGGTAAGAAACGTGGCAGGGCCGTTGACGCCATCTGCTCCCCAGACCATTAGCATGAACTTTGATACCGTGACAGGTCCGACTGAAACCGGCGCGTTCCCGCCCGACACGATGGGCGCCATCGGCCCCACGCAGTTCTTCGTCTTCCTCAACGGGAGGCTCCGCACTTTCAACAAGGCAACCGGCGCGGCGGACGGTGTGGTCAACCTTGACCCCGACGTCTTTTTCTCCTCGGTGATGACGCCCGCGCCGCCGCCGCTCGCCATCAACTTCACGAGCGACCCGCAAGTACGCTACGACCGCCTCTCGGGACGCTGGTTTCTGCTTATCATCGACGTGCCGAGCGCCAACGACATCGGCGACACCCCGAACCGCATTCTCCTAGCCGTCTCCGACGCGGCCAGCGCGGGCGTCATCTCGGCCGGCACGGTCTGGACGTTCTACTTCGTCCAGCAGAACACGGTCGGCGGCGGCGACAGCGGCGGTTTCTGCGACTATCCGTCGCTAGGGGTTGACGCTAACGCTCTTTATACCGGCTGTGACGAGTTCGATGCCGCGCTCGGCGGTTTCAACAACACCACGGCCTTCGTTATCCGCAAGACTTCGGTTTTGAGCGGCGGGCCGGTCGTGACGACCGCCTTCCGCGACCTCATCGGCACAGACGGGCCGTTCGAACCGCGCGGCGTGGACAACTACGACCCGGCGGCCACCGAAGGCTACTACATCGGCGCCAGCGCCGCCGCCTTCGGCAGGCTGATTATGCGCCGCGTTGGCACGCCGGGCGGGACGCCCACGATTTCGGCCAACATCTCGATCACGGTTCCCGCGACCTCCTTCCCCAGAAGCGTCGATCACCTCGGCGACTCGGGCGGAACGGGCGCCACCGGCAACCTCGACGCGCTCGACGACCGCCTCATGGCCGCGCACATTCGCGCCGGCCGACTCTGGACTTCCCACTCCATCTCGGTCACGAGTGCGGGTGTTGGGTCTGGCACCGACGCCCAGCGACGCGACGCCGTCCGCTGGTACGAGCTGATCGTCCCGCCGACGGTGGGCACGCCGACCGTCAATCAGTCGGGCACGATCTTCGACCCGGCGGCGACGGTCGCCGCCGCGCGCCAATACTTTATTCCGTCAGTGTTGGTGTCGGGGCAGGGTCATGCCGCCTTTGGCTACAGCACCTCCGGCACGCCCTTTCGCGCCGACGCCGCCACTAACGGTCGGCTAGTCGGCGACACTTTGGGCACCAGTGGCGCGGTCAATATCTACACCGCGAGCTCCACGGCCTATAACCCGCCGGCCGATCCGGGCAGCCCGAGACGTTGGGGCGATTATTCTTTCACATCCCTTGACCCGCTCGACGACATGACGATGTGGACAATTCAGGAATACTGTAACGGCACGGGTACATACGGCAACCGGGTGGCAAAGCTGCTAGCGCCGGCCCCACCGGCAACTGCGACAGCAGCACCTGCCGCCGTCGCGGACGAAACGGCCTCGACCGTCGTGGTGCTGACAGGAGTTTCCGTGGCCGGCACGGGCTATTACGATCCGGGCGCAAACCTGGCGCCACCGGCGCTCCCGTTCAATCACATCAACGCAACCGTGACCGGCGGAGTGACGGTCACCAGTATCACCTACAACACACCGACGCAGGTGACCCTTGACCTTTCGACGATCGGGGCGACGCCCGGCCCGCAGAACGTGATGATTACCAACCCCGACGGCCAGAGCGCGACCTATATAGCCGCCATCACCGTCACTCCGGCTGTCGCGCCCCCCGCCACCGCTGGACAGGTCATCATCAGCGAGTTCCGCTTCCGCGGCGCGGCCGGCGCTGCTGACGAGTACGTAGAGTTGTATAACGCTACGAACGGCGACCTCGACATTAGCGGCTACACGCTGCACGCGCTGACCGGCGCCGGCGCTCAGGCTTTGAGGTTCACTGTGCCCGGCGCGATCGCCAGTAACACGACCGTCATCCCTGCACGTGGCCACTATCTGATGACAGGTACAAGTTACAGTCTCCCGGTGACTTCGAATGGAGTCTTGAGTACGGGCACCGTTGACGGCTCGGGCCTCGGCTTCTTTGCCGGAGCGACGCCGACGGCCGGAACCCGCATTGATTCCGCAGGTTTCGACACTCGCGACGCTCTCTTTTTCGAGGGCACAGCAATTTTTCCGAGCGGCGCGGGCACGGGCGGCATCACGGTCAACGGCGAATACGCCTTCCTAAGGAAGTGGTCAAGCGGCTTTCCCCGCGATACCGACAACAACGACAGTGACTTCATCTTTGTCTCAACCAATGCTGGAACCTACAGCACACGGATTTCAACCCTTGGCGCACCTGGGCCTGAGAATCTGGCAGGACCCATCCACAACGCTACCGGCACCCTGAACGAAACCAATCTGGATCCGGCGGTTCCAGTTGGAAGTGGCGCCAATTTTGTTCGCAGCTTTGCGGCAGTGACCAATGGAACAAACGGGACCATCACGATTCGCCGCACCTTTACAAATAATACGGGATCGCCGCTCACCTCGCTGCGGTTCCGTATTATCGACCTAAGCACTTTGAACTCGGTGCCAACGGGACCAGCGGATCTGCGCGCTCTCGACTCGTCTAACACTGTTGTCGCAATCGTTGGACCTAATCCCGCTTGCCCGGCAAATTCGTGCTCGGTACTGGCAACAACAGTCGAGACACCGCCCGCACAAGCGCTTGGCGGCGGAATCGATTCATCCTTTGCGGCAGGCACCATCACTGCGGGAACGCCGCTAGCTAACGGAGCGTCAATTAATCTTCACTTCGTGTTTGGTGTAAACACCGTCGGCAACTTCCGTTTCGTGCTCGCTGCCGAAGGGTTGCCTGGTGTTTCAAAGGTGGTCGCAATGCAGGGTTGCGTCGATACGAATCCGTCGAGCGTCACCTGCAATGTGCCTACGGCCGCGCCGGCAAGTATCAGCGGTAACGTGGTAACGGCCGATGGCGCGCCATTGAGTGGCGTAACGATGCGGCTCGCAGGAGCTAAGTCAGCAACCGCAATTACTGACGCCGCCGGCGCCTACCACTTCGACAACGTCGATACGGAGCAGTTCTACACAATTACTCCGAACCGGGCGAACTACCACTTCAATCCCGGTAACCGTTCCTTCTCGCTACGCGCGAATATGAGCGATGCAGTCTTCACTGCTATCCCGGACGCGGTGACGGTCGGTAATGCGATCGACACACCGGAATACTTCGTGAGGCAACATTATCTGGATTTCCTCGGACGCGAGCCCGACGAAGCCGGGTTCAACTTCTGGACGGATCAGATAGCTTCTTGTGGCGGCAACGCCGCTTGCCTGGAACGGAAACGGATCAACGTTTCGGCCGCTTACTTCCTGTCGATAGAGTTTCAGCGCACGGGAGGTTTGGTTGATGGGCTCTATCGCGTGAGTTTCGGACGCGCGCCGAAGTACGCGGAGTTCATACCTGACACCGCGGCGATGGCTGCGAACGTCGTGGTAGGAAAAGGCGATTGGGAAGGCCATTTGCGAGCGAACCAGCAGGCCTTTGTTCAGTCGTTTGTAAATCGCGCCGGATTCCGGGCGGCTTATGATTCACTAAGCAACCCGGCTTATGTCGATGCCTTGATCGCCCACACGGGTGTTAGCTTCAGCGGGCGTGACGGGCTCGTTAGCAGTCTCAACAGCGGATCGTTGTCGCGCGGTGAGGTTTTGTTACGCATCGCCGAGAACGAGGAGTTCGTGAGAGTGAAGCGCAACGCGGCGTTTGTGATGATGGAATACTTTGGTTACCTGCGTCGTGATCCTGATCAAAGCGGCTATGATTTCTGGTTGAATAAACTCAACCAGTTTGATGGCAACTTCGAGCGGGCGGAGATGGTCAAGGCGTTTATCAACTCAGGCGAATACCGCGCTCGGTTTGCGAGATAACGTCACCGTCGGGCCTTAGCTTCAACGTTCCGGGCATAGCCCGACCGTGAGCGAGGACGCATATAATAACTTAGGGGCACGGCATGCCGTGCCCCTACTTTTTTAGTCCCACATTGCAAGAGGTTTAATAGCCCCTGCCAAAAAATGTATTCCTCAAGGATCGTGGCTCCGGCGGCAGTCGCTATAGGGCAGGGAGAAGGAGTCGTTCCCCAATCTCCGAAGCGGACAGGCGATCCCAAGTTAAAGTCCTTATACCCCGCTCGGGAAAAGACCCGCCCTCGCGCAGGAGAGACCGCTTTCGTCTGCAATAATATTGTCGCGGAATTCCTTTCGTGATAGGGTGTGCACCACGTTTTACAGCTTCTGCGAATTTAATGAGCTAACCAACTAGACGTCTTGTGAAAAAATTTAGGACCGCTGCCCGAGCGTACTTTTATGCCTGAGCGCGCGCGAGTTTTCCGTCCCACAAAACTTGGAGGCGAGAGATCATGAGAAGCGCAGTTTATCGTCGAAATGTCAGAGCAACCGTTATGGTTACTTCCATCGCGTTGATGCTCCTCTCCTTGAACGCCAGCGCTTTCATGCAGTCTAATCTGGACCCGGCCGCAAAGAAGCCCCACAGGATTCAGATTGATCTCAAGCCAGTGTCAAATGCTCCTCGGGTGCCAAATGCTCCCACGGCCCAGTTGATAGTGGACGGGGGGTTCGAAACCGGCGGCATTCCCAACACCTTTTGGAATCCTGAAACGTCGACCAATTTCGGCACTCCGCTTTGCGACGTCCCTTCGTGCGGCACCGGTGGCGGCGCCTCGCCTCCTCGGACGGGCGCTTTTTGGACTTGGTTCGGCGGAATCCCGGCCCCCGAGACGGCAACGCTCGGTCAAACCGTCACGTTTCCTGCTGGAGATTTGGTAAAGAATCTTTCCTTCTTCATGCGTATCGGCACGGTCTCATCGCCTTTCACCGATGTCTTAAATGTCCGAGTTGATGGCGTTTTAGTGGCGAGCTATCCGGAACCCACCGTGGCTGAAGGGGCTTATACGGGACGCGTGATAAACTTGAATGCTTTCGCCGATGGCGTGTCCCACTCAATCCTGTTCGAATATATTGGAGCGACGAGCGGCACCTCCAGCTACGTGATTGACGATGTTGAACTTAACACGCGCACCCCAACCGCGGCCGATGGCGCCGTAAGCGGACAGATCACTGATGCAAGCGGTGCTGGGATCGCCGGCGCCGTGGTGTATTTGAGCGGCACGCAGAATCGGAAGTTCATCACGGATGCAAACGGTTTCTATCGTTTCGACGAAGTGGAGACGAGCGGGTTCTACACCGTCAGGCCTTCGCTAGCTAACTATTCGTTTAGTCCCTCGGAACGTTCATTCAGCCAGCTTGGCAACAATACGGAAGCGGCGTTTAGCGCTATTCCTGATTCGGCGAACGTCGGCAACGCGATAGATACCTCCGAATACTTCGTGAGGCAACATTATCTCGATTTCCTGGGACGTGAGCCTGACGAATCAGGTTTCAACTTCTGGAGCGATCAGATAATCGAGTGTGGCTCGGATGCTGGTTGTATTGGGTTTAGGCGGATAAATGTATCAGCCGCTTACTTTCTATCGATTGAGTTTCAGCGGACTAGTGGATTGGTTGACGGAATTTATCGCGCGAGCTTTGGGCGCGCACCGAAGTATGCCGAGTTTATGCCGGACACGGCCGTCGTGGCTCGGGACGTCGTGGTGGGCCGCGGTGACTGGGAAGGGCGACTGGCGGCAAACAAACGCCAGTTTGTTGATGCCTTTGTAGATCGCGCCCAGTTCCGCGCAGTCTTCGACGGCTTGTCCAACACTGATTATGTAGATAAGTTGATCAGTCAGACCGGAGTCAGCGTGAGTGAGCGGGACGAGCTCATAGTCAGTCTGCAAAACGGAGCGACGCGAGCGGACGTATTGTTGCGTATCGCGGAACACGAAGGGTTTGTGCAGGCGAAGCGCAACGCGACGTTTGTAATGACGCAATACTTCGGCTACCTGCGCCGTGATCCGGATGCTTCGGGCTACGAATTCTGGTTGAATAAGCTGAACCAGTTTCAGGGCAACTTCGAACGCGCCGAGATGGTCAAGGCCTTCATCACTTCGGGTGAATACCGCGATCGCTTCGTGCGGTAACTAACAACAGACGTGGCCGGACCGCCGGGGATGGCAAATAAAATGAAGGGCCGGTTCCCGTGGACCGGCCCCTTTTTTGCCGGTGATGTTCTGATTGATTATTAGAGTAACTCAGCTCTCACCTCCGACTCTGCGGTGACGTTCATGAAACCAATTTCTGAAGTCGCGCCCTCACCTGAAGCGGCTTTGGCCGTATCATGATCGACATGCCCGCACTTTGTTGACCGCGCGGCTTAATTGTATCCGCGAAAGGAACCCCAACTGTCGTGACCCAGAGAGTTTCATGCCGTAAGGACAGCCTGGCGTGCACGAACCGCACGCGGCTTGCCGTTACAAGGCTGGTCGTCCTGTTCGGTCTGACGTTCGCACTTTCACCCTTCCCGGCCCGTAGCGCTGATATCGGCAACACGCCGAATTTTCGACTTGCGCAAAGTCTCACCGCCGGCGCTAACCCTGTGGGCGTAGCTCTGGCCGATTTCAATGGTGATCTAAAAGTCGACGTGGCGGTGGTCAGCAGTGGTTCGGACAATCTATCCATATTTCTCGGCGATGGGCGCGGTAAATTTTCCGAGGCCACAGACTTTCCCGTAGGCAAAGGCCCGCGGGCAGTCGTCGCGGGCGATTTCAACAGTGATGGTCGTCTCGATCTGGCGGTGGCAAACACTCTTTCGAATAATTTGTCGGTCCTTCTCGGCGACGGCAAAGGCCGATTCGATGCGGCAGTTAACTTCGCGGTGGGAACCGCGCCGCTATCGCTCGCACTCGCAGATTTCAACGGCGACCGTAAGCTGGACATGGCCGTCGCCAACTCTAAGTCGCGAGACGTCTCGATTCTAATGGGTGACGGCCGAGGCGGCTTTGCGTCGATAGCGGGGAGCGCCAACGTCGCCACCGGTGTCGAGCCGTTTTATGTTACGACCGGCGACTTTAACCAGGATCGTCGGATCGATCTGGCCGTCGCGAACAGTGGATCGCACAGAGTCTCAATCTTCTTCGGTGATGGGCGTGGCCGCTTCGGGACAGAGTTCGGGTACTCGGCCGGAACTGTGCCTGTTGCCCTGGCGGCCGCTGACTTCGATGGGGACAAGCGGCTCGACCTTGCGGCAATCAACTTCGGTTCCAGCAACCTGACCCTCACACTCGGCGGGAAGACCAAAGCAAGAATGGCGGGAGCTCAAACTTACGCGCCCGTCACTCCCTCGACTGCAGGCGTGGCGAATGACTTCAACGGTGATAAGCGGACCGACCTGGCCCTGGTCGGAAACGGCAGGCTAATGATTCTGCTCGCCGGCGCGGATGGCGCCTATAGTCCGACGACCGTGCCACCCCCGCCGGATCTCGAGGCCCGAGCGACCTTCGTCGCCGCTGGCGACTTCAACTCAGACGGGCACTCTGATCTGGCCCTGACGCATACCATCGTTGCCGGGGTGGCGGTCATGCTTGGCGACGGCCGCGGCGGGTTTGCCCAACAGGCGATCTATCAAGTGGGAGACGACCCGGAAGCTGTGCTCGTCGCAGATTTCAATGGCGACGGCAAGGCCGACCTCGCTGTCGCAAACGCTGTATCGAAAAGCTTGTCAGTCTTGCCTGGCGACGGTCGCGGCGCGTTCGGCAAAACGCAGCACTACCCGCTCGGCGCTCAGCCAACCGCACTTGCATCGGGTGATTTCAATAGCGACGGGCATACTGATCTCGCAACTGTCAACGCCCGGCAGCTTAGTCTCAGCATACTGCTCGGCAACGGTGCCGGTGGATTTGGCCAGGTGCAAAACTTCGCAGCGGCGCGCTCGGCACGGCTCCTCATTGCTGCTGATCTCAACGGCGACGGCCGCACTGACCTAGCGACCCCCAGCGACCAACTAAACGTCGTCACTGTCTATCCGGGCGACGGCCGTGGCAACTTTGCAACTCGGAAAGATTACCCCGCCGGCGAGCGTCCATTCTGGCTTCTCGCGCACGACTTCGATAACGATGGACGCCCTGACCTGGCGACGATCAATCACCGGTCAGGCACCCTGGCCGTTCTGCTCGCTGATGGGAACGGAGGCTTTCGTGCGCCGCGTGAGTATGCAGCTGGCCCCACTCCGAGTCTGGTGCTCGCCGGAAACTTCGATGCCGACCGTCATACCGACTTACTGGCAATGTCCTACGGATCTGAAAGCGTTTCGACGATTTACGGAGATGGGCGCGGAAGCTTCTCGGGCGGGAGAAATTTTCCGGCCCCTTTGAAGCCATTCGGCATTGCGGTCGCAGACTTCAATTCGGATGATCAACCGGACCTGGCCGTTACCGGCTCCGAAGAGGGGGAATTAGCTGTGTTTCTTGGCGAGCGTGGCGGAAACTTCAACGCGCTCCCACGCATACCCGCCGGCAAAGCGTTGCGAGGCGTCGCGGCCGCGGATCTTAATAGCGACGGAAGGGTCGACCTGGCAATTGCTGATTCGTCAACCGGCAAGGTGTTGATTTTCTTGAATGGCGCGCAGCCAACTTCGAACTCACCAGCTGATACACCGCCATCGAGCCCAGACCCGGCTCTTACGCCAGCGGGCGCCAGTAATGAAAAGCATCTACGTGAGGGCAACTGGGGTGGGAAAGGTGCAAGCTTGAAAATCACTGCCTCGGGCGCTTTTATCGAATTTGACTGCGCGCAAGGCCGTATCACCGTTCCGCTGATTACGAATCTGGACGGCCGCTTTGCAGCAAACGGGACATTCCGAGCTGAGGCGCGAGGCGGCAGTGCTCTGCGAACGAGAGATGAGGGCGGCAGCGTGCTTAACGACCCCAACTTGGGGGAGCGTGCGGTTCGCTACGCCGGACGCTTCGAAGGTAAAGATTTAATGCTGACTGTCGTCCCGTCTGACGGTAAAGGTACGCTAACAACGTTCCGATTGGTTTACGGCGCCGTACCTCGGCTCAGGAAGTGTCTATGAGTCTGCCTCCAGCTCAGTAGGCGGAAAAAGTTTGCCAGTGCCGGCGGAAATACTTGCGACTCAGACCGAGTTGACAGTACTATGCAGCCCGCATTTCATCCTGAGAAAAGATTAGCAGGCGCTCGATGTGTTTACCCATCGAGTTGACCCTTATCCCGCCAGGATGCGGAGCAGAGCCAGGTTTACCAGGACATTCCAACCGGGCTTTATTAGAAATCAAACCCTTCAAAATTACTGGGCCATGGTTGTCTGGTTATAAGCAGAAACGGCGTTCGCATTCAGCCAGGCGCTGCATAGAGTCTTAGTCTCGGACGATTTGCCGGAAAAATCACTCCATCCGAAACGAAGGAATGAAATGAAAAAAATGATTCACCAACTGAAGCGCGTCAAACCTGGTGTCCGCCGAACAACAATTCTGGTGTTTAGCGCAGTTTTTAGTTTGGCTCTTCTGATTCAGGGTTTCGCGCTCGCCAGGAATGTTTCGGCAAAATTTTCAGAACGTCCGGATGTAGCGAAGAAAGCGCAGGAGCAAACGCAAGCACCGGCGCCCCAGAAGGCATCGGGAGTCTACCAGCCCGAACCGCGGCAGATAATCCATCTTCAACCCCTCAACGTGAGAGAGGTGGCCGCACAGGAGGCGTTAGCACCCTCGACCGGCCAGCCGGGTGAAATCAAGCCGCATGTCGTGCCAATGGGCGACCAGCCAACGCAGGGACGGACGCCGCTTTCATCAAAGGGAGGTACGCCCCACCAGCCGTTAGCCCCGTTGCCTTCGGTCACCGGACAGTCTCCGCCGCCGACTTATGGCTTCAGATCAAACGACCTTGGCCCTCTGGGCGGCCCAATTCCACCGGACACGATGGGCGCCGTCGGCCCGAACCACGTCGCTACCACCACAAACCAGGATTTTGTGGTTCAGGACCGTAACGGCACGGTGCTCACCACGATGTCGATCAACTCCTTCATCACCACGCCGGCTCCGCTTACCATCATTAACCAGACGGATCCGAAAATCTATTACGACCGCTTCAACAATCGGTGGATGTTCACCATCGTCGTCAACACGTTCAACCAGACGGCGGCGACCCTCGTCTTCGTCACGCAGACCGGCGACCCGACGGGGACTTGGAACCGTTATGCCATCGACACCGACGCGACGGCCACGGCTGGGGGCGGCGCGTGGGCCGACTTCCCGAGCATGGGATTTAACACGAACTGGATCGTCGTCACAATCAACCGCTTCGGCTTCGGCAGCGTGAGCGGCTACGTCGGCCCGTCCGTCTACGTCATCGACAAGGCTGCGGCCTACGCGAACACCCTGGGCAGCGTTTCGGTCTTCGAGGCGTCGGCAGTTACTGCATGCACGGTCGACACCGACCTCGGGTGCGGTTTCACCATGTCGCCGGCGGTCACAGAAGACAACACCACCACCACGGAGTATCTGGTGGAGGACTGGTTTTCGTCGGCCGGCCAGCTGCGGTTGAGCAAGGTCACGGGCACACCGGCCGCGCCGGTGCTCACTGTGGACACACAGTTGCCGCAGGCCCCGAACTCCTGGCGTTTCAACGCTACGATCATCGGCACGACTGGCGGGTACGTGCTCCAGCGCCAGCAGAACATCTACGCAATTTCGGGCAACCGCATCACCGCCAACGACTCGCGCCTCGGGTCCGCGCCCGTGTTCCGCAACGGCACGCTCTGGGCGACGCACCACGTGATGCTCGGGCTGACGCCCTCGCCGGCCGGCACTGCTATCGGCACGGCGGCCAACCCGGACGTGCGCACCGCGGTCCAGTGGTGGGAGATCGACCCGACCATCGAGACTGGCATCGCCCAGCCGCCACTTCAGTTCGGCCGCATCGAAGACCCGACGGCCGACAATTGCCACAACGGTTCGGGTGGCCAGCGCACCGTCGCTTCGGCCATCCCGTGCCCGGCCCCGCAGGGATGGTTCTATACCTTCCCGGCCATCTCGGTGAACCAGGTCGACGACGTGCTCATCGGGTACACGCGTTTCTCGAATCTGACGCTGGCGAAGGCCTCCTACTCGGTGCGCCTGGGCACCGACCCCGTCAACACGATGCGCGACACGCAGACCTACCGCGAAGGCCCCGGCAACTACAACATCGGCGCTGGTAGCCCGTTCAACATCAGGTGGGGTGACTACAGCGCAGCGATGACTGACCCCGTAAACGACACCGACTTCTGGAACACCCAGGAGTTCGCCGACTTCCAGACGGAAATCTTCGGCCCCGGCATGTTCGCCGGCACATGGGGCACTTGGTGGGCGCAGGTCAAACCCGCGACGACGACGACGACCGCGGGCAACCTGATCATCAGTGAGTTTCGCCTGCGCGGCCCCGCCGGCACGCGCGACGAGTTCGTTGAACTCTATAACCCTGCCGACACGCCGCTGACTGTGACCACCACGGATGGCTCGGATGGATGGGCCATCGCCTATAGCTCCAATGGCACCACGATCACTGCGCTCGCGTCCATCCCAAGCGGAACGACTATCCCGGCGCGCGGTCGCTACCTGATCACCAATGACGTGGCGGCCGCGGGCATCGCTCCGTACAGTCTCCGGGCGTATCCCAACGTGCAGTTTGTGACCGCGGCGTTGCTTCGGCCGTCTGACGGCGACGCCTTTTACACACCCGACCTTGCGGACAACGGCGGCCTCGCCATCTTCCGCACGGGTAACCCGGCTAACATGAACGCTGCGACGCGCATGGACTCGGCCGGTTTCGCGGGTATCGCCGCCGGTCTCTTCAAGGAAGGCACTGGCATCCCGAACATCACGGGCGCGCCGACCGGGCAGATCAGCTTCCACCGCTCCCAAAGGTCGGGCGTACCGCAGGACACTAGCGACAATGCGACGGACTTCATTTTCACCGATACGGTCATCGAGACACTCGGGGTGCAACCGACCCTCGGCGCGCCCGGTCCGGAGAATGTCGACAGCCCGATTCACAATACGACCTCGACAATGTTTATTGGTTTGTTCGATGGTTCAGTCAGTGCGGCGACTGCACCCAATTTTGTTTTTAACGCTACGCCAGTGGCCAATGGTACACAAGGCACCATGACCGTCCGGCGTCGTCTCTACAACAGTACCGGGGTGCCAATCACGCGAGTGCGGATCCGGTTCACGGATATTACTACCGCGCCGGCTGCGGTAGGCGTGGCGGATCTGCGTATCTTGAATTCCCCTAATCTTACAGTGGAGGAGCCGGCAACTCAGGCGGTAGGCGGCGGATTAAATACGAGTGTGACCCCGGTTACCGTAACCTTCGCTACGCCAATGGCGCCGGGAGCCAACATCCCAATTGACTTTGTATTTGGGGTGATGCAAGAGGGCTGCTTCCGCTTTGTGGTTACCACCGAAGCACTGCCAGGCGGCGGCAACGCCGTGTTTGGTTTTGCAGGGACGGCCGGATCCGGAGTCTGCGGCCCGACTGCGGCGCCCGCAAGAGTCAGCGGAGCAGTGACCACCGCTGACGGACAAGCGTTGGCAGGTGTGACTGTGCGGCTGGCAGGCGCGAGGTCAGCAACCGCAATTACTGACGGCGCCGGAAACTATCATTTTGATAATGTCGACACTGACGAGTTCTACACAGTAACTCCGTCGCGGCTTAACTATCGCTTTAACCCCGTCAATCATTCGTTTTCGCTTTTGGCAAACAAGACGGATGCGGTGTTCACTGCGATTCCTGATGCGGTGATGGTCGGTAACGAGATCGACAGCCCCGAATACTTTGTGCGGCAACACTATCTTGATTTCCTGGGACGCGAGCCTGACGAAAGCGGGTTCAACTTCTGGAGCGATCAGATCGCTACCTGCGGCGACGATGCCGGCTGTCGCGAAACGAAGCGTGTTAACGTCTCTGCTGCCTACTTCCTGTCGATAGAGTTTCAGCGCACCGGCGGTTTGGTGGATGGACTCTATCGCGCCGGCTTCGGACGCGCTCCGAAGTATGCGGAATTTATTCCTGACACCTCTGCCGTATCGCGAGATGTGGTGGTGGGCCGGACCAATTGGGAAGGACAGCTGGCGGCGAACAAGCGCGCATTTATCGATGCGTTTGTCGCTCGCTCAGCGTTCCGCGATGCTTACGACGGACTGAGCAACGCGGCGTACGTTGAAAAACTGATTGCCAACACTGGCGTTGCCTTCAGCGCTGGTGAACGTGATTCCCTAGTAAGCAGTCTGGGCAACGGTTCATCACGAGCCGACGTGTTGCTGCGCATCGCCGAAAACGATCAGTTTGTAAACGCGAAGCGCAACGCCGCGTTTGTCATGATGGAATACTTTGGCTACCTGCGACGTGATCCTGACCCAAGCGGCTATCAGTTCTGGTTGAATAAACTGAACCAGTTTGATGGCAATTTCGAACGGGCCGAGATGGTCAAGGCGTTCATCAATTCCGACGAATACCGCGCGCGCTTTGCGCGTTGAGACGACAATCGGGGCAGTAGCCCGACGGTGAGGGAGGCGCAGTTTGTCAGCCATCCTCTAGCTGGTGTTACTTCCCACGAATTACCAGCCGCGGATTATGCGGATAGCGCAGATCAGAATTCAAGCGTTCTGAACTGCAACATCTGCTATCCGCGGCTGAGATTTTTATGCGCGAGTGCGCAAACGTAAATCTTGACAAGCCACTGGATGTGCGGCTAAAGTCTTGGCGTTTGTTGCACACCACTTGCCGATAGAATCCTAACCAGTTTCGACTTCTACCGTCATCGTCCCATCGCACAAACACCAATTTGTCCCTTCAGTCTGTAGCCCTAAAGTTGAACTAGTCGCCGAGAGTAGTAGTTACCAGTTTATCGATCCAGGAGTACTTCCCATGCGTAAGATTTCGCGCCAAAGCCCTATATTTCTAACTGCCGCAGCTGACTTCGCGAAGAAGTTGTTCTTCGCTCGAGGGCGCCTGGTGGCTTTCGTAGTGTTGTTTCTCCTGACTGCGGCGCTGGTGGTTTCAACCGGAGCGTGGGCGAAAAAGAGGAAACCACAAAAAAGCAAATCCGAGGTTACGTTGACCCGGGATTTACGCAACGAGTCAAAGGCTCAACGCGCAGCCACGAGGAACCTTGTTCAGCGAAAATCGCTTGGCAAATTAACATCTCGCGCTAACCAGGCCAATGATGACGGAGATGTCGTTCGCACCCCGCTTGAACGGCGCCTAATAAAAGCTCGTGAGTTCACGGGCGACCTTCGCAATCTCCCGAAGCGACGACCCGTCGAAAAGGAAAAACCTGAGCGCGATGGTCCTGACACGATTCGCCGTTTGCTTGATAACCCCCTTGCGCAAAAAGGACCTCTCCAGCCATCTGTCGCCCTACAGGCTGCAGCTGCACCGACGCCGCTTCTTGAGTTTGAAGGACTCGACCGCGCCACCTGGGGCGCCGGCAGCCCTCCCGACACTACCGGCGATGTCGGCCCCAATCACTACATTCAGGCAGTGAACACCTCAGTCGGTATCTATGACAAGACCACCGGCGCTCAGATCACTGCCTTCACCTTTGACACGTTAATGAGTCAGGGAAGCTTTGGGAATCTCTGCGACACCGAGAATTTTGGCGACCCGATCGTGCTTTACGATACGTTTGAAGATCGCTGGATACTCACCGACTTCGCGTTTATCCTTGATGGAGGGGGCAACGTAAATCCGCAGGATGCCTATCAGTGTTTCGCGGCTTCCAAGACCTCCGATCCGGTTGCGGGCGGCTGGAACTTCTATTCAATTGAGACCGAGGGCGGTCTCGGAGATTATCCGAAACTTGGCATTTGGCCTGACGGCGTTTACATGTCGATCAACCTGTTTGGATACGCCGCCTCGGCCGGTTTCATCACTACGCGCTTCTATGCATTCAACAAGGCACAGATGTATGCCGGCGCGCCCACGGTGCAAAGTGTGGAGTTTGATGTTGCGGACGACTTCACCGTCCTGCCCAGTAACGCTCGTTTGCAAACCGGCACGCCCCCGCTCGGGTCACCAAACTATTTTGTTTCCTCCTGGAATTTCCTGAACGCGCTAACGGTTTACAAGTTTCACGTGGATTGGGACAGCATCTCACTTTCGACCGTGACCGGTCCCGACACTCCTCTCGCAGCGACAAGTTGGCCCAATGCGGCTGTCGCCAACGCGCCGCAACCGGGCACGGCAAACCTGCTCGATGTTTTGCAAATCCGGGCGATGATGCAAAACCAGTACGTCAATTTCGGCGGAGTTGAGTCTCTCTGGAATACGCACACGGTCCGTCGAGCCAACACTGCCGGTTTCGCCGCGCCGCGCTGGTACGAGCTGATCGTTACCGGAGGTACGGTGTCGCCGACCATTCTGCAAGCCGCCACCTGGGATCCCGATGCCGCAAACGTAATGCATCGCTATATGCCGAGCCTGGCGCTGGATCGCGCGGGCAACATGGCACTTGGCTACAGCACGTCGAACGCCACTGTGGAGTTTCCCTCTATCAAATATGCCGGACGGCTCGCGGCCGACCCAATTAATACGTTTAGCCAGACAGAGACCATAATGTTCACCGGAACTGCCTCGCAGACCACCTCCACTCGATGGGGCGACTACACCACCATGACGCTTGATCCGGACGGGTGTACTTTCTGGTTTACTAATGAATATGCAAATCCTGTCTCGCAGGCTTCTAACATGCGTTGGAGAACGCGAATCGGCAAATTCCAATTCCCAGGCTGCAACCCGGTGGGAGCGGGCGGAACCTTGCAAGGCACGGTTACGCTGACTCCAGGCGGCACTCCCGTTGACGGCGCAACCGTCGAATTAGGAGCCCGCAGCACCACCACAAACGCGAGCGGGTTCTATTCCTTTTCGGCGCTTCCAGCCGGCACCTATCCGGAGGAAACTGCCAGCAAGCCGGGTCTGAGTGAAGACACGGAGAACACGATTGTGATCACCGACGGCGGTACCACCGTCAAAGACTTTCAGCTGACGGCAGCGCCACAGGCCGCCTGTCTGACTGACACTACCCAGGCTGATTTTCAGATGGGAGTGGGGACGAACGTCGACCTGATTACCAGTCCCGGCGACGTCACGCTTTTGAATGCACCGACTTCTGACCAGTCGAATACAGCTGGCACCACGACGGGCACGGGCTTTGGAACCCCAGCCTGGACAGGTCAGACCTTTATTCCAGCGGTTACGGGCTTGCTCGTCCAAGCGGACGTCCAACTCTTTTGCAACGGTTGCGGAGCTACTCCACCCAACCTTACGCTTTCAGTTCGCAACACGGCCGCCGGTCTGCCCACTGGCGCTGACCTGGCTACTGCCACCATCCCCGGCTCCGCCTTTGCAAGCGGCGCGAGCGTTCTCTTTACGGCCACCTTTGGCTCGCCGGCAACTCTGACTTCCGGAACGCAATACGCTCTGGTGTTGCGTCCTGTGTCGGTCCCGTCGGGTACCGGCTATTTCTGGATTCGCTCCAGCCCAAGCACCTACGCCAACGGTTCGAGGGTTCTTTCGGCCGATAGCGGTGGGACGTGGACCCCGGATGTAACCAGAGATTTCAACTTCCGAACCTACATGCAAGCGGGCTTTTCACCATCCGGCGATCTGGTTTCTTCGCTTAAAGACGGAAACCCGTCACCCGGAAACTTCGTCGATTTCACGACCCTGTCATGGAATGCCACTGTTCCCGCAAACACTACCGTCAGATTCCAGGTAGCAATGAGCGACAGCGAATTCGGACCGTTCGATTTTGTGGGCCCTGATGGAACTGCGACCAGCTTCTTTACCACGAGTCCGTCAAACATTCCAAACTTCGGCGGGAATCGTTATCTGAAATACAAAGCTTATCTGAACACCACCGACACCGGAGTTACTCCAACCCTCCATGACGTCTCGGTCTGTTGGAATAACACCAACATTCCCACGGCGGCCAACGGAATTATCAGTGGCCGGATCGTTGGAGATGATGGCAACCCGGTGGCCGGCGTCGCCATTCAGTTGAGCGGCACACAGAACCGGCGGTCTATTACTGACGCCAACGGAAGCTATGCTTTCGACGCGGTCGAGACTACCGGTTTCTATACAGTCGCTCCGGCCATGTCGGGTTACAACTTCAGTCCGGCAACGCGCTCATTCTCGGCTTTGGGCAACCGGACGGAAGCGATGTTTACCGCGTCAAGAGATGCGAACATCAACCCGAATGCGATCGATAGTTCGGATTACTTTGTGCGGCAGCAGTATCTTGATTTCCTGGGACGCGAGCCTGATGAAAGTGGGTTCAACTTCTGGAACGATCAGATTGCTACCTGCGGCGAAGATGCCGTATGTCGCGAAACGAAACGCATTAACGTTTCTGCCGCTTACTTCCTGTCGATAGAGTTCCAGCGCACCGGAGGTTTGGTGGATGGACTCTATCGCGCCGGGTTCGGACGCGCTCCGAAGTATGCAGAGTTTGTACCTGACAGTTCGGCCGTATCGCGAGACGTCGTGGTGGGCCGAACCAACTGGGAAGGTCAACTGGCGGCGAACAAGCGGGCGTTCATCGATGCGTTTGTCGCGCGCGCAGCGTTCCGCGATGCTTACGACGGACTGAGCAACGCGGCGTACGTTGATAAACTGATCACCAATACTGGTGTTGCCTTCAGCGCTGGTGAACGTGATTCGCTTATCAGCAGTCTCGGCAGCGGCTCATCAAGAGCCGACGTGTTGTTGCGCATCGCCGAGAACGATCAGTTTGTAAGCGCTAAGCGCAACGCCTCGTTTGTCATGATGGAATACTTTGGCTACCTGCGACGTGATCCTGACGCAAGTGGCTATCAGTTCTGGTTGAATAAGCTGAACCAGTTTGACGGCAATTTCGTTCGGGCCGAGATGGTCAAGGCGTTTATCAACTCCGGCGAATACCGGGCGCGATTTGCGAGATAAAGGGGGGCCGGGAAGCGGGTCATCCGGCGCGGTTCCCCTACCACTCAACCCTAAAGAGGATTGGCTGCTTTATCGCGATCCCGGCTTGCGGAATATGCGGTGTTCCGTTAGATTATCCCAGTTTCCTATTGACTAGTTTGACCGGTCAGGATATTGTCTGCACTCGCTCATTTTGCCACGGTCTTTACGCAAGTTCACGACGAGTCAGAGGGCTTTTCTAAATCCTTCCAGGGAAAAAGCGAGCACGATTCAAAACAAAAGACTTTGTATCTCCTAACGGCCGGGTGCCGAAACCCTGAGTTAATTGTCAGGCAATACTTCCCTAGTTAAAACATTACCTGAGACGCGCGATAAGGAGCTCCACATGGAAAAAATGCCGCACGCAAGAAAGAGCGGACTGATTGTAAAAAAAGTTGACGGCGAGATTCTGATTTACGATCAAGAGCGAAATAAAGCCCATTGTCTCAACCAGACCGCAGCCAAGGTCTGGAACTATTGCGATGGGAAGACAACGGTAGCGGCGGCTTGCAGGGGCTTGGCTGGCGAACTTGGCGTGCCGGTTGATGAGAAACTAATCCGATACGCTGTCCAGCAGTTTTCCGCTGATCATCTGCTGGAAACTGAAGTCGAGATGCCGGCGTTTATGATACCCGGACTTAACCGTCGCCAGATGGTGCGGACGCTCGGATTAGCAGCAGCTGTGGCGGTGCCACTGGTGTCGTCCATCCTTGCTCCGACACCGGCGCAGGCAGCGACTTGTATTCCGTCCGGAAGCGGTTGTTCGGCCAGCTCGCAGTGCTGTAGTGGATTGTGTAGTACAGGTACTTGCGCATAGCTGAGCGCGTCGAAACGTTACATGAAACTGGGCGAGGAGCATCCCACTCCTCGCCCTTTTGTTTTTGTTCGACTCTCAGGGAAGGGCCTTTTTCTGAGCGTCTTTTTTCGGTTACCCGATTGCTGCTTTGCTGACACGGGCCTCTGTTCAGGCCTCTCGAACAACAATCGGCTCGAGTTCCGACGGCCGGGCGGCAGTATCTCGATGAGCCACGCCTGAAATTGGCGGAGGCGGTGGGTTTGCCACCAGGACCTCAAGCGCCGCATCGATCACTTCGTTAATTCGCGCGACAAACACAATCTCCAGCTCTTTGCGCACATCATCAGGAAGGTCCTCGATGTCAGCCTCATTCCGCGATGGAAGCAGGATGCGTCTGATACCGGCACGATGTGCCGCAAGTATTTTTTCCTTCAATCCACCCACTGGAAACACCAAACCTGAAAGCGTGATCTCACCGGTCATCGCAGTGTCGGGGCGCACCCGCCGTCCAGTGTAAAGTGATGCCAATGCCGCCGTGATGGTAACTCCGGCGCTTGGTCCATCTTTGGGAATCGCCCCGGCGGGTACGTGTAAATGCACGCCGTAATCCTTAAACATCTCCGGACTGATCCCAAACTCGATCGCGTGAGACCAGAGATAGGATTGGGCCGCCCGCGCAGATTCCTGCATGACCTCGCCGAGTTGTCCCGTGATTGTCAGACCTCTTCCACCGGGCAACAGTGTCGCCTCGATAAACAAAACTTCGCCGCCCATTTCTGTCCAGGCCATTCCGGTGGCTACACCAGCCGGCAATTCCTTGCGGGCCTGCTCAGGATAGAACCGCGGGGCACCGAGGTAGTCGTGGATGTTCGCCGCGTCAACAGTTACCGCCTCGGCTTCATGCTGGGCAATCTTCAAGGCGACTTTGCGGGCCACGCTGCCAATGTTTCGTTCCAGTTGCCTTACACCTGCTTCGCGAGTGTAGCGCGTGGCGATCAATTCGATAGCGGCGTCGCTGATACCTAGTTGCGATGGTTTCAGTCCATTTTCCTCAACCTGCCGCGGGGCCAGATACCGGCGAGCAATCTGCAACTTCTCCATATCGCTGTAACCCGGAATTGCGATCACTTCCATACGGTCACGCAGGGGCGGCGGAATCGGCCCCATCTGATTGGCCGTCGCGATAAAAAAGATGCGCGAAAGATCAAACGGCAAATCGAGATAGTGGTCGCGGAAGGTGCTGTTCTGTTGCGGGTCGAGAATCTCGAGCAAGGCCGAGGATGGATCCCCGCGATAGTCGTTGCCCAGCTTATCAATCTCGTCCAGCATCAGTACCGGGTTGTTTACCCCGGCGCGTCGGATTGACTGGATAATCCGGCCAGGCATCGAGCCGATGTAGGTGCGCCGGTGGCCGCGCAGCTCTGCTTCGTCTCGCATTCCGCCGAGCGACATGCGTTCAAACTGGCGCCCCAGCGCGCGCGCGATCGAACGTCCCAGAGATGTTTTACCTACGCCGGGTGGACCAACAAAGCAAAGGATTGGACTCTTCGCATCTGGACGCAACTTGATCACGGCCAGAAATTCAAGAATGCGCTCTTTGACGTCATCGAGGCCATAGTGGTCTTCGTCGAGTATTCGCCTGGCTTCCTGTAGGTCCAGCTTATCTTCAGACGATTTTTGCCAGGGCAACTCGATCACATACTCGAGATAGGTGCGGATAACATGATAATCGGGAGCGGCAGCGGGCAATTTTTCCAGCCGCTTCAATTCTCGCTCAGCTTCAGTTTTTACCTCGTCAGGCAGTTCAGCTTTAGCCAATCGCTCGCGCAGGAGTTCAGCTTCGGCTCGCTCGCCACCTTCATCGTCGCCCAGCTCCTTCTGAATCGCTTTCATCTGCTGGCGCAATATGTAGTCGCGCTGCGACTTGTCCATCTCTGACTGTGCTTCCGTGGCAATCTTCGATCGTAACTGAATGATTTCCAGTTCCCGCGCCAGGTAGCCATGGGCGAGTCGCAGCAGTTCATCTGCTGAGTTGGCTTCGAGCATTTTTTGTTCCTGCTCAACGCCCAGGTTCAAAATTGAGCCGAGAAAGTATGCGAGCCGAACCGGCTCCACGGATCCCAGAATTGCCACTCGCACTTCCGGTGGGACGCCAGGCAGCAGCGCGAGCGCCTCCTGAATCATCGCCTGCACGTTTCGCTTAAGCGCTTCCACGGCTTCCTGATCTATGGTTTCCACCTCAGGCAGGATCCGAACCACCGCGCGCATATGAGGATCTTCCTGCTTCCATTCGATCACCTGAATCCGATCCGTACCCTGCGCGATGATGTGCATCGTATCTTCGCTGCGTTCCATGCGCTTGATCATCGTCAGTGTGCCAACCTGGTAGAGGTCTGCAGGTTTCGCATCATCGCTGCCCGGCTTTTCCAGGTCTGCGCGGACGGTGATACAGGCGATCAGTTTCTCCTCTGTTGACAGCGCTGCTTCAACGGCCGCAACGGATCGAGGCCGGCCCACCGCGAGCGGGACCACGGTCTCAGGAAACAAGGTTGTGTTTTGCAGGGCGAGGACTGCTACTTCAAACGGTTCGCCTCGTGGACGCGTTGGCGTTTCTTTTAAGGGCTGTTGCGAAGCGTCCGGGGCTTCTGGTGTTTCCGAAGTTTCAGACATCGTTTTGCTAGGCTCCGGATAGTTAGCTGCAGCGGAGGTGGACAATTAGAAATCCATCGAGGTAGTCGTGGCTCAGCGATGCCGCTTCGATTGAACAGGGGAACGGGATGGTTTTTTCAAAGCGACTATAGGTGATCTCCATTTGGTGATAGCTATAGCCCTGCTTGTAAAAAGTGTCGCGCCGGCAGCCACGAACTCTCAAACTTGATTGGTCAATCTCGATCTCCAGGTCGTCTGCGCAAACGCCAGCCAGATCAACCTTGACGATCCACCCTTCAGTGCTTCGGTAAACGTCGGCTGCGGGGTTCCATAAACGACCTGACGGTCTGACGCGATGGGCCACGGCCAACAACGATTCACGATTCGGATTTCGCATGTTGGTAGAGTAGGACAGGCATTCCTGCCTGTCCAGGCGCTCTCAAGGCAAACTGTAAACCAATAAAGGAAACCGGGAATCCCTAACAGTTAGTGGAGCTCTCCCGAGACAAGCAGGGACAGACAGGAATGTCTGTCCTACTTAGCGCCTTCAATCTCCGCTATTAGTTGGACCCGCGAAGTAATGTCGAGCGTGCCTACCTCTATGGGAGTTGGCGCGGATGACATGGCTCTCATTTGCGACTGGACCTGATAAATAGGCCTGGGCGGCTGCACGCCTTCTTCCTGAACTTCAACGATGCGCACCATTCTGCCGCCCAATGCATTCGCGATCACTTGCGCCTTACTGACCGCTTCGCGAGTGGCCTCTGTCAGAGCACGGTCGCGCGCGGGCCGGTCCTGGCGCAAGGTAAACGCAATTCCGGCGACATCATTCGCACCCGCCTGGGTGGTGGCATCGATAACGGCGCCGACTTTAGTGAGATCCGACAACACGACGGTGACGCTGTTACGTGCTTCATAACCCGTGATAGTTGGCGGTTGGCCTTCCTTGTACATGCGGATGGGTTGCAGGCTGTAACCACTGGTTTTGACCTCTGCTCCGGCGCCAGCCGCGGCTTTTAAGGCTGTCACGACTGCAGTGCTCTGGTTCGCGTTCTGCTGCTGCGCCTCAATCGCTCGACGCGCTTGCGTGACTACCGACACGGTAAGCACGGCCGTGTCCGGCTGAGCCTGCACGATCGAGTCGCCAGTGACCAACACTCTGGTGAATTTTCCTGAATCGCTTCGACTTGCGTCGGAGCTGCCCTGGACGAAAGGGCGCATCGTGCGCACTTCAAAAGGCGTGCCCTCCTGATAAATCGTCATCACATCCGTTTTCGTTTCGCCTACTGCTTCGACTTCACTGGTTTCAGCAAACCAAGTTTCACTTTGAAACCGCTGCGCATTGAGTACGAGATATTTCTGGTTGCCGGAGACAATCACCCAACCTCCAGCTTCCACAGTTTTCTGCAACCGCCCGCGCACGGTAATTTCTTTTGCCATGGCCGAGGCTGCGAGAAGCGCGATCAGTGCAACCGCGCCGAATGTAGTTATGAATCTTCTTTTCATGCTGCTCACCTTCCTTGAAATTATACCGGCTAAGTTCTAATCAAACTTTGTGCGCCAGCTGTGTTCTCTATGGGGAGTCTTTGTTGCGTTTTCGGCGCAGAGGCCCGGAAAACAGAGGAGAGGGAGTGGAACAGGGGATTTCTCACCCACAGAAGAACGAACCCGGGTGCAGATTCTTGCTTTGGGCAAATGAGGGGGACAGGGGCCTACTCCGCATCGTTTCCGATGGCTTCCACCGGACAGCAGCCGAGCGCTTCTTCGCAATCGGCACGTTCCTCGTCGGTTAGCGGCTGCTTGTAGACAAACGAATAGTTATTTTCATCGGAGCGTTTGAAGTTTTCGGGGGCGGTGTCGCGGCAGACGTCGCAATCGATGCAGGAAGAGTCTACGTAATAGGCTCCGGGAACATTCTCTTTCACGCGATCAGTACGGTCAGGCATTTGCGAATTTGGATTTTAGCTTTCAGATCTGCGATTGATTCTGGTTGAGCGCGGGTAGGTCCAATCCGCAATCGAAAATCCAAAATCTAAAATTCCTAAGGGTGCGTCATCTCTTCCGGCTTTACGAACTCGTCAAACTGCTCAGCACTCAGGAACCCAAGTTCCAGAACTGACTCGCGCAGGCTGATGCCCTTCTTGTGCGCATTCTTTGCGACCTGGGCAGCCTTGTCATAGCCGATGTGCGGGTTCAAAGCTGTGACCAGCATCAGCGACTCTTTCAAGTTCCTGTCGATCTGCTCGCGATTGAGCTCGATGCCGCTAATACAATACTCGACAAAGCAGTGACAAGCGTCGTGGAGCAGGCGAACTGAGTGAAGGAAGTTATGAATCATCACCGGCTTGTAAACGTTTAGTTCAAAATTTCCCTGTGAGCCGGCGAAGGTTATGGCCACATCGTTTCCGAAAACCTGTACACAAACCATGGTCATGGCTTCGCTCTGCGTCGGGTTCACTTTGCCGGGCATGATTGACGAGCCCGGTTCATTCTCGGGAAGAATCAATTCACCCAACCCGCATCGTGGTCCTGAAGCGAGCCAGCGAACATCATTCGCGATCTTCATCAGCGACACCGCAAGTGTTTTGATCGCGCCGCCGGCGAAAACCAATTCATCATGGGCCGAGAGCGCCGCGAATTTGTTCTCGTGTGACTTAAATGGGAGGCCAGTCAGTTCTGCAATTCTCCTGGCCGCACGTTCGCCAAACTCAGGATGCGAGTTTAGACCAGTGCCAACTGCCGTTCCGCCAATCGCCAGATCAAGAAGCCCGGGCAACGCAGCTTCCAAACGTTCGATGTCGCGTTCGATCAGGTTGGCCCAACCCGACATCTCCTGGCCCACCGTCAAAGGTGTCGCGTCCTGAAGATGGGTGCGACCGATCTTGACTACGTCTGCAAACTCTTTCGCCTTTGCGTCGATGGCCCGGTGTAAGTTTTGCAATTCGGGAAGCAACCAGGTCAATTGCTCGGCGGCGGCGATGTACATCGCAGTAGGAAAGGTGTCGTTTGACGACTGCGACATGTTCACATCGTCATTGGGATGGATTGGCTTCTTGCTGCCCATCATCCCGCCCGCAATCTCAATCGCGCGATTTGAGATCACCTCATTGGCGTTCATGTTGGTTTGTGTGCCGCTGCCGGTTTGCCAAACGCGCAACGGAAAATGCGCGTCCAGAGTGCCTTCGATAACTTCGTCGCACGCTTGTACGATCAGCTTTAGTTTGTCGGCGGGCAGTTTGCCGAGATCTGCGTTGACCAGGGCCGCGGCTTTTTTCAGGATGCCGAGGGCGCGAATCATCTCGCGAGGCATCTTGTCATCGCCGATGTTGAAATGGAGCAGCGAGCGTTCCGTTTGCGCGCCCCAATATTTGCCGGCCGCCACTTCGATTTCGCCCATCGAGTCGCTCTCGAGGCGCGAACTCTTTTTCTCTTCTGTTTGTTTGGTTGCGTCAGGTTGCATATCAGTACCGCGAAAGTTCTGGTCCGAGCTGGTTTAGTTTTGGGTTGCGTGATTCGTTTTGCGTGGAATTGTCATTTGAGCTTGACCAGGCTTAATTCTACATCACGGCCCGCAGCCCCTTAAACCCGAGGGCGGTGGAATCAAATTCCCCGGCCCTTTTGGTTTTCGCCATAGGCTTGTCACAAGTTACCCGTAAGATCCGCTCAACTCTGCAGCGCACACCGCAATCGCGAGCATAAGTTGGGAAATTACCAGCAAAGGAATCGTAATTAACGAAGCGAAGAGAGTTTAGGGTTTTGCCATGAGCGAGGAAACCGGGAAAAAAGAAGCCTCACGCAGGTTGGCAGACATTAATCGGGCAATCACGACCTCGCTCAACTTCGACGAGGTGCTCGACCTTATCGTCGAAAATTCCGCCCAACTTGTCGAAGCGCGCATTTGCGCACTGCTACTGGCCGATGATTCGGGACATCTGAGTATCCGCGCGGCCCGCGGCGCTCACCCTGATCTGATCCGGGATTTCTCCGGGCAAATGGACGAGGATGTAATTCCGCAACTGAGAAGCTCTCTCGGCATCGCCCCAACTGAAACTTTGGTATCGGTGCCGGTGATCGCGAAGCGATCGTTGAAGGGCATGCTGGTTATCGTAAGGGACGAACCGCTGAACGCGGATGAGCAATGGGAGTTGTCGGCACTGGCTGATCAGGCCGCCATCGCCCTGCGAAATGCGCGCCTCTATGAAATTGAAGCTGCCGGAGCCGTCCGCGCTCGCGATGCTTCTCAGATCGCTTTGCGAAGGCTGGCCGCAATTGTCGAATCTTCCGATGATGCGATTGTGAGCAAAGATCTCAACGGAATAATTAATAGCTGGAACAAGGGAGCGGAGCGAATCCTTGGGTTTACTGCGGACGAGGTTGTGGGCAAGCCGATTACTATCCTGATTCCACCCGATCGCCAGGCAGAAGAAACGGAGATTCTGCGGCGGATTAGTCAGGGTGAACGAATAGAACATTTCGAAACCATCAGACGTCGCAAAGACGGCCTTGATTAATGTTTCGCTGACCGTTTCGCCCGTCAGAAACGAAGAGGGGAAAGTTATCGGCGCCTCGAAGATTGCGCGCGATATCACCGAAAGCAAGGAAGCGCAGGAAAAACTCCAACGCGCGCTCGATTTCGATCAGACCGTGATGTTGAGCATGGGCGAAGGACTTTACACGGTTGACACTCACGGCCGGGTGACGTTTTTGAATCTTTCGGCGGAACGACAACTCGGTTGGCGGCTGGACGAAATCATCGGCCGCAATATGCACGCCCTCGTGCATCACGCTCATCCGGATGGCACACCTTTTCCAGCTGAGGACTGCGCCGGGCTTCAGGTCCTCAAGGACGGAAACATGCTGGTCGAGTACGAGGATTCGTTCATTCGCAAAGACGGCACTTTCTTCGACGTGGTTTACAGCTCCGCGGCTTTGCGAAGCGGCGATGAGATCACGGGAGTGGTGGTCGTCTTCCGCGACATCACTGAACGCAAGCGCGCTGAAGAGGAAATTCGTTTCCAGGCCCACTTGCTCGACGCCGTCGAACAAGCGGTGATCGCCACGGATCTAAATGGAACAGTGATTTTCTGGAATTCTTTCGCGGAAACTTTGTATGGCTGGCCCGCAGCCGAAGCGTTGGGGGCGCAGATCCTGGATCTGACTCCTTCGGCGGAACTGAAAGAGCACGCTCAGGAGATCTTCGCTCGCCTGCAGGCGGGACAGAGCTGGTCCGGTGAGTTTGCAGTGAATCGACGAGACGGTACCTCCTTCCCGGCGCTCATCGAGGATTCGCCGATCATCAACGAGCGAGGCGAGCTGATTGGCATAGTGGGAGTTTCGACTGATAACACGCTGCGCCGCCGCGCCGAAGAAGAACGCGAGAACCTGCTTTTGCGCGAGCAGCAAGCCCGTGCTGAAGCAGAAGAGGCCAATCGACTGAAAGACGAATTTCTCGCGACCCTCTCTCATGAGCTGCGCAACCCGCTGAACGTCGTCATAGGCTATTCAGAAATACTGCGCCGCAGCGACGCCAGCCAGCCGCATTCCTTCGTGGTTAAGGCGGCCGAAACAATCCGCCGCAATGCCCTCGCCCAGTCACACTTGGTTTCTGATCTGCTGGATCTGTCGCGTTTGCAAATGGGTAAACTGTCGCTCGACCGGCAGCCCGTGTCGCTCTCTACCGTAATCACCGAGGCCATTGAAACTGTCAGCGCTGAAGTGAAGGCCAAGAAGATCGACCTTTCCGTCGAACTTGATCATGAGATCCTGGTAGTTGAAGGCGATTCCGTCAGGCTGGGCCAGATCGCCTGGAACCTGCTTAACAACGCGGTGAAGTTCACGCGGCTCGAAGGGAAGATCAAAGTCAGTTTGAGCCAGGAAGGTAACGAAGCAAGACTGATGGTCGCCGATAACGGGCAGGGAATCTCTCCGGAGTTTTTGCCGCACGTGTTTGAAATTTTCCGCCAGGCGGACGCGAGCAGTTCCCGCAAGCAGGGCGGAATGGGAATTGGTTTGGCCCTCGTAAAGCAACTGACGGAGCTTCACGACGGCCGTGTCGAGGTGGAGTCTGAGGGCGTAAACCGCGGCGCGTGTTTCAGTGTTTTGATTCCGCTCTACAAAGCCGGCGCCGACGGACTGAAGTCTGAAAGAGTGACTGCGACGGGTGCACTGAAGAGTAAGTTTATTTTGGTGGTTGACGATTCGCCCGAATCAACCGAGATGCTGGGCAAGCTGCTTGAAATTGAAGGCGCCTTTGTCGACCTCGCGAGTAGTGGTGCGGAAGCCCTGCGCGTCGCCGATGGAAAGAGATTTGATCTGGTAATTTCTGATATCTCCATGCCGGAGATGGACGGCTACCAGCTTCTGAAGGAACTGCGCAAACTGCCAAACATGCAAACCGTTCCCGCCGTCGCCCTAACGGGGCACGGGCGCACGACCGATATTGAACGCGCTCACGAAGAAGGTTTCGCGCAACACCTGGTGAAGCCCGTGGACATCGATCAACTGTTGGTGATTGTGCGGCGACTCACGGAGAACGGCAAACCGACGACGGACACTACAACCAAATAGCCCCAGAATCTCAGAGCACTCAATGGCGGGGCAGAGCCACCGCCGCACATCGGTGGGCAAGCCCCGACGCTGCCAAACACTCCATCAAAGCGTGAAAGTCTCCAGTTCGGGTAGGAAAATGCGGGCTCAATCACCACCGGTTGGCGCGCCGGAGTCTCTCCACGCTTTCCAGCCGCCGGCCATGGAGAAGACGTTCGTGTAGCCCATGTTCTGGAGCACGTCGGCGGAGAGGGCAGAGCGGTAGCCGCCGCCGCAGTAGAGGATCAGTTCGGTTGATTTGTCTGGCGCTTCGGCTTCGATGTCGCGTTCGATAATTCCCTTGCCGAGGTGGATGGCGCCTGCGGCATGATCGTCGGCCCACTCGTTGTCTTCGCGAACGTCGATTAGCCGCGCGTCTGGGTTCGCCTTCATTCGTTCCTGCGTTTCCGCTACTGAGACTTCGCGGATGCGGCTCTTGGCTTCGTTGACGAGTTTCAGGAATCCTTCGGAGTGTTTCATAGGTTCTAACTCTAGGGAAAAATTTTTCAACTAAGAAAGCGGAAATTCAGAACCGGGAGCGGTAGCGACCGGGTTAGCGCAGCGGCACAAGCCTTTTTCGAGTAATCAACCCGGTCGCTACCGCTCCCGGTTCTGACTTCTTCTGACCCTCAATTGGATGAATCTGCGGCGTATGATTATAATGCTGGTCTAAATAGAAAGCACTTGCGATGGGTAATTAGGGTCGGCGCGGATCTGTGTGGGGCTGATCTCCCTCTTTCCTTTGGGAGAGGGAAAGGGGAGAGGGTCTTACGCTCGCTTAACACCCTTCCCCTCTTTCCCCTTCCCAAAAGTGAGGGGATGAAAAGTTATATTCAGGAGAGGAACTCGAACACATTGGCAAACCAGGCAAACAGTGAACAGTTTGACATAACGATCATTGGCAGTGGCCCAGGCGGCTACGTAGCGGCGATCCGCGCGGGCCAGCTTGGCCTGAAGGTCGCGATGATCGAGAAGGACACGCGTCTCGGCGGCACCTGCACGCTGCGCGGATGTATTCCGACCAAGCAGATGCTGATGTCGGCCCACGTCTATGAGCAGATGCAACATGCGGCGGATTTCGGCGTCCAGGTTTCGGGAATCCAACTTGCCTTCGAAGACGTGCAGAAGCGCAAGAACAAAGTCGTGCTGAAAAACACCAAAGGCATCGAGTACCTGATGAAGAAGAACAAGGTCACGGTGTTCAAGGGCACAGGCAAACTGGCGCTCCCTGGAAAAGTCGAAGTCACCGGCGCAGACGGCGCGAAACAAACCATCGCGTCGAAAGCCATCATCATCGCCACCGGCTCCTCAGTTCGTCCCATTCCTGGTTTTGAAACTGACGGCGAACATGTCGTGAATAGCGATCACATTTTGGAGTTGAAAGAGATTCCGAAGTCGCTGATTGTGATGGGCGCAGGCGCGGTTGGTTGCGAGTTTGCCTCGGTCTATTCGCGCTTTGGCGCGGAGACAACGATCGTCGAGTTGATGCCCAGGCTTGTCCCGCTTGAAGATGAAGAAGTTTCAAAGGAACTCGAAAAGAGTTTTCGTAAACGGGGTATCAAATCGCAGGTCGACACCAAGCTGGAAAAACTCGAGAAGACTGAGACGGGCGTGCGCGTTACCGGCAAGACCTCGAAGGGCGAGGCTGTGACGCTTGAGGCCGAAATGTTGCTGGTTGCTGTCGGCCGCATGCCTTACACCGAGGGACTGGGATTGGAAGGAACGAAAATTAATCTCGAACGCGGTTTCATTACGGTGGATGAGTTTCAGCAAACAACGGAAAAGGGCGTCTATGCAATCGGCGACATCGTCCCCACTCCGCAGCTGGCCCATCTTGCTTCAAAGGAAGGAATCGTCGCGGTCGAGCACATTGCCGGCGACAAAGGCGTGCGCCCGATTAATCTTCGCCTGGTGCCAAACTGTACTTACTGCGATCCCGAAGTTGCTTCAGTTGGTTTGACGGAGGCAAAAGCAAAAGAGCAGGGTTACGACGTGAAGGTTGGCAAGTTTCCATTCTCCGCATCCGGCAAGGCGCGCATCCTGGGCGAGGAAGAGGGGTTTGTAAAGATCGTGGCGGAGAAGAAGTATGACGAGATTCTCGGCGTCCATATTATTGGGCCACATGCGACGGAGCTGATTGCCGAAGCCTGCGTGGCGATGCAACTTGAATCGACTGCGGAGGAGCTGGGCCGCACGATGCACGCGCATCCGACCGTTTCCGAAGCAGTGATGGAGGCGGCTGAAGGCGTGCACGATCTGGCAGTGCATATTTAAGATTTTAGTCAAACCGGGACGGGTTTGTCGCTCGAAGGTAAATAACAGTACTCAGAGCTTAGGGTTGCGAGATTCACCACCCGGTCGCTACCCCGACCTCGTCGGGGTTCTGAATTTGTCTTATTTACCAGCGAGTTACCACCAGGTTGGGTTTCGGATGAAGTGTTCTTGTGGGACGAGGAATACAGAACCGGGAGCAGTAGCGACCGGGTGGAGGTGAGTTCGGTTCCGATTCATTTTAGAAAAGATCTATGGAAAAGTTATCTGACGATAAATCAAATTCCGCCGGCAAGTCGCGCCGGCGGCGTGGCCCGCGACATCCCCCGAGCAACGATATGCGGATAAACATGAAGTTCGCGCCGCGCAAATCCGCCGACGAGAGCCCGCTCAGTTGTATCAAGGAAACCAGCCTCAAGCCTGAGCAGATGCTCGAGTTGTATCGTCATCTGAAGTTGACGCGACTGGTGGAAGAGAGGCTCGTCAATCTGGCTAAACAAACCAAGGTTGTAGGCGGCGTATTTCGTTCCCTGGGCCAGGAAGCAACCGCGGTGGGCAGCGCTTATGCGCTGGGGCCGAAGGATTTCATCACTCCGCTAATTCGCGATCTGGGAGCAGTGCTGGTGAAAGGTATTCGTCCGCGCGAAGTGTTTGCACAGTACATGGCCAAAGCCTGGGGGCCTTCCGGCGGGCGCGATTTGAACATTCATTTCGGCGACATGGAGAAGGGTTTCATCGGCCCAATCTCGCATCTTGGCGATATGATTCCGGTTATGACCGGCGTATTGCTTGCGGCCCGCATGCAAAAGAAGAAGACAGTTGCGATTGCTTACATCGGTGATGGCGGCATGAGTACGGGCGCGTTTCACGAAGGGATAAATTTTGCGGCGGTGCAGAAACTCCCTCTGATCATCGTCGCCGAACACAATCAGTATGCGTATTCAACGCCGACAATCCTGCAAACGGCGGTGAAAGATTTGGCGGAGAAGGCGGCAGGCTATGCGGTACCCGCTTCCATCGTTGACGGGAATGATGTGTTCGCTTGTTATGAAGTGACGAAGCGGGCGGCGGACTTCGCGCGCGGCGGCGGTGGCCCGGTACTGATTGAGGCGAAAACCTATCGCCGTCGCGGTCACGCTGAGCATGACGATCAGCGTTACGTCCCGGCGGGCGAGATCGAGTGGTGGGAAAAGAACAACGATCCGATCGACCGCTGCGAGAGATTTCTGCTCGAAAAGAAAGTGGCCTCCAAAGAGAAGCTGGAGGAAATAACTGCCGACGTCTTGCGAGAGATTGAAGAAGATTGCGCCTGGGCAGAATCGTCGCCAATGCCGGAGGCGGAACAGGCTGCGTACGGAGTTTTCGACAACAAGATTGTGCCGCCGGCGTTTCGTCCGGAAGTTTTGAAGTAGCCAGTGGTCAGTGACCAGTGGCCAGTGCAGCGAGAACGATGACGCATTGACAGGATCCGACCGAAAGGAAGACTTAATGGCTGACAACGAAGACAATTCGAACCAGGTTGACGATCAGGGGACCAGCGAAGCGGAGGGCCGCGAGCTATTGAAGAGGTTGCGTGATGCGGGCTTCGAAGGAAGCGATGAGAAACTTGCACTCGCGCTCGGGCGGCCGGCTGAAGAGATTGAGGGATTGATTAGCGGAACCGAGCCGGTTGATGACGATATCATCATTAAGGCGCGTGGCATTGCCAAAGAACGTGAGTTTGAAGTCTCATAATGCATTGCGGTCTGACTTGGCGGAGCGGCTTTGCCGCTTGATGTGCGGAAGGTCTGTGACCTTCCGTTGATGGGAGATTGCTCGGGGCTGCGCCCCAATTTCGAAAGCTCGGCAGAAGGGGCGTAGCCCAAAAGCTAAGACGGAGTTGACGGAAGGTCAGAGACCTTCCGCACATCAGACGGCAAAGCCGCTGAGCGAGCAGCAGGCTATTGTTTTTCGAGACTTTGAAAATGTCTACCGCAACTAAAAAAGAGCACAAGTCCGCACGCCCCGAACGCGGTGGCCAGGCGACGCTCATCGAAGCGATTCGCCAGGGCATCTGGGAAGAGATGGAACGCGACCCGACCGTCTTCGTCATCGGCGAAGATGTGGGCGTTTATGGCGGCGCATTTAAAGTTACTGATGGCCTCATCGATGAGTTTGGCAAAGGTCGCGTCATAGATACGCCCATCTCCGAAGCTGCGATCGTCGGTGCGGCCTGCGGCGCCGGGTTAATGGGAATGAAAGCGGTGGCTGAGTTTCAGTTTATCGATTTCATTTCGGCTGGATTTGATCTGCTCACAAACTATGCGGCCAAGAGCCGGTATCGTTGGGGCGCAAACATTCCAGCGGTCTTTCGTGGACCATGTGGTTCAGGCGTACGCTCTGGACCGTTTCATTCGTTAAATGCCGAGTCGTTTTTTCTGAATACGGCTGGTCTTAAGATTGTCGAACCGTCGACCGCATATGACGCAAAAGGCCTGATCAAGGCGGCCATACGCGATCCTGATCCGGTTATTTATTTCGAACACAAAAAGCTGTACCGCCTGCCGCGTCTTCGTGAAGAACTTCCGTCCGACGATTACATCGTGGAGATTGGAAAAGCGCGCACTGCGCGCGAAGGGCGCGACCTTTCCATAATTACTTTTGGGGCAATGACGCTGACGGCGCTTGATGCGGCCGAAGAACTCGAGAAGGAAGGCCTGGATGTCGAGGTGATCGACTTGAGAACGCTGGCGCCCCTTGATCGTGCTGCCATTCTGGCGAGCGTAAAGAAGACCAACAGGTTGATGGTGCTGCACGAAGCTTCGCGGACCGGCGGCATTGGCGGCGAGATCGCAGCCATCGTCGCCGAGGAGGCTTTTGAGTGGTTGGATGCCCCAGTATTGCGGGTAGCTTCGATCGACACGCCGGTCCCTTATTCGCCGCCGCTGGAAGATTATTATTTACCGCAAACGAAAGATGTGTTGGAGGCTGCGAGGAAGCTCGCCGCATACTAGAAAGTCATGAGACAGAAGACTGAAGACAGAAGACAGAAATGACGACTGACGACTGAGAAGAGAGGAGTTTCAAATGCCAAAATTCGTGATTGAACGCGAAATCCCGGGCGCAGGTAATTTAACCGCAGCGGAACTGCAGGCGATTTCGCAAACTTCGTGCAACGTCCTGCAAAAGATGGGGCCGGAAATCCAGTGGGTTCATAGTTACGTGACCGGTGACAAAGTTTACTGCGTCTACATATCTCCTAATGAAGAAATGATTCGCGAGCACGCCAGCCAGGGCGGTTTCCCTGCAAATCGTATCTCAGAGATAAAGACGACTATTGATCCGACAACGGCGGAGCAATCAGCGTCAGCAGTCAGCAGTCAGCCGGTGGTTGATTTGGCTGAACGCTGATTGTTGTTTGCTGATTGCTGAAAGTTTGCCCTTGGAGAACTTATGAGTACAGAAGTGGTAATGCCGCAGATGGGTGAATCCATCGCGGAAGGAACAATAACGAAGTGGTTGAAGAAAGTCGGCGACAAAGTCGAGCGCGACGAGCCGTTGTTTGAGATTTCCACCGACAAGGTCGACGCGGAGATTCCGTCGCCGGCGGCGGGTACGCTGACTGAAGTTCGTTTCAACGAGGGCGACACAGTTGAAATCAACACGGTCGTCGCGGTGCTCGACGGCGCTGCGGGAGGCGCAGCAAAGGATGCCGCGCCGACAACTGAAGACGCAGTAGCTAAAACCGAAGTAACGGCGCAACCTGAGGCGCAACCACAACCGGAACCGGCCACTGCTACCACGGCGCCTGCCCGGGCAACTGCCGCGGAGAAACCCGCGCCCGCATCGCAGCAGGCAGACGGAACCAAAGCCGCTGCACCACCCCAACCTCCCAAGTCTGACGCTGCTCCTGATAGCGGTTCACCTGCGCCAGCGCAGCCGCAAGTCGCGCAAACGCCCACTGCATCAGCGGCAAAAGAAAATGGCGGCGGCGCAGCGGCCACCGCTGAAGAACTGCGTCGAACCAGATCCAGCCCACTGGTTCGCAAGATTGCCCAGGAGCATGGTGTTGATATCGCGAGTCTTGATGGCACCGGGCTAAGCGGTCGCGTAACCAAAAACGATATTTTGAGTTTTATCGAGTCGGGCGTGTCTGCTCCTTCAGTCAAGGCATCCGCTCCGGCGGTGGGCAAGACGAGCGCTCCTGCGACTGCGCCGCCCGCGCTGAAACCTGCCGAAGGCGATCGCATCGAACAAATGTCGGTCATGCGTAAGAAGATTTCGGAGCACATGGTTTCGTCGCGTCGGACTTCAGCGCACGTGACGACGGTTTACGAAATCGACATGACCGCAATCGCCAGGATCCGCGACAAGAACAAGGATTCTTTTTTCGAGCGCACGGGCACCAAGCTCACCTTCATGCCCTTTATCTTTCAGGCCGTGAACGCAGGCTTGAGGAAGTTTCCCATTTTCAACGCGCAAGTTAGCGGGGACCAAATCATTTACAAGCGCGATATTAATCTGGGAATGGCAGTCGCACTGGATTGGGGTTTGATTGTGCCAGTAATAAAACGGGCCGACGACCTGAGTATTTCCGGCTTGGCGCGAGCGGCGAACGATCTGGCCGAACGCGCGCGAACGAAGCAATTGAAACCGGACGAAGTTGGTGGCGGGACCTTTACGATTACTAATCCCGGCGTTTTCGGTGGTCTGTTCGGCACGCCGATCATCAATCAGCCTCAACTTGCGATTCTGGGAGTGGGCAAGATCGAAAAACGCACCAAGGTGCTCACGTCGGCAGAGGGGGACGATTATGTTGCCATCCGGTCCATGGCCTATTTCGCGCTCAGCTTTGATCATCGCGTGATTGACGGCGCTGACGCGGAACGATTTCTGGCTTACGTCAAGGAGCTTTTGGAAGCAGGAGAGTTTACGCTTTGAGAGATACGTCGTGATATAGCGCCTCGTCGTGGGTCGACAAATACAGAACCGGGAGCGGTAGCGACCGGGTCAGGTGCCCAACGTTGCATCCGAGTAGTAGCGCAGCAAAACCAAATCCAACTTGAGCGTTTTACCCGGTCGCTACCGCTCCCGGTTCTGTATTTGTCGGCCCACTGAACACCTTCTTTAGACGCGACAAGAAAAAGAAACCAATTCCTGATTTTGATACTTGCGGTGATAGATCCGGGCAACTCGGATTTGTCACCGCAAATTTTTTGCAACGCTTCAGTCATTGCGAAAAAATGGCAATTGGATAATGAATGTTCGCGAACGCAGTTTACGTGCGATAAGCTCTTGACTTAGTTTGTGCATGAGGCTAATAAAGTTGGGCCAATCGAAAGAGACAACATTTTGAACCTGGGCAACAGTTCCGTCCGAATGTTCGTCAGACGTAAATCGACATCGTAGTTCGCTTTGTAGTGAGCTGCTTACTTCAAATAAGGAGAGAGTAATTTATGGCAATCCCGAAGTTTAGACTGTTTTCCTCCCTCGCGCTCGCTATCACCCTATTAACTGGTTCCGCCGCAATCGCTTCTGCGCAGGATACAACCAGTACAGTCGGCAGCCGCACAGTTGCGAGCGGCCAGAAAATGAAGATCAAAGGCGTTGTGGTTCGACGCGATGCGGATACTTTTACGATTCGCGACAACAATGGCGTCGACACCACGGTTCGTCTTGACGATCGGACCAGTGTTAAGACCAAGGGCGGTTTCCTTCGCAGTGGCGCAAACTATGGTCAGACCCAGATCCTGCGTGGTTTGAATCTGGAGGTTGAAGGCCGTGGCGGCTCCTCGGGCGAATTGCAGGCCGAGAAAATTCGTTTCAACGAATCGGATCTGCGCGTAGCCCGCGCCGTTGAATCACGCGCCGCGCCGTTGGAAGATCGCGCTTCGACGACCGAAACAAAGCTAAGCCAGGTCGAACAAAACGCCCAGCGTTTGTCCGGCCAGTTGGATGAGCTTTCCGCGGTCGCTAACACGGCAAAGGGCGGCGCACGTGCTGCTCAGGAAACGGCCGATGCCGCAGTTGCGGGCGTAAACACAACCAACGAACGCATCTCCGCGCTTGACGATTACGAACCGCAGACCGTTTTGGCGGTTAATTTCAGGACTGGCAGTGCGGCTCTATCAGCTGACTCAAAAGCAAAGCTCGATGAGCTGGCCACGCAAGCGCTCAACGCCAAAGGTTATGTGGTTGAAGTCTCCGGCTTCACCGATGCAACCGGTAGCATCGAAAGAAATCGTGCGCTAAGCCAGCGTCGCGCCGATGCAGTGATTCGTTATCTGGTTGAGAATCACAGCATACCGCTCCGTCGTATCGTCACGCCATATGGTTTTGGCGAGACGAATGCGGTGGCGGAAAATACGTCACGCGCCGGAAGGGCCCAGAATCGCCGGGTCGAAGTAAAGCTGCTGGTCAACAAAGGCCTAATGCAGCAGTCTCCGTCGATGACGACCGGAACCGGTGGCGATCAATAGATCGGACCAAACTAATCGCCGGGCGGAACTTGAAACGCCCGGCAACTGATGACCATGACCCATGCCGTCGGAGTTATGAGAAACTAAAGCCAGCAACGACGCATCCCACTGAGCAAGTCTCGGTGGCGGCTAACCTGGCGGCATGAGGAATGGCTTGATGAATCGCGAACACAAGGGAAAACAATTTGGACCAGCGCTGCTTTTTGCGGTGCTGGTCCTTTTTTGTTTCGTCGGCGTGGGCCAGGCCCAATACGTTAAAGACTTACCGCCGCCACCGCCACCGAACACTCCCAAGCCGACACCGACACCGGCACTGAAGGACGAAGACTTCGAAGTTATCAAGGTCAGTTCGAATTTGGTGATGGTGCCTGTTTCCGTCGTGGATGCGCAAGGTCAGGCAATCAAAGGTTTGCAGGTTCAGGATTTCCGGTTGGATGAGGAAGGACGCGCGCAACAGATCGTTGAGATTGGCAATCCGGATGAGGTGCCGCTGGATATTGCCATCCTGTTTGATATCTCAAGCAGCACGAGCCAGAAGGGGTTCTTCTTATTTCAACAACGTGCTGCTGCCAGTTTCCTGAAGCAGGTTCTCAAGCCGGCTGACCGCGCGGCAATTTTCACGATCGCCGACAAGCCCACAATGGTTACTCCCCTCGTCGCCGCCGAGATCGCCGCGACGAAGATGTTGACCATCCCAGCCGCCACTACTCCGGTGCCCACTGCTTTTTACGACACAGTGATCGCGGCCGCCAGGTATCTCGTCGATAATGCCGCGGATCGCCATCGCCTGGTCATTCTCGTCATCTCCGACGGCGAAGACAATTACAGCGACGTTGTCAAAGACCTGACCGTCGCTGAATACAGGGCCAGCCAAAAAGGCGAAGTTACTCGGGCCGCTCAACACCAGGCTCTGCTGGATCGGCGGCGGAACGCGGTGCTTGAGGTTCAAAAAGCGGTGCAGAAGTCGGATGCAGCTTTTTATTCCATTAACCCGGGCGGCCCTTCGGTGCAGCTCAACCAAATCAGCACCCAGGCCCAACGCGGAATGGAGTCAATCGCCCAGTCGACCGGGGGGACTGCCTTCGTACCTGACGGCGAGAAAGATTTGGAGAAGGTTTTTAACGAAGTAGCTGCGGAACTGCGTGGCCAATACCTCTTACAATATTATTCGAATTCACAGACTGCGGGCGCCGCGTTTCGCAATATCAAAGTCTCTGTCCCTTCACAAACAGGCTTTCGCGTGCGCGCGCGCCTGGGTTACTATCCCAAACAGAAATAGCTCGCCGTTCCATATCCGTTTCTCCAGTAAGTAAACGCCAGACCATACCGCATAGGAGTTCCCCATGAGGCGTTCCGTAGCAGTTGCCATTCTTGCCATTTGCTCTTGCGTCTTTGTGCACGCGCAGGAAGCCGGACCGTCGGCGTCGACACCCAGTATCGCTGGAACCAGATGGACCGGGAATGTTAAAGCTCCCCAGGCCGACGGCACACTTGCGGACCGTTTCTACCGGTGTGAGTTTCAAGCCGGCAACCGGCTGCGATGTGAATACGCTGCAACGGTGCTGACGAACGGCAGTTGGTTTCAGAACGAACGGTTGTTTCGGATGGACCTCAATGACGGCTATTCGTCGTGGTTAGGTTCGATTGACGGCGATCGCATGAGCGGGAATGCAGTGAATAAGCTGGGCCACAAATGGTCCTGGACCTTTACGCGAGTGCCTGGCGTGGCGTCGACCAGTATAGTTCCCTCCAGTGACTGGATTAACCATTCAGACGCGCCCGGAAGGTTCAGCATCTCAATGCCGGTCAAACCAGTAAAGTCAGAACAGCTCGTTGACACTGAGTCCGGAAAACTAACCAACAACGTCCTACTTGCCGAAACCGGTAATAGCGCGTTTCTTGTGAGTTATGTCGATCATGCGGTTCCGCAGGACCCTCAAAAAGCTTTAGAGCGCGTGCGAGATGGAGCGGTCAAGGGGATTAATGGCACCCTCGCCGGCAGCACAAGTATCAGTCACAAGGGATTTCCAGGCTTGGAGTTTCAGGCCTCCGCACAGGGCAACATTTATACGTCGAGGATCTACCTGGTGAACAGCCGGCTATATCAGATCGTGGTAGTCGCGCCGCCGGGAAGCGCGATGTCGAAGGAGATCAACCGGTACATGACATCCTTCGATTTGAAGACGACTCAATAACTGAATTGCGGTATCCCGAGACCAGATTTTATCGCATCTCCAGTAACACATCCGTCAGACGATTGACCACTTCCAGCAACGTTCTTCCCGCCTTATCAAACTGATTCGCAGCAGCCTGGTCGTCAGCGTTTGAAGCACCCGCCGCACTTCCGGCGAGCTTTATGTAGTAGCGTTGCAGTTCGGGCGTAGTGCGGAAATGAAGCTCAAGTGCGTCCAGTCCATCTCGCACGTTCTGAATGCTGGTGCGCACCGTCTGTTTGTTTCGCTTTACCTGCTCGATCACTGTCGGCGAAGTCTGGTTTCCACGAGCAGCGTCGTCATCGAATGCTTCGAGCCCTTTGGCGACACCTCCCAGCAGATAGATGAAACGCGTCAGCACCTTGATCTGATCGGCAACGCGTTTAGCGCCATCACTTCGAACTTCAACTGCTTTGGCGGTTGCGCTGGTTGGGCGCGGCGATTTGGGCGTGCTTCTCCGGGTCCTGCTCTGTGAATTGACCGTGATCGGGAAGAGAAAAGCGGCCGCTATTAACAACGCTGTGATTCGATGCACGTGGTTCTCCTGTCGTTTATTAAGCTGGGTTCCGAAAGCACATTATAGTCACATACGGTCGCGAATGCTGTGACCGAGCCATAGGCTAACGAAATACTTGCCCGCTTTTGCATTCCCAACAGTGTAGGCTGTTAGAATGACGCATCACACGCCGTTCAGGTTGTACTAATGGATCAGACCAAAGAACTCGCCGTGGCCCGACTTGGCCGCGTTGAATATGGCGAAGCGCTTGAAATCCAGAAGCAGATCTCGACTGCGGTTAAGGAAGGCGAACACTTAGATACGCTGCTGCTGCTCGAACACCCGCACACGCTTACCGTCGGCCGCAGAGGGGACAGCTCAGGCGTGTTGATGCCCGCGGAGTTCCTGGCTGCTCGCGGGATAACAGTTTTTGAGACGAATCGCGGAGGAAAAGTAACTTACCATGGCCTGGGCCAGGTAGTTGGCTATCCGATAATTAATCTGAGTCCGCATCGGAAGGACGTTCATCGTTACATTCGCGACCTGGAAGAAGTTTTAGTCCGCGCCCTGGCAGACTTCGGCATTGAAGCGTTTCGCATTGAAGGACTAACAGGCGTTCATACAGCCCGCGGAAAAGTTGCAGCCATAGGAGTGCACATTTCGCGTTGGGTGACTACACATGGCTTCGCCCTTAACGTAAACACTGACCTCAGTTTTTTTAGTTTGATTATTGCGTGTGATGGTGAGCAAGTGACTTCAATGGAAGACCTGTTGGGCCACGAGGTGAGCCTGAGCGAAGTCGAAGACCGGCTCATCGAGCGATTCGCCGGTGTGTTTGGTATGATCGCGGCGCCGGCAGCAACATTCATCGCCACCGCTGAACTTTAATCCTTCTTTTCGCGAAGCTCGTACGACTGAAAAGCTTAATGACAATCGAAACTATTAGAGAAGCGGCTGCACGAATCCGTGGCCACGTCCATCGCACACCGGTGGTTACGTCCAGTTCGTTTAATGAAACTACTGGCAAAGAGGTCTTCTTCAAGTGTGAAAACCTGCAGCGTGCCGGCGCATTCAAGATCCGCGGCGCCACGAATAAAATCCTGTCGCTAACCGAGGCAGAGAGGAAGCGGGGTGTGGCTGCTTTTTCGTCCGGCAATCACGCTCAGGCGGTGGCGCTGGCATCGCGAGAAGCCGGCATCCGCGCAGTGATTGCGATGCCTGACGATGCACCTAAAGCCAAAGTGGCGGGCACGCGCGGCTATGGCGCTGAAATCATTTTCTATGATCGCTTGAAACAGGATCGCGAAAAGGTTGCAGTTGAGATTGCGGAACGCGACGGACGCGTGATGGTGCCGCCGTATGATGATTACCTCATCCTGGCGGGGCAGGGCACCTGCGGTCTTGAGTTAATTGAGGAAGTCCCGGATCTTGACTGTCTGTTGACGCCATGCAGTGGTGGTGGCTTGTTTGCCGGCGTAAGCACCGCGGCCAAGGCGCTGAATCCACGCATTCGCTGTTTCCCGGTTGAGCCGGATACAGCTGACGACACTCGCCAGTCGTTTCTCAAGGGTGAACGCGTATCCATTCCGCCGCCGCCTACAATCGCTGACGGCTTGCGCGTTCAGTCGCCCGGAACGCTGACGTTTCCCATCTTGCAGAAAACAGCTGAAGACGTTTTGACGGTAACGGACGATCAGATCATGGAGACGATAAAATTTCTGCTTTTTCGGATGAAGATGTTGGTTGAGCCCTCGGGCGCAGCCGCCGCTGCTGCTGTGCTCTTTGGCAAATTGCCCGCGGATACCAGACGCGTGGGCGTCGTTCTCTCGGGTGGCAATATCGATGCTGAGCTGCTGTTTGGAATTCTAGCTGCGGAAGGAGATCGCCAGTGACGCTCTTGTTATTCTTGTGGGACGTGCCGCTTCAGTCGGAGCGAATTGCGCGCGACCCATGGGTGCCTTTGATTCTGGTGTCGATGATTGCGTTAGTCCTGGCTACGGGCTTTGCGGCTGGCCTGGTGTTCTTCCTGATCTGGTTCAAACGTCGAAAACTGAAGCAAGCCGCGGAGGCTGGGGACGTATCATAGATCCTCCGCGAGAAACGCAGACATTCGGTCTCAGCCTAACAATCCAAACCAATCCCACAGATTGAAGATCTCACCAATGCCAAACGACGCGAGGTTGGCAATGATGATGCATGCGAAGTCGCGCCACATGGCACGCGACCCCGGTTCCTCAGTTTGATTGAAAGCCAACCAAAACAGGATGCACTCCGCCACGGGAGCAAATGTTTCGGCTACCAGTAAATACCAGAATCTTTGCTCAGAGGTAAAAAGGAGCGGCAAAACGAGGGTGACGATCGGGTAGGTGCATGCCGTCAGCCAAACGCCTGCGAGCAGTCTCCGCTTCAACGAGTGGCGCCGCGATAATCCAATCAAGAGGATCGGCGCTTCGATCAGAATTGTCAGCAGGTAACCGAAAGGCAGGAAGATCCAGAGTTCGTTTGGCGACATCCTGTTTTACTTTTGCCTGTGCCAGGCTTTGCGTTTGGAGTTCCGACTTGAGGCCGGTAGTTAATCAGCAAAACCCGCCTGAAGGCGTCACTCCGAACCTGTTACAGCATCTTGAGTAGAAAGGGCGCTTCGGCCACTACATGCGCGATGGCCACGGTGAAATAAATATCGCGAGTTGTTGCGTAGTCCATCGAGAACCCGACCCAGAGAATGACCACCACAAAAATACCCAGACAGAGCGCAACGCCCACGAGTTTGGGAAAGCCGCGTGAGTGACGCGCGAGCGGAACGCTGCTTACCTTCCAGATCGAGACACGTCGCAAGCCCCTCACTTCGTTGCCTGTCTCAATCGCCGGTCGTGTTAATGGCGCAATTAAGGGCAGCGCTACAATCCACACGCCGTAATGCAACATCTCCAGGAACAGGTGAACTGAAACCAAAATCCGGCTGGGGATATTTGGCAGCAACTCAGCTCCCGCATGTTGAGTGATTCGCCAAAACAGTCCGTTATCGTTCCCGAGTTCCGGCGCAGTGGCCTGCGCCCAGATGATTCCCACCAGCAACAGCGGCAACAGCGCCAGACAGCGATGATAGACCGGAAGCCACTCTCGACGAGTGGTGCGTAGGTGACGATCCAGAAACCACAACGCAATCAGCGGGTGCAGATAGACGATGGCGAGGCTGAAAAACTCTGGCTGTAGCCAATTGACTGCGCTGATCCCGAGCGCCAGTGGAATGGCCCACGACCAATCGCGACGTTGACGGTGTTTACCGCGCAGCCATACCAGCGCGCCAATCCAAAGCAACAGCAGCGTATTCCAGGTAGCCAGGATGTTGATCCATGCGCCCGGCGTTAACGCAGTCCAGTTGTAGAGGAAAGGCAACGCGAGGTAACAGGCGGTGAGAACAGCTATTCCCAGGAATGCAGTCAGAAAAAAGTTGCGCGACTGGCCGAGTTTGATCGGCAGGCGCATGAGGAAATAACGAAACTCAAACCAGTTATGCGGACCGGCGAAGAGAAAAACCGTGACAATGGAAGCCTGCAGCGGGAGCCAGCTTGCCAGCAGGGCGGATAAAGTCGCACAGGCGATCAAGACGATTGCAAAAACACCCGCGCCAACTTGAGGCTTAGGCCACGACGTTCTTATGGAGTTTGAAACAGTAACGTTTAACGACATGTTTGATGGCGGAAATTCTCAACCAGAGGCGCTTATCATGGCTAATCTTTCCGCGTTAGACAAGCAAACCAGTAGTGACGTAATTCCGCATTCTTCTCTGCGTAATCTCAGCGTTGTCTGCGCCTTCGCGGTTAGTATTTCTGCAAACACATTCCCGCAGAGACGCAGAGATCGCCGAGTCAACGGAGAGGCGCGAATCAGGGCGTCCCGAAGCAAGACTATTGACTTCAGCAGTTGGAATAGTGGAGAGTAATGGAGCGCCAGCCTTGGCTTAACCGAGCTGACGTATTTCGTCACCACATCCCGCGAACGAACCAGCAGTCTTCACAAAAACACAGGCATCGAAATCGGAATCTGCTGCCCTTTGTCCGTTTAAAGATAAGTGAGCCATTCGGATTTCAGCGATGGCAAGCTTCGACTCAAACCGGCGTCAGAGTTGAATTTCAAGATGTAACTCAGTTTTCGTAAGCAAAGTTGCCCTTTCTTACGCGAACCCTACCGGAGGCGCCACCGGAAAACATACCTCGTGAGTGTCCAATGAATCTCTCAAAGAGTATTCCCGCCCCTGCAAATATCTGGCGAATTCTCGCGCTTAGTTCAGCCTTCGTCTTTGCCTATGCCACCGTTTTGGTGAAACTGGGCCAGGACTGGTGGAACGACGAAAACTATTCGCACGGACTTCTGATTCCATTTGTCATCGGCTACTTCCTCTGGACCGAGCGCGCCCGGCTCGCACGCGTAACGGGTAGCGCGTCGATGACCTGGGGACTGTCCGCAGCTGTCTTCGCATTACTCGCGCTATGGGCCGGTACCGCCGGCGCCGAGCTTTACCTGCAGAGAATATCGCTCGTCTTCATGCTCGCCGGAACGGTAGTTTATTTCTGGGGCTTTCGATTGTTACGCCTCATGTTTGTCCCCTTGCTGCTGCTAGTGCTGGCGATTCCGATTCCCACAATTCTTTTCAACAAGATCGCTTTCCCGTTACAGCTCTTCGCCTCGCGCTGTGCTGTTTGGGCCATGACGATGTTTGATATTCCCGTCTTACGGCAGGGAAATGTAATTGAACTGATGCCATTGGGCGCGAGGGAAACGAAGAAGCTTGAAGTTGTGGAAGCCTGCAGCGGTATTCGTTCGCTGATGACCCTGCTCACTCTGGCCGTGGTCTTCGCTTATTTCACGCATCCTCGAACTGAAGACCGTGGCGACGGAGGAGACGACCACTCCGATGGGACGCGTGCGTCAGGCCTAATAAGCACCGTCAAACGACGGGTGAAAAGCTACGGCTGCTGGCGCTCTGTAATCATTGTTTGTTCAGCCGTGCCAATCGCAATCTTTACCAACGCGCTCAGGGTGAGCGGTACCGGAGTTCTCGCCCGTTATTACGGGACGAAAGTTGCCGATGGCTTCTTTCACAGTTTCTCGGGCTGGGTGATCTACATCGTCGCATTTCTAATGCTGTTTGGTGTGGGATGGTTGCTTGATCGTTTCAAGCCGAAGTCTGAGAAGGCGCACGAGGCGCCCTCCAAAAATATTGCCGCAGCTCAGATCGTGGCGCTGGAAACCGGGGGAGGAAAATAAGATGAAAGCCTGGCGATTCGTTATTTTGTTTTCCCTAATCCTGACTGGCGGACTAGCAGTAAACGCCTGGGAGTATCTGGGCGAGGCGCGCGTTGAGCGCAAGGAATTGAGAGGGTTTCCAAAGCAGGTTGGAAACTGGCAGCAGACGGGCGGCGACAAGCAGTTTGATAACGAGACCATGGCGGTACTGAAAGCAAGCGACTACCTGCTCCGTGACTATCGCGGCTCTGATGGTCGCAACGTGAATTTCTATGTTGGTTATTACGCAAGCCAGCGCGACGGCGCCACGTATCACAGTCCGCTTAACTGCTTGCCTGGGGCGGGCTGGGTAATGAGCGAACCTGGAACGCTCACGATATCGCCCAAGGGCAGAACACCCTTCGTGGCCAATCGATACATCATCCAAAACGGCGACACCAAGGACCTGCTGGTCTACTGGTATCAGGGTCGTGGCCGTTCAGTTGCTAGCGAATATTGGGGGAAGATTTACACGGTCGTTGACAGTGTAAGCATGCGTCGATCGGATGGCGCAATGGTGCGAATAACCACCCCAATTTCAAATTCCGAATCCGCAGCTCTCCAGGCAGCTACGAACCTCGCTGCAGAAGCATCCACCATTCTGCCCGAATTTATTCCAGACTGAACGAGTCTGGAAGAATCAACCTGACCGCATTCAAGCGAATGGGCCACCGCCTTAGAAAGTCTAAACAAGAACCCGGAAATTTGAGGAAGCGTTAGCCGATTGCGCTTTTGATAGTAGTGTCTCGACTCCCGGGACCCATCCACGTGGCATTGCCCGCCACGGATTGGTAAGGGGGTAAACAAGCGAGGCAGAAGTCGCAGCACCTGAGCAGTCAGGAATTTAGAGCATCGCGACTACGAAAGGAAAGAGATGAAAAACGAGTGCCGAGTTAAGCTTTATCACGCCACACTTCTGTCCGTCCTCCTGGCCGCAGTTTTCGCAATCAGCGGTTGCGCCAATCCCGAAAAAGCCAAGATAGCCCACGTCGAGAAGGGCGAAGTTTACCTGAAAGACGAAAAGTTTCAGGAGGCCTCGCTCGAGTTTCGTAATGCAATTCAGATCGACGAGAAACTGGCTTCGGCACATTGGGGCCTGGCCCGCGCGTATGAAGGTCTCCAGCGTTTTCAGGAAGCCTTTGAGGAGCTGCGCAAGACCACCGAACTCGACCCCGAACATCTCGACAGTCGCGTAAAACTCGGCAATTACTACATCGCTGCAGCCCGAAATAACCCATCTTTTATCGCCGAAGCAGAACGGTTAGCCAAAGCGATTCTGCAAAAGGATCAGAACCACGTCGAAGGCCATATTCTGATGGGCAGTGTTCTTTATGCCCAAAACCAACGCGACCAGGCCTTTGCGGAAATCAATCACGCGATTGGGTTGGATCCGAAACGGGTGGAATCTTACCTGAGCCTGGCGCGCTTCTACATCGTTACCAACGACAAGGCAAAGGCTGAAGAAACTTTCCGGCGAGCGATTTCCGTGAACGACAACTCGGGGCTGGCCCACACTGAATACGGGAAATACCTGGTCCAACAAAACCGTCTTGGCGAAGCGGAAACAGAGATGATTAAGGCCGTAGCGGTAGATCCGATCAACCGGCAGTCGAGATTTGTGCTCGCGAGTTTCTATCTCGTCAATAAGCAGATGGACAAGGCTGAGGTCGCTTACAAGGCGCTGGCCGACCTCGATAAAGACAAACCTGAAAGCCAGGCAGTTTTGGCTGACTTCTATTCCTCAGTCAATCGTCTGGACGAGGCGATTGCCATCTACCAAAGCATTCTGGGATCGTCTCCCGATTTCACTCAGGGCCGATATCGCCTGGGCGAAATCATGCTGATGAAGGGTGACACCGTTGGCGCGATGGCCCAGGTTGATGAAGTATTGAAGAAAGACAGCAAAGACAGGCAAGCATTGCTGCTGCGAGCGCGAGTCCGCGCTCAAACAGGTGAGGTTAGCGACCTGCTGGCGGCAGTCGAAGACTTGAAAGAAGTATTGGTGCAGGAGCCAAACTCCCGTCCCGGCCTTTATTTCATGGCCCAGGCGAATTTCAACCTGGGTAACATGGATCAGGCCCGCGGCTTCGCCGGCGATCTCGAAAGAAACTATCCTGACTACATTCCCGCCAAACTGATGCAGGTCCAGATCAGTCTTGCAACGGGCGATACCAAATCAGCTCAACGTCTGGCTACCGAGCTGATCGATCGGGTTAACCAAACCGCACCGGACCGCAATAGTTCTCCGCAGATGTTGGCTGAAGTTCGCGTGAAAGCTTATCTCTCGCGCGGTTCCGCCTTCCTGGAACAGGGAAACACTGCGGCGGCGCGCAAGGACTTCATGCTGGCCCGCGATGTGTCGCCACGAGATACCTACGCCTATATCAATCTGGCCTCGGTTGCGTTGGCTGAAAACAAGCCTGACGAAGCGATCGGCTTTTACGAGAACGCATTGTCAATTGAAAGCACCAATTTCAACGCGCTGAGCGGGTTAATTCGTCTCTACGCGCGTGCTAACGACGCCGGCAAAGCCCACGGGCGAGTGGACCAGGTCCTGGCCGCTTATCCAACAAACGCATCGCTCCATTATCTCAAGGCCCAGGTATATGGCTTCGAGCGCAATTCCGGTCAGGCCGAAGTTGAGTTGCGCAAAACCCTCGAACTCGATCCGAATTACATCGCGGCCTATTCGTCGCTCGGTGCTTTGTTTGTAAACACCAAGCAAACTGATCGCGCCATTGCTGAGTATCAGAAAATTCTTGAACGCCGTCCTGATAACGCCACGGCCCACACGCTGATCGGCATGCTCGACGACTCGCGGCAGAATTACGACGCCGCAGCTGAAAGCTATAAGAAGGCCTTGGGCAAGGATCAGAATTCAACCATCGCCGCTAACAATCTTGCCTGGCTGTACGCAGTCAACGGCAAAGGCAATCTCGACGAAGCGGTGCGGCTGGCCCAGGGTGTGGTGCAGAAGAATCCCAACATTCCGGGGTTTGTCGACACGCTTGGTTGGGTCTACTACAAAAAAGGACTCTACGGTGCGGCCGTCGAACAACTGCAGAAGGCGGTCTCCCTGGATGAACGCGCCGCAAAGAGCGCGAACGGTGTGCCTTCGGCGAACTATCGATACCACCTCGGCATGGCTCTCAAAGCCCGCGGTGATAAAGAAGCTGCGCGGCGAGAGCTTGAATCGGCCGTCCGCTTGAGCGAGAAGTCGCCATTCGCTGAAGCCGGCGAAGCACGCAACGTTTTGGCTACGCTGTAATGTCGGACTACCGGCGATAAGCCGGTGGGCCAGGTTAGATGTCGGTTTGCCCCGACTATTCCCAAGGAGTGCAGCCCCATGAGTGTTGAATTTCGTCAACGGACGCCAGGTGAATACGCAAAGATCGCCTGGAAACGAAAATGGTTGATCGTTCTACCGGCAATTGCCATCGCTACGGCAGTTTCGTGGGTCGTATACCAACTGCCGGATCTGTACGAATCGTCAACCTTGATCGTGGTCAAACCTTCTACGCTGCCAAACTCTGTCGTTCCCACTGCCACCGAAGATAGCCTGACTCGAGAGATCAACAGCATCGCGCAGGTGGTGACCAGCCGCAGCTCGCTTGAGCCGCTGATCGAGAAATTCGATCTGTACAAAGCGGAAAGGCAGCGCGGCGAGCCGATGGAAACGATCATCGAGTATATGCGCAAGAGCATTAACGTTGCTGTCAACACCAGTCGCAACGACATCACCAACGGTTTCAACATCACCTACCGCGGTCGCAACGCGAAAACGACCCAGGCTGTTACCGCTGAGTTGGCCAGCAAATACATCAACGAGCAAACTAAGAACACTATTAACTCTACTAGTTCCGCGAAACAGTTTATCGATCAGCAGGTCAACCAGACGAAAGAAGAGCTTGACGCGGTGGACAACGCGCGACTCGACTTCATGCAGAAAAACGTCGGCAACCTGCCGACTGAAGCCGCTTCTCTGGTGGGCCAGTTAACAGGTCTGCGCGAGCAACAGAAAGCTTACATCACCGAAACTGGCCGCCTGCAGGACCGCCGTTCGGCGCTGACCAGCCAGCTCGCTTTGGTGAAAAAATCGTCCGACCAGGTGAAGGATGATGTGGCTGAGAATACAACCGACCCAAAAACAACTCTAGCCTGGTCTCAACTTGTTTCGCGAAAGGCGGATCTTGATTCGCAGTTGACGCGCATGCTGACCGAGTTGCGGCCCAAGCACCCTGACGTGCTCGCCAAACAGGCTGAGGTTGAGTCCGTTAAATCCGCAATGGATCAGATGGTACTTGAATGGAAGGATCGCATCAGGGAGAAACAGGACAAGCTTCGCGATCGCCCGGATCTGACGGTGGCCAATCTCGAGTCAGAATTGCAATTGGTTGACGGCGAGGCTAAACGTGGCCAGGCAATGCTCGGCCAGATCGATGTGCAAATTGCGGAAGTCTCCGCAAGGTTGAATAGGGTGCCCGGCACCGACGTGGCCCTGGGTGCATTGGAACGTGATTATCAAACGAAGAAGTTTGCCTACGATCAGCTGCTTCTGCAGCAACAAAAAATTGGTCTCGGTGCTGACGCCGCGAGCCAACAACAGGGCGAAGGCATCCAGGTGGTCGACTCGGCCAACCTGCCCTCGCGCCCGGTGGCTCCTAAACGCCTCGTGCTGATGGGCGGCGGGGTTGCACTCGGCCTGATGGTAGGATTTCTCCTCGTCGGCCTGCTGGAAGTGCCGCGACTCTTGACCATTCAAACGAGCGCCGATGCCGCTCATTACACATCTCTCCCCGTCCTCGTAACCCTACCTGTCTTAATGACGCCTCGGGAGGCGCGAGCAGTTCCGCGCCGGCGCAAGTTGTTGCTGGCCGCCGGTATTGCGGCAATGGTTCTGGCAATTCCCGCGCTGGCCCTGGTCTTGAAGTTAACCCAGGTATTTGAACGTTTTGCTGTCTAACATCCCTACTGAAATCAATCCGGCCCCACCACAGGCCGGTTTTGGAGGCAAATAAAGTGTACGCAGAATTCTACGGTCTAAAAGAATTGCCCTTCGCGCTGACGCCCGATCCGCGCTTCATCTATTTCACGCCCTCGCACACGGAAGTGATGGCCAACCTTCACTACGGAATCGAAAGCGGCAAGGGTCTGGTTGTGGTGACCGGCGAAGTGGGCACGGGCAAGACGACGATTTTGCGGTGGATGATGCAGCGGCTGGACCGCTCCGTGTTAGTCGCTTACATCTTCAACCCACGTTTGTCAGTTCCTGAGTTTTATCAGCACCTCGCGAGTTTACTCGACGTGCAAAACTGGGAAACCAAGCCGGAATTTCTCGTCGCTCTGGGCCAGGCGCTCGAATCGCGCCATTCCCGCGGACTGCGCACGGTTTTGATTATCGACGAGGCGCAGGGTCTTTCGCCCAACGTGCTTGAAGAAATTCGATTGCTCTCAAACTTTGAATCAGACACGGCGAAGCAGCTGCAGATTGTCCTGACCGGTCAGCCGGAGCTGCGCGACGTCCTGAACAATCCCAATCTGCGCCAACTCAAGCAACGCGTCTCGCTTCGCTGCGTGATCAAAGCGCTGCCCAACGTCGAAGAGACTGATCGCTACATCACCTCCAGACTTTTGGTCAGTGGCGCTGAGCGCACCGATCTTTTTTCACCGGGTGCGGTGGATTACATCTATCGCTGCACCGAAGGTATTCCGCGAAACATCAACAATATCTGTGACAACGCGCTGCTGGCCGGATTCGCCGCCGGCGAATTAACAATCAGTCGCTCGATTATCGAAGAAGTCGCGGAAAGTTTCGACATGCTGCCGCGTTTAGAGCGCGGAATGCCCGCCGGCGAAGAAAAAGAAATGCCGGCTCGAATATTTTCCAGCGCCGGCCGTGCGGAACTCTGGGCCGCAGGCAACGGAAATGGGAATGGTGACGCGACCAACTAAGCAGGACAGACATTCTTGCCTGTCCACCGGTTCGGTTAGACAGTCAAATGAGAAAGCGGACAGACAAGAATGTCTGTCCCACAAGGAGAAGTGATGGGCAGAGTTTTTGAGGCAATCAAACGTTCGGGTGCCGCTCAACCGGGTAGCGCTTCCGCCCACCGGCAACCGAGTTCAACATCTCGCGGCCCAGCCCGCAATCACCGAGTTATTCCCTCGGCCCAGCAGATCGAAGAACAGCTTTTTAGTCTCTCTTCGATCCTCGGTCGTGCCGAAGAACCGGTGAACAGTTCAGCGTTCACTGCGCACACTGCGAATGCATTCGACGGGACGGCACTCCCCGACGGAACAGCCTCGCGTGCTGCTGGGGCAACCTTGAACGCTGTCAGGCCGGCGCGCGCCACGAGTTTCGTCGCATATGACGTTGCCGCGGCGCGCGTCGAGCCGCATCTTGTCGCCATTACCCAACCGCGTTCCGCCTATTGCGAACAGTATCGTTCGTTGCGAACGCGGATTTTGCAGGCAGGTGAACGAGAACAGATGCGGACGTTTGTGATCACGAGCGCCGGAATGGGTGAAGGGAAAACACTAACTGCGCTGAACCTCGCCTGGCTCCTGGCCCAGACCGAAGGAGTGCGCTGTCTGCTCATCGACAGCGATTTGCGCCAGCCCTGCGCGACGGAATATCTGGCGATTGATGCGCCCCGCGGTCTTTCAGAAGTACTGGGAGGAGAACTGAATCTTCAGGAGGCGATCGTTCGTTTGGATCCGGCTGGTCTATATCTTCTGCCGGGCGGCCAGCCGCGTGACGACGTTGCTGAACTGCTTTCCGGCCCAACCTACGCGGGAGTTATTGCCCAGGCGAAACGGATGTTCGACTTCGTGATCATCGATGCGCCGCCGCTGGGAATCTTCACCGACGCCAATGTACTGATCAATCGCGCTGACGGCGCCTTGATGGTGGTGCGTGCCGGCAAGACGCGCTATGCGGCAGTCGACCGGTTGCTCGAAACGCTGCCGCGCGAGCGAATGCTGGGAGTGGTGTTGAATCGAGCTGAAGAAGGACTGGAATCAAATTCCTACAATTATCAACAAAGACATTACCGCCGGCCACAGGAAAGTTTGCCGGACGAAGAGGTTTTGGAACTGATCACTGAGCTTGAAGAAGAAGATGCGGAGGTGGCAATCGCAAGTTGAGAGCTTCCCGCGCAAATACCAGGACCACCCTGTTGCTTCTCGCCGAAGCTGTACTTGTTTTCGGCGCGATTATTGGGGCCGTGTATCTGCGTCTTGGATTCGAAGATGGCCACGGGGAATTGCTGGCGCGACAGGGATTACTGAAAACTGCGCTGGCAACAGTGTTCTGTCTCGCTGCCTTTTATCTTTTCGATCTTTACGACTTTATCGTAATGCACGACCGGCGCGAGCTCGTCCTGCGACTGATCCAGGCGCTGGGTCTTGCCTGGATCGCCCTCGCTTTTGCTTTCTACGCATTTCCGCAAGTGATGCTGGGCCGCGGTATCTCGCTGATCGCCCTGCCCCTTGCCCTTACGCTGATGGTTGGCTGGCGCGTCTCGATTCACTGGCTCTTGGGCCATCCTGACTTTGGCGAAAAAATATTAATCGTGGGTTCGGGAGAACTCGCGGTCGAAGTGGCGCGTGAAATGCTTAACCGGCCGGACGCCGGTTATCGCATTGCCGGCTTTGTTGGCACGGATCCGCAGATGCTCGGCAAAAGTTTGATCAACCCGCGCATGATCGGTTTGACTTCGGAACTGCATGAAGTGGTGAAGCGCGAGAACATTGATCGAATCATCGTCGCTATGGGCGAACGTCGCGGACATTTACCGACGGCTGAGCTGTTGCAGTTAAGTTTGACCGGCAAAGTTAATATCGAAGAAGGTGCCTCTTTTTATGAACGAGTCACCGGACGAGTTTCGCTCAGCATGATTCGTCCTTCGTGGTTGATCTTTTCCAGTCGCGGCCGGCAAACGCGAATCTCAGGTATCGCCCGTAACATCGTGCATCGCATCGTCGCCCTGATTGGCGGTCTGGTGTCGTTACCGATAGCGCTTGTCGCTGCGTTGTTGATAAAGCTGGAATCGGCAGGCGGCGTTTTTTACAAGCAGGAGCGGGTCGGGAAGAATGGCGTTCCCTTCAATGTTATTAAATTTCGCTCGATGCGGGCTGATGCTGAGAAGGCAGGTCCGGTTTGGGCCAGCCAGAACGACGATCGCACCACGCGGGTGGGCCGGTTCATCCGCAAAACTCGAATCGATGAAATTCCCCAGTTCTGGAACATCCTGCGCGGTGAAATGGACTTCGTGGGACCGCGACCGGAGCGTCCCCACTTTGTTTCACAGTTGGCCGAGGAGATCCCCTACTACGAACAGCGCCATTTGATCGCGCCGGGCCTGACTGGCTGGGCGCAAATCAAATATCCCTACGGAGCTTCGATTGAAGATGCGCGCCAGAAGCTTCAATACGATCTTTATTACATCAAGAACCAGAGTTTGATGCTCGATGCGACGATTCTGTTTGAGACGATAAAGATCATCTTGTTTGGCCGCGGTCGATAGTGTTGGAGGCAGTTTTGCTCTCAGCTGAGAGCGCGGACTCAAGTCTGCTCTTAGATGGTTTGGAGGTTTAGAATGAAGTCACTACACAGATTTCTGATGACATTGTCACTGGCCATCCTGGTCTCCGGCGGAGCTGAGGTTTATGCGCAGATTTCGGCCCAGTCGCCAGGTTCGCCACAGATGGTTCCGGCTGTGGACGCCGCGAAAACTCGTCAACGAATGGTGACGAAGACCGCGGACCAGAAGACGCAGAACCCGGCGAAGAAAATCGACGATCCATCAGAAGTTCTCGTGCTGACGGATGAAGAGGCTGCGAAATCCTCCACCTCAGGGAATTCAGAATTAACCACGCCCGCAGGATCGGTTGGTTCAAACAACTCAAACCGCGCGGCAATGGGCGACGTGCAACCGAAGACCGTGCCCGAGGCAAAAGATTCACTCAAGAAGCAAACGGGAGATCCAGCGCAAGACAATCGACACGAGCAAGCTTCCGAAGAGGCCGCGATCATCCCCTACTACAACAACTTCTTCAACACTTACCGGCTTGGGCCGGAAGACATCATTTCGGTAAACGTCTTCGGACAGGATCGATACTCGCGGACCGGCATCACCGTTCCTCCGAGTGGCCGTGTCTCGCTGGCCCTGATCCCCGGCGGCATTTTTGTTAACGGCAAGACAGTGGAAGAAGTGGCCGAGGCGATTACCAGGAAGTATGACGAGTTCATCATCGACCCGCAGGTTTCAGTTTCACTCGACAAGGCTTCGTCGTACCGCTACAGCGTGGTTGGCGACGTGGCCCAGCCTGGCATTCGACTCATGAATCGCCGTCTGACCGTGACGGAAGCGTTGAGCGAAGCAGGTGGCGTGTTATCGACGGGCAACAGAAGCAAAGTCGTGGTCCTGAGGCGACAAGCCAACGGTAACCTGGAACCAATCGCGGTGAACGTAAGCGCAATCTACAAGGGCAAGGCACCTGACACCACATATCTCGTGCCCGGCGATCAGATACTTGTGCCCGGCAACAAGCTTAAGAGTTTGCAAAAGATCATGACTTTCTTCCCGGTGTTAAATTTCGCGCGCATCTTCACCGGAGGAATTTTTTAAGAAGACGGCAGCCGGCGGACGGCAGGGACGGCAGGGACGGCAGGAGCACGAGGATTATGTCACTTCGAAATTTAGATTCGAGAGGCAATCGACGAAACTCAGTTCTGCCGACTGCCGTCTGCCGACTGCTCCTTATCCTGATCACTGCACACTGCACACTGCACACTTCGTCTGCCTCAACCTGGCAGCGCCAAAAAACATCATCCCTGGCCTGGCTACACGCGGTGTTCTTCGTGGATCAGCATCGCGGCTGGTCAGTCGGCAGCCGGGGCACTCTCCTGGCCACTGCCGACGGTGGCAGAAGCTGGCAAAAAAAGGCCCAGCCTACCAGCGACGTCATTCGTGATGTTTACTTCCAGGACGAACTCACCGGCTGGATCGTTTGCGAGCGAAATATTTACGAGCTCAAGTCAAACGACGAACCGCGTTCCTACTTGATGAACACGGTGGACGGCGGCGAAACCTGGAAACGAGTAGCAGTGGGAGGGGCCGACGCTCGGCTCATGCGAGCGGTTTTTGGGCTCGCGGGGCGCGGCTGGGTTTTTGGAGAAGGCGGATCAGTTTTTACCACACATGACGCGGGCGGGACCTGGGCCAAAAAGCCGGTCCCCACTCGCTACCTCCTACTCGGCGGCACGTTCATCGATGAGCGCAATGGTTGGCTCGTCGGCGCCGGTTCAACTCTTTTGCAAACTGCTGACGGTGGCGAAACCTGGCATCACGGCCGGCTCCAACAAACCGCAAACGTGCGCTTTAACTCAACGTCGTTTGTGAACGCGCGTTTAGGTTGGGCTGTCGGCGGCGGCGGCGCCATCTATCGCACCTCCAACGGCGGTGCCTCATGGCAAGCTCAGAGGTCTGGAGTGACGACCGACCTGTTAGACGTAAAGTTCCTGGATCATTCCCAGGGCTGGGCCGTAGGTGCGGAAGGAATTATTTTGCAAACTACGAACGGCGGTCTGCGTTGGACTGTGGAGCGTAGTGGCACACCCCACGCTTTGGAACGAATCTTCTTCACCGACCGGACGCATGGTTGGGCTGTCGGCTTTGGCGGCACCATCATCGCGTATGGTGGACCATCGGGGCCTGCCGAGCCGCCGCGGCTGCGACGGTAAATCTTTAAAATCCATCATTGACTGGTTGGCGGAGTTCTTGCAAACAAGCGCCAAAGGCGCGCAATGCAAAAGCCTGGGGCAACGCCCCAGGAAATTAACTCTCACCAAATCCCGAAGCGCTGAAGGCGCGAAATACCCAACAGATAGATTCAATTCTCTTGTCCGGTCTCACGGACAATAAGAATCGGAATCTGCTTGTTGTTGATTTACCGAAAGTCTTGCACCTAAGCGCCAAAGGCACGAAATGTAAAAGCCTGGGGCAACGCCCCAGGGCATAGGTATTCTTCTCTCATGCTGAAGCGCTGAAGGCGCGAAATGGTTTCGAGAGGAGAACAGTCCAAGCCTCAGTCCTTGTCCTCGATTCTAGTTCACCTCATTTTCAGTACAAAGAATCGTGAACCCTTTATCACAACTGCAATTGAACCAGAGCTGCATCCATACATGGCGAAGATTTTCCGAGCGCTAAAGTCGCCTTCGCTTGCGATTGGCGGGACCGACGACCACCTGCATATTCTCTTTTCGCTCGGAAGAACAATCAGAATTGCCGATCTTGTCGAAGAGGTGAAGACCGAGTCTTCGAAATGGATCAAAACAAAAGGTCCGGAGTTTAGAAATTTTCACTGGCAAAAAGGCTACGGTGCGTTTTCCATCGGACAATCTCAAGTTGCTACACTGAAGCGCTACATTGCCCGGCAAAAGCTCCATCATCAGCGCATCACGTTCCAGGACGAGTACCGCAAATTCCTGAAGAGCTACGGGATAGATTATGACGAGCGATATGTGTGGGATTGATTTCGCGCCTTCAGCGCTTACAAGGATTTAACGAGTAAATGATCCTGGGGCGTTGCCCCAGGCTTTTACATTTCGCGCCTTTGGCGCTCCGGAATCTTGAATGAGGCTAGCCGCCTGAATGCGGAAGCTCTGCCGCAGTCGGCGCCTGATCGTCATCTTCAGTTGCCTCACCCTGTTTCCGTTCCGGCCTGAGGTGGGGAAACAGGATTACGTCCCGGATAGATTGCCGGTTTGTTACCAGCATAACGAAGCGATCGATGCCGATGCCGATACCGGCGGCCGGTGGCATGCCGAACGACAACGCTCGAATGTAGTCCTCGTCCATCAACATCGCTTCTTCATCACCACGTTCGCGTTCAGACATCTGATCGTTGAACCGTTCGTGTTGCTCCTGCGGATCATTCAATTCCGAGAAGCCATTCGCGCATTCCATGCCGGCTATGAAGAGCTCAAAGCGTTCGGCAATAGATGGATCTGCCGGCGAGGCTTTTGATAGAGGCGAAATCCGTTTGGGGAAATCGGTGATCAGCGTGGGCTGCACCAGATGTTGTTCGACATGCTGGTCAAAGAGCTCCAATAAATTATCGTCAGTAATATTCTCCTGGGGCGCAAATCGCTCGACACTATCGCGCATCGTCAATCGCTCAAACGGTTGTGAAAAATCAATATCATGGTCGCCAAACTTCACGTGGGTATGGCCCAGGGACTTGAACACCGTCGCCCGCAACATCTGCTCGCAAAAATCCATCATCTGGTTGACGTCAGCATACGCCCAGTAAAACTCCAGCATCGTAAACTCAGGATTGTGCCGGGTGGAAATTCCCTCGTTACGAAAGTTACGGTTCAGCTCATAAACCTTTTCGAAACCCCCAACCAGCAAACGCTTCAAATACAACTCGGGTGCGATGCGCGCGTAAAGAGGAATGCCAAGAGCGTTGTGATAGGTCTCGAATGGCCTGGCCGCGGCGCCGGTTGCAAGCGGCGTCAGCATCGGCGTTTCAACTTCTATGTAGCCGTGATCGTCAAGGATACGCCGCAACTCGCGAATCACTGCGGAACGCAGTTCAAACACCTCGCGGGGCGTTAGTTCGTTCTCTTCGCGTTCGAGTTTTAAGCTTCCCGCAATCAAATCCACGTAGCGCTGGCGCTGTTTGATTTCGGGATCGCTTACTCCGTGCATCTTGTCGGGCAGCGGCAAAAGCGCTTTCGCGAGAAACTGCAGAGTTCGCACATGAACCGAAAGTTCGCCGGTCTTCGTGATGAACAAGTAGCCTTCGACGCCGATGAAATCACCGTGATCGAGTAGTTCCAAAAGCCTCCAGCCGGCTCCCTCATCCTCGATAACCGCGCCAGTAGCGTTGGTAACTGCCTTCGCATCAGCTTTGCGAACATAAATCTGCAAACGAGTTACGCCGTCCGACAAATGGACGAACGCGGCTTTGCCCATCACCCGTGGCGGGGTGGCGATGCGCCCCGCGATGCGAACTGATTTGTCACTGAGTTGTTGATTCGCGAGTTCGATTGCTTCCGCAGGAGGCCGCTGGCCCTCCGCCGCTTTGGGTTCAAACGCACGGAATTTTTCGACAATCGCGGTGATCGTGTCTTCTTTTCCCTGTTCGACGATCTGGCTGCGTTCGAATTTGTTTGGATAAGCATTCCCCACCAGCACGCGCAAGGCGTCGAGATGCTCATGACGCGCGCGCGTTTGATCGTTTTCTTCGATGAAGGGAATAGTCAAAATTTGGGCTCCTGGGTGAAGCGCTGATTATAGAGAGCGAGATAGAACAGAGCAAACCACTTGGCGCTTTAGCCGGGCGCAGCGCCTCATGCTAGATTACTCTCAGTTAATGAAGGAAAAGATTCTGAGCCTGGAAAAAATGCTCGGGGTGCGTAAAGGTCTGCGCGCTGCGGGGCGTCGTCTGGTGTTTACCAATGGAGTTTTTGACCTGCTACACGTTGGTCACGTGCGCTATCTGCACGAAGCTCGCTCATTGGGCGACGCCCTCGCAGTCGGCATTAACAGCGACAGGACCGTACGTGAACTGAAAGGCGAAGAACGGCCCGTCACCAACGAGAGTGAGCGCGCGGAGATGCTTGCAGCCCTGCGCAACGTCGATTACGTGATCATCTTTGATGCCATTTCCCCGCGCTCGCTAATTGCTCAGCTCCTGCCGGATGTTCTTGTAAAAGGCGGCGATTGGGGGCTCGACCAAATTCACGGACGCGAAGAGGTGGAGGCGGCTGGCGGCAGGGTTGTGTCGCTGCCCTTTGTCGCCGGATCGTCAACGACGGGGATCATCGAGAGGATGAAGGGCACGAAATCCGTGATTGATGAGTGATGAGTGATGAGTGATGAGTAGTACGACTAATACAAGTAGCAGCCTGCAAAGCGCGTTGCAGTCCATCACAGAAACGGCGGAGTTTAAGCGCACTGTTGCTGAAATCAACCGCGGTGCGCGCGTGATCTCGATCAGTAGCCTCGTCGCGAGCTCTGCGCGGGCACTCGTACTCGCCGCACTCCAACGCGAGACCAGGAAAACTCTTGCTGTCGTCACTCAGTCAAATCGGGACCTTGAGCCGTGGGAAAGCGACCTGCGTTTCTGGTATTGCGCTTTGGCGGGTAAGCATCGCTGCGAAAACGAAGTCCTGACCTTGCCGGCGTCCGAAAGCGATCCCTACGCCGGTTCCTCTCCGCATCCCGAAACGCTTGAACGTCGAGCTCTCACGCTCTGGCGACTGGCGCAACGCGCTCCGGATTTTGTCCTGCTCACTGGTCGCGCGTTGGCGCGCCGCACAGTTTTTCCCGCGGAAATTCTCGAGGCCGGCGCTGTATTAGCGCGTGATGAACCCCATTCCCCGAATGACCTGGTAGAGCGACTCGTCGCCGCTGGGTACGTTCGCGAAGATCCAGTAGCTGCGGTGGGCGAATTCTCGATGCGGGGTGGCATTGTTGATGTCTGGTCGCCCGGTCAGGAAAAGCCGGCCAGAATCGAGTTCTTCGGTGACGAAATAGATTCCATTCGGGCGTTCGATCCCGAGACGCAACTCTCAACCAGTCAACTGAAGTCGACTGAGATTGTTCCGATGCGCGAGTTGGCAGTGCAGGCGGATGATTTCCGCCTATGGGCCATGGCAGCGAGGGAGCGGTGGGGCGATGAACGCTTCGCGCGGGCTTTGCATGATCGAACGGAATTTGCCGACGAAGGAGAAGGCTTCGCCGGATGGGAATGGCTGATGCCAATACTGCGGCAGAGAAGTGCGACAGTTTTCGATTACTTGAAAAATGCTGTGCTCGTTGTCGATGAGCCGTCTGCCCTTGATTCCTATCTCGGCGAAGTTTACCAAACGCTCGCCGATCGTTATGAGGACACTGACAATGCTGACGACATTGCAGTACGACCCGACGAGCTCTATCTCACTCCGGATGAGTTACGCGAAAAACTGCATGAGCGTCAGAGAATTGAGTTGCGGATGTTGGGCCGATCTGCTGCTGAACTCGATGAAGGTGTGTCGTTGGATGCGGAAGCTCCAAAGGTGCAACTGGGCCGGACGCGGAGTGTTCGGCAACGGCTGTTCCTTTTTCCGGTTGCCGAACAGGCGCCGGAAGTTGAATGGAAGACGCAGTCAGCGCGGAAATACCACGGTCGCGTTGCTGATCTGGCGGACGACCTGGTGACGACCGGCGAAGCTGGCACGACTTCACTGTTCGTCATGCCAAGTCTGGGCGTCGCCGAGCGCGTTGCAGAGATATTGGCGGAGTATGAAATCGACGCGAGGCTCACTTTGCTGGAAGATTCCGCTGAGGAGTCTGAGTCGAGTCGGGCGCAACCGAGTCAAACGATCGTGACCGTGGGCCGACTTAGCGGCGGATTTGAAATGCCCGCCGCAGGCCTGTCAATCCATCTCGAGGAAGATTTATTTGACGAGGCTGGGTCGCAGTCGCTTGAGCGCCGCGCGCCGGGGGCGGAAGGAAAAAGGCAAAAGGAAAAAGGCAAAAAAACCAGATCAAAAACGGCGGCGTTTCTTTCTGACTTTCGAGACCTCCGCGTTGAGGACTACGTAGTCCACGTCGATCATGGAATCGGACGTTTTGGTGGACTGCAAACGCTCGACCTCGGCGGACGCAGCGGCGAGTTTATGTTGCTGTCCTACCTCGAGGACGCGAAGCTTTACGTTCCGGTTGAACGGCTGGATTTGGTCCAGAGATTTTCCAGCGCCGAGGGCCATCAACCAACGCTCGATCGCCTGGGTGGACTCGGCTGGCAAAAAACGAAGGCGCGCGCGAAGCGAGCCATGCGCGACATGGCCGACGAACTCCTGCGCCTTTACGCCGAGCGCAAACTGGTTGGCGGTTATGCGTTTGCTGCCGACACGCCGTGGCAACAGGAATTTGAAGATGGTTTCGAATACGTGTTGACTGCCGATCAGGAAACCGCGATCGAAGACGTCAAGCACGACATGCAGGAACCGACACCGATGGACCGCTTGCTTTGTGGCGACGTCGGTTACGGCAAAACTGAGGTCGCGATGCGTGCCGCATTCAAGGCCGTGATGGAAGGGAAACAGGCCGCCGTGCTCACGCCGACGACGGTACTGGCTTATCAACACTACGACACCTTTCGCGCGCGCTTCGCGCCGTTCCCAGTAAAAATCGAACTGCTCTCCCGCTTTCGATCACCGAAGGAACAAAAAGAGATTTCAAAACGAGTTGAGGCGGGCGATGTTGACGTCGTAATTGGGACCCACCGGCTGTTGTCGAAAGACGTGAAGTTTAAAGAACTGGGAATCGTAATTGTCGATGAGGAACAGCGTTTCGGAGTGGCCCATAAAGAGCGTCTGAAACAACTCAAAAAGCGGGTCGACGTGCTGACGCTATCGGCAACTCCGATCCCGCGCACGCTCAACATGTCATTGAGCGGGCTGCGCGATATGTCTTTGATTGAAACGCCGCCGCGCGATCGTCTCGCCATTCAAACGCAGGTGGTGCAGTTTTCGGAAAACGTGATCAAGTCTGCAATTGAGCTCGAGTTGGGACGCGGCGGGCAGGTGTTTCTTATACACAATCGCGTCGAAACGATCGAAACGATTGCCGCGCTGGTTAAGCGCCTGGTACCGCAGGTGCGCCTCGCGGTCGGGCACGGGCAGATGAACGAGAAGGAAATGGAGAGCGTGATGCTCGATTTCATTGAGCATAAGTATGATGTGCTGGTTGCCACCACCATCATCGAGAACGGGATAGACATCCCCCGCGCCAACACCATCATCATAAACCGCGCCGATCAATATGGTCTTTCTCAGCTTTATCAGCTGCGTGGTCGCGTGGGGCGTTCAAATCGACGGGCTTATGCCTATCTTTTGATTCCAGGCGAAGGCGAGCTTTCGCCCATCGCCAAGCGGCGGCTGGCAGCGATTCGCGAGTTTTCCGATTTGGGAGCCGGCTTTCGCATAGCGGCTCTGGACCTTGAACTGCGGGGGGCCGGCAATTTGCTTGGCGGACAGCAGTCGGGCCACATGGATTCGCTGGGGTTCGATCTTTACACTCAAATGCTGGAACGCACGGTGGCGGAATTACGCGGCGATGAGGTTGAAGACGAAACGAGCGTTTCCATCAATCTTGGCGTTGATGTGGCAATTCCCGATGAGTACATCAGCGACATGGGGCAGAGGTTAAGAACCTATAAACGCGTTTCATCGGCCCGCGATGAGGCCACATTGGCCGGTATTCGCCAGGAAACCCAGGATCGGTATGGGCGTCTTCCGGAGTCTGTCGAACAACTTTTTGGTTATGCGCGCCTGCGCCGGCTGGCTGAGGAAGTTGGCATGCTCTCAATAGACAAGACCACCGACGGAATTGCGCTCAAGTTTAGTGAAAAGGCCCGCATTTCTCCGGAAAAGCTGGGTGCTTTCGTAAGTGCCCGCGAGGGCCGAATCTTTACGCCGACGGGCGTTCTGCGCATGAATCTCAACGACGATGAGCACGACCAACCACTTGAAACGGTGCGTGGCGCGTTGCTCGAACTGAGGTTGGACGGATAGAATCAGTCGCCCATTTGTGAGAGTGTTTTTTGGCGACAAGTTTGTAGGAGTAATTATGAAATCCAAATTTAACGCGCTCGCGGCCGCGAGTGTTTTTGTTTTAGCAATAATGTTATCGGGGTCCACCCCCGCCTTCGCTCAGGAAGGTGAATTACAGGTTGTTGACGAAGTCATTGCGCAGATAAACGACGACGTGCTCACGCTCTCGCGACTAAAGCGCGAAGCCAATGAACGCGTGAATGCGATGAAACACAGCGGCATGCCGGAGCAGCAGGCCAGGGACGAGGTTAGCAAGAAACAAGCTGAGCTGATTGCTACCCTCGTCAACGAGGCACTCCTGCTGCAACGGGGTAAGGAACTGGAACTTGCGAGCGACGTTGAAGCGGAAGTTAACCGCCGCATGCTCGAAGTAGCGAAGGAACAGGGCATTACTACAATCGAAAAGCTCGATGCCGCTATGCGTGAAAGCGGTGTAGATCCAGCCGCCACGCGCGCGACGCTTCGCACCGAATTGATGAAGCAGGCCGTGATTCAGCAGGAAGTTGATCGCAAGATCTTCTTTGGCCTGACCATGGACGAGCTTAAAAAGTATTTCGACGCGCATCCGGAAAAGTTTCGCAAGCCTGAAAACGTCACCCTCTCCGAGATATTCCTGAGCTCAGCTGGTAAGAATGAGGCGGAAGTGAAAGCCCGGGCGAATGCGCTGGTGGCCCAGTTGCGCGCCGGTGGTGATTTTGCGGCGATTGCAACCACGAATTCCGAGCGAGAAATGAACGGCGTGCGCGTCGCTCAACAAAACAAGGGCAAGGTGGGAACGTTTGACGTGCCAAACTTGCGCGAAGATATTGCGAATGCAATCAAGGACGTGAAAGCCGGAGGTATCAGCGAGCCGCTTCGTAGTAACGACGGGTACCAAATTCTGCGCGTTGATGAACGAGTCAGCGCCAGCACGGCTGTAACCTTCCATGAAAACCGCGTTCGCGAAGCCATCACGATGGAGCGCAACGCGAAGGCGCGCGAAGACTACCTACAGAACCTCCGCAACGAGGCCTACATTAAGATTTCCGACACCTATAAAGCCGCGGTACTTCCTCTGCTGAAGATCAAGGAAGAAGTAATCGCCGAGAGCGGGCTTAACGATCCAAAGCCTGAAGAGAAGAAGAAAAAGGGACGGTTCCTCGGAATATTTCCGAAGCCGTAGAGTCAACCCGAACGTTCGCGCCCGGCAGAAGCCCGCGCGTCAGCCAGGGCTCCTTAAGTAACTTCCAGGAGAGCCCTGCTAACGCGCGGGCTTCTGATATGCGTCTCGACCTTTTCCTGAAAGCGAGCCGTCTTTGTTCACGGCGCACGATTGCTCAAAAAATCTGTGAGGCCGGACGCGTTTTCGTTAACGGTAGTTCTGCGAAGTCGTCGCACGCTGTCAAAGCCGGCGACGAGATCCTCCTCAGGCGCCACGATAAGTTGATTACTGTGCGAGTGTTGTCGGTTCCGACCGCGCGCCAAACTTCGCGGAAAGATGCAGGCATGTTGTATGAAGTAGTGGGTGAAGAATTAGTAAACGACGAAGAGCTTTGACTGCCGGACTTACTTAAACCCCCAGTCGAGTTGAGATGCCCAACTCATTAAAGATGAAGCGCCATCTGCTAATCCTTGTGGCTCTCGCTATTGTCTGTGGCGCCGGCTGCCACCAGCGGACGAGTCTGGCCCGAGAGGCAGAAAACCAGCGACTCGCAGTAGTCCAGAATGAGCCCAATGATCCACGCCCGGCTGTAGACACAGCCCTAAAGCTCCCTTTAAAAAATCCGCGGATCGTCGTCCTGAAAAGCAAACGCCGGCTGGAACTCTATTCAGATGGCGCTCTGGTTCGGAATTACAAGATTGGACTGGGACTTAACCCGGTTCCGGACAAGCAGCGACAGGGTGACCGTGCGACTCCTGAGGGAGACTTTTATATCTTCACGAAAAATGACAAGAGCGCTTTCTACCTCTCGCTCGGGATCAGCTATCCAAATGTTGAAGACGCCGAACGCGGTTTGCGCGACGGGTTGATCTCACGCACGCAACACGACGCGATCGTTAGGGCGGTCAAACGAAAAGCCACGCCGCCGCAGAACACGCGACTCGGCGGCGATATCTACATTCATGGCAATGGTGCGAGCAGCGATTGGACATGGGGTTGCGTGGCGTTGGAGAATGAACACGTAAAGGAACTATTCGACGCCGTGCCCGTGGGGACCCCAGTAACGATTAAGCCGTAATGTAATGACGACGGAAATCAAGCCATTCAAGATCCGTGACATTGAGATCAATCCGCCGTTGATTCTTTCACCGATGGCCGGAGTTACGGATGTCTCGTTTCGCCGTTTGCTGAAGCGATGCGGCGGCGTGGGTCTGACTGTGTCTGAGTTTATTTCCGTTGAAGGGCTGACGCGCAATAATCCGAAATCAAAACGGCAGATGCGTTTCTACCAGGACGAGCGACCCTTTGCGGCGCAGATTTTTGGCGGCCAACCGGAACGCATGCGAATGGCCGCGGAGATGGCTGAGGAAGTTGGCGCCGACATTCTGGATATCAACTGTGGCTGTCCAGCGCCGAAGGTGGTGAAACACGGCGGGGGTTCAGGCTTGCTGAAAGACCATGAGCGCCTCGAAACCATTTTGAAGGAAATCAAGAAAGCGATCACGATTCCTTTAACGATCAAGATTCGCGCCGGCTTCTACGATCACACAATTAACGCGGTCGAGACGGCGAAGTTAGCCGAGGCTTGCGGGGTTGAACATATTGCCTTACACGGACGCACGAAGGAGCAGGGTTACCGCGGGCTCGCAAATTGGGACTTAGTAAAGCAGATCAAGGAAACAGTTAGTGTGCCGGTGTCCGGCAGTGGTGATGTAACTACGATTGAGCAAGCCTTCGAGCGGTTTCGCGAAACAGGCTGCGACGGTATTTTGATCGGCCGCGGCGGGATGGCGAACCCCTGGATCTTCCGTCAGATCGAAGACACGATGCACGGCCGCGAAGTCTTTCAGCCGACACTCGCGGACAAACGCGCGCTGCTCCTCGAATACTTCGACATGCTGCGCGAAGACATGCCGATCACTCCGGCGATTAATCGCATGAAACAGCTTGCCGGACAGTTCACGCGCGGTTTAGTCGGTGGCGCGCTCTTTCGCACCTCGCTCTATCACTCACACTCTGTCGCCGAAATCCTGAATCGCATCGAAGAATATTTTACGGCTATCGAGTCTGGGCTGCCCTATCATGGCGAAGCCGGCGCAACTATCGAAGAAGCACCGGAGCTCGATTCATGCGAAGCCGCGACGATTGCCTAAGTTCAAAGGCATGAAAGGTCTCCGCGGTCCTCGGCGTTCTCCGCACCTCTGCGTTTGAGATTGTCGCGCAGCTAACTTCCCCGCAGAGACGCAGAGAAACGCTGAGAACTCGCAGAGTCCATACTCACCGACTGGACGCGATTTCCGGTGTACTCTTAGGCTTCGGTGCAGGTTTGCCAGCGCCGGTATCGAAATTCACCGCCGTCGGGTAACCCTTTCCCTCCAGCGCCGCGAGCTCAATCACAACTTCTTTCTGGTTCTTGCCAATTGGCTTACGCGCCGGCTTCTTTGCTGCCGCAACTTCGGCTTTCTTGTCCGCTTTGTCGACCGCAGGAGATGACGCAGCAGCAGACTTGCTCGGACTCGCCGCGGGCTTCGGCCGCCGCGACATTGCGTTTAGCGAGTCCAACACTTCAGTGCGTTCTTCCTCGGTAAAGTCGGCCAGGCTTGCGCCGTGCGCTTGCAAGACCGCGCGCAGATTCTCCTCTGTGTTTGTGTCCTGGTCGTAGACGTCGCGATAAATGTGTAGCTTGCCCTCTTCGACTACGATCGTTTCGTAACGCAACTCAACGGGTATGGTCTGTCCCAACTTCACCACTTTGGTTTTAGTCTTGTCGGCGAAGTACGACTTGAATGCTGAGTCGGAAATCTCGCTGCCTGCTACCTGGGCCAGCAGTTTGGAAAAGTCCAGCACTTGCGGCGACGTCAACCCAACGCAGCCGTGCGATGCAAACGTGCCGAGCTTAGCCGGCGACTTGCCACCATGAATCAGCGAAGGCGATCCGATGGGAATCTTGATTGGTCCAAGCGGGTTTAGTTTGCTGCCCGCCGCCACCTTCTCGCCGACGCTCACGTTCTTCATCTTTGCCACCCAGGGCTCATCGGGCGGCGTCCAGGTGGGATTGAAGATGATACTTTCCGCTTTTCTAAGACCAGTCGGGAGCGGGAAATCGGGATACCCAATGCCTATCTTGTACGACTTTACGAGTGTTCCGTTTTGGAAGACGTCCATTCGGTAGGCGGGAATATTGACGACCACGCGCGTGTCTTTGGGTATGGCATTCGGGAGCGCCGGGGTTTCACCTACCTTATCCTGAGTGCCGTTTTCCCCGCCTTTGGCCCAATATTCGCGGGCCAGATTCAGGAGCGCCTCAGCTTTTTGTTCTCCAACGATACCCCGAATTGACTCGACGGCGCGCAGCCGCGATTGTTCGGCTGTCCCGCTTGACCCTTCGTCTGTCGATTCCCGCAGCTTCGCCACTTCGTCAGCCGCCACCTTCCGAAGTTGGGCGATTTGATCGTCAGTCAGGTCAACTTTGGTTTTTAGGTTCGATTTAAACGCATCGTCCGAAAGCAACGCGTCAAGCACCGGTAATGTTACCGGAATGGCGACGCTGACTTTATCAACCGGCGATGCGGACGCGGCGGGCGATGGACTCGCCCCCGGCGTGACGGGATTGGAGTTGCTGGCAGGCTCGACGGCGCAGCCTGCGACAGCAACAACGAAAAGTGCGATAACACATGCAATTGATGTCTGCCTGATTGAGTTCATTTTCTTACCTCTTTAAGTAGTGCTCGCGCAGCTTTCGATCTCAACTTACGCTTCCTCATTTTGGCGTTTTGGTTTTCGTCGGAGCTGCCGGCGACGCAGCCGGTGACGGACTTGCGACTGGACTCGCATTGCTCGCAGGGGCCTTTTCGACCGGGGCGACGGTAGGAGCCGCTGCGGCCGGCGATGGACTCGGAGCCGTGGGAGTTTTGTCAGTTGCCGGATCGCATCCGGCCGCAAAAAGGATTGAAGAAAGCGCTAAAGCAAGAATGGCGGTGCGGCTGATTACAGTTATGTTGGTCATTGATTTGTGCCTCGTTTCAGCAAGTTAGTTAAAGCGAGGCGATAATTACCCGAACGCAATATGGTAGCAACGGGCGTTCCCACAGAAGTTCCGCGTGAATGGCCCAGTCGGGCTGCATGAAAATCCTCATTCATCGATTGCGTTGCACGATTAGCGGACGGGGAAATCAGAAGGCAGACGGCGGCACGAGGCATTTTTCATTTCTCATTTATCATCAGCGGGTTCAACTTGGAAAGTGCAACAAAATATTTGTTGCGCTTCGCCCCATTGGGGCGAGATGTTTATAGCCGGGCCGGTCGTTTTCTATCCCGCTCCGTAGGAGCGAAATCCCTGGTTATAGGTCAGAGGCTATAAACATCTCGCTCCGCTGGACCGAAAACGAATTCCGCGTTGCACTTGTAAGTTGAATTCACCATCTTTCATTTTCCATAGATGATCTGCTTCTTTAGGAGAAAACCAATGAGAAATTGGAAATGGAAAATGATGAATGGAAAATGGCCGTTTTCCTGTCGACTGCTCATGCCTGCTCATTATTTCAGCAGCGGATAGGGGTTAATGTTTGTTCCTTCCCAGTAACGTTTGGGATCGGCAACGATGGAAATCGAAAAGTGTAGATGATAGTTTCCGGCGCCCGCGTTACCGGTATCGCCAACAAACGCGATGGTTTCGCCCTGCCGAACAAACTTTCCCACTTCAATACCGTCGGCATACCGCTGCAGGTGCGCGTAATAAAACATTAGTTTCTTGTCGGGAGTCAGTTGATAGATCGTCGTTCCGCCGCGTTCGCTCGGGAAGAGTTTGATTATCTCTCCATCGGCTGCGGCAACGACCGGCGTTCCTGCCGGCGCCATAATATCGATGGCGTCGTGCGCGCGTCCTTCGGAACGAGAATCGGTGAAGGTATCAAGCAATTGATCGGGCCTCACCCCGGCGACGGGAATGATGAGTTTCAATGTGCCGACGAAATTGTTGGCGAGGGTTGCATCCTGGGATTGCTGCTGGTTTTCAGTTACCGCAGGATCCGCCTTCATGTCAGGCGGTGAAGGAGTTGGGTTTACGCCGGAGGGCTGGGGTGAAGTGGCAGACGTCGCAGGTGATGCGGTCGGTTGGAGACTTTCACTCGTATGCTGGCTGTTGTTTTCAAGGTTAGTTCCAGATCGTTTTGCTGTGGTCCAGACAAAGAGAGAAACCGCGGTTACAGCAAGTGCAAAAATAACCAGCACACGAAGTCGCGCCCGTGTAGCTGGAGTTGTCATTCAACTATCTCCGCGCGCCCAACGGCAACAATGGGCGGGGGGTAGTTCCTTCGAAGAACCAGCTTGCGCCGACCCGAAGGCGGTGCTGCCAGGTGGGCAGGCGTGACGTGTATAGAGCGAACCGCGCCTGGCGAGCGAGCGCTCCGCCAAAGACTTTTCCTCCCGCAAGCACCGCCGCTCGTTCAGTTCCGAGGCTAACGGCCTCGCCGAGTTCCGCGAAGTGTTTCGTCTGTAATTCCTGGCCGCTAAGAAAAGCTTCGATATTTTTTGCGAGCAGTCCGGCTTGTTGAAGCGCGAGTTGGGCCGTCCCAGCGAGAGTCGGCGTGGCATCTGTGAAGTAGGCGATATCGCCGAGAGCGAAGACGTTGTCGTGATTAGTGACCTGCAGAGTCGGTCTGACAACAATCAAACCACGGTCTGTTTTTTCGAGCTCAAGAGTCTCGACTAATGGACTAACGCGAACGCCGCCAGTCCAGGCGACCGCTGCAGTTCCAATCTGGGTGAGCTTGCCATCGTGTTCGATCGTAAGTGATTTTTCTTCAACGCGTACCACCCGGGTCAATGTGTGAACTTCGACGTGGGACGAAAGCAACGCGGCTTCGACAATCTCGCGGATCTCCCCTCCCATTCCAGGCACCACCCGGTCGCCCATCTCGATTACCAGTACGCGAGGCTCGCCGCGAAGCGCGCGCCGCTTGAAAGCGTCCCGCAGCAGGTCGGCCATTTTCGTGGCCAATTCGACGCCGCTGGCTCCGGCGCCGACGACTGCGAAAGTTAGCGCCCGCTGGGTGTCCTGGGGCGGGAGGTCGGGCGGAACATGATCAAGCGCTTCAACCATGCGGCTGCGGAGTTTGTCCGCGTCGGCGATCTTGCGAAACGGAATTGAGTGTTCCGCTGCGCCTTCAACTCCCGCAAAGTTTGAAACGCCACCTAAGCCCAACACCAGAACGTCGTAAGAGATCTTCTCCTTGTTTCTGTTTTTCAGCGAAACGGTGCGAGCGTCGAGATCGACTGAAACTACTTCGTCGTGAATAAAGTTGACACTGTCGTCAAGCAACTCTTTGTGGTTTGGCGCAATGTGCCATTCTTCAACTTCACCGCTGAGATACTCATAAAGCATCGGTGTGAAAAGGAAGTGGTCTTCGGTGCTGACGAGTGTAACGTCGCCGGCGCCGGAAAGATCCAGAGCAGTGAAGAGGCCGCTGAAACCGCCCCCAATGATCACGATGCGCTTGTTGTTTGCCATAGGGTTATCTTTGTTTGTGTGAAAGGATGTTAGCAGACCACCGCGGGCTACGCATGCGCGCAAAGTCCAAAGAAAAACATTACCCTCTCCGGTTGGGAGAGGGAAGGGAAAGGGTTTATGCGCGACCAAGACCCTTCCCTTCTTTCTCCTTCCCAAAGGGAAGGGGATGAAAAGGCCGGCCCACTACCGCAGGCGGTTCTGACACTACACGCTTCGCTTGACCGGCACACGGGTACAGTAATACCGTTGCATTCAAACCCCAGCCGCCACTGACCGATCAAGGAATCAAGGATGACCGCTCAAACGACCCGCAGCCAATCTCGCCTTTGCTTGAAGCTTTTCGTTGTGATTATTGGCTTCGTGGGATTGATACCTCTTGTAACGGCGCCCTCCTCGTCGCATTCAGTGACTCAGAAAGTTCAACCTTCATCCAAAATTGGTCCGCGGGTCTTGTCCGCCACGGCGGACGGCGAGACGACTCCGATTGTTATTCTGCTTTCAGACCAAGCCGATGTTAGGCCCGCATACTCAATTCAGGATCAGGATGCTCGCGGTTGGTTCGTCTACAACACTCTGACTTCTCACGCTGCTCGCACTCAGGTGGGTATTCAGGATTTTCTGCGGACGAAGGGCGTCGCCTTCCAGTCGTTTTGGGCGGCCAATATGATCGCGGCTAATGCGAATCACCAGCTCATCGAAGGTCTCGCTGCCCGGCCAGATGTGGCGCGGATTGATTCCAATACTCCCACTCGCTGGATCGAGAATCCCGTCGTTGAAAAAGTTGGTGTCGACGCGAACAGCGCAAACGCAACGGAAGCTGTGGAGTGGGGAGTGCAAAATGTCAACGCACCTGCACTCTGGACACTGGGTTTCACCGGTCAGAATATTGTTATCGGTGGATTCGACACAGGCATTCGTTGGACCCACAATACCTTAAAGCCCAAGTATCGTGGCTGGAACGGCACCGCAGGGGATCACAACTACAATTGGCGCGACGCGATTCACTCGGGAGGCGGGATTTGCGGTCCGAACACGACGGCTCCCTGCGACGACAATGGACACGGCACGCACACTGTGGGCACGGTAGTCGGCGATGACGGCGGGGGGAATCAGGTTGGCGTGGCACCCGGCGCCAAATGGATCGGCTGTCGAAATATGGATCAGGGGAATGGTACTCCGACGACTTACACTGAGTGTTTCCAATTTGCTATCGCTCCAACTGATTTGGCCGGTAACAACCCAAATCCGTCGCTTCGTCCGCATGTGCTGAACAACTCGTGGTCGTGTCCAGCCAGCGAAGGCTGCGTCACAGACGCCGAACTCCAAACGATTATTGACAACACCCAGGCGGCCGGAATTTTTGTGGCGGCGTCTGCGGCGAACACCGGACCGAATTGTTCGAGCGTCGCTGATCCGCCGGGCATCTACGATTCATCCTTCACAGTCGGCGCCGCCGACTTCAACAACGCACTGGCCGGATTCAGCGCCCGTGGTCCAAGCACGTACACGCCGAACCTGGTGAAGCCGAATATTTCAGCGCCGGGCGTCAATGTTCGTTCAGCGACTCGCAGCAGCGATACGGCTTTCAGCAATCTGTCAGGCACCTCGATGGCCTCACCCCATGTTGCCGGCGTGGTAGCTTTGCTTTGGTCCGCACGTCCTCATTTGGTTCGAAATATTGCCGCGACCCGTACCTTATTGCAGAACACGGCCAACCCTGCGGTGACCGTCGCAGCGCAGACGTGCGGTGGAATTCCTTCAACTCAAATACCCAATAATTCCTTTGGCTACGGTCGCGTGGATGCGCTGGCAGCATTCAACGCTTCGGTACCGGTAACGGTAAGTGGGACTGTCACCTCGTCGGGCGGTTCGCCGTTGAGCGGAGTAGTCGTGTCTTTATCCGGAGACGCGAGCGACAAGACGATTACAGACAGCAACGGTTTTTATCGTTTCGATAATGTGGACGTTCCCGGCTCCTACACGATTATACCGGGCCGCGTGAACCATAGCTTTCAACCGAGTTTCCTTTCATTTGAATTGATCGGGAACAAAACAGATGCGCACTTCACCGGCACATACCACGGGTTCGCCAATGCGAACCCAATAGATACCGCGGAATTTTTCGTCCGCCAACATTATCTTGATTTCCTGAATCGCGAACCGGATCACAGCGGTTTGATTTTCTGGAGTGACCAGATTCTTTCGTGCGGTAACGATGGCGCTTGCCACGAGCGGCGCAGAAACAACGTTTCCGCGGCCTTCTTCGTTTCGATTGAATTTCGGGAGACGGGGTATCTGGTTTATCGAATCTATAAATCGGCTTATGGAAACATTCCGGGAACACCGGTGCCGGTAAGACTGAATGAGTTTCTGCCGGATACGCAGCAGATCGGGCAGGGTGTAGTG